>Ga0208112_100025_pt1 | contig 336735 bp, 327 predicted proteins | sample HotLakConsoUCCLE_FD_184736 | JGI IMG/M metagenome (GOLD analysis project Ga0208112, IMG submission 184736) | Hypersaline microbial mat communities from Hot Lake, Washington, USA - Hot Lake Consortium UCC-LE (SPAdes) (version 2) ... | reverse complement strand
ACCCCCGGCCCGGCTCGCTTGAGCTACGCGCAAGCTCCGCTCACCGGGCCTTGACCAACCACATCAACCCAGAAAGAAAGGCGAACAGACTCTACTAACTCACGGCCCGGATCAGGGGGCTGGGTCAGCTGGAACGAAGTAGACAAGGTGCTGCCGCGATATCGGGACCGCAAGGAATGGCTGCGGGTGAACGGCGCAGCGTTGGATGTCTGAAACAGCGGTATTGAGACAGTATTTTTTGACTTGGGAATAATCAGGTATGCGCGAGGCTGAATTCCGAGCTTGGTTTGAAGCCAATGACTATGACGCGGCAACGATCGGCACGCAGCTTGCCCGCGCCAAGCGGATCGAACAGAGTTACGGCGATCTTGATGAGCTGTTCCGTGATGGGAAGTTGGCGGCGCTAAAGGCTGAACTATCCTATTCAACCGCAGATGAACGCGCCAACCGGCCCAACCCCGCCAAATTCCCGGTCAACGGCAATATCCGCAATTCGATGGCAAGCTATTGCAGCACCATCGAATATTATTCGAAATTCAGCGCTTCCGCAGATCGCTCGCAACCGGATAATGGCCAGAATATCACTAGCGACGCTATCGAAGCGGCAATGGATGAGTTTGACGCCATCGGCCTTGAAGGCTTCAAATCACAATACGGCTTCGGCAGACCCCAAAAATACTGGGTGCGGCGTTCCAGCAACGGAAAGCTCTATCCTGCCAAGGCGATTGTGGGCGTCTCGCATGGACATGTCCCCGGCGGTGTCCCGCTGAAGGCGTCAGACTTTTACGGCGGTCAGGGGGAGCAGGCCGCAAACGGCACCTTGCGCAAACTGGGTTATGAGATCGTCGAAAAAGGCTCGCCTGAGAGCTCAGAGCGCGCGTTTGCGCTATACGATGCTGAAGGGCACGAATATCAGCCGACCCGCACTTTCAATCAGCGGACCGGCGTATCCGCGTTTCGCCTGCAAAGGCCCGGGACCAGTAATCGCACAGAAGATGCCGAAGAAGTTGAAGCCACGGTTGACGTTGCGCGCGCAATGCTGCTCGACGGCCGATTGGCGCGAGTGAAGCGTACGGACGGCACCGGGCCAGCGAACTATATCGGTTACGGCAAAACAAAGCTGGTCCGCTACCGACTCGATGCTGATCTTGCTCGTCAAATTGGTGTTCCCGCACAGGGTGGCGTTGATGGTTTGAGCGGACACGCTTCAAGTGATCAGAAGGAACAAGATCCTATGCCCCAGCCAGTGGCCTTGCCCACGAACCTGATCCTCTATGGCCCGCCTGGCACTGGAAAGACTTACAATACAGCGTTTGAAGCAGTTAGATTGTGCGATGGCGCGGCGGCTTATGCCGAAACGCCGGAAGGTCGATCTGCGCTGATGGAGCGATACAATACACTGGTGAAAGATGAGCGTATTGGTTTCGTCACGTTCCACCAGAATTACGGATATGAAGATTTTGTCGAGGGCTTGCGCCCATCGACCTACGGCGAGGATGGCGAGCCACTCTCAGCGGGTTTTCGCCTTGCGCCCGAAGCGGGCATTTTCACCAAAATGGCCGAGCGCGCCGAAGCGCTTCGCAGTGATCGCAAAGATGACTATGATTTCGCGGGCAAACGCTTTTTCAAGATGTCGCTAGGCGAAGTAGCCAATCCCGAAGACGATTATCTTTTCGACGAAGCCATTGAAGGCGGCTTTGTTCATATGGGTGACGATGGCGGCATGGATTGGTCAGAACCGATTTTCACGACCAAAGAATTGATGATTGCTGGCTATGCCGAACGGCATCCAGAACTGCCGGTGCAGCACCCAAACAACGGCATCATCGAATTCCCATTCCGCCTTCGCGCCCGGGCACGCATCGGCGATATTATTGTCGTCAGCAAAGGGAACCTGCTGTTTCGCGCCATTGGCGAGGTGACTGGCGAATACCATCAGGTCCCCCGCGAAAATGACGATTATACCATGCGGCGCGCAGTAAAATGGCTTTGGGTTGACCGTGACGGAGTTAGCCATGATGTGATTTATGGTAAGCGGTTTTCGCAGCGCACCATCTATGAATTCACTGATTCCGAACTCAAGCTGGAGGCAATCGGCGCGCTGATCGACAGCGGGCGCGATGGTCCAGATTCTGGTCCTGTAAAGCAGTTCGTGCTCATCATCGACGAAATCAACCGCGCCAACGTGTCGAAAGTGTTCGGCGAACTCATCACGCTGCTGGAGCCTGACAAGCGCGCAGGCATGACGAATGCCCTTTCGGTCACACTGCCATATTCGAAGCGTAGCTTCTCTGTCCCGGCCAACCTCCACGTCATTGGCACGATGAACACAGCAGACCGGTCAATCGCTCAACTGGACACTGCGTTGCGGCGACGGTTCAATTTCCAAGAAATAGCGCCAGACCCCAGCTTGTTGGCGGATGCCAGCAAACGTACGGGGATCGATCTTGTCCGCGTTTTGACCACAATCAACCAGCGTATCGAATATCTGATCGACCGGGAGCACCGCATAGGGCACGCCTTTTTCATCGGCTGCGAGACGGCAGAGCAGGTGCAATCCGCCATGCGGGACAAGGTTATTCCGCTGCTGCAAGAATATTTCTTCGAGGATTGGAGCCGCATTCACGCAGTTCTGGGCAACGGGTTCATCCGGGAAGACAAGCTCGACCCGCCGCCGGGCATCGAAGGGGACCGGGTATCGAGCTGGTCAGTGCTTGATCCCTTCAAGCCAGACGCATTCGAACGTTTGACCGGGAAGGTGGTTGATGTGCCTGCGGAGGCTGACGAGTGATCGACGAATTGGTCAGTCATCTGCTCCCCGGTGTACCTGTCGAGCGCGTCGCCGCTGCGTTAGGCGCGGCGGCAGGGCAGGAACTGGCATCGGGCAAGTTCGGCAGTCCCGAGAGCAGCTCGGCTTTAGCGGTCAATGGGTTCGGCCCCTTTCTCGAAAGTCCGGCCACGCTTCCGCCGTTCCCCTGCCTGCATGATCTCGATTGGCCTGCAACGTCCGTCGATATTGAACGTCAGATGCGTTTCCCATGGGCGGGTGGCCGGCACCCCTGGCTCGATGCCGCCGTCGAAACTGCAACGCACCTGATTGGGGTTGAATCAAAGCGCTTCGAGCCCTTCCGCGATTCCAAGCTGGCCAAGCTGTCGCCCAAATACTCATCGCACGAGTGGGATGAGGGCATGGAGCCATGGTGTGCACTGCGAGACCGGTTACTGGCTGACCCTGCGGCCTTCCGCCATCTCGATGCCGCGCAACTGCTCAAGCACGGCTATGGATTGGTGACCGAGGCAAAGCGGCGGGGGAAGTTGCCTGTCCTGCTTTACCTTTATGCTGAGCCGACGGAAGGCCGGGCCATTCCGACACAGGCATTTACCGACCACCGGTCCCAAATCGCTACGTTCGCCTCAGAGGTGGCCGGTTCAACGGTCCGCTTCGTCGCTTGTTCGTGGCGTGAATGGCTGACCACCTTCCCGCCAAGCCTGTCCGATCATGCCGATCGCGTCATTGCGCGCTTCCAGCCATGACGCATCTGACCGCCCACGAATGGGGTCGGGTCGCTGTTCACAACGGCACTGGTCCAGCCCCGGAACGGGCGTTCACCCGTGGTCAGGCGAATGCCTTACTGTTGGCCGCCCGGTCACACCCGCTGGCGAACCGTTCCGGGACCAATATTCTTGTAGATCGCTATACCGAGATATGGGCGCAACAGGTTGTCGGCGTGATTGCCGCGCCGGGGTGCAGCCTTGAGATTCTGCCCAAGATCGATGCTGCATCGGATGAGAACGATGAAACAATCCGCACCCGCCTTGTGTCGATGCTCGATGTCGCGCTCGGCCTTAAATTGGGTGACGGGCAGGCCTTGGCGATGGCGCGCCAGAAGGAGACGTTGCTCGACATACTGATCCGCTTGTTTGCTGACCGCCTGCTGGCTGAAGGTAGGCGCGGTCTGCCCCGCGCCTATCTGACCCAAGAGGATGATCTCGCAGCACTGCGCGGTCGGCTCGATGTCATCCGCCAGTTCACCCATCACGCGGTGCGCCCAGACCGACTTGCATGCCGGTTTGATTCATTGATGTCGGACACCCCTTTGCTGCGGATCATGAAGGCCTGCGTCCTGATGCTGCGTCGGCACGCCCGCTCGGTGGAGACTCAGCGTCGCCTCGATGAACTGCGGTTTCTCCTGTCAGAGGTTAGCGACGTTCCTGTCACCGCCCTGCCGTGGGCTCAGGTCCGCATAGATCGGACCAATCGCCGCTGGGAGACGCTGTATGGACTGGCGAAGCTTTTCCTGAAGCGTGAATGGCAACGGACCAATCATGATGCGAAGGCTAGCCAAGGGATCACCTTGTTGTTCGCCATGAACGATCTGTTTGAGGCCTATATCGCGGCAATCGCCCGGCGGGCTTTGCGGAATAGCGATCTGACAGTCCATTCGCAGGGCGGTTTGCGCTATTGCCTGATGGAGGAAGGTGAAAGCGGCAGGCAGCGTTTCCAGGCAACACCGGACATTCTTATAAAACGCGATGGGCAGGTCACAATGGTGATCGACACCAAATGGAAGATGATCGGCCAAAACCCCGAAGACAAAAAACGCGGCGTCTCGCAATCCGATGTCTATCAGATGATGGCCTATGCCCGACTATACGAATGCCGGGAGGTGATGCTGCTCTACCCCCATCACGCAGGGCTCGGCCCTGACGCGCTGGTTGCGGGTTACGGCATGATGGCGGGCGATGAACGGCTGCGGATAGCCAGCGTCGATCTTGTGGCTGGCGAGGCGGCAGTTGTGCAGCGACTGGCAGGTTTGATTTCACCTGCCAGGGCGGCTTCAATGGCGGTTGCTTGATTCGTTGTCCGTGCTCGTCCAAGCAGAAAATGGTCGAGCGAAGACAAATAAGAATTGCTGTCGGGATTTGAGCCAAAGCTGACCGTCCGCAGTGATTTGAGTCCTCATTGAGGACCAACGCCGACGCCGAGACGGTATTTTCGACGGTATCGTGCGCCGAAAAATCGCAATAAAGCATTGCGATATAACGCTTTATCGACACATCACGGTCCCTCTTCTGGCACCATTCTAGGCGGTTCGACAAAGTCGAAAAAATCGGTCCGGGGGGATCGATTCTAGCCGAAGAATGCCCCGGCAGGGGCTTTTCCCCATCCTCCCTCACGTCCGTTCGGTCGGTCTTCGCTAAAGCTGCGGGGGCGCAGGTGCGCTTGCGGACGCGGAGCGTCCGGGGTTTTCCGCCTTCGCTGCGCCAGGCTGTCGCGGGCCCCGCTCCGGCGGACCCCGCGGCAGCGCTCAACGCAGTGCATCGTCGGCGGCGCCCTCTTCGGAGCCATAGGCCTGCGCCCCCAGCGCCGCGTGCAGGTCGATCACCGCCTGGGCCAGTTCCGCGTCGGCGTTCACGGCCGCCTCGCGGCTGTTGATGAGGGTGCGCTGGGCGTCCAGAATGTCGATGAACGTCGCGAGGCCCTCGCGGTAAAGCGCGTTGAGCTGGTCGAAGGCGGTTTCGCTGGCGGTGACGGCGCGGGCGAGTTCAGTGCGGCGCGCCTCGATCGCCGCGATGCGCGACAGGGCGGTCTCCACGTCGGCCACGGCGAGGAGAACGGTCTGTTCGTAATCGGCCAGCGCAGCGCTCGCGCGCGCTTCAGCCGCCGTGATGTCCGCGCGGCGGGCCCCGGCGTCGAACAGCGGAATGTCCACCACCGCCGCGATCCGGGCGGTGACGCTGTCTGCGAACCCGGCAGGGTCGAGATCGGCGGTGATGGAGCCCGGCAGGGAAAGCTGCGGGTAGAGCGCGGCGCGCGCCACGCCGACACGCGCCAGCGCCGCCTCCAGATCGGCTTCGGCGGCCCGCACGTCAGGCCGGCGGCGCAAAAGGGCGGCCGGGGCGCCCGCGGCGATCTCGCCGGTGAAGGCGGGGATCGCGTCCGGCTCCGGCGGCGTCCACCCGGCCAGGGTGCGGCCGGTGAGCACGGCGAGCGTGTTGAGCGCCTGGGCGCGCGCGATGGTGAGCGTGCCGCGCTGGGCCCGTGTGCGGGCGAGATCAGCTTCGGCGCGCTGCACGTCCAGCCCGGCCGAGAGCCCCGCGTCGAAGCGCTGGGTGACGATGTCCAGGGTCTGACGCTGCAGGTCCAGCGAGGTTTCCAGGAGCGCGAACCGCGCCTCGGCGCGGGCGAGCGCGAGATATTGCGAGGCGATGGACGCGGCGGTGAGCCGGCGCACATCGTCGGCCAGGTCGGCCTGGGCCGCGGCGTCGGCGCGGGCCGCCGCGATTGCGCGCCGCTGGCGGCCGAACAGATCCGGCGAGTAGGACAGGAGCCCGGCGCCCTGGGCGTCCGTCTCCGTCTCACTGTCGCCGGGCTCCGTCTGCGCCTCCAGCGACACCTCGCCGTCGACGCCCGGAAACAGGCCGGAGCGCGCGGAGACGATCTGCGCCTGCGCGGCCTCCAGCCGGGCGAGCGCGGCTGTGATGTCGCGGTTGCCGTCAAGCCCGGCCTCGATCAGCGCGTTCAGGGCGGGATCCTCGAAGCCGGTCCACCACGCCGCGTCCGATGCCGGGCCGGCGCCGGGATCGACACCTGGATCGGCGTCCGGCGCAAAGGCGTAGGCCGGCGGCAGGTCCGGCGCCGCAGCCTCGGGCTCCGGCCCGACGGCGGCGCAGGCGCCCAGCACCCCTGTTACGGCGAGGATCGTGAGGCCTGGCCCAAATCTCATCACCGCGCGCCCTCGCCGGCGTCGAGGGTCTCGGCGCGGTCCAGCTCGGTCTCCAGATCCTTCAGGCCCTGGGCGCGCGGCCGGCCGAAGCGGGCGACGCCGAGATAGATCACCGGCGTCAGGAACAGCGTGAACAGCCCCGAAAGCCCGAGCCCGGCGAACACGGTCCAGCCGATCGCCTGACGCGCCTCGGCGCCGGCGCCCGACGACAGGATCAGCGGCAGGGCGCCCAGAACGGTGGAGATCAGCGTCATCACGATGGGCCGCAGGCGCACTTCGGCGGCGTGGAGGATCGCCTCGCGCACCCCCTCGCCTTCGGCCCGGCGCTGGTCGGCGAACTCCACCATCAAGATGCCGTTCTTGGCCATCAGCCCGATCAGCATCACCAGCCCGATCTGGGAGAAGATGTTCAGCGAGGTGCCGGTGAGCAGGAGGGCGTAGATCGCCGCCGCCAGCCCGAACGGCACGGTGAGGATCACCACCACGGGGCTCGTCAGGCTTTCAAACTGCGCGGCGAGCACCAGGAACACGATCACGAAGGCGAAGAGATAGGTGTAGAGCAGATCGCGCGAGGTCTCGCCCAGCGTCTCCGCCTCGCCCTGCAGCAGCATCTCGATTCCGTCGGGCAGGCTTTCCTCGGCAAGGCGCTCGATCTCGGCCACCGCGTCGGCCAGCGGCACGCCGGACGCGATGTCGGCCTCCAGCTCGATGGCGCGGCGCTGCTCGGTGCGGTCGAGCTGGTCGGCGATCCCCTGCTCCACCAGGGTGGTGAAGCTGGACACCGAGACCAGGTCCCCGGCGTCGGAGCGGATATAGAGATTGCGCAGATCGCCGGGGTCGCGGATCGCGCTGTTTGCCGCGGTGAGGAAGATCGGGATCGCCTCATCACGCACCGAAAGGTCCACCAGGCTGTCGCCGTCCACCATGACGCGCAGGGTCTGGGCGAGGTCCTCCAGCGAGACGCCGAGATCCGCGGCGCGGCGCCGGTCGATCTGGATGGAAATCTGCGGCTGGGTCGGCTGATAGGACAGTTCCGGGTTCGCCAGGATATCGCTTTCCGTCTCGATCAGATCGACGAAGGCGCGGCCGGCGGCGTAAATCTCGGTATAGTCTTCGCCGGTGAGCGCCACGTCGATCCCGCTGCGCCGGCCGCCGCCGCCGCCGATATTCAGCCCGCCGCGGCCGAACACGCTGACGCGGGCGCCGGGGATTTGCGACAGGGGGCCCTCCAGCTCGCCGATCAGGTCTTCCTGGGACAAGTCGCGCTCGTCGATGGGCGCCAGCGTCGCGGTCATGCCGATGCGGTTCGGGTCATAGCGCCCGATCACGGTGTAGAGCGAGCGGATCACCCCGCTGTCCACATAGGGCTGGAGCACCGCATCAATCTCGGCGGCCTCACGCTCCATGTAATCGAGATCAACGCCGCTGGGGCCGCTGGCGAAGAGAGAGATTTCGCTGCGATCCTCCTGCGGCACCAACTGCTGGCTCACCGAAGACAGGGCGAACACCGATCCCACCGCGGCGATCACCGCGATGAGCACCGGGATCCAGGGCGCGGCGAGGGCCAGTTTCAGGCTGCCGTCATAGCGCCGCACGAACCACCCGCCGAGCGTGTTCAAGCGCTTTTCAATGCCCTTGGGTTCGCCGGCCATGGACAGGCGCGCGGCCAGCGCCGGCACCAGGGTGAGCGCCACGAAGGAGGAAATGACCACCGCCAGGGCCAGCGTGATGCCGAACTCGCGAAACAGCCGCCCGGCGGTGGAGGGCAGGAAGGAAATCGGCACAAAGACCGAGACCAGCACCGCGGTGGTGGCGATCACGGCGAAGAAGACCTGGCGCGTTCCCAACACGGCGGCGGCGGCGCGCTTCACGCCGCGCTTTTGCTGGCGCTGAATGTTTTCCAGCACCACGATAGCGTCGTCCACGATCAGGCCGGTGGCGAGCACCAGAGCCAGCAGGGTGAGGATGTTGATGGAGTAGCCCAGCGCCCAGATTCCACCCAGCGACCCGATCAGGGCGGTGGGAATGGCCAGCGCCGGGATCAGCGTTGCGCGAAGGGACCCGAAGAACAGCCAGATCGTCGCCACCACGATGAGCGTGGTGAAGGCCAGCGTCACCAGCACCTCATTGACCGAATCCTCGATGAAGATCGCGTCGTCGGACGTGATGACCAGTTCCAGGTCGTCGAACCGGTCATTGAACCGGTCGACTACGGCGCGGGCGTCGCGGGCGATCTCGATGGTGTTGGACTGGGCCTGGCGGATCACGCCGAAGCCGACGATGGGATCGCCGTTCAGGCGCACGAAATTGGTGGCGTCGGCCGGGCTGAAGAAGGCGTCGGCCACATCGCCCACGCGCGTCTCGCCGGAGATCAGCACGTCCTCCACCAGCTCCGGCGTGCCGGCAATGGCCTCTGCGCGCACCAGAAGGCTTTGGTCGGTACCGTTGAAGCTGCCCACCGGCACGTCATAGGGCGCCTGCTCCAGCGCGTTGGCCACGTCGGCGACGGTGAGGCCGAAGCGCGACAGCCGCAGCGGATCGATCACCACGCGCAGCTGGCGTTCGCGGGCGCCGAACAGATTCACCGTGGCCACGCCGTCAATGGCCTGAAAGGCCGGGGCGATGTCGTTTTCGATGATCTCGGTGAGTTCGGCCTCGTCGAACACATCGGCCACCACCGCCACCTGCAGCACGGGCTGGGCGTCGCCGTCGGCTTTCACCACGGTCAGCTCGTCGACCCGCTCCGGCAGGCGGCCCTCCACCCGGCTCACCGCCTCGCGCACGTCGGAGGCGGCGGCGGCGAGATCCGTCCCGGGCCGGAAACTCACGCGGATCCGCGAGGAATTCTCTTCACTGGACGAGCGAATTTCCTGCACGCCCGACACCCGGGCCGCGGCGCCTTCAAGCACGCGGGTCACTTCCGCATCCACGGTCTCTGGCGCAGCGCCGGGGAAGCTGGCGTTCACCGAGACCACGGGCCGGTCCACATCGGGCAGTTCGCGCACTTCGATGCCGAACACGGCGGCGAGCCCGGCGATGACGATCAGCAGATTGGCGACGCACGCCAGAATTGGCCGCCGCACCGACAGGCCGGGAAGATCAGAAAGCCCCGACGCCATCAGCCCGCCTTCGCGGCCGGCGCCGCTGTCAGGGCGGGCGCGCCCTCGGCGCCGTCGGCCACGGGGGTGACCGGCGTGCCTTCGCGCACCTTCTGCACGCCCTGGGCGACGATGGAAGCGCCGCGCGGCAGATCCGCGCGCACCAGCACTCGGCCGGGCTCGCGGCTGACGATGGTGATATCACGCCGCGTCGCGGCGCCGTCTTCTATCGCCCAGACATAGGCGCCGTCACCGCCCCACAAGATTGCCGCTTCCGGGACCGCCGGCAGCGGCGCGCCCACGGTTTCGAACGCGACGCGGAAACTCATGCCGGGGCGCAGGCGGTCGTCTTCATTGGGTATCTCGGCGCGTACGACGAACACCCGGCGATCAGGATCGATGCGCGAATCGACGGTGCGCACCGTGGCGGTCAGCGGGCGGTCGGGCGCCGCGAAGGCGATCACGGGTATCGAGTCGCCGCGCGAAACCTGGCCGAACACCGATTCAGGCGCGTCGAAATCGATGCGCAGGGCGCTGCGGTCATCAAGATCTGTGATGACCGTCTCGGAGTTGATCCGCGCGCCCGGATCAATGTCGGTGAGCCCGGTATGCCCGGCGAAGGGCGCGCGCACGGTCCGTTTCGACAAGGCCAGCTCGGCGCTCTCAAGGTCGATCCGCGCGGCGTCCAGCGCCGTGCGCGCCTCGTCGATCTGGGCTGCGGAAACCGCGCCGGTGCCTTCAATGCGCCGATAGCGTGCGAGAAGCTGCTCGGCCTGGTCCACTTCGACCTGCGCCAGGCGCACCGCGAGGCGTTCCACCTCGGACTCAAGCTGCAGCAGCTCTGCGCCGGCCTCCACATAATCGCCCGCCTCGAACAGGACCTGATCCACCTGACCGCTGGTTTCAGGGTAGATCACCGCACTCTGGCGCGCCCGCGCCGTGCCGACCACCTCCACGCGCCGGGTCGACCGCTCATAGGTGACGGTCTCGGCGACCACGCGCACGGCGCGCTCCTCGCCGTCTTCGGCTTCGTCTGCGGAACCGGACCGGGACTCCGGTCCGCACGCGGCGATCACGAGCCCCGCCCCTGCGGCGATGATGATGCGGACGGACATAGCTTTCCCCAGCCGGCGGCGTGCGGCGTGTGACTACAGTAATGCAAAGGGTAGGGCGGACGCGGCGATCATCAAGCCGGCGCGCGCCACCTGCCGGTGCTGAATTCGCGTGCAACCGATGCGCGCCGGAGCGAGTCTAGACGGCATGCTCTACTACGCGGTCGGAGACGTGCACGGTTGCGCCGATGCGCTGGAGGCCCTGCTGGGCCGGATCGAGGAACACCGGCGCGCGCACCATGACGGGCGCGCGCACCACATTGTCATGCTGGGCGATTTCGTCGATCGCGGGCCGGACAGCGCGCGTGTGCTGGATTTGTGCATGGCGCTGGATCAGGGCGGCCATATCGTCCTGCCCGGCAATCACGACCAGATGATGCACGAGGCGCTGACCGGGCGGCTCAGGACCGGCCGCCGCGCCGCCGCCCACTGGTGGGCCAATGGCGCCAGGGCGACGCTTGAAAGCTACGGGGCTGCGCCGACCGACGACGATTATCGCGACTGTTTTACTTGTGTGCCGCAGGCCCATCGCGCCTTTCTGAAGACTTTGCTGGAGGACCGGCCCATCTTTCACCGCGACGACGATGACGGCCTGTTCTTCGTCCACGCCGGCGTGCGCCCGGAGAAAGCCCTGGCGGAGCATTCGGTGGAGGATTTGCTGTGGAGCCGGGAGCCGGCCTTCTACGGCGATGCGCCGGTTCCCTGGGTGGAGGGGCTGCGCGTGGTGCACGCCCACACCCCTGGCGACGGTCCGGAAATCCGCGCCGGGCGCGTCGGGCTCGACACCGGCGCGGTCTATGGCGGCCGGCTCACCGCCGGCGTGTTTCTGGACGGCGCGCTGGTGGAGACGCTCAACGTTCCCGGCCTGGAGCGCCCGGCCTGAGCCGGTCAGAGCGGAGCGGGCGCTAGAGAGCGGCGCTGACCCAGTCGTGCGCCGCGTCGATGTCGAAGAAGGCCTGCACCCGCACCGCATAGGGAAAGCTGACCGTTTCAATCAGCATCAGCGCCTCGGTGCGGGCCTGGCCGGACACGAAGGCGCAGCGTTTCGGCGCGATGTCCTCCAGCGTCTGCTCCACCGCCTCGATCAGATCAGCGGGCGAATAGGCCGGCGTGGACTGGCGCACGTCCAGAATCACGGCGCTGACGGCGCGGCCGTCGGTCGCCTGATGGAGCTTCTCGCGCGCGAGATCGAGGTCGGCCCGATTGACCGCGCCTTGAAAGCTGAGCGTGAGCAGGCCGGCGTCGGCCTCGAAGCGGACCTTTACGGCCTTTGAATGGGTGGAGGCATCCATGGAGGGGCGTCTCGATATGGCTTTTGAACGTGTTCACGAATTCATCCGCATATGAGCCAAGCCCCGCCCGCGCGAAACCCTCGGGTGCAGCGCGGCGGCCATGCAAAAACGCCGGCGCGTTGACGCGGGGCCGTGAAAGTCTGATACGTGGACGGGCCTTACCGGGCCTCCCGATCCAGCCAGCGTGAACTGCGATTTCCTGCATGACATACCATCTGCACCGAGGCGATCTGCCCGCCGATCTCGATCTCGGCCGACGCGTGGCCGTGGACACCGAGACCCAGGGACTCTCCCTGGTCCGCGACAAGCTCTGCCTGGTCCAGCTGTCGTCCGGCGACGGAGACGCGCATATCGTCCAGCTCGACCGGTCCAGCTATGACTGTCCGAACCTGAAGCGCCTGCTGGCCGACCGCCAGGTGGAGAAACTGTTTCACTTCGCAAGGTTCGACGTGGCCATGTGCCTGCGCGATCTGGGCGTTGAGACGACGCCGCTGTTCTGCACCAAGATCGCCTCGAAGCTGGTGCGCACCTACACCGACCGCCACGGCCTGAAGGACGTGGCGCGCGAGATCGCCGGAGTGGAGCTCTCCAAGCAGCAGCAGAGTTCCGACTGGGCGGCCGAGACGCTCTCGGACGCCCAGATCGCCTACGCCGCGTCGGACGTGCTTCATCTGCACGCCATCGCCGACGGCCTCGCCGCGATGCTGGAGCGCGAGGGACGCGCCGGGATCGCGCGCGCCTGCTTCGACTTCCTGCCGACGCGCGCCCGGCTCGACCTGGCGGGCTGGCCGGACGTCGACATCTTCGCCCATTCCTGAACCGAGAGGCCATGACCGCCGAAACCGCCTCCTCCCCGATCACCCTGATCGGCCAGCGCCGCGCCAAGTCCCTGGCGGGTGCGCGGCGCCGGTCAGGTCTGGTGCGCGGCGTGCGGATCGCACTGCTCGGACTCATGGCTGCGCTGATCCTGAACGCGGCCCTGCAGGTCATCCTCTCGGGAAGCCGCGCGGTCGAGCAGCCGGAGATCGAACTCGCCGGCGGCGAGCGCATCGTCAATCCGCGCTTCGCCGGACGCGACGAGAGCGGACAGCCCTTTGTGGTCACAGCCCTTTCCGCGGCCAGGCGCAGCGGCGGCATCGGCGCGATCGCCGACCTTGAATCGCCGTCTCTGGACTATGCGCCGATGGAGGCGGAAGCGGGCCAGGCGTCCAAGGTGCTCGCGGCCACCGGCGTGTTCGACGAGACCCGGCAGAGCCTGCTCCTGCGCGAGGATGTCCGCCTGACCACCCGCTCCGGCTATTCCTTCTTTGCGGAGGCCGCGTTGATTCGCCTTAATGAGGGCGTAGTCAGCGGCGAGGAAGGCGTCTATGGCGACGCGCCCTGGGGGGCGGTGCGCGCCGGCCGGTTCGAGATCCATGACAACGGTCGCCGCATCGTGCTGGCGGACGATGTCCGCACGAGGCTGTATATGAACGACGAGGCCGGGGACGCACCTTGAGGAGGGCCGAGACCATGAACCGCATCATCACAGCAGCCGCCATCGGCGCCGCAGCGGCGCTCGCGCTGGGCGGAGCCGCGGTCGCGCAGCTCACCCCGCAAGGCGCCGGGGAAGGCCCGATCGACATCAGCTCGCAAGACCTGGAAGCCTTCGACCGCGAGGGCCGGGTGGTCTATATCGGCGACGTCAACGCCATCCGCGGCGACACCCGCCTGCGCGCCGACCGGCTGGAGGTCTTCTTCACCCGGCGCGAAACCGGCGGGTTCGGCCCGATCCAGCGCATCCTGGCCACCGGCGACGTGTTCTACATCACCGGCCCGGAAATCGCCCGCGGCGACACCGGCGTCTACGACCTGGAAGCCGATACGATCACGCTGGAAGGCGCGGTGGTGCTCACCCAGGGCTGCAACGTCTCGACCGGGGAGCGTCTGGTGGCCGATCTGGACGGCGGCGCGGCGCGCCTGTCCGGCGGCGAGGGGAACGGCGGCCAGCGTGTCCGGTCTGTGTTCTTCGAAGACCCCGACGACGAGGGCGCGGTTCCGCCACCCGGCGCCTGCCCTTCACCGCAGATTCCCGGCGACGGGCCCCGGCCCTTCGAACCCGGTGAATAGCGGCTTCACCAATTCTTAGCCTCAAGGGGGCCAGTATGGCCGTTACGGCGAGCAGGTCGGCCGCGCCCGCGGCGGATTCGTCCGAAAAGAAAGGCGTCCGCGTCGAAGGCCTCGCCAAAAGCTATGGCCGGCGCGCGGTGGTCAAGAACGTGTCCCTGTCGCTGGATCGCGGCGAGGTGGCCGGACTTCTCGGACCCAACGGCGCGGGCAAGACCACCTGCTTTTACATGATCACCGGCCTGATCAAGGCCGATAGCGGGACCATCATGCTCGACGGCGAGACCATCACCGAGCTGCCCATGTACCAGCGCGCCAGGCTGGGAATCGGCTATCTGCCGCAGGAAGCCTCGATCTTCCGCGGCCTGTCGGTCTACGACAATATCGCCGCCGTCGCCGAGATCGCCGAGCCGGACCGCACGCGCCGCGCCACCCTGGTGAACGAGCTGCTGGAAGAACTTCATATCGATCACATCAAGGACAGCCCGGCCATGGCGCTGTCCGGCGGCGAGCGCCGCCGGGTGGAGATCGCCCGCGCCCTGGCCGGCCAGCCCAGCTTCATGCTGCTGGACGAGCCTTTCGCCGGCATCGACCCGCTGGCCATCGCCGACATTCGCGACCTGATCGAATACCTCAAGGGGCGCGGCATCGGCATCCTGATCACCGACCACAATGTGCGCGAGACGCTGGAGATCTGCGATCGCGCCACGATCATCCATGACGGCGAGGTCCTGTTCGAAGGCGCGCCGGAGGATGTGCGCGGCGACGCCAACGTGCGGCGCTATTATCTCGGCGAGCGGTTCCAGTAGGAGGGGGCATGGCGGGGCTCGGACAGAAACTCGAGGCGCGCCAGGGCCAGGGGCTGGTCATGACGCCCCAGCTGCAGCAGGCGATCAAGCTGCTGCAGCTGAACAATATGGAGCTGTCCGCCTTCGTCGAGGAAGAGCTGGAGCGCAACCCGCTGCTGGAGCGCGACGAGCGCGCCGACATTCCCGACGCCGAACGCACAGACCCGGAAGTCGCCGCCAAGGCGGACTCCGACGAGCTGAGTTTTGACGCGCCGGGCAAGGCGGACGAGGCCCTCGACGCCGACACCGAGGCCATGTACTCGGATTCCAAGGCCGACATGGCCGGCGCCGACGCCGGCGGTTCGGTGGACTGGAGCCGCGCCGGCAAGGGCGGGGGCGGATTTGACGGCGAGGAGTATGACGCCGCCGCCAACGCCAGCCGCGAGAAGACCCTGCGCGAGCACCTGCACGACCAGCTCGCCGTGCTCGTCCTGGTCCCGTCGGACCGGCTGATCGCGGCCCATCTCATCGACCTCACAGAAGACGACGGCTATTTGCGCGCCGATCTGGACGAGACCGCCCAGCGCCTGGGCGTCACCCGCTCCGAAGTCGAGGCGATCCTCGACCGGCTGCAGCAGTTCGAACCGGCCGGCGTCATGGCGCGCAATCTCCAGGAATGCCTGGCGCTGCAACTGCAGGACCGCGACCGGCTGGACCCGGCCATGGCCGCCCTGGTGGACAATCTTCCGCTTCTGGCCAAGCACGATTACGCCGGCCTGAAGGCCGCCTGCGGCGTGGACGGCGAAGACCTCACCGACATGATCGGCGAGCTCAAACGCCTCACCCCCAAGCCGGGCCTGGGCTTCGGTTCGGAGACCACGCGCGCGGTGGAGCCCGACGTTACGGTGCGCGAGCGCCCCGACGGCGGCTGGGCGGTGGAGCTGAACACCGACACCCTGCCGCGCGTGCTGATGAACAATCGCTACGCCGCCCAGATCGGCAGGGCCGCGCGCACCGAGGACGAGAAGGTCTTCATCACCCAGTGCGCCCAGAACGCCAGCTGGCTGGTGAAAAGCCTGGATCAGCGCGCCCGCACCATTTTGAAGGTCTCCAGCGAGATCGTGCGCCAGCAGGACGCCTTCTTCGCCAAGGGCGTCGCCTGGCTGCGCCCGCTCAATCTGAAGACCGTGGCCGACATCGTGGGTCTGCACGAGAGCACGGTGAGCCGGGTCACCTCCAACAAGTATGTCGCCACGCCGCGCGGCCTGTTCGAGCTGAAATACTTCTTCACCTCCTCCATCCCGTCATGCGACGGCGGCGAAGCCTATTCGGCCGAGGCGGTGCGCTTTCGCATCAAGGTGATGATCGACACCGAAACCGTCGACGAGGTGATGAGCGACGACCGCATCGTCGAGCGCCTGCACGCCGACGGCGTGGAGATCGCCCGGCGGACGGTCGCCAAATACCGCGAAGCCATGAACATCCCCTCCTCCGTCCAGCGCCGCCGCCAGATGAAGGGCGTGGGGTGAGCCGCGGTCCGCGTCAGCGGATCAATCGATCCTGTGGATCGAGTGAAGCGCGCGAACGGGACGGCAGTCCCCATGAGCCGCGGTCCGCGTCAGCGGGTCAATCGATCCTGTGGATCGAGTGAAGCGCGCGAACGGGACGGCAGTCCCCATGAGCCGCGGTCCGCGTCAGCGGGTCAATCGATCCTGTGGATCGAGTGAAGCGCGCGAACGGGACGGCAGGCCCCGGGGGGACTGCGCGCCCCCTCCCGTCACACGTCACCGACGCACCTCCTCTCCCCTCTTGAGGGGAGAGGGCAGGGTGAGGGGTTCAGGCTGTTCCGGTTCACCGGGCCAGCGCCGCGCTGCGCGGGACCGTTCGCCCCTCACCCTCCCCCTCTCCCCACGCGTGGGGAGAGGGGGAGGAGAAGCCGCGTCGCCAACGGCGATCTTACGCGACGGGGCATGGATATCCCCGCAGCTTATCCACCCCTGCGTCACCGTCGCCCATAATAGCCCCACTTCGCCGTGACGGAGGGGGCGGTCTGCAGACGTCTCGGGTCGGGCGGCGGAGGGTGGTGTCCTTGAAGGCGGTCCGGGGGTGACGTCCCGGCGCCTCTGAGGCGGTGCGGTACGGCGCCCGGCCATAGGATCGCCTGATCCCGAGACCGGCCGGCGGCCCTTCCCGGCGTAAGTTCGCCGTGTTCACGCCGATCATCACCGGGCGCGGGGGCCTTTACCGGGCTCCTCATCGCTTCGCCTGCCCCATGCAACAGGCCCGGACTCCCCCGCGCCCCCCCTTCCTTTTTCCATCCCCCCACGGCGATGCGCCGGCGGGGATCAAGGCGCGTTCAGGCTTCAAAGCCTCGCGCGGCGCCCCTCCCCCGTGAAGGGAGTGGAGATCTCGGTTTATCTCAGAGACAGTTCCGTCCGCACCCCCTCTCTCCTCTTGAGGGGAGAGGGCAGGGTGAAGGGTTCAGGCTGTTCCGGTTCACCGGGCCAGCGCCGCGCGGCGCGGGTACGGATGCATACGGCGCGCGTTCCCCTAAGCGGACGCGTCAGGTCCGTTGAACGTCGTCTCAAGCGCCCACTCGGCCCGCACCGCAGCGTCCGCTTCGCTCTCGATTCGCTCCGCCCGCTCGGCCGCGAACCGGTCCGCGTCCAGCCGCCACAGCGCCCAGACGGCCGCGCCGCGCACCAGCGCGCTGGCGTCCTCAAGGCGGGGCGACACGGCGGCGAGCAGAGACGGGTCCTGCGAATTGCCCAGGGCGATCAGGACGTTTCTGACAAACCGGTCCCGCCCGATCCGCTTGATGGGCGAGGCGCGGAAATACGCGCGGAATCCCGCATCATCCAACGCCGCCAGCTCGGCGAGCTTCGGCCCCTTCAATTCGTCTCGGGGATGAAACGCGGTTTCCTGCGTCACTCGCGCAAACTTGTTCCACGGGCACACCGCCAGACAGTCGTCGCAGCCATAGATGCGGTTGCCCATGGGGGCGCGAAATTCATGCGGAATCGGGCCTTTGTGCTCGATGGTGAGGTAGGAGATGCAGCGCCGCGCATCGATCTGGTAGGGGGCGGGAAAGGCGTTGGTGGGGCAGATGTCGAGGCACGCCCGGCAGGAACCGCAATGGTCGGTCTCGGGGGCGTCCGGGGTCAGTTCGGCCGCGGTGAGCATGACGCCCAGAAACAGCCAGGAGCCGTGGGCGCGGCTCACCAGATTGGTGTGCTTGCCCTGCCATCCGAGCCCTGATTTGGCCGCCAGCGGCTTTTCCATCAGCGGCGCGGTGTCCACGAACACCTTCACGGCCTCGCCCGTCTCCTCGTGAAACGCGCGCGCAAACCGCTTCAGCCGCTTCTTGATGAGGTCGTGATAGTCCTTGTTCCGGGCATAGACGCTGATCGCCGCCTCGCCCTTGCGCTCCAGGATCTCCAGCGGATCGGTCTCCGGCCCGTAATCGAGCCCCACCACCACCGCGGATTTGGCCTCCGGCCACATGGCGGTGGGTCGCACCCGCCGCTCCAGCGTCTCCTCCATCCACGCCATGGTCCCGTGGCGCCCCTCGCCCACAAAGGCGCGCAGGCGATCCTCGGCCTCCCACGCCTCATCGGCCCGGGTGATCCGGGCCTCGGTGAAGCCGGCGTCCAGGGCGAGGGATTTCACCCGGTCGGCGAGGGTCGCCGGGGTCATGGCTAGAAATCCAGATCCTGATAGCCGTTGGCCGGCGGCATCCCCGGCAAACGGTCGGCCAGCAAACCCCGGAAGGCCGGGCGGCACTTGATGCGCTCATACCAGGCCTTGGGGCCGGGAAAATCGTCCCAGGGGACGTCGCCGAGATAGTCGATGCAGGACAGGTGCGCCGCCGCCACCAGATCGGCCAGCGTGTAGCGCGGCCCGGCGAGGCCGTCGCGGGCGTCCAGCAAGCCGGTCATGTAATCGAGATGCCAGCGCAAAAAATCGCGCCCCGTGCGGATCGCCTCCATGTCCGGGGCGCCCAGGGCCTGCATGCGCTTTTCCAGCTTTTCATGGAGCAGGAAGGCGCTGACCTCCGCGTCGAACTTGCGATCGAACCACTGGGCGATGCGCCGCGCCTCGGCCCGCTCTGCGGGGCCGCCGGGCAGAAGCGCCGGGTCCGGCTTGATCTCTTCAAGATATTCCAGGATCGCGCGCGCCTCGGCCAGCGTTACATGGCCGCCCGGACCGTCGTCCTCCAGAACCGGCGGCACGCCCGCCGGATTGAGCGCCAGCAAGCCTTCCGGCGCCTCCCAGAATTTCCAGCTCTCCAGCTCGAAGGCGAGCTGTTTTTCGGCCAGCGCCAGGCGGACCTGGCGCGACCAGGGGTCGAGGGGCCAATGGTGAAGAACGCGCATGGGCGCACCCTAGCCGGGTTCGCCGCCGCGCTTAAGCGGGGTGTGCATGGCGGCCGCCGTCAGGCTTTCACGATGCGGGCGATGTAGAAGCCGTCGAGCCCACCCTGGTCGGACCACAGATCCGGGCGCGTGCGCACCGCGCCCTTGATTATGGCGCGCTCCAGGCCCGGCAGCTCTTCGGGGCGGACCGGATCGAGCCGGGCGTCCGGGGTGCGCTCCAGGAAGGCGGCGATCTGGTCTTCGCCCTCCTCACGCTCCAGCGAGCAGGTGCAATACACCATCCGCCCGCCCTCTCTGAGCATTTCGAAGCCGGCGTCCAGCATGCCCGCCTGGATCGGCGCCAGCGACGCCACGTCGCCGGGCTGCTTGGCGAAGGCCGCGTCCGGGCGCCGGCGCAGCGTGCCGGTGGCCGTACACGGCGCGTCCAGCAGCACGCCGTCCAGCTGGACGTCGGAGCGCCATTCAAGGACGTCCGCCGTGATGATTTCCGCGTCCAGTCCGGTGCGCTTGAGATTTTCGCGGACCCGGTCCAGCCGCTTGGCCGACGCGTCCACGGCGATCGTCACCGCGCCGCTGGCCGCGATCTGCAGGGTCTTGCCGCCGGGCGCCGCGCACAGATCGGTGATGATCTCGCCCTCTTTGGGGTCCAGCAGCTTCACCGGCAGCGCGGCCGCCGCGTCCTGCACCCACCAGTCGCCGGCCTCATAGCCCGGCAGGCCTTCGATGGCGCCGATCGTGTCGCGGCGCACCGTCCCGGTGGACAGCACCCGCCCGCCAATGGCCTCGGCCAGGGCCGCGGCGTCGACGCCGGGCTTGCAGGTCAGGTCCAGCGGCGGCGGGCCGGAGCGGGCTTTCGCCATCTCCCGTGCGATCTTCGCGCCATAGGTCGCCACCCAGCGCTCCGCCCACCAGTCCGGCAGATCGTTCAGCGGATCGGCGGTGCGAAAAGCGTGGACGCCCTGCTCGCCGCCAACCTTGCGCAGCACCGCGTTGGCGAGATTCTTGAACCGCACGGTCTCCTCGTCCTGGGCCATCAGCGTGACCCAGGCGTCCACCGCGGCGTGGGCGGGCGTGTCCAGGATCAGCTGCTCGGCGGCGCCGAGGCGCAGGATCAGACGCGCCCGCATGGCCTGGCGCGGCAAAGGCGTGGACAGGAACTGGCCCAGCGCGGCGTCCAGCGCATGGGACCGGCGCACGCCGGCCGACGCGATGGCGCGGGCGAAGGCGCGGTCGCGCGGCTCCAGCCGCTTCCATTCCGGCCGGCCGGAGAGCCCGGCGTCGAGGGGCGTGCCCTTCAGCTCCACCCCCAGCACCGCCGCAAGGGCGGCGGCGCGGGGGCCGAGATTCTGGGTGGATTGAGTTTTGCGGGGGCGCGTATCGGTCATGGGGCGGCGCTTAGCATGCCCGCGCGTGACGTGCGAGCGAGAGAGTCTCTGCGCCGGGCTTGCGCACGCTCAGCCCTTGCGGCGCGAGCCCTTGCCGCGCAGGCCGTGATCCTCGTCGGGATTGCGCATTTCGCCGGGGCGATCGGTCTCGTTCGGCGCCTTGGGGGTGTGGGATTCCTCGCTCTTGTGAACGCGGGTCTTCTCCCCCTCCAGCTCGAACTGCTGCTCCAGCTCGTCCTTCGTGCCGATATCCCTGGCGAGCTCGCCGCCCGCACTCCCCGTCGTGTGCTGATCGCCCGCCGGCACGTCGCCGCGCACCTCGGGACTCTTCAGCTGTTCCTCGCGGGTGGTGGGCGCGGTGGCGTCTTTGGGATCGACGTCCTTGTAATTGGGATCGGATTGGGGATCGGGCTTGGGACCGGACATGAGCGTCCTCCATTCGCGTTGCTGTTGATGAGACAACGCGAGGAAGGGGGCGGGGTGTTCCGGTGAAAGAGGTCTAGGACGCGGCGCCGCTCTCCCGCTCCAGCTTGCGCTTGTCGCTGGCGCGCATTTTCACGCTTTCGCTCTTCAGCTGGCCGCAGGCGGCGAAGATGTCGCGGCCGCGCGGCGTGCGGATGGGGCTGGCGTAGCCGGCGCGGTTCACGATCTCGGCGAAGGTCTCAATCGTGTCCCAGTCGGAGCAGGCATAGGGGCTGTCCGGCCAGGGATTGAACGGGATCAGATTGATCTTCGCCGGCACGCCCTTGAGGAGGTTCACGAGCGCGCGCGCCTCGGCCGGGCTGTCGTTGACGCCCTTCAGCATGACGTATTCGAACGTCACGCGTTTCGAGTTGGAGAGATCGGGATAGGCCTTGATGGCCTCCATCAGCTCGGCCAGCGGATACTTCTTGTTCAGCGGCACCAGCTCGTCGCGCAGGGGATCATTGGTGGCGTGAAGGCTGATCGCCAGCATGGTGCGCGTGCGCGTCCCCAGCTCTGAGATTTTCGGCACGACGCCCGAGGTGGAGACCGTGATGCGCCGGCGCCCGATGCCGATGCCTTCATTGTCGCTGATCACGTCGATGGCGTCGGAGACGTGGTCGAGATTGTACAGCGGCTCGCCCATGCCCATGAAGACCACGTTGGTGATCTTGCGGTCCTCGTTGGAGGTCGGCCATTCGCCCAGATCGTCGCGGGCGATCATCACCTGCTGGGCGATTTCGGCGGCGGTGAGATTGCGCACCAACTTCTGCGTGCCGGTGTGACAGAACGTGCAGTTCAGCGTGCAGCCGACCTGGCTTGAGACGCACAGGGCGCCGGAGCGCGCCACGTCGGGGATGAAAACGGTTTCAGCCTCCACGCCCGGCGCGAACCGGATCAGGTATTTGCGCGTGCCGTCCACGCTCACCAGGCGCTCCACGATCTCGGCGCGCGCCAGGGTGAATTTCTCCTCCAGCACCACACGCAGATCCTTGGACACGTTCGTCATCTGGTCAAAGGACGTGACGCCGTAATGGTAGATCCAGCGCCACAGCTGGTCGGCGCGCATCTTGGCTTTGCGCTCCTCCACGCCGGCGTGTTCGATCAGCGCATCGCGGATCTGCGCGCGCGTGAGGCCGGCCAGCGCGACGGGGCCGGCGGCGTCCGGCCTGGCGGAAAGGTCAAGTTTGAGAGCGGGTGAGGTCATGACGCGCTCCTATAATCCAAATAAGGCCGTTTCGCGAGTGGGGTGAGCCGCGGTCGGCGCAGCCGATCAATCGATCCGGGGGATCGGTTGAAGCGAGCGAACGGGCCGGCAGGCCCCAGGAGCGCCGGTCGGCGCAGCCGATCAATCGATCCGGTGGGGTGAGCGCCGGTCCGCGTAGCGGATCAATTGGCCCGGTGGGCCAATTGAAGGCGGCGAACGGGCCGGCAGGCCCCATGAAGCGAGCGAACGGGCCGGCAGGCCCCATGAGCCGCGGTCGGCAAAGCGGATCAGTGCGGCCTCCCCTTGCCACTTCGCTGCGCTGTGCGTTTTGTTGGGGCCATGAAACTCACCCTGCACCCCCTCTCCGACCGCCCCGTTCCCATCCGCGCCGCCGAAACCCGGCGCCGATGGATGGACGACACGCCGGAGAGCTTCGCCTATCGCTGCCTGCCGCTGGCGGCGGCCAACCAGCATGGCTGGGAGGTGTTCACCCCCACCGGCGTCACGGCGCGGTGGAGCGGCGGCGACCGGGTGGAGGATGTGGAGGTCGAGCTGGACGATCCCATGGCCATGCACAGGCCGGGCAGCGCCATGGCCAATTTCGGCTCAGGGATCCTCACCTTCGAGATGGGCTTCCTGATGCGCACGCCGCCGGGCTGGAATCTCTGGGTGTCGGGGCCGGTGAACGGGGTGAAGGACGGGATCACGGGCCTGAACGGCGTGATCGAGACCGACTGGAGCCCCTACAGCTTCACCATGAACTGGCGCTTCACCCGGCCCGGCGCGGTGCGCTTTGAGGCCGGCGAGGCGATCGCCCATTTCTTTCCCGTGCGCCGGGATCTGTTCGAGCGGATCACGCCGGAGATCAGATCCCTGCACACTGATCCCAAGGCGCTGAAACAGATGGAGATCTGGCGCGAAAGCCGGTCCGATTTCTCCGGCCGGCTGAAATCCGGCGACGAGGCCGCCGCCGAGGAGAAATGGCAGAAGGGCTATTATCGCGGCCTCTATCCCGACGGCGCCAAGGGCCCGGCCGACCACAAGATCAAGATCCGCCCGAAGGATTTCGCGCCGGCCGACGCGAAAGCCTCCGGCAAATCGAAGGGACGCCGCAGATGATCCGAACCCTCGCCCTCGCCGCGCTGGGCGCACCGGCCCTGCTGCTCGCCGCCTGCGGGCCGGGATGCGAGACCCGCATGGTGGACGCGATCACCTCGCCCGACGACTCCCATGAGGTGCGGGTCTGGCTTCGCACCTGCGGCGCGCGCACCACGCCCGCCCTGCACTTCGAGCTGGTGGAGGCCGATGCGCCGCAGCGCGACATCGCCCGGCGCGAGCAGGTTTTCCTGGTGGGCGAAGGCGCGCGTGAAGACTACGCGCTGAGCTGGCGGGCGCCCGGCGCGCTCACCGTGGCGCTCGGCGGGGAGTCCGAGGCCGTGCTGAAGGCCGAGCCCGATCTTGAGGTGGGCGAGCGCACCGTGGTGATCAGCTATAGCGGGCCCGGCGCCGGCTGAGCCGTCTTGCGCACGAGGGGCCAGGCCAGTTCGCGCCCGGCGCCGGCGGCGTCCATATTCTCGATTCCGAACGTTTCGGGATAGCGCCGCGTGATCTTCGCCGTGCCGAACAGCACGTCCCAGAAGAAGAGCAGATTGCCGTAATTGCCCTTGTAGTGCGTCACGCCGTCCTCCTTGTGAAGGCCGTGATGGGCGGCGTGGGTGGCCGGCGTCGAGATCGTGCGCTCCACGAGCCACATCACCGGCGAAAGCGCCTTGATCCGGTAGAGCGGCGCGTCCCACCGCCAGCTGGAATGGGCGCCGAAGATGACCGCCATCTTGACGATGAGATAGGCCGCATAGACCGGGTAAAATCCCAGATGCACAAGCACCGCCGACGCCCAGATGCCGGGCATCAGCATGTAATAGAAAAGATTGTTCCGGTAGGCGATCCGCACGCTCATATACCCGCCCGAATGGTGGGCGCGGTGCAGATTGTACAGCAGCGGAAAGCTGTGGCTCGCCCGGTGCCACCAGTACTGGGTCATGTCGTCGGCCACCAGCAGGATGGCGACCATGGCCCACCAGGGCAGGAAGGCCAGCGCGTCCGCGCTGCCCGGCGCGATCGCCTCCGCCAGCATGGGCGCCAGGAAGAAGATCGCCGGGACCGTCAAAAGCACGATGGTCAGGCTGGAGACCGTCTCGATGATCACGTCGCGGCGCGAAGCCTTCGGATCTCCTGAAAACCGCCCCAGGGCCATCTCCAGCAAAACGAACCCCGCAAAGATCGCCGGTACGGCGATTTTCTCGCTGATCATGATCGCGCTCCCCTGAGGACCGCCCCGAGGATGCGACCGGACGAACATAACGTCCAATCGCATTATGGATGCTTGCCATTCCATTTGGTGATAGGCTCGCCGCCATGTTGAGCCTGAAAAGCGCCCGTCTGTTCGTCGCCGCGGCCGAGCGCGGAACCGTCTCCGCCGCGGCGCCCGTCATCGCGGTGTCCCAGCCCGCGGCCACCAAGATCCTCGCCCAGCTGGAGACCGCGCTTGGCGGCGCCCTGTTCGAGCGGGCGGGGCGCGGTCTGGCGCTCACCGCGCTGGGCGAGGCGCTGCTGCCGCGGGCGCGCGCTTTGGTGCAGACCGCCAAGGATCTGGAAGGCGAAGCGGGACGGTGGCGGACGGGCGAGGCCGGGGCGCTGGTGATCGGGGTCGGGCCCAGCGTGGAGTACAGCCTTCTGCCCGACGCCATGGCGCGGCTCTATCGCGGCGGGCGCGACATCGCCCTGACGATCCGGGCCGGGCCGGCGAGCGGTCTCCTGGAGCAGTTGCGCGGCGGAGCGCTGGATCTTGTGGCCGCCGATATCGGCGCGGCGGAGGAGGCGACGGATCTCACCGTGACGCGGCTTCCCGAAGAGGGGGTGGCGGCGTGCGTGCGCGAGGGGCACTCCTTGCTTGAGAAACCGGGCGAGGACGGGGCGGCCGGGCGCTACAAGGTGGCGAGCGCCACCCCTCCGGGCCGGCTCGCCCGAGGGGCCATGCCCTTCGGTCTGCAGGCGGCGAGCCTTGTCTGCGACGATTATCACACGCTGGCGCGGGCCTGCGCGGCGTCCGACCATGTGCTGGTGGGGCCGCAGACGGTGATCGCGCGCCTGTGCGCCGATCACAGTCTGGTGGCCCTGCGCCTTCCGGAGGCCCGCGGCGCGGCGCCGGTGAGGCTGCGGCCCGGACTGATGCGCCGCGTGAGCGCCCCCGCCGACCCGGCGCTGGATGCGCTGTGTGCGGCGTTCGCGGAGGCGGCGGCCGGCCTTGACCGGCGCCTGGAGCGCCCGGCCTGACGCAAGTCAGGCCGGATGGCGCCCTAGGCCGTCATGTCCGGGCGGAACAGCATCACCGGAACGCGGCAGGCGCGCACCATTTCGGTGGTGGTGGAGCCGATGATCAGGGTGCGGATGCGCGAATGGCCGTAGGCGCCCATGATCAGCATGTCGGCGCCGGTTTCGGTCACATGGGCGCCGATCACTTTTTCCGGCTCGCCGGGGGTGAAGACCATCTCCACCGTGTGACCGGCCTCGCGCAGGATCTGCGTGGCGGCCTCCATCTCCCGCTCCAGCCCGTCATCGCGGCGCCCCGCGTTCAGGAGGGTGAGCTTGACGCCGGTGAACAGCGTGCCGTCGGCGATATGGCTCACCGCCTTGCCCGCACTGGCGCCGCCGTCAAAGGCGATGACCGCGTGAGCGGGTTGCTTGAAGGCGCGGCTCGCCACCAGAACCGGGCGATGGGCCGCCCGCACGACGCGCTCCAGATTGGAGCCCAGATGCCCGGAGGCGAAGTCGGCGTGCTCGCCGCGCTTGCCGACCACAAGGAGCCGGGAGCCGGCCTCGAAATCTTTCACCGCGTCCAGCACCGCGCCGGTGCGCAGCTTGACATGGACATCCACCGCGCCCGCCGTCTCGGCATGGGCCTTGACCGCGTCCAGCACCGCAGCGCCGGCCTCGCGCGCCAGCCGCGCCGCGTCCGCGTCGTGCTTGGTGAGCGTGTCCATCAGCGTCGACTTGGCGCCCAGCGCCAGATTGCCGGTGAGGTCCACCGGCGCGGTGCGCCGGCGCGTGTCGACCACGTGAACGAGATCCAGCCCGTAGCCGGTGGTCCGGCTCACCCAGGCGGCGTGATCGGCGACGCTCTCGGCGTAGGCGGAGGTGTCGATGAAGGCGGTGATGCGGGTCATGGCGCTGTCTTTATCCGAGGAACGGGCGGTTCAAAAGAGGGCGGCGCAGGGTGTCCCTCCCCTTCATGGGGAGGGTGGGCGCGCCGAAGGCGCGGTCGGGTGGGGTGAGGTTCCCGGACGCACTTAGCGCCAAGGGCACGTAACACCCCCTCCGTCCGCTTCGCGGACACCTCCCCCATGAAGGGGGAGGACATATTGATGCGCCTTACCCCTCAATGGCCCGCGCCCACCTCTTCGCCCTCCTTGGCGCCGAGGCGGTTCATCAGGGTTTCGCTGGCTTCGTTCATGCCGATCAGGGTGACGGTGGCGCCTTCGCGCTTGAACTTGGTCACGGCCAGATCGATGGCCTGCACCGCCGAGATGTCCCAGATATGGGCGCGGGAGAGATCAAGGGTGACTTCGGTGAGCGCCTCGCGAAAATCAAAGCTCTTCATGAACTCCTCGGCCGAGGCGAAGAAGAGCTGGCCCTCCACCGCATAGGTGCGGCTGCGCTCGTCCGCGCTCAGCGCGCTGGAGACGGTGAACAGGTTGGAGACTTTCCAGGCGAAGAACACGCCGGACAAGACGATCCCGATCGCCACGCCGACGGCGAGATTGTGGGAGATCACCACCCCGGCCACCGTGGCGATCATCACCAGGTTGGAGCTCAAGGGATAGGTGCGCAGCGCCTTCACGCTGGACCAGGAGAAGGTGCCGATGGACACCATGATCATGATCGCCACCAGGGCCGGCATGGGCACCAGCGCCACCAGATCGCCCAGCACCAGGATCAGGAACAGGAGAAACAGCCCGGCCATGAGCGTGGACAGCCGCCCCCGGCCGCCGGATTTCACATTGATCACCGACTGGCCGATCATGGCGCAGCCCGCCATGCCGCCGAAGAAGCCGGTCACCGTGTTGGAGACGCCCTGCCCGATGCATTCGCGGTTCTTGTCGCTGGGCGTGTCGGTGAGATCGTCGACGATCTGCGCGGTGAGCAGGCTTTCCAGAAGGCCCACCACGGCGACGGCCGCAGCGTAGGGGAAGATGATCTGCAGGGTCTCGAAGGTGAGCGGAATGTCCGGCAGGAGGAAGACCGGCAGCGTGTCGGGCAGCGCGCCCATGTCGCTCACCGTGCGCACGTCCATCCCCAGGAAGACGCTCAGCAGCGTCAGCACCACGATGCACACCAGCGGCGAGGGGATCGCCTTGGTGAGCATCGGGAAGAGATAGATGATCGCCAGACCGGCCGCGACCATCACATAAGTCACCCAGGTTACGCCGACGAGTTCGGGGATCTGCGCCATGAAGATCAAGATGGCCAGCGCGTTGACGAAGCCGGTGAGCACCGAGCGCGACACGAAGCGCATGAGAAAGCCCAGACGCAGCACGCCCGCGCCGATCTGTAAAAGGCCGGCCAGGACCGTGGTGGCGAGCAGGTATTGCAGGCCGTGATCGGCCACCAGCGTGACCATGAGCACCGCCGTCGCCGCCGTCGCCGCCGAGATCATCCCCGGCCGCCCCCCGGTGAAGGCGATCAGCACCGCGATGGAGAAGCTGGCGTAGAGACCCACTTTCGGGTCCACGCCGGCGATGATGGAGAACGCGATGGCTTCGGGAATCAGCGCCAGCGCCACCACCAGCCCGGCGAGCACGTCGCCGCGCACATTGAAAAACCAGGTTTCCTGCAAATAGCGGAGACCCGTCTGATGGATTTCGCGAAAAGCCATGAACCGGCGACTCTTTATTGGGCGGCGCGCGCAAAGCGTAGCGCCGTCGTGACTGTTCATCAGAATAGACCGCGCACCCCAAGGGATCCGGCCGGCTCTGTCGGGGATGGGGCGCGTATAGGGGAAATCGTGCTGCGGCGCAATAAAGCCGGGCGGCGGCGGGCGCGCCGAAGGTGCGGCGCCGCGCCTCTACCGTTTGCGGCTGAAGGCGCTATGTTTGCGCCCAGAAGCGTGCCGCCGTCACCGAAGGAAACTCCCATGAACTATCGCGCCCCGGTCCGGGATATCCGGTTCGCCCTTGAAGAGATCGCCGCGCTGGACAGCGTGAAGGCCACCGGCGCGTTTCCGGACTTCAGCGCCGATCTGACGGCGGCGATCCTCGATGAGGCGGCCAAGCTCGCCAACGACGTGCTGGCGCCGCTGAACAAGACCGGCGACCAGCAGGGCTGCACGCTGAAAGACGGCGTGGTGAAGACACCGGACGGCTTTAAGGGCGCGTACGAAAAATTCGTCGAGGGCGGCTGGCAGGGCCTGCAGTTTCCCAGCGACGTGGGCGGCATGGGCCTGCCCAAGGCGCTGGGCTGCGCGCTCATGGAGATGCTGCAGAGCTCCAACATGGCGTTCGGCCTGGGTCCCATGCTGAGCTTCGGCGCCATCGAGGCGCTGATCGAGGTGGGTACGCACGAGCAGCGCGCAGTCTACCTGCCGAAGATCATATCCGGGCAATGGACCGCCACCATGAACCTCACCGAGCCCCAGGCGGGATCCGACGTGGGCGCCCTGCGTACGAAAGCCGAACCCAGGGGCGACGGCTCGTGGGCGCTCTCGGGGCAGAAGATCTACATCACCTGGGGCGAGCATGACTGCGCGGAGAACATCGTCCATCTGGTGCTGGCGCGCACCCCCGACGGGGCCCCGGGCACCAAGGGCATCTCGCTGTTTCTGGTGCCGAAATTCATCCCCGACGCAGACGGAAATCCCGGCGCGCGCAACGGCGTGAAGGCCATCGGGCTGGAGCACAAGATGGGCATTCACGGCTCGCCCACCTGCACCATGGAATTCGACGGCGCCACAGGCTGGCTCGTGGGCGAGGAATTCAAGGGCATGGCCGGTATGTTCATCATGATGAACTCGGCGCGCCTCAATGTCGGCGTACAGGGCGTCGGCATCGCCGAGCGCGCCTATCAGCAGGCCCTCGCCTACGCCAAGGACCGCCGCCAGGGCCGCGCCCCCGGCGTCGAGACCGAAGCGCCCCACGCCATCATCGACCACCCCGATGTGCGCCGCACCCTCGCCCTCATGAAAGCCCGGATCGAGGCGGCGCGCGCGCTCTGCTACCACGCTGCGGTGGAAGCCGATCTCGGCCATTGGGGCGACGATTCCGAGGAGAAGGCCTGGTCGAAGCGCCGCGAGGACCTGCTCATCCCCATCGCCAAGGCCTGGTCCACCGATATGGGCGTCGAAGTCGCGTCCATGGGCGTTCAGGTCCATGGCGGCATGGGCTTTGTGGAGGAGACCGGCGCGGCCCAGCATTACCGCGATGCGCGCATCGCCCCGATCTATGAGGGCACCAACGGGATCCAGGCCATCGACCTGGTGGGCCGCAAGCTGGTGCGCGACGGCGGCAAGGCCATGGCCGAGCTGATCGAGGATATCCGCCAGACGGTGGAGGATCTCGACACCAGCTCCAATCCCGCCCTGCCCGAGCTCGCGGCGCGCCTGAAACCGGCGTGCGACGCGCTGGAGGACGCCTCGGCCTGGCTCCTGAAAGCCGGCGATGACGACCGCCTCGCCGCCGCGACGCCCTTCCTGAAGCTCGCCGGCGACGTCACCGGCGGCTGGCTCATGTGCATCGGCGCGGTGGCCGCCCAGCGCATGCTGAAGGACGGCGAGAACGAGACTTACGCCAACTCGAGGATCGCCCTGGCCCGGGTCTACGCCGACACGATCCTCACCAGCGCCCCCGGCCTTCTGGGCGACATCAAGCTGGGCGCCGCGCCCCTGTTCGACCCGGGCGAGGCGATGCTGGAGAGCGCGTAGCAAAAATTGTTTTCTGGTTGACATAAATCGTATTACGCGATTTCCTTTGATCGCTCTAGATGTGGAGCGTTTTGAAGGAGAAAACTCATGGAAAATGCGAATAAGACTCTGGCAGACTCAATGTTTCGTGAGCTGACTGAGGCGGAACTCGCTAGCGTCGCGGGTGCGGACGGCCAAAGCGCAACGTTCAATGATGGCAGCTGCCGAACGGTGTGCTACATCACTATCGGTGGGATCACCACCAAGCATTGCGACAATATCGGTGACGGCTAGACAATCAGCTGCGTCGCGGCCGCCGGATACCGATTCGGCGGCTAGCGACGCTAAAGGTCGACTTTTAATTTTATCTGAAAGTGACGACCCTCACGCTTTGCGCATTCGCGAGGTTGCCGCCAGTAGAGGCTATGACGTCTATATCTGGGACTCGTCACGCGTCCATACCGACCTGCCTGTCGCACTAATGCCCGATGGGTCGGCTCGTATACACGCTCTGAATGCTAAAGATGAAGTCCGAGTGATAGAAGGATTAAGTGGCCGAGACATTGTTTTATTGCGTCGGTTACCGAGACCGGAACAGCCCGATGGCCCCAACAGGCCCGCCCTTGAGCGTACGTTTTCCCATTTTATCCAAGGGTTTATGCTTTTGCTCTGCGAAGCCACACGTATGGAGCCGAATTTCTTGTGCTCTTTTCGTAGTGAACGTAAGCTTTACCAGCTTCAGATTGCCGCACGGGTTGGGCTGCACCTCCCAGACACAGTTGCCGGAAATGACGCGGTAGCTGCGATGAGGTTATTTGACAGCCAGAAGCGGGTTTGCTTCAAGCCGATCAAGGCAGAAGGCTGGATAAGTCCAAACGGTCGCCCGGCAATGATGCCAACCCGCCGAATTGATGCACATGAGCTACACCAATCGACGCTTTTGGGCTTTCCTGGAATATTTCAGAGTGCACTGGAAAAGGATTTTGAAGTACGGGCGATCATTACGTCGCGACGTGTGCTCGCTGCCCGCCAGAAGCTGAAAGAGGTACACGATACCACCGAGATTGACTGGCGGCTCGCTCCCGAGCGATTTGAGCGCTCAATGATTGAGTTTCCCGCCGACACGCTCGTAAGTGCACGTCGTCTTCTTTCTGAGCTAGGCTTGATATTTGGCATTTTCGATTTTGCAATTTGCAATGAAAGGTGGTATTTTTTGGAAGTAAACCCCTTTGGAAACTTTCTAAATCTTCTTCCGGGTATGGAGGCCTCATGTGTTGAGGCGATCCTAGAAAGCCTAGAAAACTCAGATAGGATTATCACGTGATGATCTCAACACTCTTGGCCCTGGCTAACCTTACGCTTGCACACGCAAACGTTTGCACACCAATTCCAACGCCAGCCATGGAGAAGCTGGAGGGTGCGCTTACTGGATCAAATGAGGTTACTTCCGAAATGGGGCTCCGTGCTCGACGTGTAAACAACAACGACGTCCTTGTAACCACTAGCGACCCATTCCCTGCCGCGCTCACGCTGAATGGATCGTCCTCCCAGTTTTCATGGACGTCGATTCCACATGGATCGGCAGTCTTGCTCACCGCCTGCGGTTTAGGTGATGCGGCGCTCGGCTTCTCCGCCGAGCCGCACTTCATCGAATGGGCCGGCCCCGGCTTTCATCGGGCGCGACCGGAAACGCTGGTCGACGCGGTCGATCTGCGCACCCTGCCTTTTGAAAGCGTAGCTCTGGGCGCGACGCGCGAAATATACATCCATATCCCGAGCGGCTGGAGCGGCGCGGACGGCGATCCCCTGATAGTGTCCGGCGACGGGCTCGCGGGATCCGATTTCGCCCGCATCGCCGCGACGCTCGCAGCCGACGGTCGGATCCGGCCTACGGCTTTCGTCTCGGCGCGATTCGGCGAGGGCTGGCTTGGCGAGGCGCGCACAGATCAAAGGTCGGCCGAATATGTCGCGCCGGGGCCCGAAGCTCATCCGGGCCGATCCGCGGCCTACCGCGCCCATGAAGCTTTCTTTTTCGATGAGTTCCTGCCCTTCGTCCGCGCCGAGCTCGGCGGCGAAACCGGCCCGGTCATCGCGTTCGGCATGTCCGCCTCGGCGACCTTCGCCCTAGAGCAGGGATTGAAGCGGCCGCAGGACATCTCGGCGGTGATCGCCGCATCGCCGCCAGTCACCGATGTCACTAGGGCGCTTGCAAGCGGCGCCAACACCCATCAAGCCATCCATGTGTGGTGCGGAGCGTTCGAGCCAATATTCTGCGAACCCTTGCAGGCGCTGAGCACCGACGCGGGATTCACCCTTGAGGTTCGCCAGGCGGCACACACGACCCCGCTGTGGGAGGAGGCGCTGGCGTCTTCGCTTCTGCTGCTGGCGCCGCCGCCGGATTAAACCAGAAACCCGTTCGGATCACTGTGCGCGCGTCCGTCGATCAGGCGGATGAGGCCTACCGCGGCGCGCACCACGAGCCAGATCGCGCCGATGAGCCAGATCAGAAGGCCGAGCCCGAGGATCCACACCGTCAGCAATCCGGCGATGAAGAAAACCAGCCCATACCAGAAGGTGGCGATCTGGAAATCGAAATGGCTTTTCAGCCAAGGGTCGGCCTGGTCGCGGCGCACATAGGCGAGAATCGCTGCGATGAGCAGCGTCACGCCGTTGGACAGGGCGAGAAAGCACAGCACGTAATTGACGATGGCGAGGACGCGATCGCCGCTCTGATCGCGCGGGCTGGCGCCGGCCGCGCCGTCGGGGGATGGGTCGGTCATGGTCGGGCTCCCGAAAACTGGTTGTGGCCGTGATACCACGGAATCGGCCGCCGCGCTGCGCGAAGCGGCCGCCGGGGTGCGCCTTAAGCGTTTGGACCCGGTCCAATCGGTGGTATTGCCAGCGCCCGACCGGCCGCGCATCATGCTGCCGCCCGTCTCTCGCGTGCGGGATCAGCGACATAGGCGCCAGGAGTTTCATGACGCAGATCACCACTCATCCCGGCGCGCGCGGACCCGTGCTCGTCACCATGGGCGACTCGGTCCCGGGCCGCGAGATCGACCAGGTCATCGGCATCGCGCGCGGCTCGGTCGTGCGGGCGCGCTTTTTCGGCCGCGATTTCATGGCCGGCCTGCGCAATCTTGTCGGCGGCGAAGTGACCGAGTACACCCAGCTCATGGCGGAGTCGCGCGAACAGGCGCTGGGCCGCCTGGTCACCCATGCCGAGCAGCTGGGGGCGGATGCGGTGGTCACCTTCCGCTTCGCCACCTCCTCGGTGATGGAGGGCTCGGCGGAAATCCTGGCCTACGGAACGGCGGTGAAGCTTAAATGAACGATCTGGTGAAGCGCATGGGCCGCAAGGCTGCGGGCGAGGTGGGCGAAATCGTCTCCTTCCTCGGCGGCGTGGCGGCGGTCTGGTTCGTGCTGGTCACGTTCTTCTTCGCCGCGTTTCATATCCCGTCCGTGTCCATGCAACCGGCGCTGGAGGTCGGCGACCGGGTGCTGGTGAGCAAGTTCGCCTACGGCTATTCGCGCCATTCCCTGCCGCTGGGCCTCGGCTATCTTTTGCCCGACAGCTGGTCCGGGCGGATCTTCGGCTCGATCCCCGATCGCGGCGACGTGGTGGTGATCCGCGATCCCGACCAGAACCTGAACCTGATCAAGCGCGTCGTCGGCCTGCCCGGCGACCGCATCGAGATGCGCGGCGGCCGGCTCTACATCAATGGCGACCGCATCCCGCGCGAGCCGCTGGGCGAGCGCACCTATCGCGACTATACCGGCGTGCAGGTCTCCACGGCGGTCTATGACGAGACCCTGCCGGGCGGCGACGTGCACACCATCTATGAGCGCACCGATTCCGGCCCGTTCGACGATGTCGGCCCCTTCCTGATCCCGGAGAACCACATCTTCCTCATGGGCGACAATCGCGACGCTTCGGCCGACAGCCGGGCGGGGCTCGGCTATGTCCACAAGGACGAGGTGGTGGGCCAGGCCTGGACGGTGCTGTTCACCTTCGCCAATTGCCGCAATGAAGACGATCTCTTCTGCCCGGGCTGGCGGGTCTGGCGCGGATTGTGAGGGACGATTAGGCTCGCTCCCGATCAAACGGGAGACCTCTCATGAGCCTTCAAGGCAAGACCCTCTTCATCACCGGCGCCAGCCGCGGCATCGGCGAAGCCATCGCGGTGCGCTGCGCCCGCGACGGCGCGAACATCGTCATCGCCGCCAAGACCGACCAGCCCCACCCCAAGCTGCCCGGCACCATCCACACCGCCGCCGAGGCCGTGGAGAAGGCCGGCGGCAAGGCGCTGCCCCTGGTCTGCGACATTCGCGACGAAGCCAATGTGGAGGCGGCGGTGAAAAAGGCCGCCGATCATTTCGGCGGCATCGACGCGGTGATCAACAACGCCTCGGCGATCTTTCCCATGTCCACCAAGGACACGCCGGTCAAGCGCTGGGACCTGATGCATCAGGTCAACGCCCGCGGCACCTTCCTGGTCACCCAGAAATGCCTGCCCTGGCTGGAAAAATCGGAAAACCCCCACATCCTCGCCCTGAGCCCGCCGCTGGACATGCGCGCCAAATGGTTCGCGCCCCATGTGGCCTACACCAGCGCCAAGTTCGGCATGAGCCTGTGCATCCTGGGCTGGGGCGGCGAGTTCAAGGGGAAGATCGCCGCCAACGCGATCTGGCCGCGCACCGCCATCGCCACGGCGGCCATCGCCAACGTGCTGGCCGGCGAAGAGGCGTTCAAGAATTGCCGCACGCCGGAAATCCTGGCTGAAACCGCCTACCGCGTCCTGTGCAAGCCCGCCGCCGACTTCACCGGCAATTTCCTCATCGACGACAGCTTCCTGGTGAGCGAGGGCGTCACCGATCTGGACCAGTTCTCGGTGCAGCCCGGCGAGGAGCTCCTGCCCGACTTCTTCGTCCCCGAGGAGCCGAAAGCCCCCGACGGCGTGAAGATCATGGACATCCAGCTGGGCCACTGAGCCTGGCCCCAATGACCCGGCGCGCTCCTGTCCTCTCCATGAAGGGGAGGGACAAAAGAGTCGGTGCTCATCAAATCAAATGACGCGGCGTCACCCTGTCCTCCCCCTTTATGGGGGAGGTGTCCCGCGCGGCACGCGCGGGGCGGAGGGGGTGTGGGCGCCGCGATGGACCTCCAGAAGTACGGAACCTCACCCCACCCGGCCCGGAGCAAAGCTCCGGCCGTCCGACAGCTTCGCTGTCGAACCCCCATGAAGGGGAAGGACAAAAGAGCGGGTAAGCGGAGCCGCCGCCCCTCACGCCGGCTTCGGGTCCAGGCGTCGCTTGAGAAACGCGACGAACTGGGTGCGGGCCATGGCGGTGGCTTCGCTGTCATAGCGCAGGGCCGATTGCGGGTGGTGATCGGGTTCGTCGAAGGCGTGGGTGACCCCGCCAAGGGTGTTCCAGCGCACCAGGGCGCCGTCCCTTTGCGCCTGCTCCAGCACAGCGATCGCGTCGGTTTCGCTGGCCATGGAGTCCTCGCTCACCAGGATCACCTCGACGGGGCAGGCCGGGCGGATCGGCTTGCGGCGGGCCAGCGCCGGGCCGGAGACGTAAGGGTAGACCAGGAAGATCCCGCGCACGCCTGCGAACGGCGCGTCCGGCGCCGCCTTCATGCCGTCGGGCGGCTGGCCGTCGGCGTCCAGGGCCAGAGCGTCCAGGATGGCCCAGGCGCCATGGCTCCATCCGGCCAGGGCCAGGCGGTCCGGATCGAGGCGCGGATCGTCGCGCGCGATGTCCAGCGCCGCATGGAGATCGCCGGCGCGCTCGCGCCCCCACAGGATTCGTCCGGTGCAGACCTGGGCGAGCGCCGCCTCGTAATCGATGCCGCGCGGGGTGAGGCTGTCCACGATCATCGCGGCGCAGCCGGCCTTCAGCGCCGCTTCCGCATAGGCGTGGCTGACCCGGCGCACGCCGCCGCAGCCATGCAGGATCAGCACGCAGGGGTGCGGCCCCTCGCCCGGCGGATAGAGCATGGTGACATAGGGCTCGATCAGGGCGCGGCGGCGGCGGTTCTCCATACGGCGCAGATGCCGGCCGGTGAGCCGGCGCCACAGCATCCAGGCGATGAGGCCGACGAACGCGGCCAGCACCGCCGCCAGCCCGCCCGCTATGAAGAACGCCGTCTGCATCGTCTCTCCCGCCCGCTTCTAGGGGGCCCGGCCGCCTTGAGCGCTCCGGCTGCTTAGACCGTGCTCCGGAAAACAGGAACCGGTTTCAGGAAACACTGTGGCTTGCGATCCGGCCCCGGCCGGGCCGCCGGGTCAAGCCGCGCCGGGCTCAGGGCCTGCTCGGGCGAACCGGTCAGGCGAACACCGTGACCATCTGACGGCCCTTGGCGACGCAGTGTCCGGCCGTGTTCCAGATCGTCATGTCCTGGGTGGAATGGCCGCCGCCCGCATGATCGGCCCGCGCCTCCAGCAGCCACCAGCCGTCCTCGGTTGCGGGCTCGTCCACCAGAAAATCGATCATCCAGGTCATGGAGGAGAGCGGCGCGAAGCCCGTCAGCATGGTGGAGACCGCCGGCGCCAGGGCGTCCGCCAGGCACACCAGCGCCAGCGGGTGATCCCGCGACGCCGGATCGCTGTGGCGCACCCAGCTCAGCTCGTAAGGCTTTTCCGAGCCCATGAAGGGCGCGGTGTCGCACGCCCAGACGAAGTCGAGCTGGCTGATGAAGCGCGGCGATCCGTCGGGAAACGCCAGCGGCCGGGCGTCCGGACCCGGCGGCTCCGCCGGCGCGGCCGGCCCCGGCTGATGAAGGACGCTGTCCCGGCTCGCCGAGAAGGTGAAGACCGCCTCCACCCCCGGCCCCTGCGCGCTGGAGAGCCGCGCCCGGATGCTGGCGGCGGTGCGCCCGGCGCGCAGCCTTTCCGCCGTCACCTCGGTGCGGCCGGCGCTGGGTCCGACAAACGCGATGAGGGCGCTGCGCAGCGGGCGGCCGTCGGCGAGATCGCGCGCCGCGGCCAGGCACAGCGCGCTGGTCATGCCGCCATAGCCGGTTCTTCCCTGCGTCCAGACCTCGGGAAAGTCGAGACTCAGGGCGCGCCGCCCGCCGTCACCCGTGACGGGCGCGGATTGAAGGGTTTCGGCGAGGGTCATGGCGGGCCTTTCAGAGACGGTGAACAGCGTTCAGGCGCCAGCCTACAAACGCGAAACCGGCTTGCATAGGCGGGCTCGGCCGCATCTGCATGCTGCACGCAGGATGAACGGTTTCGCCTTTAAGAGGCCGCCTTCCACGGCTAAACCTGACGCCATGAACACCACCGCTCTTCTCCTCTCCGCGGCCCTCGCTTTCTTCACCGGAGCGCAGGACGCCGCCCCCAAGCTGGCCACGCCGGACCAGCCGGACGCCCGCGCCGTGACATCGGGGCAGGACGCCGCACCGGCCGCCGAGGATCAATCCGGGCCCGGCGACCCTGCCCCTATGGAGCAGGAAGTCGAGCCCGACCGCGAGCGTGTCGACCCGGAACCGGCCCCGGCGGCGGATCCCCTCCCCGAGCCGGAAGTCGTTGACTCCGCGACCGCTTCTGAGCAGGCCGAGTCCAGCGCCGAGCGCGCCGCAGACTGGTTCGACAGCGTCACCACCTTGCGCACCCGCTTCATCCAGACCGCGCCCGACGGCACGATGAGCGCCGGAGACCTGTCCCTGCAGCGCCCCGGCCGGGCCCGCTTCGACTATGACGATCCCTCGCCGATCCTCCTGGTGGCGGACGGCTCCACCGTGGCCGTCGCCGATTTCGACCTGGAGACCATCGACCGGGCGCCGATCCGCAACACCCCCCTGCGCTTCCTCCTCGGCGGAACCGCCCAGCTCAGCGAAGCGGTCACCGAAGCCGGACGCTCAAACGGCAGGCTTTACGTGACCTTGGTGGACCCGGACGGCGAGACGGACGGGCGCCTCACGCTGGTGTTCGACGACCCGGAACCTTCAGCCGCAGCTGAGGATATGGTGCTGTCGGGATGGTTCGCGGTGGACGCCATGGGCGGCCTCACCGAGGTCAATCTCACCGAAACCGAGCGCGGCGTCAGCTTCGATCCGCGCCTGTTCATCCTCGACGACGACGACGTCATCGTGGACGATCGACGCACCCGCCGCCGCTAGGCGGATCAGGCCGGCAAAGACAAGAAAGGGCGGCTCCTGGCGGGCCGCCCTTTTGCTTACAGCGCCCACCAGAACAGCAGTCCCGCAAGGGCGAACCGGTAGATCACGAAGGGCAGGAAGCCGATCCGGTCCACCACCCGCATGAGCACCGCGATGGCCGCCCAGGCGGCGAGAAAGCTCAAGGCGGCCACGATCAGCCCGTACGTAAGGGAGGCGCCCGGCGCCGCGCCACGGGCAAGCTCGATCCCGGCCAGAAGCCCGAACGCCCCGATCACCGGCACCGCCATGAGCATCGAGAAACGGGCGGCTTCAGACCGGGTCATGGACAGGGCGCGCGCCGCGGTCATGGTGACCCCGGAGCGGCTGGCGCCGGGCACGAGCGCGAACATCTGGGCGAGCCCTATGAGAGCCGCGCCTGTGTAGGAAAGGGTCTCGCTGCTCTTGATCTGCTTGCAGAAATGGTCGGACAGCCAGAGCGGCAGGGCGAAGATCAGCGTGCCCCAGGCGATCACCAGAGGGTCCCTCAGAGCGTCCGCGAGCCCGGAGACATAGAGGATCCCGCCCGCGATCAGCACGGGCGGCGTCGCCACGGCGATCAGGAGGACCAGCCGGCCGCCCTCTGTCACGCGGCCTTGAAGCAGTGCGACCTTGCCGGTGACGATCGCCGCCACATCCTTGCGGAAATACACCAGGACCGCGAACAGCGTGCCCAGATGGGCCATGACGTCGATCAGGGGGCCCTGGTCGGCGGCGCCCGTGACTTGCGGCGCCAGAATGAGGTGGGCCGAGGACGAGATCGGCAGGAATTCTGTGATCCCCTGCACGAGGGCGAGAACCAGCAACTGTACGAGACCCATGGCCGCCTGCTTGTCTAGGGCTTGTGATGCGGGGCACAGTGCGCCGGAGTGCGCGCCCCGCCAAGCCCGGCGCCGCGGATTTTCGCACACCTCATCCTGTCAGGATCGTCACCGCCCATGCCCCATGACGCCCTCGACGCCGGCCCCGGCAAGATGCATCCCGGCAAAGCCCGAAAGATCACGATGCGCGTCACCGCGCTGTCCGTGGGCGTGGCCACCACGCTGGTCATGGCCAAGCTGATCGCCTGGGGGCTGTCCGGGTCGGTCGCCATGCTGGCCTCCCTGGCCGACAGCGCGCTCGATCTCGCCGCCTCCCTGACCACATTCTTCGCCATCCGCTACGCCGCCAGCCCCGCCGACGCCGAGCACCGCTACGGGCACGGCAAGGCCGAAGCGCTCGCCAGCCTCATGCAGGGCATGCTGGTGGCGCTGTCGGCCGGCCTTCTGATGCGCGAGGCGGTGGCGCGTTTTCTCGATCCGCAGCCCATCAGCGCCACCACGACGGCGATTTCGGTCATGGGCCTGTCGATCGTCCTGACGCTGGCTCTGGTCTGGGCCCAGTCCAGAGCGGTGGAGAAGACCCGGTCTCTGGCGGTGGCGGGAGATCGGGCGCACTATTTCTCCGATCTCGCAGCCAACGGAGCGGTGATCGCCGGCCTGGTCATGGCTGGCGGATTCGGACTGGACCGCGCCGATCCGATCATCGGATTCGCCGTGGCGCTCTGGCTGTTCTGGACCGCTTTCGGCGTCGGCAAGAACGCCTATAAGGCGCTGATGGACCGCGAACTGCCCGACGCCGAGCGCGCGCACATCCTGAAGCTCGCCGGCGACGATCCCCACGTTCTCGGTGTGCATCAGCTGCGCACGCGCGCCTCTGGGCCGTTCATTCACATCCAGATGCACATGGATCTGGCTCCGGACCAGAGCCTTGCGGACGCCCACCACATCGTCGTGGCCGCCGAGCGCCGAGTGATGGCGGCGTATCCGGCCGCCGACGTCATCATCCACCCCGACCCCCTGGGGAAGGCGGAAGCCCACGGCAACCGGTATTTCCGCTCCGAAGCAGAACCCGGCGGCGAGGCCGGCGGGGCGGACTTAGACGCCAAGTAAGCAAAACCCTTTTGCAAACCGGTTTCCTGTCGCTAGGCTTCCCGTTCGCTTGAGGGGGAGAGCGCGCCGGGCGGTGATCCGGATGCGCGGGCCTCGTTCGACCACGAAGCACACCCGCGCCGTCTGGCGCGGCCGCAGAAAAGGGCGAAGCGCGCCATGGAACAGCTGCAAGACCTTCTGGGAACCATCGACGGACTGATCTGGAGTCCGGTTCTGGTGGCGCTCCTGTTCGGCACCGGCCTGTATCTGACGATCGGCCTTAGATTCATGTCGATCTACCGCCTGCCGGCGGCGTTCGCCATGATGTTCTCCAAGCCCAGGAAGGAGGACAAGAGCGAGGGCGAGATCAGCCCGCTGGCGGCGCTGTTCACGGCCCTGTCCGCCACCATCGGCACCGGCAATATCGCCGGCGTCGCCACGGCGATCACGCTGGGCGGGCCCGGCGCGGTGTTCTGGATGTGGATGACGGCCCTGGTGGGCTCGGCCACGAAGTACTCCGAAGCGGTGCTTGCGGTGACCTATCGCGAGGTCGACGATCGCGGCGAGCATGTCGGCGGACCGATGTACTACATCAAGAACGGGCTCGGAAAGAAGTGGGTCTGGCTGGCCTGGGTGTTCGCAATCTGCACGGCGCTGGCGGCCTTCGGCACCGGCAATCTGGTGCAGGCGAACTCTGTCGCGGCGCTGTTCGACTCCAACCTCAACCTGTCCGGCCTCGGCCTTCCCGAGACCTTCTCGGCGTTCGGCAACGAATTTTCCGTCACCAAGAACGTTGTGGGCGCGGTGCTGGCGCTCATGGTCTTCTTCGTGATCATCGGCGGGGTGAAGTCGATCGCCAAGGTCGCCTCGGTGCTCGTGCCGGTCATGGCGCTGGCCTACATCGCCGGGTCGGTCGTCGTTCTGATCGCCAACGCTGACGCGGTTCCGGCCGCTCTCGGCTCGATCTTCACCGGCGCGTTCTCCGGCAGCGCCGCTGCGGGCGGGTTCATCGGCGCGGCTCTGGCCGCGGCGATCCGCGAAGGGGCCAACCGCGGCTCCTTCTCCAACGAGGCGGGGCTCGGCTCGGCGGCCATCGCCCACGCCAGCGCCCAGACGCGCAACCCTCACCGCCAGGGCTCCATCGCCATGCTCAGCCCCTTCATCGACACCATCGTGGTGTGCACGATGACGGCGCTGGTGATCCTCACCGCGGTCGGCAGCTTCCAGTACAATCCGGCCCGCACGGCGCTGGGCCAGTGCGAGACCGCCGGAGCGCTCACCGCGCCGGCCGGAACCAGCATCGCCGGGCTCTATATCGCCGCACCGCAATCGGACCTGTCGAACCGGGCCGACGCGATTTCGCAAGGCGGCCAGCAAGTGCTCACCGCGCTGCAGGCTTGCCAGGCGGCGGGCGTGGACATCGAGCCGCTGGCGTTCGATGCGGCGGTGGACGCCACCGTGCTGGCCGACACCGACCGGGTCTGGCAGTCGGGCATCGCCTCGGCCGCCGACGTCACGGCGCAATCCTTCGGCGCGGCGCTGCCGGGCGGGGAGTGGATCGTCACAATCGGCCTGATGATTTTCGCCTTCACCACGATCCTGGGCTGGGCGCTCTACGGCGAGCGATCTCTGGAGTTCATGGCCGGCACCAAGCCGATCTTCGCCTACCGGGTGATGTGGTGCGTGGTGGTCTTCGTGGGCGCGGTCTGGACCAACGATCTCGCCTGGACCGTGGCCTCCATCGGCAACGGCATGATGGCGGCTCCCAACCTGCTCGCGCTCCTTCTTTTATCCGGCACCGTCTTCGCCATCGCCAAGCGCCACGGCGCGCGGCCGGGCGACAAGGACGATCACAAGCTGGAGGAATCCGAGACGCCGACGCCGGCGCCGGCCGCCACCGACGACACGCCCGAACCGCCCCGGTCCTGAGCGCCTGACGCGCAACGAACGGAAGAGGCCGCGCGCCAGGCGCACGCGGCCTCTTCCCCTTTTCCCCCGGTGCAGTAATCTCGCGCGCAACACAGTCGACAAATAAGCGCGGGGGAGTGGCGTGTCTCAATTCATTCAAGGGCTAACAGCCCTTATTGACAACGTGTCCGGATTTATCTGGGGCGGCTCGTGGAACGGCGAGCAGGTCCTGCCCGTCGGCATCCTCGCCGTGGTGCTGCTGGGCACCGGCCTATACTTCATGCTCCGGCTCGGCTTCCGGCCGCTGCGGCGCTTCGCGCCGGCGCTCGGCGAGCTCTGGGCCGGCCGCAAGGCGCAGGGCAAGGACGGGGACATCACGCCGTGGCAGGCGCTGTCCACCGCGCTTTCCGGCCAGGTGGGCACCGGCAATCTCGCCGGCGTCGCCACGGCGATCTCTCTGGGCGGTCCCGGCGCGATCTTCTGGATGTGGATAACGGCGCTTCTGGGCATGGCGGCGGCGTTCGCCGAATCCAGCCTGGCGGTGAAATACCGCGAGACCCACGCCGACGGCCGCATCCATGGCGGCCCGATGTACTATATCAAGAACGGCCTCAACAAAGGCAGGGCGGGCTTTGGCGGCGCCTTCGGCTGGCTCGCCGGCCTGTTCTGCATCGGCACCCTGGTCTCCGCCGTCGCAACCGGCGCCATGATCCAGGCGAACTCCATCACGGAGTCGGTCACCCAGACCGGCGTCCAACTCGGCCTGTCGATCCCGCAATGGGGGATCGGAGCGGTGCTCGCCGCCCTGGTCTTCCTGGTGATCGTCGGCGGGATCAAGTCCATCGGCTCCGTCGCCGGCAAGGTCGTGCCCTTCATGGCCGCCTTCTACGTGCTCTGCGCCCTCATCGTGCTGATCCTGCACATCGACCAGGTTCCGGCGGCGTTCGCGACGATCTTCTCCTACGCCTTCGGCTTCGAGCAGGCGGTGGGCGGCGCAGCCGGATACGGCGTGCTCCAGGCGATCCGCTACGGGGTGGCGCGCGGCCTCTTCTCCAACGAGGCGGGCCAGGGCTCGGCGCCGATCGCCCACGCCGCGGCGCAGACCAAGAACCCGGTCGCCCAAGGCGAAATCGCCATGATCGGCGTGTTCATCGACACCATCGTGATCTGCACCATGACCGCGCTGGTCATTCTGGTCTCCACCGGCTCCTACCCGGCCGAGGGCGGGGGCGTGGTGGAGTACGCCTGGCAGTCGACCCTGAACTCCTCGGCGATCACCACGGCGGCGTTCGCCAACGGGATACCGGGCGGGCAATGGGTGATCTCCATCGCGCTGGCGCTGTTCGCCTTCACCACAATCATCGGCTGGAGCTATTACGCCCAGCAGGCCGCGGGCTATCTGTTCGGCGACTGGACCTCCATGCCGATCCGCTTTGTCTGGGTGCTGGTGGTGTTCGCCGGCTGCCTGGTGACCGACACGGTGACGCTGTGGCGGTTCGGCGACATCGCCAACGCCTCCATGGCCTTCCCGAATCTGATCTCGATCCTGCTGCTCTCGGGCGTCGTCGCCGTCATGGCGCGCGAGGCCGACGAGAAACTCAAGCGCGGCGAAGCGATCATCACCTGACCAGATCGCATCGCGAAAAGGAGCGGGGCGCGGGAGCACACCTCCCGCGCCCCTTTTCTTTGTCGGGGATGGTCAGACGTCCCAGCGACCGAACGCCGCCTCCGTCAGCCGGTCCAGCGCCGGCCAGCCCTTGTAGGCGCGGCCCCGGGGCCCGAGCGTCCGCCAGGCCTCGGCGAGCGCCGGCCGGTCCGCCGGCGCGATCGCCGCGACCGGATCCAGACAGACCCGGATGGTGAAAAGGACGGCGCCAGTCTGCGGCAAGCGCCGGATCGTCTGGCGCTCCACGCGCAGGTGGAGAAAATCCAGGGCCTGCGCCGGGTCGGCCGCCTGCGCCGCGGCGCGCAAGGGCGCGGCGTCAGGCGCGTGGCGCTCCGCCCCCGGCTGAAGCGTCCAGTTGAAGCGCTCCAGGACCTGGCCGGCGCGCACATGGTCAAAGACGCGCCCGATCCGTCCGGCTAGACGCCCGCCGTCCGGGACCGGGCCGTGCAGGGCCGCGAGATCGCGCCGGTGCACCGCATCAATGGCGAAAAAGGTGGGCGCGGTGAGGGTCAGGGCCGTGCAGACCCAGGCGCCGGCCTCGCGCTCCATCACCACGAGATCATCGCTCACGAGGCGCGACGCGGACAAAAGATCTCCGGATCGCGAGACGCCCAGCGCCGCCTCGACCGCACAGGCCGCCTCCTCGGCCGCCGGCGCGGCGTCCTCAGCCTGACGAAACACCGCGCCGGGCCGGTCGAGCAATCCCGACTTCCAGTCCAGCACATGGGCCTCGCTGTCCGGCGCAAGCCAGAAGGCGAGATCGATGGGCGCGAGCGCAGGGAGAAAGCGCGGCGCGCCGGACCGGAACGGCGTAAAGGGCGGCCGCCTCATCGCCGCCGGTCAAGCACGGGGACCGCCCGCGCCAGGCGCGCAAGCCCCCACGCGAGAGTGAGCCCGACGGAGATCCCCACCGCGTTCGCCGCCGCGTCCGAGACCGAGGCCACCCGGCCGATCGCGAGAGTGGCCTGCGCGAACTCGAGCGCGGCCCCGTAGGCGAAACCGCAGGCCGCCGTGACGAGGCGGTGAGTGTTCGGCCAGCCGGATCGCGCCAGAACCGTGAAGGCGGCGAAGGCGGCGGCGTGGTCAAGCTTGTCCCATCCGATCAGCGTGGGCGGTCCGGCCGGTCCGGGAATGAGGGCGATGACGCCGATCATGGCCGCCACGAGGAACAAAGCACCGCGCGCCTCACGTCCTGTCAGCAGAGAGGGGCGCCGATCATCTTGCCCGGCGACGCTCTGCTTTTTAGGGTGCCGGCCTGTTTTCGAAGAGGATTCGCCCGTCATGACCGACCTTCTAGCCGATCTGAACGCCCTTGCCGAACCCCGTTTCGACTGGACGCGCGCCGAGGTGCAGGCGATCCATGACGCGCCGTTCAACGACCTCCTCTTCGCCGCCCAGAGCCTGCACCGCCGCCTCCACCAGCCCAACAAGGTCCAGAAATCACGCCTCCTGTCGATCAAGACCGGCGGCTGCGCAGAAGACTGCGGCTACTGCAATCAGTCGGCCCATTTCGACACCGGGCTGAAAGCCTCGAAGCTGATGGATCCCGAAACGGTCGAACAGAAGGCGCGAGAAGCCCGCGAGGGCGGCGCCACCCGCTTTTGCATGGGCGCGGCCTGGCGCGAGCTGAAAGCGCGCGACGAGCCGAAGATCGTGGACATGATCCAGCGCGTGAAGGCTCTGGGGCTGGAGACCTGCATGACGCTGGGCATGCTCTCCGACGGTCAGGCGGAGCGGCTCGCGGCGGCGGGGCTGGATTTCTACAATCACAATCTCGACACCTCGCCGGAATACTACAGACAGATCATCACCACGCGCACCTGGGACGACCGGATCCAGACGCTGGCGCGGGTGAGGAACGCCGGCATCCAGATTTGCTGCGGCGGGATCATCGGCATGGGTGAAAGCCGCGAGGACCGGATCGGTCTGCTCGCCGAACTCGCCGCCCTGAGCCCCCACCCCGAAAGCGTGCCGATCAACCATTTGGTGGACGTGGCGAAGACGCCGCTCTCCGGGTCTGCGCCGCTGGACGGGCTTGAGTTCGTGCGCGCCATCGCCACCGCCCGCCTGATCATGCCGCGCAGCGTCGTACGCCTGTCGGCGGGCCGCGAGACCATGAGCAAGGAGCTGCAGGCTCTGTGCTTCCTCGCGGGCGCCGGTTCGATCTTCGTCGGCGAGGAATTGCTGACCACGCCCAATCCGGAGCTGGCGTCGGACGACGCTCTGCTCTCCGACCTCGGTCTTGAGCCGGATGCGGCGGGCGCCGCGAGCCGCGCCGGGGCGCGGGCGACGGCCTGACCGATCCCGGGCCGGGAAACCGCCGCTCAGGACGCGGTGAGTTCGCGGATATGATGCAGCAGGGTTTCCGGCAGGCAGGGCTTGGAGATCCGCGGCGCATCCGGGAACTGATCGAAAATCTTGTTGCGCCCTGCCGTGTAGCCGGACAGGAACACGAAGGGCACGCCGAGAGCGCTGAGCTTTTCGGCGATGGGGGCGCTGGTCACGCCCTCTCCCAGATTGATGTCCAGCACGCCGGCGCGGATCGTCTGCCGCGCTCCGCTGATCGCATCCAGGGCCGCATCGCAAGATGCGAAGGGCCCGACGACGGTGAAGCCGGCGTCTTCGAGGCTGACCGCCAGATCCATTCCCACGATGATTTCATCCTCCACCACGAGGACGGCGTCGCTGTTTGCGGTCAAGCGTCGGTCTCCGAACTTGCGCCGGGGCGGCGTGATCACACCGGACCCCCGCTATTCATTGCGTGGCCGGCACGGCTGCGAGCCTCCGCCATACAGGCGTTGTCGTTCCAGTCTCTGGCGAAAACGAACCGGACCCGTGATCGTTGCCTCTGACGGCCCGTTCCCCCCAGCGCACCTCCCCGGGCGGGCAGGACGCGTCGCGTAACGTGCAGGCGAGGATAGGCGCGGCCTCCCGTCGCGCAACCTGTCCGATCTGTAATGAATAATATTCGATCTGAAGCGGCTCAGGCGGAGCCGCGCACCGGTAGTCCCAGCTCCGGCGCCGCGTGTTCGCTGGCGGCCTTCAGGGGCATGTGGCAGGTCACCCGCGTGCCCTCGCCCGGCGCACTTTCCAGCGCCACCCAGCCGCCGTGCAGGCGCACGATGTCGTTGACCAGGGCCAGGCCCAGCCCGGCCCCGCCACCGTCTCCCCGTTCGAAGCGCTCGAAAATGGTCGCCTGACGATCCGGCGCGATGCCGGCTCCGTCGTCCGCGACCCACAGCATGGCTTCCTCGCCGTCGGCGTCCGCGCCGATCTCCACCGCCCCGCCGGGTTCAATATGGTCCAGAGCGTTTGTGAGCAGGTTGTACAGCACCTGCTTGAGCCGCTTGGCGTCCGCGCGCGCCAGCGGCAGGTCCTCCCCGGCCGAGACGACGAGCTTCACTCCGGCATGGTCGGCCCGCGTGGCGATCAGCGCCGCGCTCTCCTCGCAGAGCTGTTTCAGCGCCACGTCGCCAAGCTCCAGCTCCAGCTGGCCGGCGTCGATGGCGGCGATGTCGAGGATGTCGTCGATGAGCTTGCCCAGCTGCCCCGAAGCCGACTGGATCGCGCCCATGTGCTCGGCCTGACGCTCGGACAGCTCCCCGGCGAATCCGCCGGCCAGAAGGTCGGCATAGCCGTGGATCGTGGTGAGCGGGGTGCGCAGCTGGTAGCTCACATGCTCGACGAATTCGGTCTTGATGCGTTCGGACGCCTCGAGGGCCTCGGCGCGGTCGCGCAGGGCCGCCTCGATGCGCCGCGAATCGGTGATGTCGTCCCAGGCGATCAGGGTGGCGCCGTCCGGCAGGGGCCGGGTCAGGAAGGTGAGGACGAAGCCGTCCTTGCGCTTGATCTCGCCGGTGACCGGCTTGCGGCTTTCCGGGCTGGGATCGGTGATGCGCGCTTTGAGCGTCTCCCAGGACGCCTTGTCGGGATAGAGAAGGGCGCACACCTGCGCCACCTCTTCAAACCGTGCGTTCTCCAGCGTGTCCGGTTCGATCTTCCACATATCCTCGAACGCGGCGTTGCGCAGCTTGAGCCGGCCATCGGAGCCGAACACGGCGACGGCCTCGTGCAGCTTGTCCAGCGTGGCGCGCTGCACCTTGATGAGGGTGTTGTAGCGCGCCTGCAGGGAGAGCTGGTCGGTCATGTCCTCGAAGATCAGCAGCAACCCGCCCAGAGGGTGGCGCTGGCGGGCGACCCGCAGGGTGCGCCCGTCGGCCAGCGGCCAGAGCTCATCCGGCGTGACCGCTCCCGGCGGCGCCTCGTAGTGGACCAACTCCTCATTGCGCCATTTGGAGTAGTCCAGCTGCTCGGGCAGGCGCCGGCGCTCGCGCAGCCGGTCCAGCAGCACGCCGTGGGCCGGCCGGTCGTTGAGGAACGCCTCCTCCAGCTTGAACAGCTCTGCGAAGGCGCGGTTGTAGAACACCAGCCGCTTGGCGCGGTCGAAAATGGCCACCGACTCCGCCATATGATTGAGCGTTTCGTCGTGGGCCTGACGGAAGCGCTTTAGGGCGGCCTTGGCCTCTTCGCCCTCGGTGACGTCCAGCGCTGATCCGGCCGCTCCGCCGTTGATGGGATAGCTGATGAAGCGCATCAGCCGGCGGGCGCCGCCGACGACCGCGCCGCGCACGGCTTCGGCCGGCGCGCCTGATTTGAGCGACTCGCGGGCCTGCTCGGCCAGTCCCGGCTCGATCATCACCTGGCGATCGATGACGTCAGCCGCGTCGGACGCCTCCACCGCGGCGACGTAGGCGGCGTTGACCCAGATCAGTCGCCCGGCGGCGTTGACCCGCCAGGCCGGCGCGGGCAGGCGGGCCAGCATGTCGAGATAGGCCAGGGGATCGTCGCCGCCGGGCGTGCGCGTCTGTTCCACCCGGCCGCGCGCGCCGGTGTCGGCCAGGCCGCGCACGGCGTTGTCGGCGAGCCAGAGCACCAGCTGGCGCCCCGCCGGCCGGCCGTCAGCCTCGATGAAGCGCCCGGACGGGCCGCTTATGGTCAGGGAGAACGGCGTGCCGTCCGTCATCAGCGCCTGCATGCGCTGGCGCAGCGTGGTGCTTTCACCGCCCGCCGCGCGCGCCTCGAAATCCGCGAGCCCGTCGAGAATCTCCCGGCCCGCATCGCCGCTCCTGGCGGCGCCCTGGCCGAGCTCTGCGAACTGCACCATGACCGCAAGCGCAGCAGGGCTGCCGTGGATCACGGGCGAGGACCAGTCTTCTGCGTCGGGATCGGGCGGCGTCTCCCAGACCAGCACGAGACCAGGATGGGCGGCGAAAATGCTGTCCGCCCGGGCGCGCTCGTCCTCCATTTCGGAGAGTTTTTCCCGCCAGCTGCGCCGCGCGCTCCGCGCGCCCTTGGTGAGGCGGAAGGCCCACACGGCCGCAGCCAAGGCGAAGGCGACCGCCCCGGCCGTCACGATCAGGGTGGCGAGCTGAACCGGCTCTACTGCCTGCATGGCGTGGCCCATCCCCGCTGGCGCGCACCACCCCCAGGATCGGGCGTGCGCTGACGAATCACATCTTACCGGAAGGTGAATCCGCTTGCGACCGCCAATGAGGCGGCGCCTGTGGAGTAAGTCAGGCGGCGTCTGCGGCCGCGGCGAACGACCAGGCGACGCCGGTCTGACAGGCGAACCGGCCGTTCAGCCGCCGCAAGCGCGGCCGCACGCCCTCAGCGTGAGCGCCTCCCCTATCCGATGCGCACTTCGCCTTGTGTGAACTCAAACAGCACCACGCAGCCGCTGAGAGGCCGGGAGACCGGACGGAACCGCCAATCCTCCACGGCGCGGCGCGCTTCGGCGTCGAAACTTCCGCCGGGCACGCCGCGGGCCGTCGTCACGCGGGAGACCGCGCCGTCTTCGGCCACGTCGAACTGCACGATGGACCAGCCTTGCAGGCCCCGGCTCCAGCCGCGGGCGGGATACTCGGGCAGAGACGCCGACATCGCCCGGAGCGGTTCGCCGGCGCACTGATCGGAACGCGCCGCCCGCTCCACATTGGGCGGGACCGGCATGTCGGAGGTGGCGATGAACGGGCCCCGCTCACGCGGATCCACGAGCGGATTCAACCCGTCCATGGGCGCGCAGGCGGCGATGAGCAGAGGAACGACAAGGAGAATTCGGCGCATCGCGCGACTAAACGCGAGGCCACGCCACCGCGCAAGCGGCGCGCTGTCGAACGGCGACAGACAAAACCCCCGCCGGATTGCTTCGGCGGGGGCCGTTTCGTGCACGTACGTTCAGGCGAGACCCGGTCTCCAGCGGTCGCGCATCGAACCGGCGGACCGGTTCGCGCTTCGCCCGGCCGCGCGCCTAGTAACGGTAGTGTTCGGCCTTGAACGGGCCCTTGGCGCTGACGTCGATATAGTCGGCCTGCTCGTCGGACAGTTCGGTCAGGTTCGCACCCAGCTTGGGCAGGTGCAGCGCCGCGACTTTCTCGTCCAGGTGCTTGGGCAGGATGTAGACCTGGTTTTCGTACTGGTCGCCGCGCACCCAGAGCTCGATCTGGGCCAGCACCTGGTTGGTGAAGGATGCGCTCATCACGAAGCTCGGGTGGCCGTTGGCGTTGCCGAGATTCACCAGGCGGCCTTCAGACAGCAGGATGATTTTGTTGCCGGTGGGGAACTCCACCAGGTCGACCTGCGGCTTCACGTTGGTCCATTGGAAGTTCTTCAGGGCTTCGACCTGAATCTCGTTGTCGAAGTGGCCGATATTGCACACGATCGACATGTTCTTCATTTCGCGCATGTGATCGACGGTGACGACGTCCTTGTTGCCCGTCGCGGTGACGACGATGTCGACATCCTTGATCACGTCTTCAAGGCGCACCACGCCGAAGCCGTCCATGCAGGCCTGGAGCGCGCAGATCGGGTCGATTTCGGTGATCGAAACCCGGCAGCCGGCGCGGGCCAGTGATTCCGCCGAGCCCTTGCCCACGTCGCCATAGCCGCACACGACCGCGGTCTTGCCGCTCATCATCACGTCGGTGCCGCGGCGGATGGCGTCCACCAGGCTTTCACGGCAGCCGTACCGGTTGTCGAATTTCGACTTGGTCACGGAGTCGTTGACGTTGATGGCCGGGAAGGCGAGCTCGCCTTTCTTGGCCAGCTGATAGAGGCGCATGACGCCGGTGGTGGTTTCTTCAGAAACGCCCTTGATCGCGCCCTTGGCCTTCTTGAACCAGCCCGGGCTCTCCTTGATGCGGCGCTTGATGGTCTCGAAGAGGAATTTCTCCTCCTCGGACTTCGGCTCGCCGAGCACGGACGGGTCGGCTTCGGCCGTTTCGCCGAGCTGGAGATACATGGTCGCATCCCCGCCGTCGTCCAGGATCATGTTGGCGGTTTCGCCGTTCGGCCAATGGAAGATGGCGTCGGCGAACTCCCAGTACTCGCGCAGGTTTTCGCCCTTGTAGGCGAAGACCGGAATCTTTTTCTCCGCGATGGCGGCGGCGGCCTGGTCCTGGGTGGAGAAGATGTTGCACGAGGCCCAGCGCACTTCGGCGCCCAGCTCGACCAGGGTCTCGATCAGCACGGCGGTCTGGATGGTCATGTGCAGCGAGCCCGCGATGCGCGCGCCGGCCAGGGGCTTCTTGCCCTTGTATTCCTCGCGCAGCGCCATCAGCCCCGGCATCTCGATTTCGGCCATCTCGATCTCGATCCGGCCCCATTTGGCCAGGCTGAGATCTTTCACATAGTAGTCGTTCGCAGCGGAGTCTGCGTGCAGGAGAGTCATGGGCGGGTCGCCTTTTTTGCTTACGGATAGGACCGGCCGGACGCCGATCCGAAGTGAGATGATGCGGGGTATAGCGTCCGCGACGGCCGCGGGCAAACCAAGTTCGAGATGCGTTATCAATCCGTCATTCGCAAACCGGTCCAAATCTTGTATAAACACTTTGTTAACGGTCCCGCGACGGCACAGGGGAGGGCGTCGCGGCCTGGGACCGGAGGGGCTTACTTGCGCGTTTTCAGACCGAGAGCGAGCGCGCGCACCGAGGGGAAGACATCGCCATGGCGAATTTGCCGACGGCCTATGCCAGCCAGCGTTTTGGAAGCAAGGCGCTCGATTTCTACGCCGCAGCCGGCGAGGTGATCGGAGCCGATCCGCGCGCCCGAGCCGACGAGCGCCGACTTCAGGATTTTGACGGCGCCCGGCACGTCGTGCGGGTGATGGAGGCGAAGTTCGCCCTCGAACCCGGCGACCAGGCTTCAGTCCTGCGCCTCCAACCGGGTCCGTCCCGGCGCTCTCGCCCGGTCGCGGTGGTCAATCATAGCCACAAGACCTGGACCCGGACCCACCCCGGCGCCAACGCGCTGCTGTCGCGGGCCGGCGTCGCTCGCAACGTGAACTGGGCGGTGACGGTCGCCCTGTTCGCCCTGGCCGCCCTCGTCTGCGTCTGGCCTTACATGGTCGCCTTCCTGGCGGAGCTTGCTCCCGGCGCCTTCGCGGGCCTTCCCGCCTTTGACGTGTTCACGCAGGCGGCCGCAGCCCTTACCGGTCTCGCCGGGTGGTCCATGGCGGAGGTGTCCGCCCCGATCGCCCGGCTGCTCGACGGGCTCCGGCCGGGCCTTGGGGGTCTCGCGCCCGCGCTCGCCTATGGCGGCGCAGCGCTGTTCGGCGCAGTCGTCGTCTTCGCGGCGCGCTCCTGGCGCCTGTTGTGGACGCCGCTCTATGTCGGCGCTCTGGGCGCAGGCGCAATGGGATTTGGCGGCGCGGCCGACGCGCTCGCCCCGGCGCTGTCCGGCCTGGCGATCGCCGCAGCCGTCTTCCTGGCCGGCGGAGTCTGGAACCGGATCTCAGACGCAATGCGGCTGGAGTCGCGCATCGCGCTCCTCGCCGATCACCTGATGACCAACGCCCCGGAAGAAACCGTGTCGCGCAGCGAGGCGCCGGAAGAGACCGCCGCCGAGGTGTCCGAGGACGCGCTGGTGGATGAGCGCACCGCAGTCGCGGTGGCCGCATCCCTGCGCGAAATCGGTGGTGAGGACGGCGATACGCCCTCGTCCGCCATTGATGACGGCCAGGCCGGTGACGGAGCGCCCGCGCCTGAGGCAGAGATTTCGACAGACGCGAGCGCCGACGCGGCGGACGACGAAACGCGTGATGCTGAGGCCGCCGAGACGCCGCATGGCTCGGACGCCGAACCCCATGACGACGCCCGGTCCGGCGCTGAAGGCGCGGTAATCGAGGAGGCGGCGCCCAAGACGCCCGATCCCTCTGACGAGACCACCGACGAGATCCATGGCGATGGCGCGCGGGAGCCGACGGCTGAAGAGCCCGGCGAGGCGGCGAGGCCAGACACGCTGGTGTCAGCGGGACTCGACGCCGACGAGGCCGAGCGCCTGCGTACCGATCCGCGCTACGCGTCGCGCGCCATTCTGCTGCCCCCGCCGCCGCCCATGCCCGCGCCGGGACGGCCCTCTGAAGCAAAGCCCGATGATGCGCAGGCATCAGATGGCGAACCGAAGCCCGAGCGCAAGCTGGAGACCGCCGGCGCGTCGCCGTCCGGCGGCCAGGCCCGCACGCTCAATCCCGGAAAGCCCCTGCCTGACAACGTGGTTCCATTTTTCGCCACGCCGCCGTCCCGCGACGAATGACGTAGCGGCGGGCGCGACGATCCGCGCTACGGTCCGTCTTCGGGGGGCGGCGTCAGTCGGCTTCGTCGAATCCGCATTCGACCAGGCTGGCCAGTGCGTCAAGCGCCTGCTCTGCGTCGTCGCCCTCGGCCCGGATCGTGACCTTGGCGCCGGGGCCGGCGGCCAGCATCAACAACTCCATGATCGAGTCCGCCTGCACTTCTTCACCGTCGCGCGACAAGGTGATGCGAGAGTCGAACTTGCCGGCTTCCGCGACGAACTTGGCCGACGCGCGGGCGTGCAGACCGCGCTGGTTGCAGATCGTGACGGTCTTCGAGCAGCTCACGAGGCGCTGTCGAGGATGCGCGACGCCACGGCGATATAGCGCTTGCCGGCCTCGCTGGCGCTGTCGGCCAGCTCGCTCACCGACAGCCGCGAGCGCGCCTCGGCGAGCTTGATCATCATGGGCAGGTTGGCGCCGGCGATCACCTCGATGCGATCCTTCTCCAGCAGTGCGATCGACAGGTTCGACGGCGTGCCGCCGAACATGTCGGTGAGAATGATCACCCCGTCGCCCTGATCGGCGTCCTCGACCGCGGCCCGGATATCGTCGCGGCGCTTCTCCATATCATCGTCCGGCCCGATGGAGACCGCAGTGCACGCGTCCAGCGGGCCGACGACGTGCTCGGTCGCGGCGACGAGTTCATCGGACAGGCGTCCGTGGGTGACGACGACAATGCCGATCATGGCCGGGTCAGGATCCTTCCAGCAGTCTTCTGGTTCAGTATGCATGTAAGCGCGGTTTTGCGTCTGCGAAAAGCCCCGCAGCGGCCAAACCGAACGCAGTCTGCAGCATCGGTGAACGCCCTCATCCTGCGGGGCGATGCCCGGCAGGCAGATCGACGGTGAACCGGGCGCCCAGGCGCACGCCGTCCGCGCCGACCCGGTTCTCCGCTTGGATGTGTCCGCCGTGGGCGGTCACGATCTGGCGCGCGATCGCCAGGCCGAGGCCTGAATGGGCCCCGAACGCCGCGCCGCGTGGGCGCTGGGTGTAGAACCGCTCAAACACCGTCTCGAGGCTGTCGTCGGGAATCCCCGGGCCGTGATCATCCACGATGACCCGCACACGGCCGTGGGGGCCCGGCGATCGGCGCGCCTTCACTTCGACCCGTCCGCCGTCCGGCGAGAACGTCACCGCGTTTTCGATCAGATTGATGAAAACCCGGCTGAGCGGGCCTTCATGGCCGCGAACGACGAGATCGCCGGCCGCATCCACCTTCACCTCCGCCGGCCCCGGGTCTTCCGACGTGGCGTCACGCAGGTGGGTGCTGGCGATGTCCGCGAGCAGGCGGCCTATATCGATGCGCGCCAATTCTTCGCGCGACAGTTCCGCGTCGAGGCGGGAGGCGTTCGAGATGTCGGTGACCAGCCGGTCCAGCCGCTTCACGTCATGCTGGATCACGGCGATCAGCCTCGCGCGCCGCTCGTCGTCCTTGGCGAGCGGCAGGATCTCCGCAGCGGAGCGGATCGAAGTGAGCGGATTCTTGATTTCGTGGCTGACATCGGCGGCAAAGCTCTCGATGGCGTCCAGCCGGTCATACAGCGCATTGGTCATCGCGGTGAAGGCCTGGCCCAGCTGCCCGATCTCGTCCTTGCGCCGGCTCATGTCCGGCAGGTCCACGCGCCGTCCGGCGAGCCGCACCTCGCGCGCTGCGTCGGAAAGCTCGCGCACCGGCTGGGCGATGGAGAAGGTGAGCCAGATCGCCAGCGCCATCAGGGTGATGATCGCCGCCGCCGCGTAAGGCACGATCGACTGGCGCTCCGCCGCGATCAGCGCCTCGAAATCATAGGACTCGTACGTCACCGTCCCCACGACGGCCTGGATCAGCTGGATCGGGATCGTCACGGACACGATGCGCGTGCCGTCCGGTTCCCGGCGCACGCCGCCCTGGGGATCCCCGGTCCGGAAGGCGGCCTCGACCTCCTCCTCGAGCGTCCTGTTTGCCCAGGCCCGCGTCCCGGCCGGCCGGAACATATCGCCGAGCCCTTGCTCGAGGGGCGCGATCACCCGGCTCAACAGCCCCCGCGCGGCGCCGCCGACGCCGTCCGAGCCGCCCGGCGGCGGAAGGGCGCTCTGCTCCACCTCTCCGGCGATCAGATCGGAATCGGCCACCAGCACCGGGCCGGGCGCGTGCAGAAGCGCACGGGTCTCGTCGGGCACGTAGAGCGGCGACAGCCGGCGCAGCACTTCACGCGCAATGTCGGCGTCCATGCGCGGGCCCGGCGCGTCCCCGCTGACCGCAGTTTCGGTGATCACGCTGGCGATGATCTCCGCCTGGGCGGCGAGCGACAGCTCCTTGGCCTCCACCAGGCCCCGCCGGTTTTCGGTGATCGCCGCCATGCCCACCAGCAGGAAGGCGAGCGCGCCCAGATTCACGCTGATGATCGTCACGCCCAGGCGCGACAGGATCACCCGCCGCCAGCCGCGCAGTTTCTGCACGGCCCTGATGCGGGCGGCCCTAAGCCTCTTTGTAACGGTATCCGACGCCATACAGGGTTTCGATTCCGTCGAATTCCTGATCGACGTCCTTGAATTTCTTGCGGATGCGCTTGATGTGGCTGTCGATGGTGCGGTCGTCCACATAGACCTGATCATCATAGGCCGCGTCCATCAGATTGTCGCGGCTCTTCACGAAGCCCGGCCGGTTGGCCAGGGCATGCAGGATCAGGAACTCCGTCACGGTCAGACGCACCGGCTTGCCGTCCCAAAGGCACGCATGGCGATTGGGATCCATGGTCAGCTTGCCGCGCTGGATCGCCTTCTGCTCGCCCTCGCCCTCGCCGAAGGCCGGATCGGACTGCGAGCGCCGCAGCACCGCCTTGATCCGGCGCACCAGCAACTGGTGGGAGAACGGCTTGGCGATGTAGTCGTCGGCGCCGAGATCGAGTCCCAGCGCCTCGTCGAACTCGGCGTCCTTGGAGGTCAGGAAGATCACCGGCATGTTGGAGCTCTGGCGCACCCGGCGCAACAGCTCCAGCCCGTCCATGCGCGGCATCTTGATGTCGAAGATCGCCAGATCCGGAGGCGTATCGGTCAGATGGGGCAAAGCCGACGCGCCGTCGGTGAAGGTGCGCACGGTATAGCCCTCGGTCTCCAGAAGCATGGACACCGAAGTCAGGATGTTTTCGTCGTCATCGACCAGTGTGATCGTGGCCATCAGCCGATCCCCTCGTGTTTCAGTCGGAAGCCGGCGCCCCCGAAGAGTTGCGCGCAGCTTATAAGCGCCCGGCCCGTAAGGCAAAGCGCGCAATGAGGCGTTTGGTTACCCAAGATTAAGCCTGTTCAGGTCATCGTCTTATAACCACCGGGGCAGAGAGAACTCATGGCGCGCAGCGACGTTCATTTCGAGGTCTTCCTCAAGAAGCACAAGAAGGCCGACTGGACGCTGATCGAGGCGGATCCGGATCGTCAGAAGGCGCTCGATCTCGCCCATGCGCTGAAGAAACGCCATCCCAAGGGCTCGGTCCGGGTTCAGCGCGAGCAATGGATCGCCGAGGAGAACGCGTTTCGCGGCGGGACCGTCTTCGAGGCCGGCCCGGAGCGCTTCAGCGAACCTGAAAACAAGACCGGCGAAGCCTCCCTGCCCTGCCTCACCCCGGACGACCTGGCCGGCCCGGCGGCGCGCGAGACGATCCGGCGCGTGCTCGGCGGCTGGTTCGAGCGCCGCCAGGTGTCGCCGCTGGAGCTTCTGTACCGGCCCGACCTGATCGATGATCTCGACGGCTCCGACACCGATCTTCAAGGCGCGGTGCAGAAGGTCGCCATCGCCCGCGCCCAGAACTCCGACGCCTCGGTCCACGCCTATGTCCGCCTGATCAACGATCTGGTGGAGCGCGGCGTCACCCAGGCCCGCCGCGAGGCGAAGGCCGGAAAGAAGCCGCCCAAGGCCAAAGGCTTCGCCGAACTCACCGAAAAGATCCTGGCCGAAGGGGGGCCGGAGAAGCGCCTGCGCCGGGCCATTGCGGAGCGGCTGTCAGACGCTTCGGATTTCGGCGCCAAGACGCAGTTGCTGCTCGATTTTCACGACGACCTGCCGGCCGAGCCTGACGCGCGGGCCTTCGCCTCCAGGCACGCCGACGCCTTCATCGCGGAAATGCTGAGCTTTGATCCGGCCATGCGCGCCGTGCTGGGCCGGACCAGCGATCTTGGCGAAGAGGTGGTCCGACTCACCGGCGTCTATGAGGGGGCTCCGCGGTCCGCCGACCTGTCCGGCGCCCCGGAAGCGGCGCGCAGGCTCGCCGCGAAGTTTGCAAGCAAGGAGCTGCCGGACACGCATACCGAGGTCGCAAAGCGCATCCTCGCCGCCCTGCGCGCGCCCAAGCGCTTCCGGCCCGACAGCGTGATGGGCGAGATCGAGCTGGCGCGAAAGCTGGCCATGCGCCTGATCGCGGCGTCGGGCCCGAACCTGCACCCGGACAGCCTTGTGGAGGCCTTCACCCATCGCTCCGCCAGGCTGCTCGCGCCCGAGGCGGTGGAGGAGGCTCTGGCCAACGCCGCCGATCCGGCCGAGCAGATCGAGCGCCTGTTCAAGTTCGAGGACAATCTGGTGGGCGAGCAGAACAAGGCCAAGCTCGCCGCCTATCTGCGCGGGCGGCTGAAATCGAAGCCCGCCGAAAGCTATTTCGTCCGCGGGCCGGGCCGCCCGTTCGAGCGCCTTGCGCGCCTGACCGCCTTCCAGTCGCGCGCCCTGAAAGGCGGCTTCTCCGCCAGCGACAAGAGCGAACTCGCCGACGCCTTCGATCAGGTGGGCATGGCGATCCTCGATGAAACCAAGATCCTCGCCCGGCTGGCGGCGAGCGAGCAATCGGCGCTCGACCGCGCCGGCGCGCTCCTGAAGCTGGCGGCCCAGGGCGTGCTGCCCAGCGGGCGCTGCAGCCAGGACGCCCAGGCCCGCGCCATGCGCCTCGTCGCCGGCGAGGCCGGCCGGGCCGAATGCAACGACCCCGCCAATACCGCCAAGCTGCAGACGATTCAGACGCTGATGGCGAGCTTGCGGCCGCCCGCGGTGGAGGAAGCGCCGGAAGCGAGGGCGGGCGCAGCCTAACCCGGCTGATCGGCCGAGCACCGCATCGACACGCGTGGCGCACAAAAAACCCCGGCGGATTGCTCCGCCGGGGCTTCTTTTGTCGGCTGACGGGTCTGCTTACGCCGCGGCGCGCTGGCGCAGGACGTAGTGCAGGATGCCGCCATTCTTGACGTAATCGAGCTCATTGTCGGTGTCGATCCGGGCCAGGAGCTGCGTCTCCTTCGTGGCGCCGTCGGGATAGGTGACGGTCAGGGTCACGTCGCCGCGCGGCGTGATCGCTTCGACGCCGGTGATCGAGACGGTCTCCTTGCCGGTGATGCCGAGGCTTTCCCAGCTCTCGCCGTCCTTGAACTGCAGCGGGAGCACGCCCATGCCGATCAGGTTGGAGCGGTGGATGCGCTCGAAGCTCTCGCAGACCACCGCCTTAACGCCGAGCAGGCGGGTGCCCTTGGCCGCCCAGTCGCGCGAGGAGCCGGTGCCGTATTCCTTGCCGCCGAACACCACGAGCGGGACGTTCTGCGCCTGGTATTTCATGGCGGCGTCGTAGATCGGCATCTCCTCGCCGGAGGGCTGCAGCAGGGTGACCCCGCCTTCCACGCCGGGGACCATCTGGTTCTTGATGCGGATATTGGCGAAGGTGCCGCGCATCATCACATCGTGATTGCCGCGCCGCGCGCCGTAGGAGTTGAACTCGCGCGGCTCCACGCCGTGCTCCTGCAGGTAGTGGCCCGCCGGGCTGTCGGCCTTGATCGAACCGGCCGGGGAGATGTGGTCGGTGGTGATGGAGTCCGCGAACAGGCCGAGAATGCGGGCGCCCACGATGTCTTTCGGCGGGGTCACATCGCCGGACATGCCTTCGAAGAAGGGCGGGTTGGCCACATAGGTGCTCTCCGGCCAGTCATAGGTGAGGCCGCCCGAGGTCTCGACCGCCCGCCACATCTCGTCGCCCTTGAAGACGTCGGCGTAGCGCTTGGCGAACATGTCCGGCGTCACGGCGGTGCGCACAGCCTCGGCGATCTCCGCCGAGGACGGCCAGATGTCTTTCAGATAGACCGGCTCGTTCTGGTCGTCATAACCGATCGGGTCTTCGGAGACATTGATGTTCATGGTGCCGGCCAGGGCGTAGGCGACCACCAGGGGCGGGCTGGCGAGATAGTTCGCCCGCACGTCGGGGCTCACGCGGCCTTCGAAATTCCGGTTGCCCGACAGGACCGAGGTGGCGACCAGATCGCCGTCCTTGATCGCCTTGGAGATCTTCTCCGGAAGCGGGCCGGAATTGCCGATGCAGGTGGTGCAGCCATAACCCACAAGGTTGAAGCCCAGCGCGTCGAGATCGTCCTGCAGGCCGGCCTTCTCCAGATAGTCGGTGACCACCTGGGAGCCCGGCGCCAGGGAGGTCTTCACCCAGGGCTGGACCTTCAGGCCCTTTCTCAGCGCGTTGCGGGCCACGAGGCCGGCGCCCAGCATGACGCTGGGGTTGGAGGTGTTGGTGCACGAGGTGATGGCGGCGATGACCACGTCGCCATGGCCGATGGAATACTCTTCGCCCTCGACCTTCACCCGGCGCGCGCCGTCCTCGCCCATGCCGAACTCGCTGGCGAGCACCTTGGCGAACTCGTCGGCGGCGACGTTGAGCGCCACCCGGTCCTGCGGGCGCTTGGGCCCGGCCAGGCTCGGCACGACGGTGGAAAGGTCGAGATGCAGGGTGTCGGTGTAGACCGGCTCGTCCTTGCGCCCGGGGCGGAACATGCCTTGCGCCTTGGCGTATTTCTCGACCAGCTCGACGCGGCCTTCCTCGCGGCCGGTGGCGCGCAAATAGTCCAGCGTCTCGTTGTCCACCGGGAAGAAGCCGCAGGTGGCCCCGTATTCCGGCGCCATGTTGGCGATCGTCGCCGCATCTTCCAAAGACAACGTGTCCAGGCCTGCGCCGTAGAATTCCACGAACTTGCCCACCACGCCCTTCTTGCGCAGCATCTCCACCACGGTGAGCACCAGGTCGGTGGCCGTGGCGCCTTCGGGCAGCCTGCCGTCCAGCTTGAAGCCGATGACTTCCGGGATCAGCATGGAGACCGGCTGGCCCAGCATGGCGGCCTCGGCCTCGATGCCGCCGACGCCCCAGCCGAGCACGGCCAAGCCGTTGATCATGGTGGTGTGGCTGTCGGTGCCCACCAGCGTGTCGGGATAGGCGTAGGTGACGCCGTCCTCGTCGCGGGTCCAGACGGTCTGGGCGAGGTGCTCCAGATTGACCTGGTGGCAGATGCCGGTGCCAGGCGGCACGACGCGGAAATTGTCGAACGCGCTGGCGCCCCATTTGAGGAATTTGTAGCGCTCGCCGTTGCGCTCGTATTCGCGGTCCACGTTTTTCTGGAAGCTGTCGGCGCCGCCAAAATAGTCGACCATGACAGAGTGGTCGATCACGAGGTCCACCGGCACCAGCGGGTTCACGCTCTTGGGATCGCCGCCCAGCTTCGTGGTGGCGTCGCGCATTGCGGCGAGATCCACCACCGCGGGCACGCCGGTGAAGTCCTGCATCAGCACGCGGGCGGGCCGGTAGGCGATCTCGTGGGACGACTTGCCGGACTTCGTCCAGGCCGCGATCGCCTCGATATCTTCCTTGGTGACCGTGCGCCCGTCTTCAAAGCGCAGCAGGTTCTCCAGAAGGACCTGAAGCGTGTAGGGCAGCTTCGACACACCCTGAAGCCCGTTCTTTTCGGCCTCCTTGATGTCGAAATAGACATAGGTCTTTCCGCCGGCGTCGAGCTCGCGGCGGCACTTGAAGCTGTCCAGAGAAGCCATGGGTCGTCCTCTTACTGGCCGGGCGCACCCGGCGGCGGTCAGGCCGGCGCCGAAAATCGCCTGGGGATGGCGAGCGCCGTACAATGCATGTCGTGGCGCGTTTTAGCCCCGCTTCGCTGCTGCTGCAATGCGGCGGAAGTCCCATGTCAGCAAGTGAGAATGGCTCGCAGATATCAGCGCTTGCGTGGGCGCTCGATCGGGCCGCGACACCGCGGCCTTGGACAGGGGGCCGCGCCCGCATTATCCCTCGGCCGATGACCTCGACCGCGCCCGCCCTCTCCTGCTCCGACCTGACGCTTGACCGCGGCGGGCATGTCCTGGTTCGCGGGCTTTTGCTGGGCGTGAAAGCGGGCGAAGCGGTGGTGCTCACCGGCCCGAACGGGTCGGGCAAGACGACGCTGCTGCGCGCGCTGGCGGGGCTGGTGCGTCCCGCGGCCGGAGAGATCGCGCGCACGCCGGGCGAAGCCGGAATCGCCTTTCTCGGCCACGCCGACGGATTGAAGGCCTCCGAGACGGTCGAGGAGATGCTGACAAGCTGGACCCGGCTCCATGGCGAAGACGCCGGGCCGGCGCGCATGGACCAGGTGATGCGCGATCTCGCCGTCGCCCACCTGGCGCGGCGCGCCTGCGGCGGGCTGTCGGCGGGACAGAAGCGGCGCGCGGCTTTGGCCCGGGTCGTCCTGTCGAACCGGCCGATCTGGATCCTCGACGAACCCGCCGCGCCGCTGGACACGGCCAGCCGCACCAAGCTGGCGGCGCTGGTGACCCGGCACCGGGCCGGCGGCGGGCTGGTGGTGGCCTCAACTCATCTTGATCTCGGCTGGAGGGATGTGCGCGCCGTGGAGCTTCGCCCGTGAGCGCGGCGCTGGCCCTGTTCACGCGCGAGATGCGGCTGGCGTTCGCCGGCGGCGGCGGTCCGGCCGGCCCGGCGGCGTTCAATCTGGCCGCCCTCTCGCTGGCGCCTCTGGCCATCGGCCCCGACGCCGGCGTCCTCGCCGCGGCGGGGCCCGGCCTGATCTGCTTCGCCGCCCTGCTGGCGACGCTGCAACCGGCCGAACGATTGTACGGCGAGGACGCCTCGGACGGCACGCTGGAGCTTTACGCGCTTTCCGGACAGAGCCTGGCGCTCACCTGCCTGGTGAAAGCGCTCGCCTTCACCTGCGCGGTGTTCTGGCCTTTGCCGATTCTGGCGTTCCTCGGGGCGCTCGCCTACGGGCTTGCGCCCGGCCCGGCGCTGGTCACAGGCTTTGCGCTCCTGCTCGCCGCGCCGGGGCTGGCCCTGGTGGCGAGCTTCGCCGGCGCTCTGGCGGCGGGACTGAAACGGGCGGGCCTGCTCATCGCCCTCATCGCCGCCCCGCTGCAGGCGCCGCTCCTGATCTTCGCCGCCGGCGCGGCCCGGTCCTCGGTGGAGGCGGCGCATCTGGTGGGGCCGAACCTGATGATGACGGCGGCCTATTCCCTCGCCGCGCTGGCGCTGGCGCCGTTCGGAGCCGCGGCGGCGCTGCGGGCCCGCCTTGAATAGGCTTGCGGCTCCGCGCCGCAGCAGCCTTGCGCGCGCCGTAAAGGCTGGCTAGGTCGTTTGTCATGTGGAGCTATTTCGCAAATCCCGAGCGCTTCGACAGGCTGGCGCGCGCCGTGATTCCCTGGACCTGGGGACTGGCCGCGCTGCTGTTCGCCATCGGCCTGCCCTGGGCGCTGGTGATCTCGCCTCCCGACTATCAGCAGTCGGAAACGGTGCGGATCATGTATGTCCACGTCCCGGCCGCCTGGCTGGCCATGTTCGCCTATGGCGGGCTGGCGGCCTCCAGCTTCGTCTACTTCGTCTGGCGCCATAACCTCGCCGATCTCGCGGCCCGCGCCCTGGCGCCGGCGGGGGCGGTGTTCGCTTTCCTGTGCCTCGCCACCGGCGCGCTTTGGGGTCGACCCATGTGGGGCGCCTGGTGGGTGTGGGATGCGCGCCTCACCTCCATGCTGGTGCTGTTCCTGCTCTATCTCGGCTATATGGCCCTGCGCGCCGCGATCGAGGACGAGAAGCTGGCCGCCCGCGCCGGGGCGATTCTGGCCATGGCCGGACTGATCAACCTGCCGATCATCAAATTCTCCGTGGACTGGTGGAACACGCTGCACCAGCCGGCGAGCGTGTTCCGGTTCGACGGCCCCACCATCCACGCCTCGAAGCTCTGGCCGCTCTCCATCATGGCGATGGCGTTCACCGTGCTGCTCCTGTCCCTCGTCCTGACGCAGATGCGCGCCACGATCCTGGCGCGCAAGGCCGACCAGCTGGAGCGCCGCCGCGAGCGCCGCCTGGAACAGGAGGCGGGGCTGTGAGCGAATTTCTCGCCATGGGCGGCTACGCCGCTTTCGTCTGGTCCGCCTACGGCCTGACGTTCCTGGGTGTGGCCGGACTGATCCTATGGACCGCGCGCGCCCGCGCAGCCGCCGCCGCGCGGCTCTCCCGCCTCCAGGCCCTGGAGACCGCGGCTACGGAGACCCAACCATGAGCCGGCTCATCCTGTGGACTCCGCTCACCGTGGTGGCGCTCCTGCTGGGCGTCTTCGCCGTGGCGCTGTTCGGCCCGGACGATGGCGGCGAGGATCCGCTGGTGGGCCGGGCGCTGCCGGCCTTGCCGCTGGAGGGTTTTCCCGGCCGCACGGCGGATTTCGATCCGTCCGCGGTGGAGGGCCCCTATCTGCTGAATGTGTGGGCGAGCTGGTGCGCGCCCTGCCGGATCGAGCATCCCGCCCTGATGGCGCTGGCCGACCAGGGCGTGCCGATCTACGGCGTCGCCTACAAGGATGATCCGGCCAACGCCACGGCCTTCCTGAACCAGCTGGGCGACCCGTTCGCCGGGCTCGCCGCCGACCCTGAAGGCCGGGCGGCCATCGAGCTGGGGCTCACCGGCGCGCCGGAGACGTTCGTGGTGGATGGCGACGGCGTGATCCGGGCGCGCTGGCGCGGCGCGGTGGACGACATCACCTGGAGGCGCTCTCTGGCTCCGGCCTGGCGCGAGGCGGGCGGATCGCCGGTGGACGCCGACGCCATCCCGCAGGTGCGGTGAGCGCCCGGCCTCCTGGCTATTTCTTCTTCTTTTTCTTTTTCTTGGCCTTTTCGGCGGCCTTTTCCTCGGCCTTCTGGTGGGCCTTGAGGGCCTGCTTGGCCTTCTTGGCTTCGTCCTTGGCGGCTTCGGCGCCGAGCTCGCTGGCGCGGCTGATGCGCGTCAGCGCCTCAACGAAATTCGCCCGCTTGTTCTTCGGCAGCGCGCCCAGGATCGCCTCGTCGGCCGCCTTGGCGCCTTCGATCACGGTCTCGTAGAGCTTGCGCCCCTCATCGGTGAAGCGCACGGCGTTGGCCCGCGCATCCCCCGGAGCCTTCTCGCGCAGCAAAAGCCCCTTGCTCGCCATCCGGCTCACCAGCTCGGCCAGCGTGGACCGGTCGATGCCGGTGATCGCGACGAGCTGGGTCTGGGTCAGGCCTTCCTCAGCGTTGACCGCGCACAGAACGGCGAACTGGCGCTGGGTCACCTCCACGCCGCCGGTGGCTTCGGAGAACCGGTCCGAAGCAAATTGCTGGGCCCGGTGAAGAAGATGCCCTGGCGACAGGGCGAGGTCGAAAACCGGTTCGTCAGCCATAACTACACCCCTTGCGGCGGTCGAACGTGCGGCGAGCCTAGCGCTCTTCGGCGACGTTTCCATTACACCACCGTCCTGATACGGATTTTTCGCCAGAGACTCCAGCCCGCGCAAGGATAATCGTCAATGAGTGATAAAACGCCCGACTTCACCATAGCGGTCCCCAGCGGCGACGACCGCGAGCGGCGGATCTGCGGGACCTGCGGCTTCGTCGATTACGTGAACCCGAAAATCGTGGCCGGCGTGGTAGCCGAGGACGAAGAGGGCCGCGTCCTCCTGTGCAGGCGCGCCATCGAACCGCGCTCGGGATTCTGGACCTTGCCGGCGGGATACATGGAGGAAGGCGAAAGCGTCGCCGAGGGCGCGGCGCGCGAGGCGTGGGAGGAGGCGCGCGCCAGGCTGGAGATCGTCGATCTTCTGGGCGTCTACTCGATTCCGCGCATCTCCCAGGTGCAGATCTTCTTCCGGGCGCGGCTCACCAGCCCCGAGGTGTCCGCAGGACCGGAGAGCCTCGAGGTGGCGCTCTACGCGTGGGAGGACATTCCGTTCGACGCGCTCGCCTTTCCCTCCGTGCGCTGGGCGCTGGAGGACTGGCGCGCACGGCGCGGCGGCCCGGCGCCCTCGGTCCCGTCCCTGCGCACGCAAGGCAAGGATTTCGCGCCGTATTAGGGTGTCCTCACCCCTTCACCACCATCCAGGCGCCGATCACCAGAAGCGCGACGCCGGCGATGCGAATGAGGGTGGCGGGCCGGGCGTCGAGGCCGATCAGGCCCAGATGATCGATGATCAGAGCCGCGGCGAGCTGGGAGGCGATGAGGGTGGCGAAGAACGCCCCGGCGCCGATCTTCGGCGTAGCCCAGGCGGCGGTGGTCACGAACAACGCGCCCAGCATGCCGCCCACGATCCACAGATGCAGCGGCGTGGACGTCACCCGTTCCGCGCTGGGCAGGCCCTCGCGCGCCGTCAGGGCTCCCACCACCACGAGCAGCGTCAGCACGCCGGCGGAGAAGCTCACCAGCGCCGCCCGCAAGGGCGAACCCAGATGATCGGCGAGCTGGCCGTTGAACGCCGGCTGAAGGCTTACGGCCGCGCCGGCGATCACGGTGGCGATGAAGGGCAGGGCGATGGTGAAATTCATAAGCGGCCTCCGGCGACTGGCCGCGCTGAAACTAGCCGGGACCGCTGCGGTTCCAAGGCATGGTCCGCCTGCCCGTCTTCCCTTACGTCCGTTTTCTCGGCTCGCCCCACACGTGGACCTTCCCCTCGGCGGGTCCGCCGGGACGGACCGGGCGCTCGGGAAACCCGCCCAGGCACAGCGTGCGGTCATAGAGGGTGATCGCCGCGGCCACGGAAAGGTTCAGGCAGAACTTTGTCGGGATCTTCACCACATGAGCGCAGCGCGCCAGCATCTCCGGCGACAGATCGCCCCGCTCGCGGCCCAGCACATAGGCGGCGGCGCGCGGATGGCGGAAGCTTGGCAGGTCCACCGCGTCGTCGGTGAGCTCCACGCCGATGAGCTGGCAGCCGCGCGGCAGCGCCATCTCGTCCATGGACGACCAAGCGTAATAGGGCACGTTCAGCGCCGTCTTGGCGGTGTCGGCCTGGAACATCTCGCGGGCGGTGTTGGCGGCGTCTACGGTGAACACGAAGCTGGCGCCGAACGCATGCCCGGTGCGCATGACCGCGCCGAGATTGCGGGCCTTGGAGACGCCCTCCACGCCGATTGCGAAATAACCCTTCATGGGCCGCTGATTACGACCGCCCGCCCGTGGTCGCAAGCGGCGATCTGACATGAAAAGGCCCGCCGCGCGGTGGTGTGCGCGGCGGGCCTCTCATTCGCCCGCCCGGGGGGAGAGGTGGGACGAATGACGGGTTAGTGGACGCTCACCGGTTCCGCGCCGTGGGAGCGCGCTGCGGCGAAGGCGGCGTGGCGTTCTGAGAAGATCGCCATGCGGGTGCCGTCCTCAAGGTGCACGGCGTAGAGCGTGGCGTCCTCGGGAATTTCAATTTCACTTTCGGCGAACTGGTCGAGAATTTCGGCCGCGGCCACCGGGCGCACATAGACCAGCGGGCTGGTCTGTTCGGGCGCATTCATCTGTTCACTGGCCTGGGACATCTCGTCTTGGCCCCTTCTTGCAGCTGACGTTGATCAAGATGTGGGAGCGCGCGCGGCCCTGTTCAAGGCGCGAGCGGCGCCGCGTCCTCCGGACAAGAAAAAACCCCGCGCCGGCTGGCGCGGGGTTTGATCTGGTGGAGCCAGGCGGAATCGAACCGCCGACCTCTTGAATGCCATTCAAGCGCTCTCCCAACTGAGCTATGGCCCCGAAACTCATGATCTCAGGAGGGTCTTGGGCGGCCCGCCGTTTCGAGAGCGCGGAACATAGTCGGGCGCGCCCCCCTGATCAAGCATGCAATGTGAGGCGAATGCAGCGCCCGGAGAGCCGGGCGCGACGCGCCCTAATCGTCGTCGTCGTCAGCCCCTGCGATACCCTCGCCGAGATCGTCGTCGTCATCGTCGTCGAGCAGCACGCCGGTGTCGTCGTCATCGTCGTCCAGATCGGCCTCTTCGTCGGAGAAGCCTTCCAGCTCGTCATCGGTCGAGGCCGCCTTGCGCTTGGGCTTGGGCGTATCGTCGTCCTCTTCCTCGTCGTCGCCGAGATCGATGGGCTCCTCGTCCAGCTCCGGCGCGTCGTCATCGGCCTCGTCTTCGGAGTCCGCTTCGGTCTCGTCGTCGGTTTCCACCGCCTCGTCGTCGGTCGGGGCCTCGGCCTCCTCTTCGGGTTCCGGCTTGGACCGCTTCCGTGTGGTCTTGGCGACCACCTCGTCGAAATAGGAGCGCGGATACTCGGACCCGGTGAAGGGAGAGACGATGGGATCCTTGTTCAGATCGTAGAATTTCTTGCCCGTTTCGGGGCAGGTGCGCTTCACGCCAAGGTCGGGTTTGGACACGGTTCTGGATCCTCGCGCGTCAATCGGGGCTAATCGGAAATCGGCGCGCCAGTTGCCACGTTCTCCACGCGCTGTCAAAACCCCATTTGCGCCCCGTGTACAGCCCCTTGTGGACAGAGTTGATGACCGCCCTCGAAACCGCCCGCCGCGACGCCGTCTCCGGACCGAGAACCGCGCGCCCCGGCAACGCCTTATCGGGCGTGCGCGGCGCCGCTCCGGACAAGTCCGCCAGCCATCGCGCCGTGATCCTTGCCGCCCTCGCCCATGGCGAAAGCCGCATCACCGGCCTGCTTGAAAGCGCGGACGTCATGGCCACCGCCGGCGCGGTGCGCGCGCTCGGCGCGGATGTGAAGCGCGACGCGGACGGGCGCTGGGTCATCACCGGCCGCGACTGGACCAGTCCCACCGGTCCGCTGGATCTGGGGAACTCGGGAACCGGAGTGCGATTGTTGATGGGCGCCGCGGCGCGGTTCGATCTGGAGGCGGTGTTCACCGGCGATGAAAGCCTGTCGCGCCGGCCCATGGGCCGGGTGCTCGATCCGCTGCGCGAGATGGGCGTGGAGAGCGAAGCCGCCGAGGGCGGCCGACTGCCGGCGCGCCTGTCTGGAACCTCCGGCCTGAAGCCCCTGGTCTTCACCCCGCCGGTGGCCTCCGCCCAGGTGAAGAGCGCGGTGCTGCTGGCCGGGCTTGGCGCGCAGGGCGAGACCATCGTCATCGAGCCGCGCGCCACCCGCGCCCAGACCGAGATCATGGCGCCGCTGTTCGGTGCAGACATGGAGGTCGAGCATGACGGGCCGGGCCTGACCGCGCGGGTCCGCGGCGGCCGTACGCTGACGCCCTGCGATCTTGCGATCCCCGGCGATCCCTCCAGCGCCGCCTTCCTCGTCGCCGCGGCGCTGATCACGCCGGGCTCGGACGTGACTGTGCGCGGCGTGATGACCAATCCGGCCCGCTTCGGGCTCTACACGACGCTGCAGGACATGGGCGCCGATCTCACCGTCACCCCCGCCGGGACCCGCTGCGGCGAGGAGCTCGCCGACATTCGCGCCCGGTTCTCGTCCCTGAAAGGCGTTACGGTTCCGGAGGAGCGCGCGCCGTCTATGATCGACGAATACCCGATCCTGTCGGTGGTCGCCGCGTTCGCGGACGGCGAAACCCGGATGCTGGGCCTGGAGGAATTGCGCGCCAAGGAGAGCGACCGGCTGGCGGCCTCGGCGGCCATGCTGGACGCCAACGGCGTCGGCGTCGCGCTTGGCCCCGACAGTCTGATCGTGACCGGATGCGGCGCCGGCGGCGCCCGGGGGGGCGGCGAAGTCGCGACGGATCACGACCATCGCCTCGCCATGTCGGGACTTGTCCTCGGGCTTGCGGCGCGCGAGCCGGTGCGCGTGGACGACGTCGCCATGATCGCCACCAGCTATCCCGGCTTCTTCGACGACATGGCCGCGATCGGCGCGGAGATCGGCTAACCCCGCGTCCCGACTCCCTTAAATGCGGCCGCCCGGCTTGCTCAGCCGGGCTGATTGGAGTAGGTACGCGCGCGGTTTCACGACTGGCAGGGGCCTCGCCCCACCGCCGTGATCCGCAGTCGCCGGACGGGTCCTGGAGGGTCGCCGGCGCGCTTATGATCCGATCTTGACGGCTTGTTCGCGCGCCCGACGCTTCCTCCCGTCCTTATATGTGCTTGATTTTTCCGGCCGCTCGCGGCTTTGCAGATGGATGCTTTCGCCGCCGCGCGCGGCAAGACCGCCGGAGACAACCGGCCGGCCGGAAACCAACAAGACTGATCCCTGGAGCAACCCTAACCCATGTCCGACACCCAAACCTCGGCCCCGAGCCAGGACGATTTTGCGCAGATGCTTGAAGCGAGCCTCGCCGGCCGCGACATGATGGAAGGCTCGGTCTTGAAAGGCCGTGTCACCGCAGTTGAAAACGACGTCGTCGTCATCGATGTCGGCCTGAAGACCGAAGGCCGTGTGGCCTTGCGCGAATTCACCGGACCGGGCGCGGTCGCGCCGAAGGTCGGCGACGATGTCGAAGTCTATCTCGAGCGTATCGAGAACGCGATGGGCGAAGCCGTGCTGTCGCGCGACAAGGCCCGCCGCGAAGAAGCCTGGGATCGCCTCGAAGAGCAATTCGAAGGCAAGGAGCCGGTCACCGGCGCCATCGTCGGCCGCGTCAAAGGCGGCTTCACCGTGGATCTCGGCGGCGCCAGCGCCTTCCTGCCGGGCAGCCAGGTGGACATTCGTCCGGTGCGCGACGTGACCCCGCTCATGAATAAAGAGCAGCCTTTCGCGATCCTGAAAATGGACCGTCCGCGCGGCAATATCGTGGTCTCGCGCCGCGCCGTTCTGGAAGAATCCCGCGCCGAACAGCGCGCCGAACTCGTCGGTCAGCTGGCCGAGGGCGAAGTGCGCGAAGGCGTGGTCAAGAACATCACCGATTACGGCGCGTTCGTGGATCTGGGCGGCATCGACGGCCTGCTGCACGTCACCGACATGAGCTGGAGCCGTGTCGGCCATCCCAGCGAAGTCGTGGAGGTGGGCCAGACGGTCAATGTCCAGATCATCAAGATCAACAAAGAGACCCAGCGCATCTCGCTGGGCATGAAACAGCTGCAGTCCGATCCCTGGGAAGGCGTCTCGGCGAAATACCCCGTGGGCGCGGTGTTCCAGGGCCGGGTCACGAACATCGCCGAATACGGCGCCTTCGTGGAGCTGGAGCCGGGCGTCGAAGGCCTGGTGCACGTCTCCGAAATGAGCTGGACCAAGAAGAACATCCATCCCGGCAAGATCGTCTCCACCTCCCAGGAAGTGGACGTGATGGTGCTGGACGTGGACCCCGACAAGCGCCGCGTTTCGCTGGGCATCAAGCAGACCCAGCGCAACCCGTGGGAAATCTTCGCCGAGACCCATCCCGCCGGGACCGAAGTCGAGGGCGAGGTCAAGAACATCACCGAGTTCGGCCTGTTCATCGGCGTCGACGACGAGATCGACGGCATGGTCCACCTCTCCGATCTCGACTGGGATCGTTCGGGTGAGGACGCCATCCAGGACTACAAGAAAGGCGACACCGTGCGCGCCAAGGTCCTGGACGTGGATGTCGAGAAGGAGCGCGTCTCCCTCGGCGTGAAGCAGCTGGCCGGCGATCCCATGGAAGACGCGGGCGGCATGAAGCGCGGCGAGACCGTGACCTGCACCGTCACCGAGATCACCACCGGCGGCGTCGAAGTCAGCGTCGGCCCGGACAACCTGATGAAAGCCTTCATCCGCAAGTCCGATCTGTCGCGTGACCGCGCCGAGCAGCGCCCCGAGCGCTTCGCCGTGGGCGACAAGGTGGACGCGCGCGTCACCAATATCGACAAGGCCAGCCGCCGCGTCTCCGTCTCCATCAAGGCGCTGGAAGTCGCCGAGGAGAAGGAAGCGGTGGAGCAGTACGGTTCCTCGGCGTCCGGCGCTTCGCTGGGCGACATCCTGGGCGCCGCGCTGAAAGGCCAGGACGAAGACAAGCCCGAATAGGCCTGTTTTCATCCGTAGGCGTTCAATCGCGAAACATTCCCCGGGGCTCGCCGCCCCGGGGAATTTTTTTGAACGAAAGCGAATTAATTTATGCCGTCGCGCTGCTTAACCGATTGACGAACGTTAACGCCTCTACCTAAGCTGCTCAGATCAAAAGAGGACGTCGGCATGATCAAGTCGCAACTCATCGAGAAGCTCGCCGAAGCCAACCCGCACCTCTACCAGAAGGATCTGGAGCGGGTGGTGAACACGGTGCTGGAGGAGATCACCCAGGCGCTGGAACGCGGCGACCGGGTGGAGCTTCGGGGCTTCGGCGCGTTTTCGGTCCGCAACCGCCCGCCGCGCCAGGGCCGCAACCCGCGCACCGGCGATCCGGTGAGCGTGAAGGAAAAGCACGTCCCCTTCTTCAAGACCGGCAAGGAATTGCGCGAGCGGGTCGACGGCAAGACTTAGGCGGATAGAGCGTCCTGTTCGCGGGGATAAAGCGCCCCGTTTGCGGGAATAAAGCCCCGCCTTTCCGTGCGGGTCCCGCCCCGCAGGACCGCCCCGCGTCCGTGGAACGCCCGGCCCCGGTCCTGAAGCCGTTCAGAAACGCAGGCGCGGCGGCGGCGCGGCAAAGGCCCGGGCCGGGCCGGGCCGGCGCGATCCATCAACACACTGACTCCTCGAAAATCTTTTACCCGGAAGCGGGCGCGCCGCACGTCTTGCGAGGCCGGGCGGTTCTGCGGCGTGCCGGCCAGGGCGCCCGTTTCGCGGTGGACGACGCGGGCCCGACACGCCGTCATCGGTCCACCTCCAGGGCGAAGGCGGCGCGCATCGCTGGCCCGGGGCGCCGCGCCGGGCTATATGCCTGCGCCATGACCACACCCGCCCCCACCCGCGTGAAGATCTGCGGCCTGAACGACCCCGCCGCGGTGGACGCGGCGGTGACGGCCGGCGCCGACTATCTCGGCTTCATCCTTTTCCCGAAAAGCCCCCGTCATGTGAACCCGGAAGAGGCCGGCGCGCTGGCCCGGCGCAAGGGCGCGGCGAAGTCGGTGGCGGTGCTGGTGGACCCCAATGACGCCCTGCTGGCCGACGTGCTGGTGAAGATGCGGCCCGACTTCATCCAGCTGCACGGCCAGGAGGGCGCGGCGCGCTGCTTCGACGCCCGCCAGTATTGCGATTTCGGCGTCTGGAAGGCGCTGGGGGTCAGCACGGCCGATGACCTGAAAGCCGCCGACGCCTATCGCGGCCATGTGGACGGTTTCGTGTTCGACGCCAAACCGCCTGCGGGCGCCGACCGGCCCGGCGGGCTGGGCGCGGCGTGGGATTACGGGCTTTTGAGAGGCTTCGACGCGGGCGCGCCCTGGCTTCTGGCCGGGGGTCTGTCGGTGGCGGGCGTGGGCGAGGCCATCGCGCAGTCGGGCGCGGGCGGCGTCGACGTGGTGTCGGGGACGGAAAGCGCGCCCGGCGTCAAGGACCCGGAGAAAATCAGGGCCTTCATCGCTGCGGCGCGCAAGGCCAGACCGCTTGCGCCGTGAGAGGTTTGGGGCTTTGGTGCCCGTGAAGTATATGACGTGCCGGGCCGCCGCATTCGGCCCCGGGACCTCCCTCAAGCTGGCTGCGTGGTTTGGACGATGTCCCGGCTCGGCGCCTTCGGCTTGGCCGGGAATTCAGATCGATTTGGCGGACCTCGTGTGATGACCAACCCCAACGCCTTCTCCCAGCAGCCCGACGCCCAAGGCCGATTCGGCGATTTCGGCGGGCGCTATGTGGCCGAAACCCTGATGCCGAACATCCTGGCGCTGGAGAAAGCCTACGCTCAGTACAAGGACGATCCGGATTTCGTCGCCGAGTTCGATGAATTCTCCCGCGATTTCATCGGCCGGCCGAGCCCGCTCTATTTCGCCGAGCGCCTGACCGAGGCCTTCGGCGGCGCGAAGATCTGGTTCAAGCGCGACGAGCTCAATCACACCGGCGCGCACAAGATCAACAACTGCCTTGGCCAGGTCCTTCTGGCCAAGCGCATGGGCAAGACCCGCATCATCGCCGAAACCGGCGCCGGCCAGCACGGCGTCGCCACCGCCACTGTGGCGGCGCGGTTCGGCATTCCATGCGAGGTCTTCATGGGCGCCACCGACGTGGAGCGCCAGAAGCCCAACGTGTTCCGGATGAAGCTCCTGGGCGCCAAGGTCCATGCGGTGACGAGCGGGCGCGGCACGCTGAAAGACGCCATGAACGAAGCCTTGAGGGATTGGGTGACCTATCCTGACGAGACCTTCTACGTCATCGGCACGGTGGCCGGTCCGCACCCCTATCCCATGATGGTGCGCGATTTCCAGTCGGTGATCGGCCGCGAGGCGCGCGAGCAGATGCTGGAGCGCATCGGTCGCCTGCCCGACGCGGCGATCGCCTGCATCGGCGGCGGCTCCAACGCCATGGGGCTGTTCTATCCCTTCCTGGAAGACGAGGACGTGCGCCTGATCGGGGTGGAGGCCGCCGGCAAGGGGCTGGACGGTCCCGATCACGCCGCCAGCCTCAATGGCGGGCGCCCGGGCATCCTGCACGGCAACAAGACCTATCTGCTTCAGGACGCCGACGGCCAGATCACCGAAGGCCATTCGATCTCGGCCGGCCTCGATTATCCCGGCATCGGCCCGGAACACGCCTTCCTCCACGATGTCGGCCGCGCCGAATACCGCGCCGCCACCGACGCCGAGGCGCTGGAGATGTTCCAGCTCTGCTCCAGCCTCGAAGGCATCATCCCGGCCCTGGAGCCCGCCCACGCCCTTGCGCGGGTGCGCGATCTCGCCAAGGAGCTCGGCCCGGACGGCGTCATCCTGATGAATATGTGCGGGCGCGGCGACAAGGACGTGTTCAGCGTGGCGGGCGCGCTGGGCGTGGAGCTTTAGACGGCCGTTCGCCCGGGCGGCTTTCGCCTTGCCCGCCCCCAGAGTCTCCTCATAGTAGAAATCCATCCGTACGCCTCCCCTGAGGCGCGCTTGTTTGTAACGACAATTGTAGTTACATTATGGACTTCGAATGGGACGGTGCGAAGGATCGCGCCAACCGGGCCAAGCACGGCATCGGGTTTGACGAGGCCGTGGAACTGTTCGCCGCCGATTACGTCTTGATACCCGCCCACCCTGGCCCGTCCGATGAAGTTCGATGGAAAGCCGTCGGCCCGTTGCGGAACCGGCCGATCATTGTCGTGGTCCACACAGACCGCTCGGGCCGGCTGCGGATCATCTCGGCGCGGCCTGCGAGCCGAAAGGAAAAGAGCCGGTATCATGGGACGCACAGTCCGGGTGAAGCTTGAAGACCTGCCGCCGATCTCTGAAGAACGGCTGCGCGAGATCGAGGCGATTCCCGACGAGGACATCGATTTCTCCGACATCCCCGAGCTCACCGAAGAGGACTTCGCCAACGCCACCTGGCATCCAGGTTATGGCAAGAAGCAGGTCACCGTCCGGCTCGACCGTGATGTCCTGCATTTCTTCAAGCAGGGCGGGCGCGGCTACCAGACCCGCATGAACGCCGTCCTGCGCGCCTATATGGACGCGCAGAAGAAGCAGGCGGGGTAGGGATCAGGCGCGCGCGACGCTCCGAATTTTCTGCTTTTTCCGCTCATGGCCATGGCGGGCGTCGGCGCGGGCGATTAAACAGGCGTCATGACCCGACTCTCCCCCACCTTCGCGCGCCTGGCGCAAGAGAACACCGCCGGTTTCGTGGCCTATGTCATGGCCGGTGATCCCGACGCCGACACGACGCTGAAAATGATGCGCGGCCTCGCCGAAGGCGGCGCGGACGTGATCGAGCTGGGCGTGCCGTTCACCGATCCCATGGCCGACGGGCCCACCATCCAGCGCGCCGCGATCCGGGCGCTGGCCGGGGGCATGACGCTGACCGGGGTGCTGGAGATCGTGCGGCGCTTCCGCGAGACCAACGCCGAAACGCCCGTGGTGCTCATGGGCTACGCCAACCCGTTCTTTTCGCGCGGCTATTCAGAGGCCGCCTCGGCCATGGCGCAAGCCGGCGCAGACGGGGTGATCTGCGTCGACATTCCCCCTGAGGAAGACGCCGAGTTCCGCACCGCCCTGCACGGGCACGGCCTGGCCTTCGTGCGCCTGGCCGCGCCGACCACGTCCGATGATCGCCTGCCCCAGGTGGTGACCCACGCCTCGGGCTTTGTGTACTATGTCTCGACGACCGGCGTGACCGGCGCGGGATCGGGTGAGACCGGCGACATCTCCGCCGCGGTGGAGCGGGTGCGCAAGGCGTCCGGCCTGCCGGTGGCGGTGGGCTTCGGCGTCAAGACGCCCGAACGCGCCGCGGAGATCGGCCGGGTGGCCGACGCGGTGGTCGTGGGATCGGCCATCGTGGACGCGCTGGACACGCAAGGCGCCGAGGAGGCGCTCCGCCTCGCCGGCCGCCTGGCGAAAGCCGCCCACGAGGCGCGGCGCTAGGTCGTAAGCCGACATGCGGGACCGGGGTTCGGATGAATCGCGCTTGAGCACAAAAGCCGGAGCGCCCGACCTGACGCGCTCAGGCCAGCAGCGCGCTAAGCGCGCTAGGCGCGCGCCGGCCGGGCCCTGGCGCCGGGCCGGAACGCCAGCGCCGCCGCCCAGGCGAACAGGGAGAAATCCGCCAGACGCTGCGCGGCGCCGCGGATCCCGGCGGCCTCCGGCGTCGTCATCACCAGAAAACCGCCCGTGAACAGGACGGCCGTCGCCAGGGTCGCGAGGGCGAGACCGGGAGCCTGCGTGCGCAGGGCCGCCGCCAGCAGGACCAGTCCGGCGATCGGCCCGGCGTAGCCGATCAGGCCGAGAAGATTGTGCATCGTCTGGCTCGGCCCGCCCTGCGCCGGACACCCGGCCTCGCACGGGGCGAAGACCGCGCCGACATAGCTCACGCCGACCAGCGCCATGAGCGCCAGCGCGATCCGCGGGGCGGCGCCGCCCGGCAGGCGCGGGTGCAGGACCGCCATCAGCAGGGCGAAGGCGAGCCCTGTCGGCAGGAAGCCTCCATAATTCACCAGCGCCGCGTTGGGCGCTCCGGCGGCGCCGAGCTCGCTGAGATACTGGGAGACCATGCTGTAGCCGGGCTGAGACAGGCCGACCGCGGTGGGCAGGATCACGCCGGCGACGATGAGGACAAGGGCGAGCCCGCGGACAATCATGATGCACCCCTGTTCTCGCAGCGCCGATCCTGTGTGATATACAGGCCCGGCGGCTGGCGGGGAAGATCCGGCGGGCCGGACCTGTAACCATCGAGAGGGAGCGCGCGATGAGCTGGCTTCAACGCATCACCCCGCCGGGCGTGCAGCGCATGTTCGACAAGCGCGATACGCCGGAGAATCTCTGGGTGAAATGCCCGGTGTCCGGAGAAATGGTCTTCAACAAGGACCTGGAGGCCGGCCTCTACGTCACCCCGGCCGGCCATCACATGCGGATCGGTCCCGATTTGCGCTTCAAGTACACGTTCGACGGCGAGTACAAGACCGTCGCCATCCCCGACGTGGCGCGCGACCCCCTGAAATTCCGAGACGACAAGCCCTATGCCGGCCGCATCACCGCGGCGCGCAAGAAGACCGGGCGCGACGACGCCATGGCCATCGGCGTCGGCGAGATCCGCGGCCTGAAGACCACCGTGCTGGTTCAGGACTTCGCCTTCATGGGCGGCTCGCTGGGCATGGGCGCGGGCGAGGGCTTCATCAAGGCGTGTGAGACCGCGGTCGAAAAGCGCACGCCCATGGTGTGCTTCACGGCGGCCGGCGGCGCGCGCATGCAGGAAGGCGCCCTGTCGCTGATGCAGATGCCGCGCACCACGCTGGGCGTGGAGCTGCTGCGAGACGCCGGCCTGCCCTATATCGTCGTTCTGTGCGATCCCACCACGGGCGGGGTGACGGCGAGTTACGCCATGCTGGGCGACGTGCATCTGGCCGAGCCGGGCGCGCTGATCGGTTTCGCCGGCCCGCGCGTGATCGAGCAGACGATCCGCGAGAAATTGCCCGAAGGCTTCCAGCGCTCCGAATACCTTCAGGAGAAGGGCATGGTGGACAAGGTGGTCCACCGCAAGGACCTGCCGGAGACCCTGGGCAATATCCTGCGCGTGCTGATGAAGCGGCAGAGCTATACCGGATCCGCCCCGGTGAAGGCGGAGCCGCCCGAGCCCGCCGAGGCGAAACGGGCGTAGGGCCCGGCCATCCTCGCCACGAGGCGCGCCCCGGGTTTGGTCCGGGGCGCCTTCAAGGACGTGCAGAAAGACGCCCCCATGACCGCGCCTGAATCCATCGACGCCGCGCTGGCCCGGCTGGCGCGCCATCACCCGAAAAAGATCGATCTGTCGCTGGGGCGCATCGAGGCCCTGCTGGACACGCTGGGGCGGCCGCAGGACCGCCTGCCGCCGGTGATCCATATCGCGGGCACCAACGGCAAGGGGTCCACCGCGGCCTTCCTGAAGGCGATCGCCGAGGCGGCCGGAGAGCGCGTCCATGTCTACACCTCACCCCATCTGGTGCGCTTCAACGAACGCATCGTGCTGGCCGGCGAGATCGTCGACGACGCGCGCCTGAAGGCCGCCTTCGACCGGGTCGAGACGGCCAATGGCGACGCGCCCATCACCTTCTTCGAGGCCACCACGGCGGCGGCCTTCCTGCTGTTTGCGGAAAATCCGGCCGAGCGCCTGATCCTGGAGGTCGGGCTCGGCGGACGGCTGGACGCCACCAATGTGGTGACGCCGCAGGTCTGCGTGATCACGCCGGTGAGCCTGGATCACCAGGCCTTCCTGGGCGACACGGTGGAGCAGATCGCCGGCGAGAAAGCCGGGATCATCAAGCCCGGCGTGCCGGTGATCGTGGGCCCGCAGAGCGACGCCGCGCGCGCGGTCATCGCCGAAACCGCCCGGCGCCGGGGTGCGCCGGCGCGGGTCTGGGGCGAGGATTTCAACGCCTGGCGCGAGCACGGGCGCACCGTCTACGAGGAGGAAAGCCTGCTCTGGGACCTGCCGGAGCCGGGCCTGGCCGGCCCCCACCAGGTGATCAACGCCGGGGTCGCCTGCGCGGCCGCGCGCGCCTGCGGCTATGATCAGGCCGCCGCCCGCGCCGGTCTCGTCGCCGCGCGCTGGCCGGCGCGCCTGCAGCGCCTCACCGCGGGGCCGCTGGCCGACATCACCACCCCCCGCGGCGCCGAGCTGTGGCTGGACGGCGGGCATAATCCGTCGGCGGCCGAAACCCTGGCCTCGGCGCTGGGCCAGATGGACGCCGCCAGCGAACGCCCGCTGGTGCTGATCTGCGCCTTCTCCGTGAACAAGGATGCGCCCGCCTATTTCGAGTATTTCTCAGGCCTCGCCGCACGGGTGATCGCCCTCACCTTCGCCGGCGGACGCGAGGGCGCCCAGCCGGCCCAGGCCGTGGCCGACGCCGCACGCGCCGCCCAGATCCCGGCTCAGACCGCAGCGGGGCTGAGGGAGGCCGTTCATGACGCTCTGGAAGACTATGAGCGGCCCCGGATCTTGATCTGCGGCTCGCTTTATCTCGCCGGCGAAGTGCTGGCGCTGGGGACCGCCGAGACGGTGCAGACGACGCCGGGCTAGGGCGCCGGCGCGACCGGTTCAGATCACCGCCGCTTCGGCGCCGGGAAGGGCGAAGCGTTCCAGCTCCGCCAGCGGCATGGGCCGCGCGAACAGGAAGCCCTGGGCGAGCGTCGCGCCGAGAGCGGCGAGCGCCTTGTACTGTTCAGTGGTCTCCACGCCTTCGGCGACCGTCTTCAGCTTGAGCGCGCGAGCCATGGCCAGGATCGTCTCGACCACGATGCGGGCATGTTCGTCCTTGATCATGTCACGCACGAAGCTCTGGTCGATCTTGAACACGTCGAACGGCATGCGGGTAAGATAGCTCAGCGAGGAATGGCCGGTGCCGAAATCGTCGATGGCGAAAGTCACGCCGATCTCGCGCAGGGGCTCGATCTGCTTGATCACCCGTTCGGGATCACGCATGGCGGTGCTCTCGGTAAGCTCCAGCTCCAGCATTTCCGGCGGCAGGCCGGAGTCCTGCAGCGCATCCAGCACGGTCTGGGCGAAGCCCTCGTCCTCAAACTGCATGGCCGAGACATTGACCGCCATGGGCACGGAGAGCCCGCGGTCGAGCAGGCCCTTGGCCTCCTTGCAGGCGCGCCGCAGCACCCAGTCGCCGATCTCGCCGATCAGCCCGCATTCCTCGGCCGCCTGGATGAAGGCGCCGGGCGACAGCAGGCCGGCGGTGGGATGCTGCCAGCGCACCAGCGCCTCGGCCCCGGCGATGGCGCCGTCGGCCATGGTCACCTTGGGCTGATAGAAGATCACGAGCTGGTCTTCGCGCACGGCCTCGCGCAGCTCGTTTTCCAGAACCAGGCGCTCGAACGCGCTCTGATTCATGGCGGATTCGAAGAATTCGCAGGCATTGCCGCCCGCCCGCTTGGCCTTGGCCATGGCGAGGTCGGCGTGACGCAGCAGCGTCTCCGGATCGCCGCCGTCGCGCGGAAACACCGCAACGCCGGCAGAAACCCCCAGAAAGACCTGGTGGCCGGACACTTCAAACGGCCGGCGCACCGCGTCGATAATCCGGCGCGCCAGCCGGGCCGCATCGGCGCTGTCGCGCAGGCGCGGCATCATCACGGTGAATTCGTCGCCGCCCAGGCGCGCCACCATCGACGGACCGGCGCCCAGATCGCCATTGGCCAGATCCCAGCCGCGCGCCGCCTCGCGCAGACGCCGTCCGACGCTTTCCAGAAGCCGGTCGCCTTCGCCTATTCCAAGAGAGTCGTTGACCCGCTTGAACCGGTCCAGATCCAGAAACAGCACCGCGCCCTCATAGCCGGACTCGGCGGATTCGCGGGTGACGCGCTCGACTTCCTTGCGGAAGCGTTCGCGGTTGGGCAGCTCGGTGACCATGTCCACATAGGCGAGCCGGTGGACCCGTTTCATGCTGGCTTCGAGCCGCGAGAACATTCGGTTGAAGGCGTTGGCGAGCACTTCAAGCTCGTCCCCGGTGTTCACTTCGATGCGCAGATCGAGCTTTCGCGAACTCGCCAGGCGCGCCGCCTCGGTGAGCTTGCGGATCGGGCCCAGAGACTGACGCACCATCAAGGCGACCAGCGGCAGGAACAGGACCAGTGCGGCGAGCGCGATGAGGATCTGCCGGCGCACGATCTGGCCGGCCGGCTGCACGACCGCTGCGATCGGCACCGTGACCACGACGGCCCCCACAAGGCGGCCGTCCGAGAAGGCCGGCTCGGCGACGCGGATGACCCCGCCCAGAGATTCGATGCGCGTGTCCACCGCGCCCACAGCGGACTGCACAAGCTGGTCGGCGGCCCGCTCGCCCGGCGCGTACCCGGTCTCGCCGTTGACCGCCAGGACCCGGCGGTTCACGTCCACCACGAACACCGTCGACACGTCGCGGCGATCGGCGAATTCGCCCAGCAGGCGCACCAGCGATCGCGCGTCCTGACTGGCGATCGCAGGCGAGGCGTTGCTGGCGAACAATTCGGTGATCAGCTCGGCGTGAGTGAGCCCGGCCTCGGTGTTCTCAGAGTGCTTAAGCTGGTACTCGATCGCCATCAGCGTCGCGGTGGATGCAATGAGCATCACCCCGCACAGCAGCGTGAACTTCATCACGAGCGAGCGCATCACTCGAGCAAATGCGTGACGAATCGGCGCCATCGTGCCCCCGGCGGTCGGCGTTTAGGCGCGCCGGTGGTGACGCGCTCTGGCCGACCTTTTTCCCGCGATAGGCTGAAAATACGGTTAAGGCCGAAAACGCCGGAAGCGAAGACGTTGAATTCAAAGCGCCGCCGGAGGTTCTCCACATGGGAGAGCCGCCGGCGGCGCTGCTGTGTACCGTTCGAAAAAACGCCTAGGCGGCCGGCGGAACGCGCAGGCCGGCCGTCTCGATCAGCTCATGCAGGCGTGCATGGGGGCGCGCGCCCATATGGGAGATGATTTCGCCCGCCGCGATGACGCCCATGCGCCCGCAGCTTTCCAGATCGGCGCCGCGCGAATAGCCGGTGAGGAAGCCGGCGGCGAACAGGTCGCCGGCGCCGGTGGTGTCCACGACCTTCTCGACTTTTTCCGCCGGCACGCGGGCTTCCTGATCGCCGGAGACGATCACGGCGCCTTTTTCCGAGCGGGTGACCGCCGCGACCTTCACCTCGGCGCGGGCCTGCTTCAGGGCGGCGTCGAAGTCTTCGGTTTCATAGAGCGACTTGATCTCGGCCTCGTTGGCGAACAGCACGTCGATATGGTTCTTCACCAGATCACGGAACGAGTCCCGGTGACGCTCCACGCAGAACACGTCCGACAGGGTGAGCGCCACCGCCCGCCCGTGCTGCTTCGCCAGCTTCGCGGCGCGGCGGAACGCGGCCTTGGCCTCGTCGCGGTCGAACAGATACCCTTCAAGGAAGATGACCGTGGCGGCCTTGACCAGGTCTTCCTGGATGTCGGCCTCGGTCATCAGGGTGGAGGCGCCCAGGAAGGTGTTCATGGCCCGGCGCGCGTCGGGCGGCACGGCGATCAGGCAGCGCGCGGTGGCGGGACCGTGTTTCAGCGGCGCGGTGTCATAGTGAACGCCCGCGGCGCGAAGGTCATGGGCGAACACCTCGCCCAGCTGGTCGGCGGCGACCTTGCCGATATAGGCGCCGCGTCCGCCCAGGCTCGCCACGCCGGCCAGGGTGTTGGCGGCCGACCCGCCGGAGATCTCCTGGCCCGGCGGGAACGCCGCGTAGAGCGCTTCGGCGCGCTGCTCGTCGATCAGCAGCATGGCGTCCTTGGCCAGCTCGTGTTTCTCGATGAAGGCGTCGTCCACGCTGGCGAGCACGTCGACGATGGCGTTGCCTACGCCCAGGACGTCATAGCGGATATCGGTCATGCGGGGTCCGGTTCTGTTTCTGGAGTCAAGTCGGTTCGCGTTTCGCTTAAAGCCTCGCCGCGCGAACCTCAAGGCTGGCGCCGGACGCCGGGCCGCGCTATGCGGCGGCGAACCCCGCCGGAGCGCCCATGACCCGATTCTGCTTTCTCACCTCCGCCGACATGATGAAGGACCGCCCCGGCGCCCGCGAGGACTGGGTCGAGTACGATCTGGAGTTCGGCGCCCTGTCCGCAGCCTGCGCGCGCGCGGGTGTCGAGCTGGTGAGCCGGATCTGGGATGCGCCGTTCGACACGTCCGGCTATTCCGGCTTCATGATCGGCACGGTGTGGGACTATCCGCCCAAGCTGCAGACCTTCCTGACCACGCTGGACCGGCTCGACGCCGCAGCGCCGGTGTTCAACCCGCCCCGGCTGGTGCGCTGGAATATCGAGAAAACCTATCTGCGCGACCTGGCGAACGCCGGCGCGCCGTCCATCGCCACGCTGTGGGCCGACCGGGCCGACGCGGCGACGATCGAAGGCGCGTTCTCCGCGCTGGGCGCCGACCGGATTGTGGTGAAGCCGCTGGTGGGCGGCGGCGCCTGGCGCCAGGCGCTGATCGCCAGGGGCGAGCCGATCCCGCGCGCCGAAGACCTGCCGCCGGCGGCCTGCCTGATCCAGCCCTTCCTGCCCAGCGTGCCGGAAGAGGGCGAGTACAGCTTCGTGTTCTTCGGCGGGGCGTTCTCCCACGCCCTGCAAAAGCTGCCCAAGGCGGGTGATTATCGCGTCCAGTCCCTGTTCGGCGCGCGCGAGGTGGTGCACCAGCCCCGGCCCGGCGAAGTCGATCTGTGCCGCCAGGTGCTGTCGGCCGCCGCGGCGATCACCGGCGAGGCTGATCTGCTCTACGCCCGCGTCGACATGGTGCGCGGCCTGGACGGAAACCTCGCCGTCATGGAGCTGGAGGTCATCGAACCCTATCTCTATCCCGAACAGGGCCCGGACATGGGCGAGGTGTTCGTGGCGGCGCTGAAGACGAAGCTGGGCGGGTAGCGGCCTATCCGCCAAACCGCGCGATGAGTTTTTCAGGATCGTAGGGGATCGGGCGGCCGGGCCGGAACACCCAGGCCAGCGCCGCGCCCACCAGCGCGAAGGGCGCGCCGGCGAAAGCCAGCACGGCGTTGGCCTCCACCACGACCATGTAGCCTGAAAACCCTAGCGCCGCGGCGAGCAGCACGGCGCCCGCCCCGCTCATGACGAGCCGGAAGGTGAGGCTCTGACCCTCCAGATAGTTCACTTCGTCGCCGCGCGCCGCCAGCCGACGGTGCAGCGCCACCAGAAGACGCTGAAACTCCAGCGCCTGGTCGGCCCAGCCGCCGGACTCGGCGCGGCGGCTGGAGAAGGCGATCTCGCCGGACGGGCCCGTCACCCGGCACACGACCAGGCTCTGCTGGCCGCCCATCTCCACGCAGAGGCGCACGGTCTCGACCCGGTCCAGCAGGATGCGCCGCTCCAGCGCCGCTCCGTTCCACGCCTCGATCCGGTCGTCGAACAGCCGCACCTCCAGCAGCGGACCCAGGGGCCAGCGCCGTTCGCTCAGACTCGCCAGTTCGCCGACCATCACGCCCCTCTTGCCGGTTTCAGGAGAACACGGCACTTTCCCGTCATGTCCGACACACGCAAATTCCTGGTGGTCGCCGACGGCTCCGATGAGAGCCGTACTGCGGCATACTTCGCCGCACGGCGCGCACGCAATACCGGCGGCTCGGTGATCTTGCTGGGCGTGGCGCAGACAGAAGGCGGATTCGAACACTGGCTGGGCGTCGGCGAGGCCATGCGCGCCGAGGCGCGCGAGAGCGCCGAGGAGGCCCTCGACAGTCTGGCCGAAGACGTGGAGGGCGTCACCGGAACCCGTCCCGAGCTGGTCATGAAGGAAGGCGAGCTGACCGCCTGCCTGAAAAAGCTGGTCGAGGAGGACACCGCGATCGCCATCCTGGTGCTGGGCGCCTCGGCGGAACCGGGCGACGCCGGCCCGCTGATCCAGGCCCTGGCGCGCGGGCGCGGCCTGTTCGAGACCCGCCAGATCCCGGTGACCGTTGTGCCCGGCGGGCTGTCTCGCGAGTCCATCAAGGCGCTCAGTTGAGCGATATCCGCAAGGGCTGAAGGGTTGCACGCACGTCCATACGGCGCCATCTCAAGAGGGCACGCAAGGAAAGCGCCATGTTCATCCAGACCGAAGACACGCCGAACCCGGATACGCTGAAATTCCTGCCCGGCCGGGAGATTTCTCCCGATACGCCGCGCAATTTCCCGACCCCGGAAGAGGCTGAAGGCTCCCGCCTCGCCCGCGACCTGTTCGCCGTGGACGGCGTCACCGGCGTCTTCGCCGGCGCCGACTTCGTGTCGGTGTCCAAGGCGGAAGGCGTGGACTGGCCCCATATCAAGCCGGCCGTTCTGGGCGCCATCATGGACGCGCTGGAAAGCGACAAACCCCTGTTCGACGCCGGCGCCGGGGAACCCGATCTTGAGGCCGCCTCGCAGGATCCCATCGTGAGGGAGATCGTGGAGGTCATCGACACTCGCGTGCGGCCCGCCGTGGCGCGCGACGGCGGCGACATCGTCTTTCATTCCTATGACGAAACCAGCGGCATCGTGCTCCTGCACATGCGCGGCGCCTGCGCCGGCTGCCCGTCCTCGGCCTTCACCCTGAAGCAGGGCATCGAAAACCTCCTCAAGCACTACGTGCCGGAGGTGCGCGGCGTCGAAGCGGTGATGTAGGGCGGACGCTGCATTTACACCGCGCCGCCTTTGCATGCCGGACCCAGCGCCCTACCCTCCGGTCAAAGCTGTCAACCGAACCGGAGCGCCCCGATGTCCGACGAAACCCTGAACGCCGAACCCGACGAAGGCCAGCCGCTGGCGATGCCCGACCGCCACGCCGTGCTGCCCGATCACAGCCTGGACCAGCTGTTCCGCGGCGCGCGCACCTTCTATTCCTGGGAGGACCGGGACGTGTCCGACACCACGCTCCACGCCCTGTACGAGCTTCTGCAATACGCCCCCACCAGCGCCAATCAGAGCCCGGCGCGATTCCTGTTTCTCAAGGGCGACAGCCAGGAAAAGCTGCGTCCGCACCTGATCGAGGCGAATATCGAGAAGACGCTCACCGCGCCGGTGACTGTGGTGGTGGCCTGGGACTGGAACTTCAACGACAAGATTCCCGAGCTGTTTCCGCACAATCCCGGCGCCAAGGACTGGTTCGCCTCCGACGACGCCCGCTTCGAGAACGGCTTTCGCAACTCCTCGCTCCAAGGGGCCTATCTGATCATGGCGGCCCGCGCGCTGGGGCTCGATTGCGGCCCCATGAGCGGGTTCGACAAGGACGGGGTGGACGAGACCTTCTTCAAGACCGATCCCGAAATGGGCGCCTGGCGGTCCAACTTCCTGTGCAATATCGGCTACGGCTCCACCGACACGCTGTTCCCGCGCCTGCCCAAGCTGGCGTTCGACGCCGCGGCGAAACTGCTGAAGTAAGGACGCTCTCGCGGTTCCGGCTGGCGGCGTCCCGCCATCGGCCGGAACCGCCCTGCTTTATGGCGCGTTCGGGGACCCCGCACTAAGGTGAGCCCCATGACACCCATCCTTGTCGTCGACACCATCGGACCCTGGTGCGCCGCCGCCCTGACGGCGAACGGCGAGACCTGGCGCGACGCGCGCGAAATCGTCCGCGGTCACGCCGAAGTGCTGGCGCCTATGGTGGAGGCGCTGCTGCAGCGCGCCGGCGTCGCACCGAAGGACCTTCACCGCATCGGCGTCAATGTCGGCCCCGGCGGGTTCGCCGGAACCCGCGTCGGCGTGGCGTTCGCGCGCGGCCTCGCGCTGGCCACCGGGGCGCAGGCCGTTGGCGTGGGCGGGCTGGAGGCGTTGGCGCGGCGGGCCGATCCCCACGGCGAAAAGACCGTCATGGCCGTCCATGACGCGAAGCGCGGCGAGCTTTTGTGGAGGATCGTCGCCCATGGCGCGCCGGTGACCGGACTGGAGCGCGGCGGGCCGGATGACGCGCTGACCGAGCTGGAAGCCTATGGCGACATCCACCTGACCGGGTCCGGCGCGGTGCATCTGGGCGCCGATCCGGACCATTTCGATCCTGCGCCGCCGCTGGACGCCCTGCTGGCGCTGACCGCCGAGGCCGCAGACGACAGCCCGGCCCCGGCGCCGCTCTATGCGCGCGCGCCCGACGCCAAGCGTCCCGGCGGCGTCGAACCGGCGTGACTTCGCCCGCCGCGGCCGTCACACGAATGTGATCAAAATGCTACAAGGAAATTCTTTCTGCTTTTTAATTAGAAGAAAGCGATTGGATGTGGCACAAATACACCTGCAGCGCCCGCGCTGCTTCGGGAAACGACGCCGTCCCCCCGCGGCCGTCCCGGACCCTACGCACCGCGCCCCCCCCGACGCGGTGCACCCGGATCGCTCTCACCCCGGAGCGTAAGGGATTAGAGCGCCCGGCGGCCCCCCCCAGCCGCCGGGCGCCTTTCATTTTCAGTCTTCGAGGATGCATGACGGGCCAAGGCGCGCTAACTAGCGGGCCATGGATAACTCGTATGACGCCGACACGCCGGGCGGGACAGAAGACGACTACGCCCGCCTCCTCGATGAAATTCCCCTGCTGTACAAAGCCAAGGCGTTCGCTGAATCAGTGAGCGATCCGGCGTTCTTCTCGCGTCTGGGCGAGACCCTGGACGTGCGCGAGCAGACCCTGGCGCAGGCCTATCTGGACGGGCTCGGTTTTCCTGGCGCCGTTCCCGCACCCCTGGGCGACTGGGCCGACGCCGTGGCGGCCGCCGAGGCGCTGGACCGGGATCCCGCCGCGTGGGAGGCCGAGGAGATGCTGCGCGCCAGCCTCGCCGAACAGGTGCTGGAGCGCCTGGATGAGCGCGCGCTGCAGGCGGCGCTCACCCTGGTGGCGTCAAAGATCGGCGAGATCGCCCGCGGCGCCGCGGAGGCGAGCGCGGCGCTGGACGACGTCTATGACGAGGCGGTGATCAACGCCGCCGCCGGCGGGCTCGTGCAGGCGGCCAACGGCGCGGTGCTGGTGATCCTGGCCGAGGCCGAGGACGAGACGCCGCCCCACCCCTTCCTGGCGCGCTGGCGGCTCTATGTGCGCGGGCGCTGGCCCGTGGGCGTCGCCGGCTCCACCTACAATATTCTTTAAGAGGACCGCGCATGACCGGGCTGACCGTCGCCACCTGGAACATCAATTCGGTGCGGCTGCGCCATCCCCAGATCGCCACCTGGGCGGCTGAGGCCGATCCCGACGTGATCTGCCTTCAGGAGATCAAGTGCCAGCCCGACCAGTTTCCCCGCAAGGCGTTCGAGGCCATGGGCTATCCCCATGTCCACGTGGTGGGACAGAAGGGCATGCACGGCGTGGCGGTGGCGTCGAAGCGCCCGATAACCGACCTGGACCAGCACAAGATCTGCCCGAAGCACGAGGCCCGCTTCCAGCGCGTCCTGATCGACGATGTCGAGATTCTGAACTTCTACATCCCCGCCGGCGGGGACGAGCCGGACCCGGAGACCAATCCGCGCTTCGCCCACAAGCTCGCCTTTCTGGACGCGCTGGAGCCTTATCTGGCCGGCCGCGCCGGCGAGGGCGGCAAGCAGGTTCTGGTGGGCGATCTCAACATCGCGCCGCGCGAGCACGATGTCTGGTCCCACAAACAGCTTTTGAAGGTGATCAGCCACACCCCGGTGGAGACCGAAGGCCTGGAGCGCGTGCGCGCCGCAGGCGGGTTCATCGATGTCGCCCGCGAGCTGATCCCGGAGCCGGAAAAGCTCTACACCTGGTGGAGCTATCGCAATCGCGACTTCAGGGCCTCCAATCGCGGCCGGCGCCTCGACCATATCTGGGTGAGCGCGGCCCTCAAGGACGCGGCGCTCGAAGGCGGCCGCGAGGGGTTCCGCATCTGGGACCACACGCGGGAGTGGGAAAAGCCCTCCGATCACGCCCCGGTGACGCTGCGCCTGGCGCTTTAGCCGGCCGCTCGCCGCCCGGCGCCGCGCCAGGCGTCGGCGATCTCATCGAAATGCGCGAACACGGCCTCCGCCCCCGCTGCTTTCAACATGGCGCCATGGCCCTGCGGGCAATGGCCGCCGCCGGTGAAGCCCCAGGCGCGCATGCCGGCGTTGCGCGCGCCCTGCACGCCGAAGACGCTGTCCTCGATGACAAGGCACTGCGCCGGATCGACGCCCAGATGCTTCGCCGCGCGCAGGAACAGGTCGGGCGCGGGCTTGCCCGCCTTCACGTCGTCGCCGCCGTGGACATGGCGTCCGAACAGGGGCGCGAATCCGGTCTTCTCAAGCTTCATCTTCAAGACCGGCGTGCGCGAGGAGGACGCCACGGCGCGCGGTCCGGTGAGGGAGGCGGCGAAGGCGTGGGCGGCGTCGATGGCCGCCACGTCACGCTCCAGCGCCGCCACCCGGCGCCGCTCCATCGCCGCGAAGAACCCGTCCGGCAGGCCGGTCCCGTGAACGGCGCGGTGATCGGCGTCGAGCCCTTTCTCGAAATCGTCCTCGCTGCAGCCAAGATAGGTGCGGATGAAGGCGTCGCGCTCATAGGTGACGCCCAGCTCGGCCATGGCCTCCAGCTCTATGCCGATGACGAGGGTTTCGGTATTCACCAGCACGCCGTCGCAGTCGAAAATCACCGGGATCGTATTCATCGTGTCACTGAAAACTCCGCGATCCGGACCGCCATGAGGGGGCGCCCATGGCCAGTATGAGCATTCAATCGGTGGGCGCGGAAGGCGCCGCGCTGATGGCGGCCCTGCACGCCTGCGGGTTCGCCCCCGCCTGGGGCGAGGCGGAGATGCTGCGCCTGCTGGCCTCCACGGGGGTGGAGGGGCTTGTGCTCCTCGAAAACGAAACGCCGCTGGCCATGGCCTTGATCCGGGCGATCGCCGGGGAATCCGAATTGCTCACGATCGCCGTGCCGGAACACCGCCGCGGCGAGGGGCTGGGCCGCCGCCTGGTGGAGGCGGGCCTCGCCGCCGCGCGCCGGGCCGGCGCCGCGAAAATGTTCCTGGAGGTCTCCGACCGCAACGCGCCGGCGGAGGCGCTGTACCGGCGCTGCGGCTTCGTCGATGCGGGCCGGCGCAAGGCCTATTACCGCGACGGGTCGGACGCACGTGTGATGACCTGCGCCTTGTGAACACCCGCTTCGTATGGACACAAGGCGCCGGGCGCGCCTATCTAGGGTGACCGCCCGACGGGGCGTCCGGACAAAACGGAGGCGCGCATGCCCGACCGCATCGAAAAGCTGTGCATCGACAAGGGTCTGCGCATGACCGAGCAGCGCCGCGTCATCGCGCGCGTGCTGAGCCATGCCGACGACCATCCCGACGCCGAGGAGCTGCACCGCCGCGCCAGCGCCGAAGACAGCCGGATTTCGCTCGCCACCGTGTACCGCACCGTGCGCCTGTTTGAAGACGCCGGCATCATCGAGCGCCACGACTTCCGCGACGGCCGCTCGCGCTATGAAGAAGCCGCCGACGACCATCACGACCACCTCATCGACATGAACACCGGCGACGTCATCGAGTTCATGGACGAGGAGATCGAGCGCCTGCAGGAGGCCATCGCCCGCAAGCTCGGCTACAAGCTGGTCGATCACCGCCTCGAGCTCTACGGCGTGAAGCTGAAGGACGGGGAGTAGCCCCTACCCCCGCCCCTGCGCCCAGGCGACCGTGCTTGCGGCGCCGTCTTCGTAGGACGTCGTTTCGAAATCAGGATAGCGCGCGCGGAAGTCCGCGTCGGAGAGGACGTAGTCGCCGTCGAACTGATAGCGCATGTCGTGGACTTCACGCACGATCGGGATGAATACGCCGAGGAGGCGCGAGGCGGCCGGGCCGAGATAGCTGGCGGTGAGATCGGTTCCCAGCGCCCGGTTGAAGAGGCCCAGCCAGTCTTCCGCCGTCGTCGCCGGCCCCACAGGCAGGTGCCAGGCGCGCCCCGCCGCACCGGGATCGTCGGCCAGGCGGATCAGCGCGCGCGCAATATCCGGCGCGTAAGCAAACGTGTGTCGCGCCTGCGGCGTCATCAGCAGCTGCGGCTTCTTTCCCTGAACTATCCGCTCGAGGAAGGAGGCGTAAAGAACGCTGTTCGCCGCGCCGGGGCCGTAGAAATCGGCGGCGCGTCCAATCGTCACCTGCGCGCGCCCCGCCGCGTGGGCGTCCATGAGGATCTCCGCCGTGGCCTTGCGGGCGCGCCCCTTTTTGCTGGGCGGCGCCTGCGGGTGATCCTCCGTGATTGGAACCTGAAGCGGTGCGGGCCCGTACATGTAAATATTATCGAGGAAGATCAGCCGCGCGCCCGTGCGCTCGGCGGCGCTGACGGTGGCCTGGGCGATTTTCGGCCAGTCGCGCCGCCAGACCTTTGCGATGTAAGGCAGGCCGATGCAGTTGATGATCGCGTCGGCGCCGTCGCAGGCTCGGGTCAGCCCGTCGGCGTCCCCCGCATCAGCGTCGCGGCTCGATGGCGCGGAGTAGGTCCGTCCTTCGGCGTCCAGCGCCTCGCACACGGCCCGGCCCACGCCGCCGCGCCCGCCGAGAATTACGTACATCGCCACCCCCTGGAGTTGACGGCCCATTTTGCTATCGCACCGGAGCCGAGGGCGCAACGGGTGTTCAGGCGGCGGCGACGCCCAGCCTTCCCCTTGTCAGGCTGGGCGTTCGACCCCATAACCTTAGCTTCCGCGCGAACAGCCCCAAGGGGGGCCGCGCCAGAGCAGCTGAAATCACGCCGGCGAGGAGGCCGGCTTCGGTCATGAGCGAGACGACGCAAGCGCCGGCGCCTACCGGCGGCAAAATCAAAAAGCGCCTGTTCATCAAGACCTATGGCTGCCAGATGAACGTCTACGATTCCGATCGTATGCGCGACATCCTGAACCCGCTCGGCTATGAGCCGGCGGAGACGCCGGACGGCGCCGATCTGGTCATCCTGAACACCTGCCATATCCGCGAGAAGGCCGCCGAGAAGGTGTATTCCGAGCTCGGCCGGCTGAAGCCGCTGAAAGAGGCGCGCGCCGCTGAAGGCGGGTCCATGACCGTCACCGTGGCCGGCTGCGTCGCCCAGGCTGAGGGCGCGGAGATCCAGCGCCGGGCGCCGGTGGTGGATCTGGTGGTCGGTCCGCAGACCTATCACAAGCTTCCCGAGCTCATCGCCAACGTGCACCGGGGACGGGGCGAGGGCCTCGACACCGAATTCGAGGTCGAGGACAAGTTCGATTCCCTGGCGGTCCCGGAACGCCAGGTCGACGGCTACACCGCTTTCGTCACCGTGCAGGAGGGCTGCGACAAGTTCTGCACCTTCTGTGTGGTGCCCTACACCCGCGGCGCCGAATGGTCGCGCCCGGTGGACCAGGTGACGGCCGAAGTGCGCCAGCTCGCCGCCAAGGGCGTGCGCGAAGTGACGCTGCTGGGCCAGAACGTAAACGCCTATCACGGCGACGCGCCGGCGGGCGAGGCGGCCGGCGGACCCTGGGGGCTGGGACAGCTTGTCCGGCATCTGGCGCTGATCGGCGGGATAGACCGCATCCGCTTCACCACCAGCCATCCGCGCGACATGGAGGAGGACCTGATCCAGGCCTTCGCCGACACGCCGCAGCTGATGCCCTATTTTCACCTGCCGGTGCAGTCGGGCTCGGACAAGATCCTGAAGGCGATGAACCGCAAGCACACCGCCGCGGAGTATCTCGAAACGATCGAGCGGCTGCGCGCGGCGCGCCCCGACATCGCGATCTCGGGTGATTTCATCGTCGGCTTCCCCGGCGAGACCGAAGATGACTTCCAGGCGACGCTGGACCTGGTGCGCCAAGTCAATCACGCCGCCTGCTTCTCGTTCAAGTATTCACGCCGTCCCGGCACGCCGGGCGCGGCCATGTTCGGCCAGGTGGACGAGGCGGTGAAGAGCGAGCGGCTCGCCCGCCTGCAGGCGCTTTTGTCGGAACAGCAGCTGACCTTCAACCGGTCGATGATCGGGCGCCGCCTGGCGGTCCTGTTCGAGCGCAAGGGCCGACAGGACGGCCAGATCGGCGGCCGCAGCCCCTATCTTCAGGCGGTTCATTGTGACGGCCCCGCCGGCCTGATCGGCCAAATCGCCGAGGTGGAGATCACCGGCGCCACGCAAAACGCCCTGTCCGGCGATCTTGTCCCCGAGGAGACGCGCGCCGCGTGAGCCGTTCCGCGAAACCGCGCCGCCCCAGGCGGGAGCCGGCCGAAACCCTCTATTTCGACAACGCCGAGCGGGTGCGCCTGCTCGCCGGGGCCGGCCATGAGAATTTCGCCGTCGTCGAGGCCGAGCTGGGCGTGCGCCTGGAGGCGCCCGGCGGCGGCCAGATCATGATCATCGCCGAGGAGGCGCGCGCGCGCACCGAGGCGCGCCGCGTCCTGTCGGCGCTCTACGCCGGAATCGAGGACGGAATCCAGATCGATCCGCCCGCGGTGAAGGCCGCCTGCCTGATGGCCGAGGACGAGCCCGGCGAGGAGATCGACGCGGTCATCCGCGTGCCCCGCGGCGAACAGTTCGCCGCCCGCACCGAAGGCCAGCGCGTCTATGTGCGCGCCCTGAAAGACGAGAAATCCTACGACATGGTGTTCGGCGTCGGCCCGGCCGGCACCGGCAAGACCCTCTTGGCGGTGGCCTATGGCGCCTCCCAGCTGGCGCTGGGCCATGTGGACCGGCTGGTGATCACCCGCCCGGCGGTGGAGGCCGGCGAGCGCCTCGGCTTCCTGCCCGGCGATCTCACCGAGAAGATCGATCCCTATCTGCTGCCCATCTGGGACGCCCTGCGCGACGCGCTGGGCCAGCGCGTTTATGAGAAGATGCGCGAAGAAGGCCGTATCGAGGTGGCTCCGCTGGCCTTCATGCGCGGGCGCACGCTGAGCAAGGCCTTCGTGGTCGTCGACGAGGCGCAGAACGCCACGGTGCCCCAGATGCGCATGGTGCTGACCCGGCTGGGCGAAGGCTCGCGCATGGCGGTGACGGGCGATCCCACCCAGACCGACCTGCGGCCCGGCGAGCCCTCCGGCCTGCCCCACGCCCTGGGCATTCTCACCGATGTGGAGCGCATCGCCCTGTGCCGCTTCGATCGCCGCGACGTGGTCCGCCACGGCCTGGTGGCGCGCATCGTGGATGCATACGAAAAGGACGACGAGCGTCGTGAGGCGCGCCGCGGATGACCGGCTTTCTGGACTTCGTGGTGGACGACGACCGCTGGACCGCCGCCGACGGCCTTGCTGATCGCGCCGAAGCGGCGGCGACCGCGGCGCTGGCGCGCATCGCCGCGCCGCGTCCCGGCGTCATTGTGGTGATGCTCACCAACGACGACACGGTTCACGCCCTGAACCAGCGGTTTCGCGACAAGGACAAGCCCACCAATGTCCTGTCCTTCCCCGCACCGGAAAGCGAAGCCTATCCCGGCGACGTGGCGCTGGCGTATGAGACCTGCGCCCGCGAAGCGGAAGCCGCGGGCAAGAGCCTCGCCGATCACGGCGTGCATCTGGTGTTGCACGGCGTTCTGCATTTGAATGGATATGATCACGAAGAGGAAGGCGAGGCGGCCGAGATGGAGGCGCTGGAGAGCGCGATCCTGACAGGCCTCGGGATCACCGACCCCTATCTTGCCGGAATGGAGCCATGAGCGAAGACCCGTCCAGTCGAAGTTTGCTGTCAACGATCCTGCGCGCCTTCTCCGGAGGGTCCGAGGAACCCTCCTCCGGCGACGGCGCAACGGTTCCCGCCCTGCCCGACCTGGCCAATGACCTCCTGCTGAACGTCCAGAACTTTCACGAGAAGCGCGTCCAGGACGTGATGGTGCCGCGCGCCGACATCACCGCGGTGGACATCGACACGCCCCTGAAGGAACTGGCGAAGCTCTTTGGCGATGCGGCCCATTCACGCTTGCCCGTCTATCGCGAGACGCTGGACGATCCCGTCGGGGTCGCCCACATCAAGGACGTGATCGGCCATCTGGCGCGCTACGCCGAGGCGTCTTGGGACAAGGCCGCCGCGGCGCCGGGCGAGACCGCCGGAGACTGGGGCGAGGCGCGGATCCTGCCCGCCATCAAACGCCCGTTGCTCTATGTGCCCGCCTCCATGCGCGCCCTCGATCTTCTGCTGAAAATGCAGTCGCGCCGCCAGCACATGGCTTTGGTGGTGGACGAGTTCGGCGGCACGGACGGTCTCGTCACGCTGGAAGACCTCATCGAGCCTATCGTGGGCGATATCGAGGACGAGCACGACGAGACCGAGGCGCCGGTGATCCGGGCGCGCTCCGACGGATGCTGGGAGGCCGATGCACGCGCCGAGATCGTCGACCTGGAGGAGGTCATCGGCCGCGAGATCGCCACCGACGAGGAGGAAGCCGACGTGGACACGCTGGGCGGGCTGGTGTTCCGCCTGGCCGGGCGGGTGCCCGAGCGCGGCGAAGTGCTGGACCATCCTTCAGGATTCGAATTCGAGGTGCTGGACTCAGACCCGCGGCGCATCAAGCGCGTGCGGGTGCGCGCCGCTGCGCGAGCCGGCGAAGCTGACAAGGCTGGCGCGGGCGAGCCCGTGTCCCGTTCCGGCGCCGCGTGACGCCACGTACGGCCCGCAGGACGACGCGCCGGTGGCGTGCGCGGTTGAGATCGGCCCGGGGCGTTCCGGTTCTGGTTTTCCTGTTCGCGCTGGGCGCCTTCGGCGTGCTGGGCCATGCGCCGTTCTTCGTTCAGCCGGCTCTGGTCGTGGCGCTGGTTCTGCTGGTGTGGGCGCTGGACGATGCGTGCGTGAACGCCAATCCGGCGCGGGCCGGCTTTGCGCGCGCCTGGGCGTTCGCCTCCGGGCAGTTTTTGGCCGGCACGTTCTGGGTGGCCAACGCCTTCCTCGTGAGTGCGGGCGATCACGCATGGCTGATCTGGGCGCCGTTGACGCTGCTGCCCGCCGGGCTCGCCCTGTTCTGGGGCATGGCCGGCGCCGCCTACGCCCGGTTCGCCCCGCGCGGACCGGCGAGGGTGCTGGTCTTCGCCGCGCTGTTCACGGCCGTCGAGATGGCGCGGGCCACGGTCCTGTCCGGATTTCCCTGGAACCTGCCCGGCCATGTGTTCGCCGCCGGCGGGGAGATCAGCCAGATCGCAAGCCTCATCGGCGCCTCGGGCCTGTCGGCGCTGACCCTGCTGGCGTTCAGCGCTCCCGCCGCCCTGCTGGGATCCGGGCCCGTTCTGAAACGCGGAGCCCCCGTGATTGCGGGGCTGGCGCTGCTCGGCGGCGCCTGGGTCTATGGCGCGGCGCGCCTCGCGAACGCCGAGCCGGACCCCAGCGGGCTGACCGTGCGCGTTGTCCAGGCCGATATCGATCAGCGCGACAAACGCTATGAGAACCGCGCCGCGATCCTCGACCACTATCTCGAACTCTCCACCGCGCCCGGGCTTGAAGTGGTGGACGCGCTGGTCTGGCCGGAAGGCGCGGTGCCGGGATTCCTGCTGAACGACCCGCCCTTGCTGGAGCGCATCCGCGACAGATTGCCGCGCGGATTGCTGCTCCTCACCGGCGTCGTCCGGGTGGAGTTCGACGCGGCCGGCCAGCCGACCGATTACTACAACGCGCTCGCGGCGCTCCGTGTCGGCGATGAGATGACGGTGGACGCGACGTATGACAAGGCGCGCCTCGTGCCCTTCGGCGAAGGCAATCCGCTGCGTAGTCTGACGCGAATGTTCGGCTTCGAAACGCTGACGGCCTGGAGCACCGGCTACACGCCGGGTCCGGGCGGACGCTCGCTCGACGTGGAGGGGGTGTCCCGCTTCGCCCCGCTCATCTGCTATGAAGTCGTTTATCCGCGCCACGCGCCGGACGGCCTTGACCGCCCCGCCTGGCTTTTGAACATCTCCAACGATTCCTGGTACGGCAACTCAGCCGGCCCGCGCCAGCACGCCAACCAGGCGCGCTACCGCGCCCTTGAATCCGGCCTTCCCATGGCGCGTGCGGCGAGTTCCGGCGTCTCCGGCCTTACCGACCCCTATGGCCGCGCGGTACGGGTACTAGGGATTGAAGCTGATCAAGCCCTTGATCTTGCGTTGCCGAAGCCGCTGGATGAGACTATGTACGCCCGGCACGGTGAATGGCCTTGGGTGACAGGCTTCATCCTGGTCCTGATCGCGGTGGGGCGCGTGTCGTCCCTTGGCGGCGCAAGGGCGCGCGCGGCATGAATGCTGCATAGCCTTGCATCTTCGTTTGTCACGTCGGACCGTGCTAGGGTTCGATAGTGTGTTGATAGGGAAAGACCCGCAATGAGCACCACGCCCAATCCCCGCGGCCCCAACTCGGTCGACCGTCATGTCGGGTCCCGCGTCCGGCTGCGCCGCCAGCTTCTGAACATGAGCCAGGAGAAGCTCGGCGAGGAACTTGGCGTCACCTTCCAGCAGGTCCAGAAATACGAGCGCGGCACCAACCGCGTGGGCGCAGGCCGGCTCTGGCACGTGGCCCGCGTCCTCGATGTCCCGGTGTCGTTCTTCTACGACGGCGTGGCGGAAACCGTCGGCCAACCCGGCTTCTCCGAAGGCGACCAGATCCCGATCGTGGACGACTTCATCCAGTCGGCCGACGGCGTCGCGCTGGCCCAGGCCTTCGCCCGCATCAAGGACTCCAAGGTCCGCCGCCGGGTGCTGGAACTGGTCCGCACCCTCGCGGCCGAGGAAGCCGAAGCCGCCGCGGTGGAAGGCTAGACCACCCGCCTCGCCCGGCGCGCAGAGCAGGCGCACGCAGAATTTGTCGCAGCGAGGCTTGCGTTCGAGCCGCGGATCGGCTTTATCCCCTCCATATAAAGGAAGCTTTATATGGAGGCCCTGTCCGTGGCTCGATCGTCCTACCATTTCACCAGCGAAAGCGTGTCCGAAGGCCATCCGGACAAGGTCTGCGACCGCATCTCCGACGCGGTCGTTGATTTGTTCCTGTCCAAGGATCCGGTGGCGCGGGTCGCCTGTGAAACGCTGACCACCACGAACCGCATCGTTCTGGCCGGTGAAGTGCGCTGCGCCGGGGAGATCGACAACGCCGAGATCGAGGCCGCCGCCCGCAACGCGGTGAAGGATATCGGCTACGAGCAGGACGGCTTCCACTGGAAGACGGCGCAGTTCCAGAACTATCTTCACGAGCAGTCCGCCGACATCGCCCAGGGCGTTGACGAGGGAACCGGGTGTTTTGAAGAAGAAGGCGCCGGCGACCAGGGCATCATGTTCGGCTTCGCCACAGACGAGACGCCCGAGCTGATGCCGGCCCCGATCACCTATTCCCACCAGATCCTCAAGGAGATGGCGCGGCTGCGCAAAACCGGCGAGCGCCCGGAATTCGAGCCCGACGCCAAATCCCAGGTCACCCTGCGCTATGAGAACGGCAAGCCGGTGGAAGTGACCAGCGTGGTGGTCTCCACCCAGCACAAGGACGGGGTGAGCCTCGACGATGTGCGCGAACTGGTCCGCCCGATCGTCAAGCAGGTCCTGCCCGAGGGCTGGTTCCCGCCGGAAGACGAGTTCTACGTCAATCCCACCGGCAAGTTCGTCATCGGCGGCCCGGACGGCGACGCCGGCCTTACCGGCCGCAAGATCATCGTCGACACCTATGGCGGCGCGGCCCCCCACGGCGGCGGCGCGTTCTCGGGCAAAGACCCGACGAAGGTGGACCGTTCGGCGGCCTATGTGGCGCGCTACCTCGCCAAGAACGTCGTGGCGGCGGGCCTTGCGAAGAAATGCACGATCCAGCTCAGCTACGCCATCGGCGTCGCCAAGCCGCTCTCGGTCTATGTGGACACCCACGGCACCGGCCAGGTGGACGAGGCGAAGCTTGAGACCACGCTGCGCGAGCTGGTGGACCTGCGCCCGAAAGGGATCCGCACCCACCTGCAGCTGAATCGCCCGATCTATGAGCGCTCGGCCGCCTATGGCCATTTCGGCCGCACGCCGGACGCCGACGGCGGCTTCTCCTGGGAGAAGACCGATCTCGCCGAAGCGCTGAAGAAGCGCTTCTAGACTGAACGATCAGAACCGATGAACGAGCCCCGGCGCCGCACCGCGCCGGGGCTTTTTCATGTCCGCCGCTTTCTTTTCTCGCGCCGCCGCGTATACCCGCCGCCCATGACCGAACAGCCGAAACGACGCCTCTATGGCCGCGCCCAGGGCCACAAGCTCACCCAGCGCCAGCAGCAGCTGGTCGAAACGCTCGGCGTGCAGCTGAGCTGGCCGGACGACGGCGCGCTCGACCCGGCCGCCCTGCTGCCGGGGTTCGACGCCCATGTTCTGGAGATCGGGTTCGGCGCCGCCGAGCATCTCATCGGTCAGGCGCAGCGAAACCCGCAAGCCGGCTATCTGGGGATCGAGCCCTTCCTCAACGGCGTCGCCAAGGCGCTCACCGGGATCGAGGACCACGGGCTGACCAATGTGCGCGTGAAGCGGGCCGATGCGCGCGACGAAATCGCGCGCATGCCCGATGAACGCTTTGACCAGATTTTCCTGCTTTTCCCCGATCCCTGGCCGAAGACCCGCCACGCCAAGCGCCGCTTCGTCCAGACCGACACCGCCGCGGAACTCGCCCGCCTTCTCAAGCCCGGCGGGACCTTGCGCGTGGCCACGGACGTGAAGGTCTACGCCGACCACGCCCTGCCGATCCTTCTGGAAACCAAGGGCCTAACCTGGACCGGCGAAACCGCAAGCGACTGGCGCGACAACCCCGCCGACCACATCGTCACCCGCTACCAGTCGAAACATCTCGGCGATATCGACCCGGTCTTCATGGATTTCGTGAAGGGGTAGCGGCAACTTCCCGCGCCACGCCTCTCAGCACCGCCCCGTTGCGCGCCGCGCCTCCACCGCGTATAAGCCCCTCAACAAGTTCGATACGCCGGATGGCGCGATCGGGCGGCTCGGAGACCCGGGCCGCCCTTTTCGTTACCTGGAACGGCCCGTAGACGGAGACCCCATGAAGGCGCGCAGTCCCCAGGACGAGCGGGTGCTCGAGCTGGCCGAGCCCCTCGCCGAGACCCTCGGCATGGAGATCGTGCGCGTGCGCGTCATGGGCGGCAAGAAGACCACGTGCCAGATCATGGCCGAGGCCGCCGACGGGACGATGACGGTGGAGCAATGCGCCCGGCTGTCCCGCGCGCTGTCGGCGTTGTTTGAAGAGGTCGATCCGATCGCCGGCGAGTACGATCTTGAAGTGTCCTCGCCCGGCATCGACCGGCCGCTCACCGCCCCGGACCATTTTGAGCGCTGGGCCGGCTTTGAAGCCAAGCTGGAGCTCGACCGCCTGGTGGAGAACCGCAAGCGCTTTCGCGGCGTGCTCGCCGGGATCGAGGACGAAAACGTGATGATCGATCTGGCCGGAGAAGAGGAAACCGCCCTCATCCCCTTCGACTGGATCACCGACGCCAAACTTGTGATGACCGACGCGCTGGTGGCGGCGAGCCTGAAAGCCCGCCCTGCGCCGGAACCTGATTCCAACGACGAGAAGGACGCTTAGCCATGGCCATCGGGGTCAGCGCCAACAAGCTGGAAATCGTGCAGATCGCGCGTGCGGTCGCTTCAGAGAAGATGATCGACGAGTCGATCGTCATCGAGGCGATCGAAGAGGCGATCCAGAAAGCCGCGCGCTCGCGCTACGGCGCCGAGCTGGACATTCACTGCGACATCAACGCCAAGACCGGCGAGATGCGCCTGACCAGCCGCACCACCGTGGTTGAGGAGGTGGAGAACGACACCCACCAGCTCACCCTGGAGCAGGCGAAGAAGCGCGATCCCAACGCCGAGATCGGGACGATCTACGAGGAAGAGCTGCCGCCGATCGAGTTCGGCCGCGTCGCCTCCCAGACCGCCAAGCAGGTGATCACCCAGAAGGTTCGCGAAGCCGAGCGCCGTCGCCAGTACGAAGAGTACAAGGATCGCATCGGCGAAATCGTCAACGGCATCGTCAAGCGCGTCGAATACGGCAACGTCATCATCGATCTGGGCAAGGCCGAAGCGATCATCCGGCGCTCCGACGGCATTCCGCGCGAGAGCCTGCAGATCAATGACCGGGTGCGCGCCTATATCTACGACGTGCGCGAGGAGGTCCGCGGTCCGCAGATCTTCCTGTCGCGGGCGCACAACGACTTCATGGCCGCCCTGTTCGCCCAGGAAGTGCCGGAAGTCTATGAAGGCGTCATCGAGATTCCGCGCGTCGCCCGCGATCCGGGCAGCCGCGCCAAGATCGCCGTGATCTCAAACGACAGCTCCATCGATCCGGTGGGCGCCTGCGTCGGCATGCGCGGCTCCCGCGTGCAGGCCGTGGTCAACGAGCTGGCCGGCGAGAAGATCGACATCATTCCGTGGAATCCCGATCCCGCCACCTTCATCGTCAACGCGCTGCAGCCGGCGGAAGTCGCCAAGGTGGTGCTGGACGACGAAGATCAGCGTATCGAGGTCGTGGTGCCTGACGAGCAGCTGTCGCTGGCCATCGGCCGGCGCGGCCAGAACGTGCGCCTGGCCAGCCAGCTCACCGGCTGGGCCATCGACATCCTCACCGAGGAAGAAGAATCCGAGCGCCGTCAGAAGGAGTTCTCCACACGGACGTCGCTGTTCATCGAGGCGCTGGACGTTGACGAGGTCATCGCCCAGCTGCTGGCCACCGAAGGCTTCGCGGACATGGAGGATCTCGCCTATGTCGATCTCGACGAGATCGCCGTGATCGAGGGCTTCGACGACGACACCGCCAGCGAGATCCAGACCCGCGCGCGTGAGTTCCTGGACAAGAAGGCGGCCGCCCTGGACGCACGGCGCAAGGAGCTCGGCGTCGAGGACGAGGTCATGGAGATCGAGGGAATCGATCTGCCCATCGCCGTACGCCTTGGCGAGAACGAAGTGACGACCGTCGAGGACGTCGCCGGCCTGACGCCGGACGATCTGCGCGGCTGGTACGAGACCCGCGACGGGGAGCGCGTGCGCGAGCCGGGCTATCTCGACGGCATGGACGTGTCGGGCGAGGCCGCCGAGGGGCTGATCATGCGCGCCCGCGTGGCTGCGGGCTGGATCGAGGCCGATGCGCTCGAGCCCGAAGCTGCCGAAGGCGAGGACGACGGGGTTGAAGAGTCGAGTGAGGATATCGATCTCGATGATATCGACCTCGCCGATCTCGAAGCCGAAGCGGAACGCCTGGGCGTCGATCTGTCCGAGTTGCTGGGTGAAGACCCGGGCCTCGCGGTGGAAGACACCGGCGACGCGCCGGCCGAGGACGCCGATCCGGATCGGGAGGACGACGAGGAGCGGTGAGCCGGGGCGCAAGAACCTCACGGGTCAAGACGCCGCGCGAGCGGCGTTGCGTCGCCACCGGAGCGGTGAAGCACGAAGCTGAACTGCTCCGTGTGGCGCTGGCGCCGGACGGAATTCTGGTTCCCGATGTGGCGGCCAAGCTGCCCGGCCGTGGCGGCTGGGTCAGCGCGGACCGCGAGAGCATCGACCTTGCGGTCAGAAAGCGCCTCTTCAACCGGGCGTTCGAAAAACCGGTTTCAGCGCCGGAGGATCTTGCGGGAGCGTTCGAGGCGCTTCTTGAATCTCGCGCGTTGTCCCTTCTGGGGCTTTCAAGGCGCGCGGGATCGCTCGCAATGGGGTATGATGGCGCCAGGCTGGCGCTGTCGAAGGGTCCCGCGCCAGCCTGGCGGATCGAAGCGTGCGACGCCGCGCACGACGGCCGGGCAAAGCTGGATCGCCTTGCGGCGGCGGCGCATCCGGGCCTTCGGGTCGCGGGATGCTTCACCGCCGAGGCGATCGGCGCGGCGCTGGGACGCACCGGCATCGTTCACGCGGTGCTGGGTCAGGGACCGGAGGCGTCTGCCTTCGGAGCGGTGATCGGCAAGCTCGCCGGTTTCCGCGAAATCGATCCCGGCATCGATCCCGGCGCGCAGCGTCCGGTTTCGAGCGCAGAGAACGGTTGATCCGCCGGGCGAGGCGGCTAGTTTAGCGGGCCTTCAGGGACCGGACGCGACCTTTACAGGGCGCGACGGCGACCAGGGGCCTGAAGGATATGACGGCGGGCGCGCGTGCGGCGGCGCACCCCGTGTCTCACCAGATGCCGCGAAGGACGTTTATGAGCGACGCTGACGAACGCAACACCTCGGGCCGCAAGCCCCTTTCTCTGGGCGGACGCTCGTCCGGAACCGTGCAGCAAAGCTTTGCGCGCGGCCGGCAGAAGTCTGTCGTGGTGGAGAAGAAGCGCAAGCGCGTCGGCCCGGCGCCGGGCGACAAGCCTCAGGGCGCACATGGACAGAAGGGTCCGCAGTCCGACAAGGACCGCGCCCGCGCGGCCCTCGCCGCTAAGGCCAAGCAACTCGGCCTGTCCGAGGAGGAACTGCTGCGGCGGCAGGCCGCCATCCAGCGCGCCCGCTCCGAGCAGGACGCCCGCTCGAAAAAGCAGGCGGTCGAGGAAGAAGACCGTCAGCGCCGCGAACGCGAAGAGCGTCAGGCCCTGGAGGACCGTCGCAAGCGCGAGGAAGACGAGCGCAAAGCCCGCGAGGAGGCTGATCGCCGCGCCGTCGAGGAGGCTGAAGAGGCCCGCCGCGTCGAAGCCGAGGAGAAAGCGTCTCCCGGCAAAGCCAAGGCGAAGCCGAAAAAGGCCGAGCCCGACGCCCCGGAGATTCAGGATCCGACCACGTTCGATCCCGACGGCAAGCCGAACCGCAAGGCCGACAAGGGCCGCGACAAGGACAAGGACGAGGAAGGCCCGCGCACCCTGCTCGAGGAGATGGGCGGCCGGGTCAAATCCAAGAAAGTCGGCCCCACCGGCGAGAAGCCCCAGCCGGCGCGCTCCAAGGAGCCCAAGCGCCGCCAGGGCAAGCTGACCATTCAGAACCTCGTCGAGGACGACGAGGATCGCCAGCGCTCGCTCGCCTCCATGCGCCGCGCCCGCGAACGCGAAAAGCAGCGCCGCATGCAGAGCGGCAAGGGCCGCGACAAGGTCGAGCGCGAAGTGGTGGTGCCCGAAGCCATCACCGTGCAGGACCTCGCCCAGCGCATGGCCGAGCGAGCTGCTGAGATCGTGAAATTCCTCATGACGCAGGGCCAGATGGTCCGCGCCAACGACGTGCTGGACGCCGACACGGCGGAGCTGATCGTTGAGGAGTTCGGACACATCGTGAAACGCGTCAGCGAGGCCGATGTGGAACAGGGCTTCATCTCTCAGGACGATCCGGAAGAGACCAAGAAGCCGCGTCCGCCGGTTGTGACCGTGATGGGTCACGTGGACCACGGAAAGACCAGCCTGCTCGACGCCCTGCGCGCCACCGACGTGGCCGCCGGCGAAGCCGGAGGGATCACCCAGCATATCGGCGCCTATCAGGTGCAGCTCAAAGGCGGCGAGAAGATCACCTTCCTCGACACGCCGGGCCACGCGGCCTTCTCCGCGATGCGCTCGCGCGGCGCCCAGGCGACCGACATCGTCATCCTTGTGGTGGCCGCCGATGACGGCGTCATGCCCCAGACCATCGAGGCGATCAGCCACGCCAAGCAATCGGGCGTGCCGATCATCGTCGCGGTGAACAAGGTCGACAAGCCGGGTTCCGATCCCAACAAGGTCCTTCAGGCGCTGCTGCAGCACGAGGTCTTCGTCGAGGACATGGGCGGCGACGTCCAGTCGGTGCAGGTCTCCGCGCTGAAGCGGACCGGGCTCGAGGAGCTGACCGAAGCGATCAACCTGCAGGCCGAATTGCTGGAGCTGAAAGCCAATCCGGACCGCTCGGCCGAAGGCGTCGTCATCGAGAGCCAGATCGACAAGGGCCGCGGCCCGGTCGCAACGGTTCTGGTGAAGCGCGGCACGCTGAAGCGCGGCCAGATCGTCGTCGCCGGCGCCCAGTGGGGCAAGGTCCGCGCCCTGGTCAACGAGCGGGGCCAGCAACTGAAAGAAGCCGGCCCGTCCGAGCCCACCGAGGTCCTGGGCCTCGACGGCGCCCCGGAACCGGGCGAAATCTTCGCCGTGGTGGAGAGCGAGGCCCGCGCCCGCGAGCTGGTGGAATACCGCCAGCGCGCCACGCGCGACCGTGTCTCCGCCTCACGGACCGGCGGCGCCTCGCTGGAACAGATGATGGCGAAGCTGAAGACCAACGAGCTCGCCGAACTGCCGCTTCTGGTGAAGACCGACGTGCAAGGCACGGCCGAAGCCATTGTCGGCGCGCTGGAGAAGGTGGGCAACGAGGAAGTCGCCGCCCGCATCATCCACTCGGCTCCCGGCGGTGTTTCGGAGAGCGACGTGCTGCTGGCCCAGGCCTCGGGCGCGCCGGTCTTCGCGTTCAATGTCCGCGCCAACAAGCAGGCCCGTGAACTGGCCGAGCGCGAAGGCGTGGAGATCCGCTACTATTCGGTGATCTACGACCTGATCGACGACGTCAAAGCCACGCTCGAAGGCATGCTGGCGCCGGAAAAGCGCGAGACCTTCATCGGTTACGCCGAAATCCTGGAGGTGTTCAACATCACCAAGGTCGGCAAGGTCGCGGGTTGCCGCGTCACCGACGGCGTGGTGAAGCGCGGCTGCGGCGTGCGCCTGCTGCGCGACGACACGGTGATCCACCAGGGCAATCTGTCGACGCTGAAGCGCTTCAAGGACGAAGTCAGCGAAGTGCGCGCCGGCACCGAATGCGGCATGGGATTCATCGGCTATCACGACCTTCAGGTCGGCGATCAGATCGAGTGCTTCCAGGTCGAGGATATCAAGCGCTCGCTTTAGGGCGCCGCTTCGATCCGACACTGAAAAGGGCGGCCCTGCGGGCCGCCCTTTTTTCGTTTCGATAGAGGCGCTTCGGCGGTGTGATCCTGGGAGAAGACCGGCTGAGTTCTCCGCTTCACCGACCGCGTCAGGCCTACGGGCCGCCCGAAATCAGGAGCGATCCAGACCAAAGACCTGGGGGCGCCGGCCTGACGCCGTCCCCTCGGCTCAGCTCTAGCTGACATTGACCATATGGTGGATCCACTGGCGGTGGCGCTCATACTGGCGCAACAGATCGCGGATGACCTGCGCCTTGGTGTAGCCGTACACGTCATAGTGCTGGCCGCCCTCGCGCAGATAGACTTCGCCGCGCGCATAGCCCTTCTCCAGATCGGCCTGGGTGCCGGGATAGCCGTCGCCGTCATAGAATTTGAGCTCCAGCCCGTAGACGAATTCCGGCTGGTCTCCATGGTCCACGGTAAGCAGCACCTTTCCGTCCTCCTCGACCACCGTCGACGGCAGGCCCTGCTTCTCCATTTCCGGGCAAACATCGGCGAGGGCCGGCTTGGCGGTCTCGGTCATCCATGTGCGCACCTCGGCTTCGGTCGGCCGGGAGAACATCAGTTTCAGCTTCACCCGCCACGGGACGGCCGCGCCCTCCACCGGCAGCTGGGCGGCGCTCCTCGAGCCGGCCTTGCGCGCGGTCTCGTTCGACCAGGCCCGCATCAGACCGATGAAAGCCAGAAAGATCACCAGGGTGAACGGCAGCGCCGCCGCGATCGTGGCGGCCTGAAGTGCGGCGAGCCCCCCGGCCAGGAGCAGCGCCCCCGCCACGACACCTTCCAGCACCGCCCAGAAGAAGCGCTGCCACACAGGCGGGTTCAGCGCGCCGCCGGAGGCGAGCGTCGACTTCACCAGCGAGCCTGAATCCGAGCTCGTGACGAAGAATGTCGTCACCAGGATGATCGCCAGCGTCGAGGTGATCGCCGGGAAGGGCAACGTCTCCAGGAAGGCGAACAGGGCCAGCGGCGTGTCGCCGGAGCGCACCACTTCCAGGATCGGCGAGGCTGAGTCGGCGAGCACTTCGCGCAGGGCGGCGTTGCCGTAAATCGTCATCCACAGGAAGGTGAACAGCGTCGGGCCGAGGAGCGCCCCCAAAATGAATTCGCGAATCGTGCGGCCGCGAGACACGCGGGCGATGAACATGCCCACGAACGGGCTCCAGCTGATCCACCAGCCCCAGTAAAACAGGGTCCAGCTGTTGACCCAGGCCCCGTCTCCGTAGGCGTCCACATTGAAGGTAAGCAGCGCCAGCTGGTCGAGATAGTCGCCGATATTCTGCACATAGGCGCTGATCAGGAACAGGGTGGGCCCGGCGATCAGCACGAACAGCATTAGCGCAATCGCGAGATAGAGATTGATCTCCGAGAGCCGCTTGATCCCTGAATCCAGTCCCGCCAGAACCGAGGTGGTGGCCATGGCGGTGATGATCACGATGAGCCCCACCTGGATCTCGCGCGAGATTCCGATGCCGAACAGCGAGTCCAGCCCGGCGTTGATCTGCGACACGCCATAGCCCAGCGAGGTGGCGACGCCGAAAAGCGTGCCCAGGATCGCGATCACGTCCACGGCGTGCCCGATGGGGCCGTAAATGCGCTCGCCGATGAGTGGATAGAGCGACGAGCGGATGGTCAGCGGCAGGCCGTGGCGGAAGGAGAAATACGCAAGGCTGAGCCCGACGATGACATAGATCGCCCAGGCGTGGATGCCCCAGTGGAAGAAGGTGAAGACCATGGCCTGCTCGGCGGCCTCGACGGTTTCCGGGTTCCCGTAAGGCGCATCGATGAAGTGGGTGATCGGTTCGGCCACGCCGAAGAACATGATGCCGATGCCCATGCCGGCCGAGAACATCATCGCGAACCAGGGCAGGAATGGGTATTCCGGCTCGCTGTCATCGGGGCCGAGCTTGATCCGGCCCCAGTCCGACAGAGCGACCACCACCGCCGCGATCAGGAAGGCGCCGACCCCGATCGAATAGACCCAGCCGGCGTTCACCGTGATGGTGTCGCGCAGGGCGGTGAACACGCTTTCGGCCTGATCGCCCGCGAAGATCGCATAACCGACGCCGATAAAGACCAGCACGGCGGCCGGGATGAATACTGCGGGCTCGAATGTCTTGGTCTTCTTCATGATCGTCCTTTCGCCCCTGTGCGGGCGTGATGGATCGTCAGATCTCAGGCGGCGCCGGAAGCCGCGCCTGCCTGGCCTGCGTCACGGCGCCAGTCTTCGAGCGCCGGTCCCAGCGCGGCCTTCAGGGGCTCGAGATGGGCCTCGAACTTGCGCCACTGGCCCAGCCCGCGCGTGTTGATCGGCTGGCGGACCTGTTCGGAGCTGGCGGTGCGCACGTCGCGCTCGGTCTTGTGAAACTCCACGCACGCCGCTTCGAAGGGCAGCTCCAGATAGTCCAGCATGCGGCGCACCTGACCCTCAAGGTCGGCGACCACGTCTTCGTGGATCACCCGCAGAACGTCTCCGGGCAGGACATGGTCCCAATGATCCATCAGGTCCACATAGCCGCGGTAGTACCGTCCGATTTCATCGAGCCCGTAGGTGAATTCCTGACCCTCGGCGAACAGCTGCTTGAATCCGGAAACGCAGCAATCGAGCGGATGACGGCGCGCGTCGATGATCTTTGCATTCGGCAGGATCAGCTTGATCAGGCCGATATGACGGAAATTGTTCGGCATCTTGTCGGTGAAGAACGGCGCGCCCTGGCGGTGGATCGCGGTGTCTTCAATGTATTTTCGCCCCAGTTCGGTCAGCTTTTCAGCGTCCAGCGCGTGCAGGACGCCGGGATAGCGCGACCCGGCCGACGACTTGTCGCGCCCGCGCAAGGCGTGGCTGAGCGACAGGATGTTGGGAAGCTCCAGCGTCCCGTCGACCTGGCTGTGGCTGGCGAGGATCTGCTCGATCAGGGTCGAACCGGCGCGCGGCAGGCCGACGATGAAGATCGGCGCGGGATCGTCATGGCCCTTGCCGGCCTGTTTTGAGAACAGGGCCGGGGTGCAGACCTCTTTCTGCGCCTCGAATTCCGCCTCCATCTGCTCGGAGGTGTAGCGCGTCTGGCGCTTCTTCAGCGCATTGCCGCGCTCGTAATAGGTGAAGGCTTCCTCGTCCGCCTTGCGATCCTCGCACGCCTTGGCCAAAGCGAAGCACAGATTGATGCGGTTCTGGATCGGCTGGCCGGGCGCGTCTTCCTGGGCGCGCATGCGCTCAAGCTCGGCGTCGGAGAATTCATAGGTTTTCAGATTGGCCAGCGCGTACCAGGCGTCGCCATGGTTGGGCGCAGCCTCCACCGCCTGTCTGTAGGAGGCGATCGCCTCGTCTGACTTGCCCCAGGTCTTCAGGGCGTGGCCCCGGGAGGTGAGCGTGGCGGGATCCCGGGGGGCGCGCTGCAGAACCTGGTCGAACAGGGCGACGGCTTTTTCATAATCTCCGGTCTGCATGCGCTCGATCGCGAGCTGAGAGGCGAAAACGGGATTGTTCGGGTCGCGCGCGTAGAGCTGCTTGGCCTCTTCCAGCGCCTTGGCGTATTTCTGCCGGCGGCGCAGGATGCGCACATAATCGATGCGCGCGTCCACATGGGTGGGCGCGAACGCCACCGCGCTTTCCAGCAGGAATTCCGCGTCCTCGAGAACGCCGAGCCGGGCGCCGATCTCGGCCAGGATGCGCATCGCCTCCACGTCGCGGGTATTAACCTGAAGATAGGCGCGGCAGATCTCCTCGGCCTTCAGAAGCCGGTTTTCGTAAAGATGATGGTTGGCCGCCTGCAGGGCCCTGGGAAGGGCCTGCAGCGCCTCGGCGCGCGCGCGGGCTGCGGCGGCCTCGCCTGGACGGCCCCGCTGATCAAGGATCGCCGCCTGGTTCTTCCAGGCCGCCGGCAGAGCCGGATTGATCTGTGTGGCGGCGCGGTAGGCGCCCAGAGCACGGGCCGCGTCGCCGAGATCGCGATGGACGTGGCCCTGCTCCTGCCAGGCGCGGCCGAATTCCGGCGACGCCGAAAGCAGGCGCCCGAGCGTTTCCAGCGCGGCCTCGTAGCGTTTGAGATAGCGCTCGCTCGCCGCCTTCATGTAGAGCGCGTCGGAATGGTCCGGGTCAGCCGCCAGAACCGGCGCAAGCGTGTCCAGCGCGGCCTCGAACGCCCCGTCCTGCATCTGTTTTTGCGCGGCCTGAAGCGCGGCGGGCGGATCAGCCTTGGCGGTCACACACATCTCCGGTCTGACATCTTTGCGGCGTATCGCAAAACGCCCCGCCTGTGACGGCGGGGCGTAAGCGCAAGCATGCAGGTGCGTGCGGAACGGGGCAACCGCTCCGCACGCCCGCAGTCTTAGTAGGTCACGCCGACCCGGACGCCCCAGGTGCGGGGACGGCCGACCGTGACGCGTTGGCGGTCGAACACGAAGTTGTTCGCCAGTTCGTAGTTCTCGTTCGTCACATTCTCGACGAACAGCTCGACGCTGTAGCGATCGGCCTGAAGGCCGGTGCGCATACCGAGCGTTGCGTAGCCTTCCACCTCGGCGTCGTTGATCTCGATGATGTCCGAACGGCTGTCGCCGGAGTACACCACCTGACCCTGGACATAGGCGGTCTTGTCATCCATGGCCGCCCACTCGTACCGGGCGCGGGCGTTCAGCTGCAGGCTGGGCGCATAAGCCAGCTCGGCGCCGGCCACCACGTCGTCAGTGGGCGTCAGCACCTCGGTGATCTCGCTGTCGAGCATCGAGAACGCACCGGTCAGCGTCAGGCCCGGCATGTTGATCGGCGCATAGGTCAGATCACCTTCAACACCGCGGATCTCAGCGTTCGCCGCGTTGTCGGAGAAGAACAGATTGGTGATGCTCGGATCGAAGATCGTGGTCTGCAGACCTTCGATCTCCACGAAGAAGGCCGAACCGTTGAACCGAACCTGCTGATCGAACAGGTCCAGCTTCCAGCCAAACTCGTAGTTTTTCAGCTCATCGGTGTCGAGCGCGAATGGAACCGTATAGGTGCCGCCGCCGGCGAGCGTGGTGCTGGCGCCGCCCGGACGGTTGAGCAGGCCCGGACGGAAGCCTTCCGAATACGTGGCGTAGAGCAGCGTGTTGGCGTTCGGCGTCCAGGTGCCGGTCAGCTTGAAGATCTCGCCGTCGCTGACGGCCTTGTCGGGCGCACGCAGCGCCGCGAAGATCTGATCGGCCTGGCCCGGGGTGCGGCCCGACGCAACGATGTCGGCCAGCGAGTCGTCGCAGGTATAGGTCTGCTGCGGCAGGCCGGTGCCGCGGAAGGTGTACTCGCAATCGCCGTTATAGATATCGGAGATGTCCGTACCGAAGGCCTGCTGGTCCTGGGCCGCGCCGGAGTTGAAGAAGGACGAGTTCGCGGATCCTTCCAGATCAACCTCGACCTCATAGCTGCGCGCGCCGAGGGTCACCGCGAAGACGTTCGGCACGAGGTCATAGGTGACTTCGCCGAAGAAGCCGAGCTGATCGTCGGTGCGCAGCACGTCGTTGCGGAAGATCACGCCCTGAGGAAACGGCCCCGGATCGGAGAAATAGCCGGTCTGGAACGGGAAATTGTCCACAAACGGGCCGAACGGGTTGGCGAGTTCCGAACTCCAGTAGGTGAAGTCGTTGCGCTCGGCCACCTCGGTGGAGGAGTAGAACACGCCGGCGGTCACGTTCCAGCGTTCGCCGCTCGTGTTGAAGCGCAGCTCGTGGCTTTCAACTTCGGTGTCGGTGGTGGAGTCCACGATCGAGCCCGGCGAGTAGCAGGTGCCCGAAGGATCGTTGGCGCCAGGATAGGTCACCGAGCCGTCGCAGGTGTAGTACGGGAAGTACTGACCCACGAGCATATACTCGGTGTAGTCGATGACCTGATCGCTGTCGCGATCGGTGAACGCGCCGGTATAGACCACGTCCAGCGCCGCCAGACGGCCTTCGACGGTCCAGGCGAGATTGGTGAATTCATCGGTGAGCTTGTCCGGCTGATAGCGCTGGATCTCGTAATCGCCGAGATCCGGGTCCTGGAAAAACACGCCGTCGGTGTCGAGGCCCTGCTGCGACACCGCGAGGGTGGCCCGCCAGTCGTCGTTGAACTCGTAGCGACCGGAGAGACGGTAGCCCTGATACCGGGTGTCGTTGAAGTCTTCTTCCACCAGCGGCGCATTGTCGGCCACGTTGAAGGTGACGTCCGACAGGTCGGCGCCGGCCTGGAACCCTGCGCGACGCTGCGAAACCGGTACGCCGTTGTCGCGCACCGTGCCGGCCGCGCGGAAGCGCGCCGACTGCGAGGTGTCGATCTGGCCGGGCACGTTGTCGATATAGCCGCCCTGGCGATCATAATAGACCACGCCGCGCAGCGCGGCCCGGTCGCCGATCGGCAGATTGACCACCGCCTCGGTGGAGTAGCTCTCTTCACCCTCCTCGGTGAAAGAGAACCCGAAATTGGCTTCGGCGGAGTATTCGCCGATCACCGGCTTGTTGGTGATCATCCGCACGGTGCCGGCCTGGGAGGAGGCGCCGAACAGGGTGCCCTGCGGCCCGGGAAGGACCTCCACGCGCTCAAGGTCGGCGGCGTAGACGTCGAGATTCCGGCCCGGCTGCGCCAGGGGTTGTTCATCGAGATAGAACGCCACGTTCGGCGCCAGGCCGGCGACCCCGGCTGTGGTCAGGTTCGGCGTCGTGGACGCGATGCCGCGGATGTAAATCGTGTTCTGGCCCGGGCCGCTGCCGCCGGCGGTGACGCCGGGCAGCTGAACCAGGTAGTCGGTGAACACGTCCACATCGAGCTCGTCCAGGGTCTGGCCGTCGAGCGCCGAGACGGCGATGGGAATATCCTGAGTGGTCGACTCCACCTTGGTAGCCGTCACCGTGATCACATCGACCTGGGCGTTCGCCGCACCGGTCATGGTGAGCGCCGCAGCAGTGAGCATGGAACTCGCCAGCACGCGCTGTTTGAATTTGGTCATAGCCTCGCCTCCAAAATGATTCGAGGACGATGTATAATTTTCCAGGGAGTTTCGCCAAGCATTCCTTCCTGTCCGAAATAAACCGCGCGCCGGTTCGGAATCGGCATTCTGAGAACTATCAGTCTATAATACTGATATTAATCGTTTTTACGGAATGTTGCGGGTTTGCAACGCCCGATGCTCTTTTGAGCACGACGCAATTCTGGCGAGGCCGCCAAGGATATATCTTTCTGATACGAAGCAAGTTGCTGAAAGCGGCTTTGCCGAATCCATTTTGAGGCCTAAACACAAACAGTCCCTGGCGGGGAGGAGTTTATGAACGATCACGACGAAATTCTGATCGCGCTGCGGCGCATCATTCGCGCAGTCGATCTGCGCTCGAAATCACTGGTCAAGGAAACCGGGCTGACCGCGCCGCAGCTGGTCGTGCTCCAGGCTCTGGGCCGTAGCGGCGCAACGAAACCCAGCGCTCTGTCGCGCACGGTTTCCCTGAGCCAGCCCACCGTCACGGCGATCCTCGAACGGCTTACGGCCGCCGGACTCGTCAAGCGCGCCAAGAGCGACTCCGACCGGCGCGCCGTGCTGGCGGAACTCACTGAAGCAGGGGCGGAAGCGGTCGCCAACTCACCGCAATTGCTGCAGGCCGGCTTCATCGACGCCTTCCACGAACTGCCCAGCTGGGAACGCCACATGCTGATCGCATCGCTGCAGCGCATCGCCGGCCTGATGAATGCGGAATCCATAGACGCCAGTCCGATTCTCGCCGCCGGAGAAGCGCTTTACAACCGCTAGGCGTCCTCCCGCGGGATCAGGGCTGGTTGATCGCCGCGTGAAGGTCGCCGATCAGGTCCTCCGGCGCCTCCAACCCGACCGACAGGCGCACCAGGCCGTCACCGACCCCGGCCTCGCGGCGCGCCTCGGGCGTCATGGCCGCGTGGGTCATGGTGGCCGGGATCGCCGCGAGGCTCTCCACGCCGCCCAGCGACTGAGCCAGCGTGAACAGCTTCAACCGCAGCACGCACGCTTTGGCCGCCGCCACGCCGCCGGCCAGCTCAAAGCTGAGCAGCGGGCCGAAGCCCGATTGCTGGCGCGCGGCGACACCATGGCCGGGATGGCCTGCGAGACCAGGATAATCGACCCGCGCCACGGCCGGGTGCAGCACCAGCGCCTGGGCGACGGCCAGGGCGCTTTCGCTCTGGGCCCCTGCGCGCAGCGGCAAGGTCCGCAGGCCCCGCAGCGCCAGGAACACGTCAAACCCGCCCGCGCACGCTCCCGCCGCATTGGCCCACCAGGCCAGACGCTCGGCCCGCTCGGCGTCGGCGCACGCCACGGCGCCGCCCACCATGTCGGAATGGCCGTTGAGCATCTTCGTGACCGAACTCACCGACAGATCCGCGCCTAATTCGAGAGGCCGCTGCAAAGCGGGGGTCAGAACAGTGTTGTCCACCGCCACGACCGCCCCCGCCCTGCGCCCCAGCGCACAGGCGCGCTCAAGATCGGTGACGCGCAGACGCGGATTGGACGGAGTCTCCAGAAACAACAGGTCCGCGCCGGGCGCCAGGGCGGCCTCCAAAGCGCGCTCATCGGTGCAATCGGCGTACACCAGATCGAATCCGCGCTGGGCGGCACGGGCGTCCATGAGGCGGCGCGTGCCGCCATAGCAGTCATGGGCGCAGACGATGCGGGCCCCGTTTGGAAGATCGTTGAGCACAAGATCGATCGCCGCCATGCCGCTCGCGGCGATCACAGCGGCCGCCGCGCCCTCCAGATCCGCGATCGCCCCGGCCAGGAGCGCCCGCCCCGGCTGACCGGTGCGGCCGTAGTCAAACGCACCCGGCGCATCCGGATCAACCCGGCGATAGGCGGCCGAGACGCTGACCGGCGCGACGACGCCGCCATGACCCGGATCCGCGTTGATCCCCGCGCGCACCGCGCGTGTGCGAAAGTCCGTCATCGCGCACCCTCCAGGAAAGCGTTCACGGCCGCGGTCTCCTTCAGGAAGGCGTCATGGCCGTAAAGGCTGTCGATCTGCGTGATGCTGGCCGATTCCATGCGCGCCGCCGTCGCCTCGATATCGGCCGGTGGCACAAGGCGGTCGCTTCTGACGGCGAAAAAACGCGCCGGCGCAGAGATCGCTTCGACCGCCACATCGGCGCTGTCCATGGATTGGGACAGGGCGAGAAAGCGGTCGGCTCCGGTCCCGGCCGCATAAGCGGCGCCGCGCGCCTCCAGATACGCCTCGACCCCCGCCGCGTCACGGCTGTTCGGGTCCGGTTCGGCGAAGCGGGCGCTGAACTCCTCGTGCGTGCGATAGGTGGTGAGCGCCAGGCGTCGGGCGAGATCGACGCCGCGCGCCGGATCGCCGGCGGCGATCCCCAGCCGCACCGCCTCGCGCTGGATCGCCCGCCAGGCCGTCGCCATGGGATTGGGACGCGCGGCTGCGCACAGCACATCCAGGCGGCGGACCCGGTCCGGCGCCCGAACGGCCAGTTCCAACGCAATGACGCCGCCATAGCTGGCGCCGACGATTGTGAACCGGTCGAGACCCGCCGCGTCCGCCAGCGCCAAAACCGCCTCGGCCTGGTCGGCGAGGCTGGGAAACGGGTCGCCAGAGTCAATGAAGTCAAGGCTCAGCAAACGCCGCCGCGCCGGGTCCAGGGCCCCGCCGGACTCAGCGACGCCGGGCCACCAGCCCGGCCCGTCTGCATCCTCGATCAGGCGCCGGCCGGCCGAGACTCCGCCGAGCACGACGGTGGCCGGACCGTCCTCCGGCCCTGTGAGACGGCCGCACGCCTCCAGCCAGCCGCCCTGAGAGCCGGGCCGGGTGAAGCCGCAGACCAGTTCGCTCACCGGCGCCTGAAGCGCCGCATTTGATCGAAGCGCCAGACTCATGGACAAACCTGCCCGCACAGGCGGCGCAGATCCCCGGCGACGCTCGCCGCGGTCGGGCCGCGCCCGGCGCCCTTGCCCGCGACGATCACGACCGCGCCGCGTTCAGGCGTGAGCGCCACGCAATTGCCCTCGTCGCGCGTCCTCGCCAGGGGATCGTTCGGCGCCAGGGTTTCAAGGCGAACCCGCGCCCGAACGCCCGCCGGTCCGCGCACGACCGCGCCAACCTGCCGGATCACCCTGCCGGCCACGCGCGCCGCGTCGATGTCGGCGGGCGTGAGCTCGCGGATGGACTGCGTCTCGATCTGCGTCGGATCCAGCTCCGCGCCCCAAGCGGCGCGTGCGATGAGGGCGAGCTTGTTGGCCGCATCCAACCCATCAAGGTCTGCGCTCGGATCCGCTTCTGCGAAGCCGGCGTCCTGGGCGGCGCGGACCGCCGCGTCCAGAGCCTCGCCCCGGGCGAGCCGGTCGAGCACGAAGTTCGACGTGCCGTTCAGCACGCCGCGCGCCCGCACCAGCCCGGCGTTCGACCGCGCGAGCCGCTCCACCGTCTCCAGTACCGGCGCGCCGCCGCCCACCGCCGCGGAGCAGGCGAACACCTTGCCCTGAGCCGCGAGCCGTCGCGCGAAATCCGGCCGGCGCGCAGCGACATCCTTGTTGGCCGTGACGATGTGACAGCCCGCCTCAACCGCGCGCTCCAGCAGGCGCTCGGCGTCGCGGCCGCCGGGCAGCGCCTCGATCACGAGTTCGGGCGACAGGGCGAACACGGCGTCGGCGTCGGTGAAAACCGGCGCGCCGCATACGCCTTCAGGCCGCTCGCGCCGAGCCAGGACGCCAACGATCTCGATCCCGGCCGGGACGAGGTGGTCGAGTCCGCCATTGACCACGCCGCAGCCCAGCAGCACCGCACGCATTCGTGCCGGCGCCGGGCGCACGTCCGGCTCGCGTGAGAGCTGACGAAAACGGGGGGGAGCGAGGGCGGATTCGGCCATGACAGTCTCCTTGCGTTGCGCACCGCGACGGGCGGGCCAAGGAGGCTGCGAACGGAAGGCGGGCATCAAAAGACCCCGATTTTCCAACCGCTTCGCTTTAGCCGCACTTGTACCGCGCCCGCAAGCTGAAGCTCAAATCGGCGCACATACGGATATAAAGATGTCCTTATACAGTGTCCAGAAAAATGTATCCCGTCCTTTCAGTCGCTTGCAGTCTTCCGGGCGTAGCCAAAGAAAAACCCCGGAGCCGTGGGCTCCGGGGTCGATCAGGGTTCAGCCTGTCGGCGCAGCGCCTACTGCGCGCCGCCCTGGGCCGGGGCTTCGCCTTCAGGCGGGCCCATAAGCTCCTGCATGAGGAAGGTGAACTCCAGCGCCAGGCGCTTGGCGGTCTCCTCAAGGTTCGCCGCCGCGGAATGGCCGCCCTCCATGTTCTCGTAATAGAGGACGTCCTCGCCGAGCTCGTTGAGAAGATAGGCCATCTTGCGGGCGTGGCCCGGATGGACCCGGTCGTCCTTGGTGGAGGTCAGCAGGAAAAGCGGCGGATAGTCGGTTCCCGGCTCCACATTGTGAAGCGGCGAGATGGACCGCAGGAAGTCGCGCTCCTCCGGGTTCTCATCGGGGAAGCCGTACTCGTCCTGCCAGCTGGCGCCGGCGAGCAGCATGTGGAAGCGCAGCATGTCCAGCAGCGGAACCTGGCTGATCACCGCGCCCCAGAGATCGGGGCGCTGGGTGTACATCACCCCGGTGAGAAGGCCGCCATTGGAGCCGCCCTCCACCGCCAGCTGATCGGCCGTGGTGACGCCGTCGGCGATGAGATCCTCGCCCACCGCGATCAGGTCGTCATAGATGCGCTGGCGATTGGTGCGCAGGCCCGCCTGGTGCCAGGCCGGTCCGAACTCGCCGCCGCCGCGGATGTTTGCGAGCACGTAGGTCCCGCCATTTTCCAGCCAGGACCGGCCGAGCGTGCCGGAATAGTTCGGCGTGAGCGACACCTGGAAGCCGCCATAGGCGTAGAGCAGGGTCGGGCCGGCTTCGGCCGCATCCTGCGCCCGCACCACGAAGTAGGGGATCATCGTCCCGTCGGCGCTCGCCACCTGGCGCTGCTCCACCGAAAGCCCTTCGGCGGCGAACCAGGACGGCGCGGACTTGGCGGTCTCCAGGGTGAGATCCGGCGTGATCCGCTGCAGGGTCTCCGGCGTCAGGAAGCCCTCCACGTTGATATAGGCGAGATCGTTCTGGTCGTCGGTGGTGACGATGGAGAGCGTGGCGTTCTCCGGCGTCTCGATCCCGGTGGAGGACCAGCCGTCCGCTCCATGGGTCAGGGCCCTGAGCTCGCCCACCACATTGTCGGTGACCACCATGAACAGATTGTTCGCGGTGCCGCTCACGGAGCTGATGGCCTGGCGCTCATTGGGCACGAACACCTCTTCGAGCGCGGGCAGTTCGCCGGTCTCGGCGAATTCGGCCATGTCAAAGCTGAGCATCGCGCCGGCGGGATAGCTCGTCCCGCCTTCGACCGGCGTCCAGTCCTCCTCGATGGAGAACACCAGCTGGCCCTGGAACAGGGCGCGCGGGCTGGACTTGCGCGGCAGCGGCATGCGCACCGGGTCGCCCGAGGCGTCGTCGGGCAGGAACCAGAACACGCTTTCAAAGAAGCTCTCGGCCTGGGTGGCCAGCATGTAGGGCGTGCCCTCCTCGGTCTCGAACCGCGCCGGCCAGACGCCGACATTGCTTTCGGCGCCGCGAATCACCTCCCGGGCGTCCTCGATCGGGGTCCCACGCTCCCAGCGCTTCACCACGAACGGATAGCCGGACCGGGTCGCTTCGGCCGGATCCAGCGCCGTGGCCACCAGCAGCGTGTCTTCGTCGATCCAGGCGGCGGAGCCTTTGGTCTCGGGAATGGTGAAGCCGTCCTCGATGAAGCTGCGGCTCTCCATGTCCCACTCGCGCGTGACCGCCGCGTCGGAACCGCCGTCGGACAGGGTGATCAGGCAGCGATTATAGTCAGGCGCCAGGCAGTCGGCGCCGCGCCACACCCAGTTCTTGTCTTCCGCCTCGGAAAGCGCGTCGAGATCGAGCACGACCTCCCACTCCGGGCTGTCGCCGGCGTAGGACTCTGCGGTGGTCTTGCGCCAGAGGCCGTGGGTGTTCTCCGCGTCGCGCCAGAAATTCCAAAGCTCGCCGCCGCGCACGCCCACATAGGGAATGCGATCAGCACTTTGCAGCACTTCAAGGGCGCGGTCGTAGAGCACGTCATAGCGCGGGTCGGACTGCAGCCGCTCCAGCGTCCGCTCGTTCATGGACCGGGCGAACTCAAGCGCGCGCTCGCCCTCGACCTCTTCAAGCCAGGTGAGCGGCTCTTCTTCGCTCTGGATCGCGGCGTTCAGCGTCAGCGCCTCGTCGCTCGCCTGCGGCGCAGCCGCCTGGTCGGTTTCGGCGGAGGTCTCGGTCTGCGCCTCGTTCATAGCGCCCCCTTCGGCGTCGTTCTGGTCCGGTGAACAGGCCGCCAGCGCCAGAACGGCGGCTGCGGCGGACAGGCTGTAACCCAGTCGCATTGGTGTAACTCCCCTTCTAAGGTATTTCGCGCGCATAGAAGCGCGTGCGGACGCTATGGTCCAGCGCGGAAGCCTTACGGATATGTCATGGCGCAGAGGGCCTCACCAGCTCGAGGGCGCTCTGAACGGAGAGACCGCGATGAAGTTCTGGCGCATGAACGGGGCCGGCAACGCCTTCATCCTGATTGACGCGCGCGGGCGCGGCGGACGGCTTGCGCCGTCGCCGGGCGACGTGGAGGACCTCGCGGCACGCCAGCCCTTCGACCAGCTCCTTGCACTCGAGGACGCGCCCGGCGCCGACGCCCATCTACGGGTCTGGAACCGGGACGGCGGCGAGGTGGGCGCGTGCGGGAACGGCGCGCGCGCCGCCGCCTGGCTAATGTTCGAGGACAGCCGCGCCGACGCCCTCACTCTCGCCTCCACGGGCGGGGCGCTGCGGGCGCGGCGGACAGGGAGTGACGGCGCCGAAGTGGATCTGGGTCCGGCGCGTCTGGATTGGCGCGAGATCCCGCTGGCGCGCGAAATGGACACGGTGCGCCTTGATTATTCAATCGCCCTGCCGGGCGGCGGCGCGCTGGAGGGCCCCGGCGCGGTGTCCATGGGCAATCCCCACGTCGTGTTCTTCGTGGACGCGGTCGAGGCGCTGCCTCTTGAAGACATTGGCGCGGCGGTGGAGCGCGATCCTCTGTTTCCCGACCGCGTCAACGCCGGCTTCGCGCAGGTGCGCGGCCCCGGCGACATCCGTCTGCGGGTGTTCGAGCGCGGCGCGGGGCTCACCAAAGCCTGCGGCACCGGCGCCGCAGCAGCCCTCGTGGCGGCCTGCAGGCAGGGCCGCACCTCGCGAGAAGCGGCGATCGAAGCCGATGGCGGCGTCCTCGGGGCCCGCTGGGATGCGCGCGGCCATGTGCACCTTTCCGGCCCGGTGGAGCTGGAGGGCGCCTATACGCCGCCTGCGGATCTTGAAGCCGCCTTCAGTCCGCGGTGACCGCCGTCCACCTGCGCATCACCCGCACAGATCGCCGGCCGCATCGAGCGCCGCAGTGACGCCGGACAGCGAAAACTCGTAAACCGTAGCGGTGCCGCGCACGGAGACCGCCTCCACCCGCATGGTGGACCCGCGACGCATCGCGCTCACCAGCCGGTCCTCGTCGCCCGGCTCCTCAAGGAATCCTTCCTGCTCGGACACGAACAGGGTGTAGCTGTCCGAACCCACACGCGTGCGGGGCGGGCTTTCGGGCTTTAGCTGATAGCCCGCGAGGAAGCTCGGCTGCTCGCTCGCCGATCCGTCGGCCCAGCTTGAGACCAGAAAATACACCTCGCCATGGTCCGCGCTTGCGGGCAGCGACTCGGTGGGCTGGCTGAGAGCGTAGCAAATCTTGCTCGATCCCTCGCCGCGAGTGAAGACCCGCCAGTCGGTATGGGACCCCTGGAAGACCGGCTCCGGGCCGCTCTGGGCGGCGGCCGGGGCGGCGAGAGCTGCAAGGCCGAAAAGGCTGGCGAGGGCGAGGCGCATGAACACTCTCCGTGGCGACGCGTTTGGTCCAAGGTCGGATCGGTTCGGGTAACGCGCAAGCCCGCACCGCGGCGCCGAGTCTTCTGGCGCGCCGTTTATCAGGACGTTAAAGCAAAGCGCGATGGCGGATTGATGGCGTTCGGCTTGATTGGCTGGATTCTGTCTGTGACATTGCCAGAACGCTTTTAGAAGGTGGGTTTCTTGCCCGACGCTCCAGCCGGTTCACACGCGACGCTCGACCGCGACACGCTTGACGGGCTGGTGGAGGCGTGTGCGCGCCGGGACCGGACGGCCTTCGGATCGCTGTTTCACTTCTACGCCCCGCGCGTGAAGGCGTACCTCCTGCGCCTCAACGCCTCCGACAGCCTGGCCGAGGAGCTGGCCCAGGAGGTGATGCTCACGGTCTGGCGCAAGGCCGACACGTTCGACCGCAGCCAGGCCTCGGCGTCCACCTGGATCTTTCGCATCGCGCGCAATCGGCGCATCGACGCGGCGCGGCGCGCTTCGCGGCCCGACCTGGACGGCGAAGACCCGATGCTGCAGCCGCCCGAACTGATCGCGCCGGATGACGCCGCGCACGCCAGCGCGCGCGAGAGTCATGTCCGCGAGGCCCTGGCCGGCCTGCCCGACGAACAGGTGGCGCTGCTGCGCATGGCGTTCTTCGACGGCCTCTCCCACCGCGACATCGCGGACCGGATCGGTGCTCCGCTGGGCACGGTCAAGTCCCGCTTGCGGCTTGCGTTCGACAAGCTGCGCAAGACGCTGGACCAGGAAGCCCTATGAGAAATTTCGGCGCGCCCGGCCACGAACCGATAAATAATCGGTCAGGCGCCTTGAAGCGCGGCTTTGTCGAGCGATATCGAAACCCGGGACAGACGCGCAGAACCTGTGCGCAGACGGAAACGACATCAGAGCCATGACCAATCATCCGCTCGGAGACGAGCTTTACGCCGCATACGCCTCGGGGGCCCTCTCCGGCCCCATGCGTCTGCTTATCGAAGCGCAGGCGAGCGTTTCGCAAGAGATCGCGCGCGAACGCGATGCGGCCGAGGCGGTCGCCGGTCTCATGCTGGAGAGTGTCGAGCCCGCGCCCATGCGTGCGTCGAGCCTGTCGGAGATCTTCGCCGTCATCGAATCCGAAGAAGCCGGTATCGGCGAAGCGTCGGCGTTCAGACCCGGCGCCGGCGATGCGGCGTCCAGCCGCGCCGCCCGCGCGGCCGGTCAGGCGCTGTTTGAATTGCTCGCTCTTCCCGAGGCCGTTCGCGATCTGGCGCTTGAAAAGGGCGCATGGAGTTTCGCCGGTCCCGGCGTGCGCTCCATGGAGCTGATGCGCGACGGGTCCGCCAAGGCGGAGCTGATCCGCCTTGAGCCGGGGCGCGGCGTGCCGCACCACGGCCATGATGGACGCGAATTCACCCTCGTGCTCACCGGGGCGTTCCATGACGGCCGCGACCGCTACGCCACCGGAGAATTGTGCGCCGCCGACCCCTCCACCGAGCACAAGCCGGTGGCCGAGGCGGGCGAAGTCTGCATCGCCCTGGCGGTCACCGACGGCCCCCTCGCCTTCACCGGCCCGCTGGGCTGGGTGCAGCGGGCGCTCGGCGTCTGAGCAGGGATGCGTGACCGCGTTGCGGCGTTGCGCCACTTTCTTTTGAGGCGGCGGGCGTTATCCTCATCGACATGGCTCGTACTTCCACACACTCTTATGACGTCGCGATCGCCGGAGGCGGTCTGGCCGGATTGACCCTCGCTCTCGCCCTGCACAAGGCCGGCGTTTCGGTTTGCGTGGTCGATGCGCTTGCGCTGGACGCCCGCACCGAACCGGCCTTCGACGGGCGGGCCTCCGCGCTGTCCTTCAGCAGTTATCGCATGCTCGACGTGGTCGGCGCCGCCGAGCATCTGAACGGCGACGTTCAGCGGATCGAGGACATCCTGGTCGTCGACGGCCGGCCCTATGACGGGCTGAAGCCCGGCGGACCGGGCCGCGACCAGCTGCATTTCGACCGCCGCGAGATCAGCCCGGATCCGGACGGGGAGCCGCTCGGCTGGATGGCGGAGAACCGGCATACCCGGATCGCCCTTGCCAAGGCATGTGAAGCGGCCGCGCTTCCCACTCTGGCGCCGGAGCGGATCATCCGCATGGAGGACGGCGCTCCGGGCCGGGCCGCTCTCGTGACCGAAAGCGGCGCCCGGGTTGAAGCCCAGCTGATCGTCGCGTGCGACGGCAAGTTCTCACGACTGCGCGATCAGGCCGGCATTCGCACCATGGGGCGCGAATATGGCCAGAAGGGCCTGGTGCTCACCGTCGCCCATGAGCTGTCTCACGAAGGCGTCGCCTACGAGTTCTTCATGCCCGGCGGCCCGTTCGCCATCCTGCCCTTGCCGGGCAACCGCTCGAGCCTGGTCTGGACCGAGAAGAGCGCCGCCGCCGATGCGCTTAAGGCGATGGACGAGGAAGGGTTCCAGGAAGCGCTTGAGGCGCGGTTTGGTGATTTTCTCGGAGCTGTGAAGCCCGACAGCCCGCGCTGGACCTATCCTCTGGGTCTGAAGATGGCGGAGACCTTCATCGCCGACAGACTGGCGCTGGTGGGAGATGCGGCGCGGTCGATCCATCCGATCGCCGGCCAGGGATTCAATCTGGGCGTCCGCGACGCGGCGGTGCTGGCGGAAACCATCGTCGAGGCCAAGCGCGCCGGGCTGGATATCGGCGCGCGCGCCTCGCTTCAGCCCTATGAACGGTGGCGCAAGACCGACACCGCCGCCCTGTCTCTCGGCACCGACCTGTTCAACACGCTGTTTTCCAACGATCACAGCCTGATCAGGCTGGGACGCGGCCTGGGGATGTCGGCGGTGGACCGGATTCCCGCCGCACGGCGCTTCTTCATGCGCACGGCAGGCGGGGCCACGGGCGATCTGCCCGCCCTGCTGCGCGGCGAGGCGTTGCGGGTGTAACGCGCCGTCCGGCTATGCCACGCCGATCCGCGGCGGGCCGCCCGTGGCCGCTTCACTGGGCCCGAAAGCGCGGTCCAGCGTCACGGTGGAATCCTGGGACAGCTTGATCGCCTCGGTCAGATGATGCAGCACCTGCATGTTGTTGTTCATGACATGCTGGGATTCCGGTCGCAGATCGCCGGTGATCTTCGTGCATCGGTTAATCACCTCGGCGCGCAGGGCGAGGAGCACTTCCTCGAGCTTGCGTCCGCCGGGATTGTCGTCGGAGACCAGAAAACGGGTCATCGCCGCCTCCTTTCCTAAAAGCCTTCCAGAAAAACAGTATGACGCACGCGTCTATAAGATTGCGTGAACGCAGCGCGCGTCGCGACGGGCTCGCCCGCTTGCTCAGGAGCGACGGCTTGAACCCACGCCGCGTCCGGTCCAGTTTCCAGCCCGCAGCAATCTTATGAGGATGACCGCCATGACGGATGTGATCGGAGCCAAGGCGCTATGCGGCGCGCTTAAGGGCTGGGCGCCTGGCGAGGGCGAGCGCGACGCCGTGCGCAAGGTCTTCAAGTTCAGCGATTTCAAGACTGCGTTCGGCTTCATGACGACCGTGGCCCTCAAAGCCGAGCAGATGGACCATCACCCAGAATGGTTCAATGTCTACAACACTGTGGACGTCACACTCTCCACCCATGACGCCGGCGGCGTGACGGACAAGGACCTGGAGCTGGCCAAATTCATGGACGCCGCGGCGGGCTGACGAGGCCCGCCGCGGCGCCGGTTCAGCCGGCGGCGCGAACCGCCGTGAGGAACCCGTCGACCCGGGCGCTGAGCCGTTCGGCGCGTTCCGACACCGTCTGGGCCGCCTGGAGCACGTCCTGGGAGGCCTCGCCGGTTTCGCGGGCGACCTGGGAGACGCGTTCGACATTGTCCGAGACCGAGCGGGCGCCGTCCGCGGCCTTGCCGATGGACTGGGCGATTTCGCGCGTGGACGCCGTCTGCTCCTCGGCCGCCGCGGCGATCATGGAGGATGACCGGTTGATCTCGTCGACCGCGCTCGTGACCTCCTCGATCGAGCGCGCAGACGTCGCCGCCGCCGCCTGGATACCCGCGATCTGGTCGCGAATGTCCTCGGTGGCCTTGGCGGTCTGGTTGGCCAGGGTCTTCACCTCGCTGGCCACGACAGCGAAGCCCTTGCCGGCCTCGCCGGCGCGCGCCGCTTCAATGGTGGCGTTGAGCGCCAGCAGATTGGTCTGCTCGGAGATATCGCTGATCAGGGAGACCACCGCGCCGATCTGATCGGCGGCGCTGCTGAGTTCCTGGACCACTTTCTGAACGCTGCGGGCCTTTTCGTCGGCGCGCATGGCCATGTCCGATGAGCCCTGGATCTGCTGGGTGATTTCCGAAACCGAGGCGGTGAGCTCTTCGGTGGCGGCCGCCACGGAATCCACGTTGCCGGCGGCTTCGGCGGCGGAGCGCATCATGGATTCGCTCTGCACGGAGCTTTCCGCCGCACTTTGGGAGAGCTGCTGGGAGATCGCCGACATGGTGGAGCACGCCTCGGTCACGTCCGACAGCAAGGCGCGCGCATCGGTATCGAAGGCCTTGGCGAGGGCGTCGAGATCGGTCGCCCGGCGTTCGTTGGCGGCGGCCGCGTCGCGGGTGTTCGCCTCCAGCGACTCCGCACGCAGGCCGTTTTCGCGGAACCGCTTCAGGCTCTCCACCACGGCGCCCAGCTCGTCGGTCCGGGCGAGCGCGTCAATGTCCAGCGTATAGTCGCCTTCGGCGAGCGTTTCGGTGGCCGCCGCGATCGAACGAACGGAGCCCGCCGTGCGTCGCCCGAACCAGATCGACAGGGCGAGCAAGGCGGCGCCGACGAACACCGCGACGCCGATAAAGGCGATGAGGGTGTTGCGGGCCGCGATGCGGCCGGCGTCCGCGCGCGCATGGCTGAGCGCGCTCACATCCCCGGCCAGCGCCTCCAGATCGCTGGTGAGCTCCATGAACACGTCGTCGAACGGCGTCAGGAACGCCACCGAGCTGGCGAAATCGAGCTCGAGCATTTGCCCGACGAAATCCAGCGCGTCACTGTACAGGCCGAGCTGATTGACGACCTCGTCCACCACCGCCGTCTCCGCGAACAGATCGGGGTGCGCGTCCCGCACCGCCTGCAGATCGCTGGCGATGGTCGTGATGCGCCCGCGCACAGCGTCGAATTCAGCCATGACATCGACCGACTGGCCGGCGGCCTGGGACGTGACGATGGACAGGACGTCCCCGTTCATCTCCTCGAGGGCGAATTTCTGGCGCGCGACTTCCAGCGCCGCGTCGCCGCCGATGACGGTCTCTTCCTGCCGCACCGAGGATTCAAACAGCGCCCAGGCGCCGAGGCTGGCCAGCCCGGCGAGCGCCAGAATCGCCGCAATGGGCGCCACCATGAAGGACTGGGCGATCGTGAGCTGAAGCCGGGAAATCGAACTCATGTCGTTTCCTTTCTTATGGTTGGCGGAGAACACCCGCGCTGTGCGTCTCAAAACTGCGGGCGGCCGGGGGCGCCGCCCCCGGCCGCCGACCGGATTAGAAGGAAGCGGTCAGTTCGACCCAGAGCCGGCTCTCCGGCTCAAAGGCGAAGTTGGTCGTCTCGCCGGCGCCATAGGTGACGTTCTGCGCCGTCAAATCGACCCGCAGCTTTTCGGTCAGCGCATAGCCGACCTTTGCGGACAGTGCGAACGACGCATCGATGTCAGACAGATATCCGGTCGCCGCCGCGCTCTGGAGCGGGGTTTCGCTGGCCGAGACATAGTTTGCGAACACGTCGGCGCTGACCTTGCCCCACGTATGGCCCACATTGGCGTTGACCAGGTGCTCCGGCGTTGCGGCCTCGAAATTGAGCCAGGTGTCGACGACGAAGGTGGACAGATCGTCTTTGGTGGCTTGATACGTGTAGTTCACACCCCAGCGCGTTCCGCCTGCGGTTTCACCGTCGAGGCTGAACTCCGCGCCGAACACCGCGGTGTCGCCGCGGTTCTCGAACAGGGCGGTCGGCAGCGGAGCGACCGGCGGCAGAATCCCAGGGGTCTGTCCGAAGCCGCCACGCACGTCGGTAGTCTCGGTGTAGAACACCGCTCCACGCAGCTGAACGCCGTTTTCAAGCGCGCGGTCATAGCCCAGTTCGTAGTTCGTCACGACCGACGTATCGAGACCGGGGTTGCCGAGCATTGCGATCGCACCGCCGTCGAGCAGCGACACGGCGCCGAAGTCGAAGAAGGCCGGGGCCTGAATTCCGCGGGCCGCGAGCAGGCGGACCGAGCCGCCGAATTCGGGGCGCCAGGTCAGGGCCGCATTGTAGCTGACTTCCTCGTAGCTGACCGAATAGTCCTCCTGAGAAAACGCGAAGAAGGCCGGGTTCGGTGAAGCGTCACGGCTCCAGTCGAGGACGTCATAGCGCGCAGCCAGCGTGATATCGACGGTCTCGGAGAGGCGGCGATTCCACATGGCGGCGACCGCATAGGCGTCGCTGGCCAGCTCACCCTGGTCCGGCGCCGGGAAGGACGGCGCCTCGCCGCGGCGATATTCGGCGGTCAGGCGAACAGTGTCTTTCGGCGACGGCTTGAACAGGTCCTGCACCCGAAACACGGTCGAGGTCACCGAGATCGGACCGAAGCTGTAGGCGATCTCCACATCGTTACGGAAAAGGGATGCATCCACGAGACCGAGCGGCGTCTCCGCTTCCAGGCCCGCACGAAGGCTGGTGAGCTCATAGAGGGCGGGGGTGATCGAGTAGATGCTCGTGGATTCCAGCATCTCGGCGTCGACATAGGTCGCTTCCGCAGACATCGTCACAGAATCGGTCAGGGCGAAGCTGGCCGAGGCAGCAGCCGTTTCGCGGCGATAATTCTGGGTGTCGGCGAAGCTGATCGCTTCGGGATTGATCGGATTGGGATCGAATTCATCGGATTCGGTTCGCCCGAAGCTGACGCGCCCGGAGAACCGGTCGTTGAATTTGCGGCCGGCCACCAGAGCCAGGTCGGAGAACTGGTCGGTGCCCACCGCGCCGCTGGCGATCGCGTAGCCGCCCTGTTCGGGATTGCGCGTGATGATGTTCACGACGCCGGAGACGGCGTTGAAGCCGTATAGGGCGGACTGCGGACCCTTGACGACCTCGATCTGCTGGATTTCCTCCAGCTGGACCGGCAGTGCGCCCCAGGCGGTGTAGCCATAGGTGTCCAGATAGACTTCGCGGCCATCAACCAGCACCAAAAGACGCGGCGAGTGGCCTGTGGCGGCGCCGCGGATGGAGGCCTGCCCATCACCGACCGCGTAGCGCGTGACGTTCATGCCGGCGTAGTGACGCAGAATTCCCGGGATGTCGTATTCGGGGAAACGCGAAATGTCGTCGCGGGTGATGATCACCATGGTCGCAGGCACGTCGGAGGCGCGCTGCGGGGCGCCGGTGGCGCCGGCGGTGACCGGTTCGCCGAACAGCTCGCTCAGCGAGTCATAGTCCAGCGCCTGGGCGAAGGCGGCCTGACCGCCGACCGCTGCGGCGCAGGCGGCGAGCGTAAGCTTGAGGAGGGAGGTTTTCATGATTTTTGCCTGTTCTTTCGAGACTTAGAGTTCTTCGACCATCATTGCGAAGGCCGCCGCGAAGGCGACCGACGAGGCGTCGGCGGCGGACCGGTTCACCAGGATGCGCACCGCGGGCGCGCTCTGGACGCCCATCACGCACTTGCCGCTTTGCACGCAGCCAAGATCGGTGGAGACGGTCATGACGCCGGCCGCGCTGGCGGATTGGAAGACCGAGGCGTCGCCGGCGGCGGCGCCGAGCAGAACGGCCGCATGGGCGCCGGACAGCGAGCCGGCGCTGGCGAGCGGGACCAGCTGCGCGTTCAGCGTCACGCGGCCTGCGGACAGGCCGCCGCTCATGGCCTGCGCCAGCGCCTGGGCTTCGCCTTCCGACGCGGGATCGAACACCACGGCCACCGTCCGGTCGGCGCCGCTGACGCCTTCCATGAACCCGAGCGCGCGCCCGATGACTTCAAGATCCCGGGGGGAGGTCTGCGCGACCGCCGCGCCGGACAGGCCGAGCGCGAGCGCCGTGGCCACCAAAATCTGCTTCATTTCCTGTTCTCCGATTGGTCTCAGCAGAGACGCGTAATCTCTGCGGGACTTCTAATTGGAGCCAGATTACCAATTGGTTCTGGTGGTGAAATTCAAGTAAAAGATGTTTTTTTATTTAGAAGACGTTGCTCAACGCTATTTCTCGTGGCCCGCCGGTAAAAGTCTGGCGACGCGCGGCCTGGCCTTTATTGGTCTGGACCCGGATCATAAACTTCTGAAATATAATTATATTCATTAATTACGTTCAGCAATGCTGCTCAATCTCTTTCGGGGCTTCCGTTCCGGCTTGCCGTGAGGGAACTATGCTGCGATGCAGCGAGGGTCCCATCCGCTTGCGCACATGGGATTCTTGGAGATTGAGATACGGTCTCACGAATGGCTCCGGCTAAGGGGTCGGCCAGCCCGGAGCTCAGGAGCAGGCGCCCGGTCTGGAGCGCACCGTGCGCGCCGCCTCGGCACGCTCCGCAAGAGCGGCGCGCATTCGGACCGGGGGTCCCCGCGCCTGTCATCGATCGGGATTGGAGGAGCAGCTTCAAAAGGCGCCGCTGGTTTGAATCTGCGGACGCCTCAGCCGGCGTGGATCAGGACCGTATCCAACAGGATTTCGGCCTCGCCCGGCCCCAGAAGCCGGTCGGTGTCCGCCTGGAGCAGCGCCGCCAGGCGATCCAGGTCAGGCACGTCGCCCCAGCGGTAGAGACGGCCGGCGTAAATCTGAAGGGTTTCCGCGTAGGCGGCGCGGAGCCAGAGCCGGCGCTCATTGATCATGCGGCGAGACTCACGCTGCGGCGCATCCAGCGAGAAGGTGACGTCCAGCGTGGCGCGCGCGCCGGAGCGGCGGTTCACGAGAATTGCAGCGCGCACCGAGTCCATGCGGACATAGCTTTCGACGCCGCTGCCCACGAGGTTCCGGCCCATGGGTCCCGACGCGGCTTCCGCCGGCTCCGGCGCAGGAGCCGGAGCGGCGACGGCCGCCGCCGCGAGCCACACGGCCGCGATCGGGGCAGAGCCAATTCGCAAGAGATGTCGGGACCAGGTCGTCATGGACGTGACTATGGCGCCGGAGCGTAAAAAAAGCGTTGGAGCAGGTTGCTCTCGGGCGCCGGCCCCACAATATGATAATATATTATTTTGTGTGGAGTGAGCCATGCCCTGGCTTCGTTTCAACGCCTCTCTCGCCACGGTGTTCGCAGCCGGTCTGTTTACAGGCCCGACCGCGCTTGGCCAGGCCGCCGCGGAAAGCGCCGAACCGCCGGTGCTCACCCAGTTCATCTCGGGGGGCGCGGCGATGCTCCCGGATTATGCGGGATCAGACGACTATCGTGTCATACCGTTCGGTGCGCTGCGCGTGGAATGGGGCGATGTCGTGCTCCGCACCGACGGACCTGGCCTGGCGGCCGAACTTTATGAGTCCGGCCCCCTGACCCTCGGCGTCTATGGCCGTTGGTCCGGCGGGCGCGACGATGTCGAAGACACAGTGGTGGCGCGCCTGGAGGAGATCGACAACTCGATCTTCACCGGCGTCTTCGCCGATTACGAACTGGCCGGAGGGCTCCTCTCGCCGGTCGACAGTCTGACGCTCGGCGGCAAGCTTGGCGTCGACGCGCTCGGAACGGTGGACGGTCTCGCCTGGACCGGCTCGCTCACCTATGCCGGGCCATTGTCTCGCAAGAGCTTCTACGCCCTGTCCGCATCGGTGTCCGGCTTCTCGGACGATTACGCCGAGACGCTGTTTTCCGTCGATGCAGCGGGCGCGGCGGCCTCCGGCCTGCCGGTCTACACCGCAGGCGGCGGCGTGCGCGACGCAGGGCTCACCGCCATCTACACGTACGGCTTCACCGAGATCTGGTCGGCCACTACAATCGCGGGCTATTCACGCTTGCTGGGCGATTACGCGGACAGCCCTCTGGTCGCCGAGCGCGGCTCTGAAACCCAGTACTTTCTGGGTGCGGCGCTGGGACGCAGATTCTAGCCAGGTCTGGATGAAGCGGAAGTCCGGCCAGGCGCGCCAAGATTGGACGCACGGGATCCCGGCGCGCGAGTCCGGCCTGATCGACGGAGAGCGCCAACCAAGGAGCCGCCGCGTGTCGCCGGCCTTCAGGAGAGTCACTCTTTAGGCGCGCGGATCACTGAAAGGGTGGAGCCGGGAGGTCCAACTTCGAACCGGGACGGTTCGCAAGCGCGCCCGCGCGACCGCAGCTTCAGCGAGGACCGACCGTGCGAACGCGAGGGAGGATCAGAAAAATGGTGGAGCCGAGGGGAATCGAACCCCTGACCTCGTCATTGCGAACGACGCGCTCTCCCAACTGAGCTACGGCCCCGATCTTTGGGAAGCGTGGAGGTACGCGCGCGCGCTGCGCCTGTCAAGCAGTGGCGCTGCGCGGTAAGCGGGATCAAGATAAGTGCTTGCCGCAACAGGGCGGCGCGATGAATATCGCGCCATGGCGGGACCTCTTTCAATGCACGGCTTCATGCCCCACGGCATGTGCTATCTCTGGCGGCCGGACGTGCTGTGGCTCCATGTCGGCTCCGACGCGATCATCGCGCTCAGCTATCTTTCGATTCCGGTCGCCATGGCGGTGTTCGCCGCGCGCCGACCCGACCTCGCCTACCGCCCGGTGGTCTGGCTCTTCACCGCCTTCATCGTGCTGTGCGCGGTCACGCACGCCTTCTCGATCTGGACGGTGTGGACGCCTCACTATTTCGTAGAAGGCCTGTTGAAGGCCGCCACCGCCCTCGCCTCCCTGGCCACAGCCATCGCCCTCTGGCCGCTTCTGCCGCGCGCGCTCGCCTTGCCCTCCAGCGAAGACCTCAAGGCGAAAAACGAAGCGCTGGAGGCTGAAGTCGCGCGCCGCGCCGCAGCCGAGACCCAGCTCACCGCGCTTGCAGAGCAGCTTGAGCGCCGGGTCGAACAGCGCACCGCCGAGCTGCAGCGCGCCAACGCCGCGCTGGACCAGTTCGCCACCACCGCCAGCCATGATTTGCGTGCACCGCTGCGCCATATCGGACTGTTCGCCGAACTCATCGTCCGGGATGAAGAGGCGCTGAGCGAGCGCGGGCGCGATTATCTCGACCGCATCACCGGCTCGGCCGACCGCCTGCAGACGCTGGTGACCGCGCTTCTGACCTACGCCAAGCTGGTGAACACCCCGCCGCGCGCAGAGCCCTTGGACCTCACCGCCGTAGCTCAGGGCGCAATCGCAGGCCGCCGTCCGGAAATCGAGGCCGCCGGCGCGAAGATCACCATCGAGCCCTTGCCGCGCGTCCAGGCGGACCCGGTGCTGATCGAGCGAGTGTTCGACAATCTCATCGCCAACGCTTTGAAATACCACGATGGGAAAGCGGTCCCGACGATTTTCATCACCGCCGGCGAATCCAGCGGCGAAGCGATCGTGACAGTCACCGACAACGGCCCGGGCGTGCCTGAAGAAAACGCCGAACGCGCCTTCGCCATGCTGACGCGGCTCGAGACGAATGGGTCGGACGGCGCCGGCGTGGGGCTGGCGTTCTGTCGCACCATCGTGGAGAGCCATGGCGGAACCATCCGCCTGGACACCGGCTACAGCGACGGCGCGCGCTTCGTCTTCACCCTGCCGCTCGCCTGACCTTTGCAGAGGGGGCGCGGCTTCGCCTTGCCAGAGCGGCGCACACCCGGATAGACAGGGTCCGCACTTGTAACAGGAGCGCCCATGTCCTTCGGTCAGGCGATCATCGTATATTTCATCGTTCCGCTGCTCGATCTCCTCGTGATCCTGCTGGTCGTGAACATCGTCCTGAGCTGGCTGATCGCCTTCAACGTGGTCAATGCGCGCAACCAGTTCGTCGCCATGGTCTGGCGTTTCTCCAGCGCCTTGCTGGATCCCTTCCTCAATCCGCTCCGGCGCGTCCTGCCCAATCTCGGCGGGCTTGACCTGTCGCCGATCATCTTCTTCCTGGTCGTCCAGTTCGTGCGTAACTGGCTGCTGCTGCAGCAGATCTACCCGCTGCTTGGCTGACCCGTTCGAGGCCGCCCAGGACGGGGTCCGGCTGTGGGTGAAAGTCTCCCCCAAGGCCGCCCGTGAAGGATTGTCCGGCCGGATCGAGGGCGCTGACGGCCGAACGCGGCTGAAGATCGCCGTGCGCGCCGCGCCCGAGGCCGGCAAGGCCAATGCGGCCGTCTGCGCCCTGGTCGCCAGGCGGCTGGGTCTGGCGAAGTCCGCAGTCACCGTGACCGCCGGCGCGGCGTCGCGGGAGAAGACGCTGCACCTGGCGGCCGATCCCGTTCCTCCCCTCCTTGACGCGCTGAACACGCTGGTGCACGAGCCCGGTTCATGAGTGATATCCTGATACGACACGAGGCCGGCGCGTTTCTGATCGACGGCAAGGCGGGCGCGGCCAAGGTCGACGCCGCAGCGAAAGCCGGCGCGGCCGAACTCACGCCAAAGCTTGGCCGGGCGCCGTGCCTGGCCGTGGTTCTGGTCGGCGAGGACCCGGCCAGCCAGGTCTATGTGCGCAACAAGGTCAGGCGCACCGAAGCGGCGGGCATGACCAGCGTCGAGCACCGGCTGCCGGCCGGGACCGGCGAGGCGGAGATCATCGCGCTGGTGAAGCGGCTGAACGATGACGACGGCGTGGATGGAATCCTGGTCCAGCTGCCCCTGCCGGATCGTGTGAACCCCACCCATGTCGTGGAAACCATTCATCCGGCGAAGGATGTCGACGGGCTCACCAGCGCCAGCGCCGGCGCCCTCGTGCAGGGCGCGCCGGGCTTGCGGCCCTGCACCCCGTCTGGATGCGTCTGGCTGGCGCGACAGGCGCTCGGCGATCTCACCGGCAAGTCGGTGGTCGTGGTCGGACGCTCCATTCTCGTGGGAAAGCCCGCCGCCCTGCTCTTTCTGGAGCAGAACTGCACCGTCACCCTGGCCCATTCGCGCACCCGCGACCTTCCGGCGGTCTGTGCGACGGCCGACATCCTGGTGCCCGCCGTGGGCCGGCCGGAGATGATCAAGGCCGACTGGGTCAAGCCGGGCGCGACCGTGATCGACGTGGGCATCAATCGCATCGACGCAGGCCCCGACGGCAAGACACGGCTGGTGGGCGACGCGGACTTCAACGCCCTGGTGGGGCACGCCGGTCACATCACGCCGGTGCCCGGCGGGGTCGGGCCGATGACCATCGCGATGCTGCTGGTGAACACCGTCATCGCCGCCGCGCGCCGGGCCGGTCTCGAGCCGCCGGCCGTGCTGGATGTGTGACGAATTGTTAACCTCCTCGTAAGGCGCCGGCCCTAGTCTATGGCGACTGAAACGAGGCGCGCCATGATCCGGGAACTTTCCGTCCTTCACGTTGAAGACGACTGCGCGGACGCGATGCTGTTCCAGCACGCCCTCCACGACGCCGGCGCCATCGATTTCGAGATGGAGGTTGCGCGCAGCCTGCGCGACGCACGCCTGAAACTCGCCCGCCGTCGCTATGACATCATCATCGCCGACCTGCGCTTGCCGGATTCCCGCGATCCCAACGATACGGTGTCTCTGCTGGGCCGCCACGCCCAGGGCGCGCCCATCATGGTGTTGACCGGGTCGGCCCGGGTCGACGCCGACCGGATCGGCGCCGGGGTCACGGTGCTGGACAAGAATGCGTTCTTCCACAACCGCGACAACCGCGACGACCGCAAGAGCCAGGTGCTTCTGCGCAAGGTTATGGAAGCTGTCGAACCGAATTCGTCCGACACCGTCATCATCTAGGCTTGGACGCCCACTTTCCGGCCGGTGACGGGACCGGCGAGCCGCGCGGGCCTGGCGGCGTTCCGGCCACGGCCTAGATGGTGGCGCATGACAGTCTCGCTCACCTCCCTGCCGCAAGGCTATCGCGCCGTGATCTTCGGGGCCACGGGCGGGCTCGGCTCGGCCCTCACCCGAGCCCTTGTGGACGATCCGCGGTGCGCCCACGTATCGGCGGCCTCGCGCAGCGGACGCGACGTCGCCGGCGCGCCGGGGCTTGCGTTTTCCCTGGATCAGCCCGAGACGATCGCCGACGCCGTGCGCGCGGCCGCCGACGGCCAGGGCCTTCATCTTGTGATCGCGGCCACCGGCGCGCTGCACGGCGAGGCCGGGCTCGACCCGGAGAAGTCCTGGCGTCACCTGGATGCGGACCGCCTCGCGGAGGCCTTTCGCGTGAACACGATCCTGCCGGCGATGATCGCGCACCATGCCCTCGGCGCCTTGGCGCGCGGATTCCGCGACGCGCCGGAGAAGGCCGTGTTCGCCGCGCTGTCCGCGCGGGTCGGCTCGATCTCCGACAACCGGCTTGGCGGCTGGCACGGATATCGCGCCTCCAAGGCGGCCCTGAACCAGATCATCCGCACCCTGTCCATCGAGCTGGCCCGCAAGGCGCCGCACGCCGTCTGCGCCGGGCTGCATCCGGGAACGGTGGACACCGGCCTCTCCGAGCCGTTCCAGTCCAATGTGCCCGACGGCAAGCTCTTCACGCCGGACTTCTCGGCCGAGCGCCTGCTGCGTGTGATCGACGGACTCGGCCCGGAACACAGCGGGCGCTGCTTTGATTGGGCGGGAGAGGAGATCGCACCGTGACGCCGGACCTCACCGACCCGCCCCGGGCCGTGCTGGACGGACTCACACGGGCGGCGAAGGACAAAAAATCGCCCTGGCGCTGGCCGGTCCTGTGTACGCGCGGCGAACCCTATCCCGGTGCGCGCATGCTGGTCTTGCGCGCCTTTGACCGCGGCGCGCTGGAGATCGAGCTGCACACCGACGCCCGGTCGGCGAAGCTGGACGACCTGCGCACCGACCCGGCCTGCGCGCTCTTGTTCTTCGACACGGGGTCCATGGTGCAGTTGCGCCTGGACGGCCGGGCCCACGTCCTGACGGGCGAGGCCGCAACGGCCGCCTATGAGCGTGCGCCGGAGAGCTCGCTGGACAACTATCGCGGCTTCGCGCCCGGCGACGATCTGGATGCGCCGCACACCGCGCCGAGCGACGACGCGGCGGGCAATTTCGCCGCGATCCGCATCACGCTGGAGCGCGCCGATCTCCTGGTGATCAGCCGGGACGGACATGAGCGGCGGTTCGTGGACTTTACCACCGCGCCGCCATCCTGGCGCAGGGCCGCCCCGTAACCGACTGCAGTGTTTGTTCTTTCAGGACCTTGCCTTTCCGGGCACGGCGCGGTGCACTGGGGCGTTGCTTGAAAAGGGAGACGCCAATGGCCGGCCATGTGGATCCGACCCGGGACAGTTTCGACGCCTTCAAGGCCCTGCCGCGCGATGAGCCGGTGGAGATGCTCAACTTGTTGCGCCTGCGGGATCGGGCGACCTATGCGGACGGGCGCACAGCCAGTGGATTCGAGGCCTACCGCACCTATGGCGAAACGTCCGGTCCGATCTTCAAGCGTGTCGGCGGCAAGATCATCTGGCGCGGGCAGCCGCGCTCGGTGCTGATCGGTCCTGGAGACGAGGCGTGGGATCTGGCCTTCATCGCCGCCTATCCCAGCGCCGCGGCGTTCCTGGAAATGATCACCGACGAAGTCTATCAGCGCGAGGCCGTGCCCCACCGGGTCGCCGCGGTCCTCGACAGCCGCCTGATCCGCAACACGCCGCAGGAAGGCGGCGACGTCTTCGGTTAAGCGCCCCCCTGAGGCACGGCGGCCCTTTCTCGGGGCGAGCGGGACTGCAGATGACTAGAGCGCTGTCCCGAGTTATCGGGCCGGACGGCGCTCTATGCTGTTCGTATTTCAGCCGGCGCGGCCCGGCTTGCGGCGAGCTGGTCTGCGCAGACGTCGATGAGCAGATCCCGATCCACCGGCTTGGGCACATAGGCGTCCATGCCCGCCGCCTTGTACCGCTCGGCGTCACCGGACAGCGCGTCGGCGGTGAGAGCAATGGCGGGCGCCGATCCGCCGGGCAGGGTGCGCAGACGCTGCAGCGTCTCAACTCCGCTCAGTCCGGGCATATGGACGTCCAGGAGGACCAGATCAAAGGACGCGTAGCGGAACGCCGCAATCGCCACCTCGCCGCTGTCCGCTTCGACGACACGGGCGCCTTCCGGTTCCAGGAAGCAGCGCGCCACCAGGCGGTTCACCTCGTTGTCGTCGACCAGAAGCACGCGCGCCCCTTCGAGCCGCCGGGCCTCACGCCCCGGCTCCGTCACGGCCTCCGTGTCGGCGACGCCGGCTTTCAGGGTCAGCGTAAAGCAGGATCCTTCGCCCGGCGCAGACTGCAGCGTGACGTCGCCCCCCATGGCCTGGGCGAGTTCCCGGGCGATCACCAGGCCCAACCCGGCGCCGCCATGCTTGCGGGCCGCAGACCCGTCGGCCTGGCTGAAGCGCTGGAACAGGCGGTCTCGGTCGGCGGGCGTAATGCCGCATCCGGTGTCGGACACCATGATCTCCAGAATCCAGCCCGCACCCAGCGTGTCCAGGGCGCGTGCGGACACGGTCACGCCGCCGATATCGGTGAACTTCACCGCGTTGGCGACAAGATTGCTGACCATCTGCTTGAGGCGCACCGGATCGGTGGTGACGCGCGCCGGCAGACCTGCGGTCTTGCACGTGATCGACAGGCCCTTCTGTGACGCCGAAGCGTCGAACAGGGCGCAGACGTCCTCAATCAGGGCCGCAGGGTCCACCAGCTCCTCAACGAGGCGCAGACGGCCCGCCTCGATCCGGGAGATGTCGAGCACATCGTTAAGGACGGTGAGCAGATGGCCGCCGGACCGGACGATGATGCCCGCCTTTTCCGCTTGCGCCGGGGGCAGCCCGTCCTCAACGAGCGACCGAGCCATGCCCAGAACGCCGTTCAGGGGGGTCCGCAATTCATGGCTCATATTCGCCAGAAACGCAGATTTCGCTTCGCTCGCCGCCTCGGCCGCCCTCAGCGCGACCTTCAGGTCGGCGGCGAGGGTTTCGGCGTCATCAGCAAGGTTCGCCACGGCGATGTATTGCGCCACGGCCGACACCAGCGAGACCTCCTCGGGCGTCCATCGGCGCGGCCCGCCCACATGCTCGCAGCACACGATCCCGCTGACCCGGCGCCCCGCCAGAATCGGCGCGTCCAGGAGGGCTCCGACGCCGGTGGGGCACAGATAGGTCTGCGTGAAGGCGCGGGTGATCGGGTCCTCCGTCGCACTCTGCACATTGATGACGCGACCGGCCCCGACTGCTTCGAAATAGGCTGGATTGATGGAGCGCTCTATGCGGGCGCCGCTTTCATGGCGGCCGGTCCGCGTATCGAACAGGGTGACGCAGGCGACCGCGTCTTCGCTGTCCTCGAGCCGCCAGACGCTCACGCGCGCGGCGTCGACGAGCTGGCTGACGCGCCTCACCGCCTCCTCGATCAGCCGGGAGCGATCCCAGCCTTCCTCCACGTGGTGGCGAGCCAGCGCCTCAAGGCCTGCGTTGAAACGGCGGGAGCGCTCAAGCGCGGCCTGAAGATCGGCTTCAGCGCGCCGCCGGGCCTCGGATTCGTCGTCGATCCGTCGCAGCAGCGGCAACCAGCGAAGCAGGCCGGCGCCGATGACGAGAAAGGCGAGGGTGTAGAACCCGTAAGCCAGTGTGTCGCCGGCCGACATGGCGCCCGGTTCGAGGATGCGGAGAAGGCCCGCAACGTGCTCCAGGCTGGCGCAGGCGGCGCCCAGGGCCAGGATGACGAGGCCGGCGAGCACCATGTTTCCACCGCGCCGCGCGCGGCCGAGCCGGCGTGTCACGGCCCAGAACAGCACGGCCATGGCCGTAGAGATGGTGAGGACCGTCAAGTCGCCGATTATATTCAAAAGTCACCCCCGCCTGATCGGCGGTCGCTAGGCCGCCCGGGTAAAGATATCGTCAGCGAGCCTGCTGGAACCCGTCCGTCAGGCTTGGCGCTCCTTTATCCGATGCAAGGGGCGCGGCCTGTTTATTCAGGAATTCGACAGCCCTGGCGTGGTCCACCGGACGGCAAAGTCCGAAGCCCTGTGCGAGATCGCACCCTAGAAGGCGCAGAACCTTGAGTGCGTCTTCGTCCTCCACGCCCTCGGCGGTGATCTCCATTCCCAGATTGTGGGCGAGATCGATCGTGGACTTCACCAGAAGGCGGTCGCGGCGGGAGGTGGCGATGTGTCGGATGAACGAGCGGTCCAGTTTCAGTTCGCGCGCCGGCAGCGTCTTCAGATAGGCCAGTGAAGACACGCCGGTGCCGTAGTCGTCGATGGCCAGGTCGATTCCGGCCTCCGTCCACATTTCCAGATTGGCGATCGCCCGCTCGGGATCGGCGATGACTGCGGTTTCGGTGATCTCGAAGCTCACCTTGCCGGCCGCGCGCTCCACGATGTCGGCGGCCTGCCGGGCGAAGCTGGCGTCTCCCAGCAGGGCGCCGGACATGTTGACCGCCACGATGATGTCGTGGCCCGCCTCCTTGAAGCGCGCCTGGTCAGACACCGCGCGCTCCAGCGCCCATTCCGTGAAATCGCGGATGCGGCCGGTTTCCTCGGCGGCCGGGATGAACTGATCCGGCGCGATCGCGCCCCGCTCGGGATCGGTCCACCGGCACAGCGCCTCGGCGCTGGTGTAGGTTTCAGTGCGCAGGTTGAGCTTCGGCTGATAGTGCAGATCCATCTCACCATTGCGCGTGGCCGCGATCATGGCGCTCATGAGCGCCAGATTGCGCGACGCGTCGCGTGCGCCGCCCGGCTTGAACAGCGTCACCGGCCGGCGGGCCTTGCGCCCTTCCCCGATCGCCAGGGCGGCGTGACGGATCGCCCGGTCGCCGTCCTCGTCGACCGCTGCGCCGGCCAGCGCGATCACGTCGATTTCCAGCGCCCCGCACATGATCGTTGTGTTGGCGGTCTTCTGCAGGCCGGCGGCGAACGCCTCCAGCTCGGCTTCTTCTGTGAGCGTGGTGAGAAAGCCCAGCATTCCCGGCGCGATCACCGTGGGCTGCTGACCGTCCGCAGCTGCGCTCAGCCGTTCGGAGAGGCGGCGGACCAGCTCCGCCGTGGTCTCGAAGCCGACGGCGGCGCGCAAATGCGCGAAGCGCTCGATCTCGACGGCCACGACGCCATGGATCGCGCGCTGGCGCCCGGCGGCTTCGGCGAAGCGGCGCACCAGGTCGGCGCGCGACGGCAGGCCGGTTTCGGCGTCGGTATAGAGCGCCTTGGCGAGCATGCGGCGGCGCTCCTGGGCGGAGCGGTACCGCACTGCGAACAGGGCGACGAGGGCCAAAGCGGTCACAAGGGCGCCAAGGGCCGCCATCAGACGCTGGCGCGCTCGGTTTTCCGCCAGGGTCAGATCCTGCTCCAGCCGCTCCGTGCGCAGCTGCTCGATCTCCAGCTCCTGGGCTGCGAAATCGAATTGCGCCCCCAGCAGGGCGGTGTTCGCCGAAGCGGCGACATCGCGCCCTTCATCATCGAGCCGCTTGAAGGCGCGCAAGTGTTGCGCGGCCATCTGGTGATCACCCATCGCCTCGTAAATGCCGGCGGCGGCCTCATGGAATTCGACGAAATGATAGGCGGTCTGGTCCAGCGCCAGCCCGTCGAAGGTCCGGCCGATTTCGTCCGCCGCTTCTGTCAGGTCACCTTGTCCGAAGGACGCCTTTGCTCTGACGCCCCACAAAAAGCGCATCCACTCAGAGGACTCTTCCCGCTCCGCGATGGCAAGCGCGCCGTCGACGATCAGCTTCGCGTCGGCGTGCCGGTCGAAATCGGTGTAAAGCGCCCCGAGATTGTTCAGGATCCGCACCTGCAGGAGCGGGCTGTCCATGGTTTCGGCGATATCGCGGGCGCGGCGATAGTGCTCCAGAGCGTCGGCGAAGCGGCCCAGCTCGCGATAGGCGTTGCCAAGATTATTGGCGAGCGCCAGATCCAGGGACGGATCGCCGGAATAGAGCGCTCCAGCGTCCTGGTAGTAGCCCGCTGCGCGCTCATACTCATGGGCGCTCATATAGATTTCGGCGATCGAATGGAGGGTGATGGCCTGACTACGGATTTCGCCGATCTCGGCGTAGACTTCATGGGCGTGCTGCAGATAGGTCAGCGAGCCGCCGTAGTCGCCAAGCCGGGACGCGCCCCGGCCGGCGGAATGGAGCAAATCTGCGTACAGCTTGTCCGCTTCGGCGGCGGGGCCGAGCGCCTCCAGGGCCCGAAGCGCCTGTGCGTATGAGTCCTCGGCCCGACCGAGTCGCGCAAGAGCTTCAGATTGGAGCCACCACGCGCGCGCAAGATCTACCGGAGCCGTCTCGTGGCCGCTGTCTCGCTGTATGACGAGTTCGGCCGCCTCGGCGTGACTGAGCGCGGCCGCGGGGTTGGCCATCATGGAGCCGCGGGCTTGATCGATGGCTGATTGGTAGGAGTCGCTGCGCTCCGCCGCGCCTGCAGGGGCGAACTGGCCGGCCGACGCGCCGCCTGCGAGGGTCAGATTCAGCGCCGCGACTGCTACGATCACTAGAGCTTTGACTTGCAAACCGCTCACCTCGTATTCCGGCGCAATTCATGCGCCTTGAATACTCAGGCTCCCACACGCGCGTAAATTTAAAGGAAACCAGCAGCGATTGCAGGCGGCACAACACAATCGTTGAATATAGAACAGCCGGCGTGATCGCCACGCCGGCTGTTTCCAGAGACGCATCGTGTGAGGCGGGAGCCTAGAACCGGACGGTCAGGCGGGCCCCGCCTGCGCCGCCGCCGCCGCGCTCGGCACGCAGGAACACGGCTTAGTCGCCATCAGCGCTCATCGGAGCCTGGTAGAGCGCTTCAGCGATCAGGCGCCGGTCCGATCCGAGTCTCCAGCTGTATTCGCTCAGGGCGAGCGTTCCGGTTTTGCGGTCGTACGCAAAATCAATGAGCCCGACGGTCACGTGACCGCCCTGGCCGGACGCCTCGGACAGCGCCGGAGACCAGTTCGCGGTCGCCATCCAGTGGTCGAAACGATCGACGCCGGAATAGGCCATCAGGCCGTCGTAAAAGGCGAGAAAGAATTCCGCGCGCTGGGACGCGTCCATGGATCCAAGGCTCGCCGGATCGGAGAGATCGAGCCCATATTGATTGAGGAGCGGCCCCAGAAACGCCTCGTCGAAGCTGGAACCGGATTGCGCCGCCACCGCGTCGCCGAATACGGACTCGGCTTGTGCAAAAATGCCCTGAAGGCTGTCGGCCAGCCTCGCCAGATCGTCGGGAGAGACCAGGCTTATCGCGCCCCACCGGGCGTCGAGCTCGCCCCAGGCCGGGCCGACCTCGGTCCAGAAGGGACTGATCGAGCCCCGGAACGGCGAGATGGAGCCCCAGAACGGGGAGATCGCACCGTAACTGGGATTAAGCGCGCCGTGAAACGGGCTGATCGCACCCCAAAACGGAGAGATTGAGCCGTAGAAGGGACTGATCGCACCATAGGACGGTGTGATGACCACGTCTTCGGTGGAGGAGTCTTGTGCGCCGGCCGCGCTGGCCGCAAAGGCCATCCCGGCAAGAATCGCAGCGGCGGCCGTGCCGGTCTTGAGATGTCAAACCATTGTGAACCCCAATCTGAACATGCATCAGATTAGTGTTCGATGGGTGAGCACCCGGTTACGCAGTAGGGTTAATAAAGCCTTATTATAATATAAAGTTAATCTAATATAGGGCACATGATCAAAGCCGGGCGCGCAAAACGAAGGCGTCCAACCCGAAGACGGAATCCGGCGCGCCCATGGCCGCCGGACACCGTCTTTATGAACAAGCCGCCTAGAAGCGCACGTTGAAGCGCACCCCGCCCGCAGCGCCCGACTGCGTCTCGGCGCGCACGAACAGGCCGTATGCGCCGCGCTCGCTGAAGGCCGGGCCTTCATAGAGCACTTCCGCGATCATCCGGCGTTCGCCCTCCAGAGCCCAGCGCTCTTCGGACAGCCCGAGCGCGCCGGTGGTGCGATCGGCGACGGTCATGGCGGCGTAGGTCAGGGCGCCGCTTTCCACGTGGAGGGGCTGGATCAGGCTCGCCCGAAGACCGCCCTCGGTTCCAAGGAAGCCGGTGCGCGTGAGGCTCACCTGCCACGCACTGGACAGCGCGGCCTCGCTCAGCGAGATCGCAGAGGCGTCGAATCCGGTGGCCGCCGTGCGCCCCATGGTCGCCGAAGCGTCGAGGGTCAGAGCGGTGCCGAGGACAGCCTGTGCGCTGACCGTGGCCGCATCGGTGGCGGCGCCTCCGCCGAACCCGATGAGACCCGCGCCCTGGGCGCCAAGCAGTGCGTCGCGCTCCATCAGGCGGGTATAGCCCGCGCCCACGGTGAGCGAGTCGGTGACCGAATGGGTCAAGGCGGCGTTGAGCGCGGTGGCGGCGTAGGCGTCGACGCCGGCGATCAGGCCTCGCTCTTCACCCGTGAACGGATCGGTGTACTGGCGCTCGTCATGGGCGCTGGTCATACCGGCGGTGAACCGGGTGTTCTCGCCGATCGGCGCCGAGGTGGCGAAATAGGCGCCGCCGGACGCGAAGCCGAGCACGGGATTGACGCCGCCGGACACGGGACGGTGGTCGGCGAAGAGATTGAAGCCCGCCTGACCGGTGAGGGCGAAGGCGCCTTCGCCGGCGCCGAACTCGAAGCGGCGGCCGGTGACGGCGTTCTCCACCCGGACGCCGGCCTGGAAGTCCAGCGTGTCGGCGGAGCGCGCCCGGCGCGGATCAGCCTTCGCTGCGAACGCCGTGACCGTCATATCTCCTGAACGCGCCAGAGACGCGGTCGACTCGGCCCGACTGGAGAAGCCTGTCAGACCGACGACCGATTGCTCGGAGATCCACGCTTCGGCGGCTCCGACTTCGCCGAGATCGCTGCTCTCATACTCGGTGATGAGCGTCGACAGGGAGATCGAGAAGTCGCGATAGGTGTCATTGATCGGCTCGAAGACCGCGAGGCCGCGATCGCGCAACATGCCGCGCAGGGCGACGCCAGCCAGAACCCGCATGTCGCCGCTGGAGTGTGAGCGTCCGAACAGGTCGAAGAACACCAGATCCTGGGGGTCCAGCGGGTCCATCGCCGCCGAAATGTCAAGAATGCCGCGGCCGTACACCGGATCCGGACCCGGCGCGCCCACGTCCCGGGCGGAGCCCAGAAGGATGTCGGCCAGGTCCGGGCCGTCGAGCCAGCTCCACTGGCTTTTCACGAGGGCGGCGGCGCCGCTCACCAGCGGCGTTGCGAACGAGGTTCCGGTGACACGAACCGTGCCGCCTTGACCGTCGTCGATGAGCAATTGCTCGCCCGGCGCGACGAGGAAGCGGTCCATGACCCGACCGCCTTCGACACATCCGCCGTCGACGGTGAAACACGCCTCGCCGGGACCGTTGGAGAACACGGACATGTAGCCGAGCGGATTGACCGAGCCCACGATGATCAGATTGTCCACCGGGATCGCGCCGGTCCAGTCGATGTCGTCGGACTGATAAACGCCGTCATTGCCGGCGGCGAAGACGAAGAGGGCGTCAGAGCCGCGGCGCGCCACCACATCATCCGCGAGAACATCGCGCCAGCCGGCGTCAAAGGTGGAGCCGGGAACGCCCAGCGACAGGTTGATGATGTCCGCGGTGCGCGTGAGGCGGCGGAGGCCTGTGGTGACGTCGGCCCAGCCTGCGGTCAGCGTCTCGTCGAACGGATTGAAGCTTCTCAGGCGCACATCGGGCGCCACGCCCATGGCGCCGGTGAAATCATGCGGCGCCGCAATCAGGCTCGCCACCGCGTCTCCGTGGAAGATTTCGATGCCGTCCGTGGCGTCACGCCATTCGGCCCGGCTGGCGAGAGTGGTGCGATCGGTCAGGTCCAGCAGGCCCACCGTCACGCCGCGCCCGCCGCCGGCGGCTTGCGACACGGCCGGAGACCAGTTGGCCGTGGCCATCCAGTGGTCGGCCCGGTCGGCGCCGGAGAAGCTCATCAGACCATCGTAGAAATCCAGGAAGAACGCGTCGCGAACCGGCGCCCCTGCACCCAGCAGGGTGTCAGGGTCGGAAAGATCGAACCCGTACTTGGCGAGAAGCGCGTCGCGGAAGGCGTTGAAATCGTCGCCGGTCTGCTCTGCGATGGCCGCGCCGAAAACGGAGTCCGCCTCACCGAAAAGGGTTTCCAACGCCGACACGAGTTCAGCGGCGCGCGTCGGGTCCCCGGTCTCCGCGACCCGGCCCCAGAACGGCGAGATCTCGCCCCAGAAGGGCCCGATATCGCCCCAGAAGGGACTGATGCTGCCCCAGAACGGGGAGATCGACCCGTAGAACGGGCTGATGCTGCCCCAGAACTGCTCGATATCGCCCTCGAAAGGCGAAATGCTGCCCCAGAACGGGGAGATGCTGCCCCAGAAGGGAGAGATCGAACCGTAGAACGGATTCAATGCGCTCTGGAACGGGCTGATGCTGCCCCAGAACGGCGAAATGCTCCCGTAGTAATATTCCAGATCACCTTCGAACGGGCTGATGCTCCCCCAGAAGGGAGAGATGGAGCCCCAGAACGGCGAAATGGAGCCCCAGGACGGCTCGATCGCGCCTTCGAACGGGGAGATGGAACCCCAGAACGGAGAGATCGACCCCCAGGACGGTTCAACTTCCCCTTCAAACGGAGAGATCGAACCCCAGAAGGGATCGATATGACCTTCAAACGGCGAAATGCTTCCCCAGAACGGGCTGATGCTGCCCCAGAAGGGCGAGATGCTGCCCCACATGGGATCCAGTTCGCCTTCGAACGGGGAGATGCTTCCCCAGGCGGTGTCGATCGAACCCTCGAAAGGAGAGATGCTGCCCCAGAACGGAGAAATCGATCCATAGAAAGGCGAAATCGACCCGTAGAACGGCGAGATGGAGCCATAGAAGGGCGAGATGGAGCCGTAGAACGGCGAAATGGATCCATAGAACGGTGAGATCGACCCGTAAAATGGCGAAATCGAACCGTAGCTCGGCGTCAACCGGTCTTCAAAACCCGTCTGCCCCTGAAGTGTGAATTGTGAGGATTGCGCAGCCGCCTCAGCGGCGAAGGCCAGAGAAAGGACCGCCGCGATCGCCGAGCCACACTGAAGAACCTTGCGCATCGTCACTCCCCCGAACAAACGCTTGAGAGGCGTATCTAGCACGTCCGCCGGGATAAGGTAAGCAAAAATTAACGCTGATTCCGACACCGCGCCCGAGCGGCGAGCGGCCGGGCTCCGCCAACGGTCTGGGGCGAGCGCCTTCCAGCCACCCTCGGTTTCTGGCGATGCGGCGGGCGGGTGTGAGGCGGCTCACGCGTTCCGGGCCATGGCTTCTGCGCCGGGGAAGTCGCGCAAGCACCCGGCCGCCCGGAAGGAAAGAGAGTCGCAAGCAATTCGGGTGAGGGCGGATCGGCCAGGTTCGAACCGGAGCGGTTCGAAAGGCCGGCCGCCGCCTGCAGCCTGAGCAAGGGATCGGATACGCGCAGGCCAGGGAGAGACAGGGAAATGGTGCCGCTTGCGTGACTCGAACACGCGACCTACGCATTACGAATTGTTTTTCGTAACAATATCAGAGATTTAGATGCTCTACGAAATCGTTGGACCCGGTTGGATAAGCCATTGGCCAGAATCCACTTTCAGGAGTCGAGGGGTAGCATGGGGTATCAGCCTGTTGCCACCCCTTTGACCCCGCAACCCTACTGGAAGAATACAGATCAGGAATTGCCCTACTAATCCGTCCCGCTCCCCCGGACCTCCCCCTATCAACGGCGCTCTCAGATCGGGCGGGGGAACAAGCCCGTGGATGGAGGGATGTCCCGGATCGGCCGGATTCTTGATGTTCAGGCATTTGCGGAAACGGTAAGCGCTTGATCTGTCAGTCCAAGCGGGTGATCTTGGCGCTTCAGGCTGGGGGGAAGTGCATTGCAGACAGACGATTTTTCAATCGAAACAATATTGGCCGAAGGCCGCCGATTTATGGTGCCGTTGTATCAGCGGAAGTACCAGTGGGCAGATGAGCGGCTAGTGCCCTTTTGGGATGATGTCGAAGCGAAGGCCGCAGAAGTGCTCGGCGGTAACAATCGCTTCCAACACTATATGGGTGCGCTGATCCTCGCGCCTCTCGGTGAGGGATCGCAAATCGGTGTCACGCCAAGAGTGCAGGTGGTCGATGGGCAGCAGCGGCTAACGACCTTTCAGCTTTTCCTTGCAGCACTGCGCGAGGTGGCTCGGACGCATGAGTTCGCCGGCATCATTGATCAAGCAAATGGCTACCTGTTTAACCAGCCGCGACCGAAAGACACGGACCCGCTGGTAAGGTTCAAGCTGACACCGACGCCATCGGACCGCGAAATCTTCCACGACATCATCGACATCGAATATCCAAAGGTCCGGGCTAAGTACCAGCGCTTCTATTGGGGCAGCGGCGTCCCGAAGAACACGCCATTCCGGGCATTGCGTGCATACGACCTGTTTCGGAAATGGATCAGCGAATTTGCGCTCAACGGTCCCAGCGATGCTGAACCTGACACAGAGGATGAGGCGGTCGAAACGACTGATGAGGGCGCTACGCCGGAGGTGATCGAGCAGCGCCTTGATGCCCTGCTAAGCGCCGTGCTCGCACAGATGAAGCTCGTCGTCATTACGCTGGGCGAGGGCGACGACGCTCAGGTCATTTTCGAGACGCTAAATTCCAAGGGTGAACCGCTCCTGGCTATGGACTTGGTGCGGAACAACATCTTCCACCGGGCCGAGAAACAAACCACGGCGACGGATGAGCTGTATAAAGAGCTTTGGGACCCGTTCGACGCGCCTTGGTGGCGAGAGGACGCGCCGAACGCTCGTCCTAGACGTCCGCGAATTGACCATTTCCTCGCGCATGTCCTCGCCGCCGAGACCGGTGCGAGCATCGCTATGCGCGAACTCTATGCAGAGTATCGCGCCTTCGCGGTGCCGAAAGGGCGGCCCCGCTTTCCGAATGTCGAAGACGAATTGAAGGTGTTGCAGCGACACTCACCAATCTATGAAACCCTAGAGGGGCGGGCAGACGAAAATCCGACAATGGCTTGGCTGGGTCGAAAGCTGGCGACTTGGCAAGTCACCACGGCCTACCCGATTGCTTTGCAGATCGCGGCGGCAGGGCTTCCAGACGATGAGCAAGACCGCATCGCCCGGCTGGTCTATTCCTACATCGTCCGCCGCGCCGTCTGTGACCTCACCAACAAGAATCTCAATAAGCTGTTTCAGGCGGTCTCGCAGAAATTCTTTGAAGATGGTCCGTCCTATGACAACCTTCGGGACTTCTTCTTCACCCGCTCGGGAGAGAGTTCGCGGTTCCCCCGCGATGAAGAATTCCGGCTCGGCATTCTGCAAAACCCTGTCTATCAACTGGCTCCCGGCGACCGCAACAAGGACATCCTGTGGGAGCTTGAGCTGGCCAGCCGCTCAAAATTCGCGGAGAAGGTCGCCCGCCCCGGTGGGCTGTGGACTGAGCACGTCTTGCCAGTGTCGTGGACCGAGGATTGGCCGTTCGCTGAAGGTGAGTTCACACCGCGCGGTCATGGGCACCAGAAGGCGGAAGACCGCGACCGACTGCTGCACACGCTGGGCAACCTGACCTTGATCACCGGTGCTCTCAACATTTCATCGGGAAACAAGGGCTTCGCTCAGAAGCGCGAAAAGTTTGACGAGCACACGTCACTTTTCCTGAACAAGTGGTTCGCTAAACGGGAGTCGTGGACCGAAGCCGACATCCGGGAGAGGGGTGAGCATCTTGCGGAAAAGGCGTTGGTCATCTGGCCCGGATTGGGAGCGTGACCGACGTCGGCGATGGCACACTACATGATCACGGGCCGGAATATCGACTCCGGCGTGATCAGGCTCGGGGCAGTGATGCCGTTGGCCGGGTTCGACATCCGCAGGCCGTACCCTTTTTCAAGCCACGGCAGGATATCGGTTTCGCTCGTCACCCGGATATAATCGGCCTCGAAACGGGTCTTGGACACCACATAGCTGCCGTCCTCGTGTCTGTGAGGGAATAGTAGCTCCCCCGAACGTGCGCCCCGGCTGACGAACGCGTGCAGGCTATGCTTTGGCACTCAAGATTCTCCGTATCGTTGGTAGCTGTCGTGAAATTCATTCCGCTGCCTTGCTTTCCCGCACGCGCCGGAAGATTTCGAGCGCAAGGTGTTCGTGGGCTGCCGAGCGGAATTCCTTGTCGGTCATCACGCGCGAGAAGATTTCCTCATTGCCCTCCATGCGGTCAATGAACAGCTCATCCAGCATCCGTTCCAGATAGGATGAGAAATTGGCTAGGTTGTTAGCCTTGGCGGCTTCAACGATTTTGTCGTCCTCTTCCGCGCTGGCGCGTATCTGATCAAAAAAGAACTGGTCGGCCTCAGTGAAATTCGTGCCGAAACGCTCGTTCAGCTTCGCCACCAGTGTGGACAAGGCAACGCCTTCTTCCGCGAAACCTCCAGTGCCAACGTCCGTCGGTCCCTTGAGCGGGACGGCCTCACCGTAGCCCAAGTCGATTGAGCCCTCGGTCATCTGCTGGAGCCGGAAGAAGCGAAGCGCGACCTCATCGTCCAGTGCAAAGGCTTGGCCATCACCGGGCGGTGGCAGCTTGGCTATCAGGTTACGTACGAAGGCGTAGAGCTTTTCAAGTTCGCTATCCTGATATGGGATGATCTGCGAGAGAAAGGCATAGAGATTGCGATAGGCGGTTAGCTGGCCGCGAAACTCGTCCTGCTCTTGCTCTTCCCTGTCACCAAACCGCTGCACGACCGCATCAAGCACCGCGTTCATCAGCCGGTGATCGGTAGCCGAATGATCACGCTTGGCACGATACCAGACTTCGGCAAAGGCGTTGACGTCATCGGGCGCAAATATCGCCCATTCGAGTAGCTTGTGCTGCAACTCGGAAAGGCGGTGAGGATCGGCGTTTTCGCCAATCGGCGTTACCTCGTAGTACGGCTTGAAGGCTTTGTAGATGTCATCTTCTTCGTTCGCGAAGTCGAGGACGAAGGTGCGTGCCTTGCCCGGCGCCATCCGGTTCAGGCGCGAGAGGGTCTGCACCGCCTGCACGCCCGCGAGCCGCTTCACGACATACATTGTCTGCAGGAGGGGCTGATCGAATCCGGTCTGATACTTCTCCGCCACCAAGAGCACACGGTAGTCGTCACGCTCGAAGGTCTCGGGCAACTCGCTTTCTGCGAGGCCATCGTTCATCGACACTTCGGTGTAGGCCGATCCCGGGTCCTCCGGATCTTCCACGGTGCCGGAAAAGGCGACGAGCGAGCGGATGCCATCGTAGCCGTGCGCCTTGATATAGCGGTCGAAGGCCAGCTTGTATTTCACTGCGGCAAGGCGCGAGCCTGTCACGACCATGGCCTTCGCGCGACCGCCGAGCTCGTGCATGACGTAGAGCCGGAAATGCTCCACGATGACCGACACCACCTGCTCGATATTGACCGGGTGCAGTTCGAGATAACGCGTCAGCGCCTTCGCCGCTTTCTTGCGCGGCACCTCCGGGTCGTTCTCCACCTGCTTGATGAGGCCGAAGAACCGTTTGTAGGTCGTGTAGTTCAAGAGCACGTCCATGATGAAGCCTTCTTCAATGGCTTGCCGCATGGTGTACTCGTGGAACGGCGATGTGCCGGACGGTCCCGGCTCGTCAAACAGCACCTTGGTCTTGAATTTTGGGGTAGCGGTGAAGGCGAAGAAGGAAAGGTTCGGCTGACGGGCGCGCTTTAACGCGTCACGCAGCATCGCCGCCTTGGCGTCATCGGAAAGGTCGTCATCCTCCTCGTCTGACATCTGCGCAGCAATCGCCGCCTCAATGCCATCCTTGTTCAGCATGCCCTTGAGCGCGGTGGCGGTCTCGCCGCTTTGCGAGGAATGTGCCTCGTCCACGATCACGGCAAAGCGCTTGCCCGCCGTGTCGATCTTCACGCCTGTACCCTTCCCTTCGAGCGTCGAGAGCGCCTGCGAAATAAACGGAAATTTCTGGATCGTCGTGATGACAATCGGCGTGCCCTGCGACAGAGCGCGAACGAGTTGCTGGGTGTCTTCGTCAATCTTCTCGACCACCCCGGTCTTATGCTCGAACTGATAAATGGTGTTCTGCAATTGCTGGTCGAGCACGCGCCGGTCGGTGACGACCACCACCGAATGAAACACCTTCTCGTCATTGGCGTCATGCAGGCTCGCCAGCCGGTGCGCCAGCCAGGCGATGGAGTTGGACTTTCCCGACCCCGCCGAGTGCTGAACGAGGTAATTTCGCCCCGCCCCGTTCTCGCGCGCATGGGTAACAAGCTTCCGCACGGCATCAAGCTGGTGATAGCGCGGGAAGATCATCGTTTCCTTGCGGATGGTGCGCACACCCTTGTCGGTCTTGACCTGCCGCTCCTTCAGCTCCAGGTGCATGAAGCGTTGCAATATGTCGATCAGGCTGTCTGCCTGTAGTACTTCATCCCAGAGGTAATGGGTCTTCCAGTTGCCCTCGACGGGCGGATTGCCCGCACCATGGTTGTTGCCCCGGTTGAAGGGCAGGAACACCGTCTCCTTGCCCTTGAGGCGCGTGGTCATCCACACCTCATCCGGATCCACCGCGAAATGCACCAGCGCCCGCTTCTTGAAGGCGAACAGCAAATCGCGCTCGTCGCGCTGCTCCATGTATTGCTTGACCGCATCCGCCGCACGCTGGCCGGTCAGCGGGTTTTTCAGTTCCGCCGTGACCACAGGCAGGCCGTTCAAGCTCAGCGTCACGTCAATGATGCAGCGCCGGTTCTTGCCCTCGGCGTTTTTCATCACCGAGGTGAAGGCCACCTGCCGCGTGATGGTCAGCCGGTTGGCGGCATAGGACGCGGCGGCCTCGGGGTTCATGCCGGAGTTCGGGCGGAACCAGGCCAGCCGGAAGGTCTTGCCATAGCATTTGAAGCCGTGACGCAGGACGTGCAGCGTGCCCTTGATGTCGAGTTCCTTGGAAAGGCTGTCGAGTACGGTCGGTTCTGTCTTGGCTCCCAGCAGGGCTTCGAGCTGCCCCCACTTTGCCGCCTGAGTGTCTTTCAGAAATCCCATGACGTCTTCGGGAAACAGCGCCAGCGCCTCGTCATAGGCGGCCGGCGCGCGCTTCGTGTAGCCGCCCGCGCCGACCAGCCCGGCCTCGATAGCTGTCTCAAAGTCGCTTTCGGTGTGGCCCGCCATCGTCACGCCGCCGCTGCATGTATAAGTGCGTCGTCAATCTGGATACCCGCACCCTTCATGCGAGTTGCAAGCTTTACTGCCACTTCTTTCACATGCTCATTGAACTCAAGGTATATGACCCCGCTCACGTCTGTAGGCATTTCAAGCGCGCCCTTCTTGAGCAGAACCATTCGCTCCCGGCCAAGCGATGCCAAAACCATTCCTAGTTCGAGGATAACATTCTGTCTCGCGCGCGGTTGGCGGTCCTCGTCTGCTTTGGCCTTCGGGTATCCATAATCGTCCGGCGTCATCAGAATGATGCCGAAGGCAGCCTCTTTATAAATCTGCTGCTCCAATGCCTCGATTAGAGTTTTAGACTCCCCGTCATTGTTTTGTAGAATATAGGGATCGAGGCCGAGCCGCCGTAAGACCAATTCGAGTTGTTCTAGTGCTCGCGTATCATGCCCATGAACGACAAAAATCTTTGTTTTCCCATCCTTAAGTTTTGGCGCGGTGGCGGCAGGCACAGCCATGCCGGCGGACGAGAAAATGGCCTCCAATTCGGCTTTGGGATCAGCCTTTCCCTGACATTGCACCGTACCTTTGTGCGGCCAGTAGTTTAGGACTCCGCTGCGCTGCGACCTAAACGAGACGCGTCCGTTTCCATCATCGGACCATTCGCCCTTGATTCCGTGAGAAGCAACCAGCTCTTTGAGGGCATCTGGACCATCGTGAAATTCAATCGCCATTTAGTTCTCCTATCTGCCCGGTAACAGCGGCTGTTATCAATGCTGCCCGATACTCAGAAAGAACTCGACAGCTTGATGTAATCTGCTCCTCCGTTGCCGTAATGCTCTGCAACTGTGCTCGAAGAGTAGCGGCTATCCGAGCTTGCTCCTGTACCGGAGGACCAATAACGGGAAAATTATGAACCTCGGGCACTCTAAGATGACCAACTGTAGTACCCTTTTTCCGAAGTTCGACGTATTCCCGCCCAAAATCAGAGTAAATACTGCAGAGAAGAAAATATGGATCGAGCTTGTCCGGATCAGCTCTTGCCAACATCATACGTTGCCCAAGACATAGTTTGTATTCCTCAGGGAATAGACACGCCTCTCCCATCGGCGCCTCCCGACTAATCAAAACGTCATCTTTTTGTGGAATACCCTTACGTGTCCACTCCAAAAAAGACTCTTCATCTGTCCAGTATCCACCTGCTGGGTCGAAACGACCGTTCCCCAAGCAAGTAGTTCGGACAACGAAGTACTCCCCGTCTTCGACGTTCGGTGGTGTGCGATTCTTACAATCCACGATGTCTATGCAGAGTTCCTTGAGACGTCTCACCTCCCAATGCGCGGGGATGTCGCCGAGCCAGTCGATACCGGAGGGCTTCATGGGGGCGTCGGGGTTCAGGCCCTTGGTGACGGCGCGGGTGATGAGGGCCTGACGCTTTTCGGCCAGCCGGTCCAGAAGCGCGCGCTTCTTCTCAATCAGCCCGTCGATCCGTGCCGTCTTCTCATCCAGGAATCGTGCGATCCGTCGCTGGGTTTCGAGTGGCGGGAGTGCGACGAATGCGTTCTTCATCGGGTATTGCCCGAGACCATACCGGGTCACTCCGTTTGCGCCCAACTTGAATTGGTCGTTCAACGGCTCGGACCGGCAGAGCCAAGCTAGGAATCCGCCATCGAGTTCATTCCTCGGTTCCAGCACTGAAAGGTGATATCCGCAGAGCACATCCGGCATGTCTTCGGTGACCAGCGCGGGAATGCCGATATCGTCCCACCCTTCGCTGTCCTTGGTGATGATCACCTGACCGCGCTTAAGTTGGAACTTCTCAATCTCGGCTTCGGTCGCCGAGCCATTCATGAATTCCAGATCGCACGTGATCCGGTCATTGTAGTAGACGTCTGTATAATTGCAGAGCCGAACCGGCTCTTCGTCATCGGCCACGGTCTTGTCGACATTGCTGTTGCGCACATCGGCAAAGAATTTGAGTTTTTCGAGCCGCCACCCGTCCGGTAAGGGACCGTAAGCTTGCTGCACGTTCTCCGGCACGGTCGTCATGCGACCAGCCCTTTCAGCAGCCCGGCAATCTCGCCTTCCAGCGCGGTGATGTCGGCTTCGATCTCGTTCAGCGGGCGCGGCGGCTTGTAGACGTAGAAATGCCGATTGATGGGGATTTCGTAACCGATTTTGGTTTTGTCGTAATCGACCCACGCGTCACCTACGTGCGGCAGCACCTCGCGCGCCATATAGGCGTCGATCACGTCGCGGAACTCCTCGACCAGCAGGGCATTGGGCTTGTCCGGCCCGAACTGCATGGGCAGCGGCAGGGTGGTGCCTTCGGGCAGCGGGATGTTCTCGGTGTCGCGCAATTCGCTATCCGGCTCCAGCCTGCCCTTGCTGTCGCGGCAAATCTCGGCATCCGGGTCGCGTTCGCCCAGCGCAGCAAAGATCGCCTTCTTGACGGGGGCGGCGAGTTTCAGTCCGGCACGCTTGGCGGCGCGAGACAGGTCCTCATCAAACGCCTCGCGATCCATGTAGCGCCCCTTGGCTTCCAGAGTTGAAAGCAAGGCGCGAATGGCATCCTGCTCAGCGCGCCCGGCGGCTTCCTCGGCCTCTACCGCTTTCGCATCCTTGCGCTTCTTGGAGATGGCGAGAGCGGCGAAAGCGGACTGGTCATCCAGCCGGGCGATGCGCTCGGGCGTCGCCTCGAAGTTCATGCGCAGGGGACGCTCCACCGACACCTTGAGAAAGCCAAACTCACGGTTCTCGAAGATACGGGAGACGACGCGGGTTTCAGTGTCGCCATTGATGCGCACGTCCGTCGTCTCGCCATCGCGGAAATTGCCGTAGAGGCGCGTCAGGTCATTGATCTGATCGTCGCTGATCTCGTTGCGCTTGTTGTTGAGGCTCTTTTTCATGCGCTGGAAAAAGCGCGTGCCGTCGATCAACTGTACCTTTCCGCGCCGCTCAGGCGCCTTGCGGTTGGTGACCAGCCAGACATAGGTGAAGATGCCGGTATTATAGAAAAGCTGATCAGGCAGGGCGACGATGGCGTCGAGCCAGTCGTTCTCGATGATCCAGCGGCGTATATTTGACGGCCCCGAACCGGCATCACCAGAGAACAACGGCGAGCCGTTGAAGACAACCGCGATCTTGGAGCCGGTGGCGTTCTCGTCACCCTCTTGATAGGGATGCATCTTCTCAATCATATGCTGCAAGAAGAGCAGCGAGCCGTCGTTGATGGCGGGCAGCCCGGCGCCGAAACGGCCAGAAAAGCCCATCTCCCGGTGCTCGCGTTCAACGACTGCCTTCTGGTCCTTCCACTCGACGCCGAAGGGCGGGTTGGCGAGCATGTAATGAAAGCTGCGACCCTCGAAACCGTCGCCTGACTTGCCATCGCCCAGCGTGTCGCCGAGCACGATGCTGCCCGTGTCCTCATCCTTGATCAGCATGTCGGAACAGCAGATCGCCCAGGACTCGTCATTGTACTCCTGCCCGTGGAGGGCAAGGTTGGCTTGGCTGTTCTGGCCAAGGATGAACTTTTCGGATTCCGACAGCATCCCGCCCGTCCCGCAGGCCGGGTCGTAGATCGTGCGGAAAATGCCCGGTGTGTAGACGTCCTGTTCGCCCGTATAGACGAGGTTCGCCATCAGACGGATGACCTCGCGCGGGGTGAAGTGGTCACCGGCCTCTTCGTTCGCCTGTTCGTTGAAGCGCATCACCAGATGTTCGAACAGATAGCCCATCTGCAAATTGTCGATGCGATCCGGGTGCAGGTCCACATCGGCCATCGCCTTGACGACGGTGAAAAGCCGGTTGCTGGCGTCGAGCTTTTCGATCTGGTCGGTGAACTTGAATTTCTCGAAGATCGTCCGCGCGGTGGGCGAGAAGCCATTGATGTAGGAGACGAGGTTCGGCGCGATATTTTCGGGATCGCCCAGAAGCCGTTCGAAGGTGTACGGGCTGGTATTGTAGAGCGGATGCTTGCGGTCAGGGTCGGCGGCGCGGCCGAGCAGACGCTCCATTGCGCTTTCCGGCATGTTCTGCGCCGTCAGCTTGTCGTATTCCTTAAGTACAGCGTTCTTGGTCGGCTCAAGAACGCAATCCAAGCGGCGCAAAACCACAATCGGCAACATGACCAGACGGTATTGAGGCGGGCGGTATGGTCCGCGTAGTCGGTTGGCGATCTCCCAGATGTGGGATTTCAACTGGTCATGCGCCTGCATATTCATTGAAGATGATACTCGTGATGTTCTTGATTGCGCCCCACCGGCCATAACCGGCCCTTGCTACAGGTAGAATCTTTCAATCCGGCTCAGTCAAGAAAAATGCCCCTCTGATCGCATCCGACCCGCTGGCCGGGGAGTCATGCTGCTTTTGTGCCCACTGGTTAAACTGAAACGGCCGAACCTCGTGTTCGTCCGCTCACGCGTGCGCAGGCGATGGAGGGTGTTTTCCGGTGTTGGATCGGGTTGGTCATTGTTTGATAAGTATCTGATATTGCTTGCTTTTTCAAGACGATTTGGTTAGTTTGAGTTGAGGCCAACAGGAGGTCTCAATGCCTAGCTTACGTCTTACCCGCCGCGCCATTGACGACATACCGTTCTCGGCAAGCGGCCAAGTCTTTTACCGCGATACGCTGCTTTCCGGTTTCGGCCTTCGGGTCGGCAGCCGCTCCAAGGTTTACTTCGCCGAAGGGCAGGTGAACCGCACCACCCGCCGCGTCACCATTGGCCGCGCCGATCTGTTCGCGCCTGAGGTGGCGCGCAAGAAGGCGCTGGCGGTGCTGGGGGAAATGGCAGAGGGCCGCAACCCCAACGAGGAAAAGCGCAAGGAAACCGCTGAGCGCGTCACGCTGGCTGTGGCCTTCGAACGGTTCTTCGAGGCGCGCAACAAGCTATCGCCGCACACCGTCACCAATTATGGGCGCACCGCCAAGCTCTACCTCAAGGCATGGCGCAAGAAGCCCATGAACCAGATCACCCGGCAAATGGTGCTGGCCAAGCATCAGGAAATTGCCCGGACGCGTGGCGAGGTGACGGCCAACAACGCGATGCGCCATCTGCGCTCGGTTTACAATTTTATCGCTGCCACCCAGGACGACTATCCGCCGAACCCGGTGCTGATCCTGAGCCAAGCGCGGGCATGGCACCGCGAGCGGCGGCGCCAGACCTTGGTGACCGCGCAAGACCTGCCCATGTGGTGGAAGGCGGTCATGGCCGAGCCGGACTATTCCCGCGACTTCCTGCTCACGGCGCTGTTCACCGGAATGCGCCGGGGCGAGTTGATGAAGCTGCGCTGGGAAAACGTGGACCTACAGGCGCGCACGCTACACCTGCCCACAACGAAAAACGGTGACCCGCTGAACCTGCCTCTGTCAGCATTTCTCGCGGACCTGCTGACGAAGCGCAAGGAACAGACCGAAGGGTCCCCTTGGGTCTTCCCCGGCCCCGGCAAGAACGGGCATCTGGTGGAAACCAAGAAGTTTCTGCTTCGGGTCAGCACGGGGTCGGGTGTGACCTTCACGCTGCACGATCTGCGGCGCACCTTTATCACCATCGCCGAAAGTCTCGATGTTCCGTATTACGCGCTCAAGCGCCTGCTGAACCACCGCGCCAATGGCGACGTCACGGGCGGTTACATCGTCGTCAATGCCGAACGCTTGCGTGCCCCGGTGGAACTGGTGGCGGCCCGGATATTGGAGCTGGCCGATGTCAGTCAGTGACTCCATTTATCGGGCGGATTTCGGCGAAGGCAACACGGTGCTGGAACGTGTGTTGCTCGCCATCATCAATGCTCACACGACCGGCGAAACCGAAGGCCGTCAGCAAGAGCGGCTGGACACAGCCATCAGAGCGCTTGTCGGGCCGGTCACCGATCACGAGCGGCAGATTGAACAGGCGGTCCGCTACATGGTGCGGGAGCGGCAGCGGGACATCTGCGAAGCGGAAATGGCCTCGATACCATCCAGCCGAAAGGCTGCTACGACCTCAGCCCGTCCGATTGCGCAACTGGCCGAAGCGGCGGCGCGTACAGTCCTGGGCTACTCCACACCCGCCGAGCTTCGCGCCGTTGCGCGCGATCTCGGTCAGCGCTACCGCCTGTCCGCCCAGACGCGCCCGATGGAGCCTGACCCCATCACCGCAGCGCTTGAAGAAGAAGCCGTCGGACGCATTCTTGCGGAGCTAGAGGAATGGGGTGTTCCTGCGCGCTACTGATCGAGGCGGCACATCTTTCATAGAGATCAATCGCTTAAGTGCCAATCCTTGGACTGGCTTTCGCCGAACGCCGGTTCAGATTGAAATCGTCAGACTGGTCTGCCATCATAACCGCAGATGTCACACAAGCATCTGCCGGACATGTCCGGTTGCGGCGGGTAACCCCAGGGTCGGAACTGTTCCGAGACCTGACGGACTATACCCACACGGGAGACTGTCCCGACCGAGGTGGAGAACGATCGCCGAGATTTCAGGCATTGGCTTCAACCAATGCGTGCTCGCACGCTTCACCTCGAAAGTCTCAGCTATGCAAACCGCAGCATTGTCTCGCGCCCGCACCGATGGCGCGTTTACTCCAGCAATCCAGGCGCAACCCCGCCACCCCGACCGGCTCCTGACGACCGGTCAGGTCGCGACCCTCACCACCATGAGCGAGTCGTGGCTGTGCAAGGGACGGGTTTACGGCTGGGGACCCAAATACATCCGCTTCGGGACCTCGGAAAAGGGCGGCGCGATCCGCTACCGCTGGTCGGACATCCTGCTCTACGTCGAGCGGAATGTCTGTGACCCGGAGGCTGGCAGCCATGACTGATTTCAGCCTCACCGCGGAACAGCAGTTCGCCTCGCCCTCCGGCGCGGCGGTCTTTTATAACCGGCTCGGCTGGGAGCCGCTGGTGCTCCCCGAGCGCAAGAAAGCCCCGAAGGGCAGGTGGGGCGATCTGCCCCGCCTGCGCGACGATGAACTGTCCCGCAAGTTCGGTGCGACCAATAATGTGGGTATCGCGCTGGGCGACAGATCGCGCGGGCTGGTCGATCTCGACTTCGACTGGCCCGAAGCGGCCCGGATCGCGGTATCCGTCTTGTCAGATTTGCCCAGCTTCGGTCGGGCGACATCGCCCCAGAGCCATCGCCTCGCCCGCTGCAAGCTGCCGAGGAACCGGCAATTTAAGATCCCGCCCATCGCTGCCCACCTGTTCGAGGCGGAGCGGTCTGTGGTGCTGGAGCTTCGCGGCGATGGATTGCAGACCATGGTTCCGCCATCGGTGCACCCGAACGGCGAAACTGTGCGCTGGCATGATGACCCGCGCGGCGTTCCTGACGCGGACCCCGAGGATGTATCGCGGCGGGCGGGGGTAACGGCTGCCCTCGCCGTGGTGCTGTCCAAATATCCGCCGACACGGGGCAATCGCGACAATATCTGTCTCGCACTGACAGGCGTTCTCGTGCGCGCGGGATGGGGTGATGATGACGTTGACCGCTGGGTCGAGCATGTCGCGACGCTCGCCGGCGACGAGGAAGCGGCCAAGCGCGGCGGTAAGGCCGCTGCAACGCGTGAACGCCTCGACGCGGGCGAAGACGTCTGGGGCATACCGGCGCTCTGCGAGCATCTCGGTATCGAGCCGATGGCCGACACCCTTAGGGGATGGCTTGGCATCTCCGGCGACGGACCGGGCGAGGAGGGCACCGCCATCCTCGTCCGTCCCGGATTCCTGCCACAAGCGGTCGATGCGGCGGAAGCGGCTCTGCTTGCTGCGGGCGTGCCGATCTATCAGCGCTATGACAGCCTTGTGCGCCCTGTGCGGCTGACCGTCAGCGCCCAGGAAGATGGCGTGGGTCGCGACAGCGGCGCACTGATTCTTCAGCCGGTCGTCGCGGCATGGCTCCGCGAACAATTCGCGCTCTTTTCGAAATGGCTCAAGGAGAAAGACGACACGGTCAGGCGCGTTGATCCGCCCGCGCAAGCGCCTGTGTCCTATCTGGCTCGTGTGGGCGATTGGCGGGTTCCGTTCCTTCAGGGCGTGATTCAAAGCCCGACGCTTCGGGCGGACGGCACGGTGCTACAGGAGCCGGGATACGACCCGGCTACCGCTCTGCTGTACGATCCGGGGAATGTGGTGTTTGCGGCGGTGCCCGATACACCGACCAAGGCCGACGCCGAAAAGGCCATCGCCGTCCTCGCCAAGCCGTTCCGCGATTTCTGCTTTGCAAGCGAGGCGGACAGAAGCGTAACGCTCGTCGCAGTACTGACGGCGCTGGTCAGGCCGATGTTTCCGGCCGCCCCGCTGTTCGCCATCGATGCGCCGACTGCGGGGACGGGCAAATCGCTGCTTGCCGAGACAATCGGTGTGATCGCCACGGGGCACAAGCCGGCGATGCTGTCGCAGGGCTATAATGGAGAGGAGGATCAAAAGCGGCTGTCCTCGGTACTCATGGCAGGCGATCAGGTCATCATCATCGACAATTGCGACCGGCCCATTCAGGGCGACTTCCTGTGCTCCATGCTGACGCAAGAACGGGTGCGCCCGCGCATTCTCGGCAAATCGGAGATGAGGACGCTGCCCACACGCTGCCTCGTCATGGCGACCGGGAACAATCTGACCCTCTCCGGCGACGTCACACGGCGCGCGCTGATCTGTCGGATGGACCCCGGCATGGAACGACCGGACCAGCGACAGTTCAGCTTTGATCCCCGTGTCGAGGCGCGAGCCAATCGCCCTGAACTGGTCATGGCGGGACTGACCGTGTTGCGCGCCTATATCGAGGCAGGACGACCGATGCCACGCGACACAATCGGTTCGTTCGAAGCCTGGAACCTTGTGCGCGAAGCCCTTCTGTGGCTCGGGCACGATGATCCGGCTGATACCCGTGAGCGCATTCTTGCCGACGACCCGGCGAAGGCGGTGCTGCTCGATCTGCTTCGCCTCTGGCGGTTAGCCTTGCAGGACCGTCCCGTGACCCTCGCCGAACTGGCGACGATGGCGGACAAGCAGGGCAAGGGACCGGCACAGGACCTTGTCGCCGAGCTGATCGCGACCACCCGCTATCAGCACTTCAACGCGCGTAGCGTCGGTCGGTATCTGGCCAAGCATGTCGACCGGATTGTCGGTGGTCTGGTGCTGCTGTCAGACTCCGATGGCTCGGGCGTGAAGACCTATCGTGTCCGAGATGTCAGCGCGACGGCGCGGGGCGGAAAGGACGCTGAGCCACCCCCGTTCTGAGGATGGCGGGAACCGGAAAGCATAACCGGGTTTGACAGGGTATTACGGGTTTGCGCCAACCGCGCGCTACCGCTACAAACCCGCCTAACCCCTCAAAACCACAAAGCCCGGCACGCGCCATGCATGCCGGGCTTTTAGTGTGCCCTCAGAGCCGCCTCAGACGTCCGAGGCGGGCGGTTTGGGCAGGGTGTGGGGGTGTGCGCCCGGCAGGGGCAGCACGGTTGCCTCGGGCCTCTCATCGGTGACCGTCTCCGCGCCCTTGTGGGCATGGATTCGCCAGATGCCGGTCTCATCGGTGAACACCGTATAGGCGAGCATTCCGTCCCCGGTCGGCGCTGCAGACCGGCTCTTGAGCCGGTAATTGAGACCGAGCCAAAGCGCGCCCAGCGCGAAGGCCGGAGGCACGATCAGCCAGAGCGTCTTCATCCAGTCCGATAGGGACTGATAGGTGTCGAAGAAGTCCTGCCAGAAATTGTAGCTTTCCATCGGATGCCCCGGATTGACCTCGTCCCGGCAGCTTAGCAGGAATATGTATTTTAATACATGGTGAGTTGTGAAGATTATCGGCTCCTTCTTGGTCATGGAGATCAAGAAGCGTTTCGGCCTAGCCGTTAGAGAACAGCGAAAGCAGTTGAATGTGTCGCAAGAGGAGCTTGCGATGCGGATTGGCGCCGATCAGGCTTATGTCAGCCGCATTGAGGCCGGGCTGATGAATGTAACGCTGGAGACTGTTGAACAGGTTGCTGTCGCGTTGGGAATAGATGTGGCATCGCTATTTACAATGAACGAAACCTGATACTGTCCAGAGCTATCCCATTCGCCGCTCATACGCGGCATGAATCAAATCGCGCAGCGTTTCTGAGTTGTTCTTGATATCGTCCTTAGTAAGCCGCAGGCGATAAAGACCCCAACGTTTATTATATTCAAGTGTCTCGATTCCAGCCGCGTCAATCTTGGCATCGGTCTCTTCTGTTTCGGGAATTTTGACTTCGAGATTGATCTGGTTCTTTTTCGGGCGGAAGGTAACGAAATTGAATGCTTGCCCGTCTTTTGAAAGGCCGATGTAAAATTTATTATACTTCAACTCCAATGATGGATCGAACTCGCGAACAATTTCGAGGAGCTGGTCAGCTAGAGCAACAGTGGATTTGGTTGCTTTCGACTCCCAGAATGAACGATCTGTGGGGGCTGCCTCGGCATCTTCGTCCTCATCAACAAAGCCCCGAGTAAGTTCATCCATCACAGTAGTGAAAATTAGCGTCACATTTTCACCAACCTGGAGCGCTTGCATTTGAATCGCGATTAATGGGATGGTTCCATTAAACAATGAGACTACATTTAAGAAGCGGGCAGTAATATCTTCCGCCACTATTACGGCGCAGTGGTCATATTGCGGATATCGTTTTCGTTCTATATCCCAATATTCGATAGTACGGATAATGTGGGCCTCATCGCTCGCACCAAGTTGAAGCTCGACTTCATATCGACGCTTTGTCTCGGGGTCTTGAAGCAATAAGTCGAGACGCCCAGCTCGCGGATGAATACGCTCTTGATCACGGAGCACGAGATCGCCCAACCCCAGAATGGAAGGATCTTGGGCGATCAGGTTTTGCACCCACTTCTCTGAATATTCAGGATGGGACTTCAACCATATTCTGTTTGGCTTGATGTAGGATTTAGCCATTTTTACCCGTCCCGTCGTGAAAATAATCACTGAAGTTAGGGCAAGTTCTCAGCTTGGTCTAGAGAGTTGGCTGGTGCCGCATAGGTGACTCGAACACCTGACCCCATCATTACGAATGATGTGCTCTACCAACTGAGCTAATGCGGCCTACCAGACGCAGAGCGACCTACTATCGCCCTACTATATTCTTCATTCTCCCGCCAACCCGCTGGCTTCGAACGTCATTCTCTAGCGGACCCGCTAATTACGAATGCGTTGCTCTACCAGCTGAGCTAAAGCGGCCCCGGGCGGCAGGCCTGAAGGGCCTGCGACCACAAGGCGCGGAACCTAGCTTTGAACGCCGAGGGTCGCAAGCGGGTAATGAAGCAGGACCGGCGTTCGATTCAGCCGGCGGTCTCGCCTTGCTTGAACCGGTCGATCACCTGCGCCACCGGCTCTGCGAGCGCGGTGAAGAAGGCGTTCAAATGGTCGGCCGGGCGCGCCGCGGCGGCGTCGTTGCGGATCACCAGATGGGCGTGTTCGCGCCCAGGTGCGGTCCATTCATGGTGCATTGGCCGCACTGTGCGCAGATACTGGCTCACCACCGAATGGGCGGTCCGCCCGCGCTCGTTTACGTCGCGCAACAGACGCCGCGCCAGGCGGATATCATCCGGCGCGTCGACGAAGACCCGCAGGTCGAACAGGGCGCGCACCTCCTTGCTGCAGAACAGGTGAATGCCTTCCACCACGATGATGTCGGCCGCCTCGATGCGGCGGGTGTCGGACCGGCGGCGATGAATGGTGAAGTCATAGATCGGCGCGTCCACGCACTCGCCCGCCTTCAGCGCCGCCAGCTGCCGGGCGAGGAGCGCGTGATCGCGCGAGGCGGGATGGTCGAAATTGAAGTGCGCCGGATCGAAATCCGGTTTCGAGCCGTGATCGCCGTAATAGTCGTCTTCGGCCAGGACCAGGGCCGACAACGGCGCGGCTCGGCGCGCGCTGGCGCGGGCGATCTCGGTCTTGCCGGAGGCCGAGCCGCCCGTAACCCCGATGATCAGGCGCCGGTGCGCGCGTAACTCGTCCATGGCCGGGCCTTCATCTTCGATCGTCATCGTCCACGCCGGGATCATCCGGCGCGCGGCCCGGTTCATAGAAGCTCGCATCCCGCTTGTCGCCCCTGCGTTCAGCGCCCGCCGCAGCGGGCGCGTCGGGGGGAGGAGCGGCGGGCTCGCCGGACGCGATCGATTTCGCGGCGGCGGCCGCCCCGACATCAGCGGCTGAAGCGGCGCTGGCGGCGGGGCGCGGACGCGGCGCCTCCAGCAGCGCGCTGTCCGGCGCTGCGGCCGCCGGGCTTTCGAAGCGTTCGTGACGCGGATGAATCAGCCGCTGTTCGCGGCCCCAGGCGTGGACCATGCGCGTCCAGTCGGCGTCGGTGAAGGTGAACGCGGCGCCGCTGTCGTCGATATCCGACCAGTCGGCCTCGCCCGGCGCGTGGGCCGCACGCGCCATCCAGCGCCGTGCGCCCGCCTCGTCGCCCTCCAGCTGATCAAGCCGCGCCGCCAGCACGCAGACCCGCGCCGACACCGGCGGCCGGGCTAGAAGCGGCGCAATATCCTTGCGGGCGCCCTCCGGGTTGGACTGGTCAATGGCCGTCTCGACACGCAGAAGCCGGCTCTCGCGGTGATCGGCGTTCAGGTCGGCGAGGGAGCGCAGGCGTTCGGCCCGCTTGGCCCGGCTGTCGGATTTTCGAAGATCGCCATAGGTGCGCGCCAGGGCGGGGTGGGGGTGGCGCTTCCAGGCTTCCTCAAGGATATCCGCGGCCTTGCGATGGCGCCGTGCGCTGGCCAGCAGTCGCCCGGCGAGCTCGGCGGCCGGGGCGAAGCCGGGCGACGCATCGGCGGCGCGCTCGGCGAGCTTCACGGCGGTCTCCGGATCGTCGGTCTCCAGACGGCGGGCTTCGGCGGTGAGCAGGACCGCACGGACGCGACGCGCCTCCCCCGTCTCCACGTGTCCGCGGCGCTCGCCCTCGCTGAGCGTGGTTTCGGCCTCGGCCCACCGGGCGTCGCCGACCTGGTTCAGAAACAGGGAGTCGAACGCCCAGCGCGCGCCGCCGGCGCGGTCGAAGGCTTCGGAGGCGTAGGCGATGGCGCGGGCGGGCTCGCCGCGCGCTTCAGCGATCGTGGTGAGCCCGCGCTGGGCCACGAGCCGGGTCTTCTGATCCTCCAGCATCGCCTCGTAATGAATCTGGGCGCTCTCAAGGTCGCCGGCCGCCTCGGCGGCCCGGGCCGCGAGCAGGCGCGACAGGGCGGGCCGGTCCAGCAACGCCTCGGCGCGGCTCGCCTGGCGCACGGCCAGCGCGCCCTGTCCGGCGGCCGAGGCGATCAGCGCGCGCTCCAGCGCATCGAACCCCTGTTCGCGGCGGCGGCTCTTGCGGAATTTTCGGAACGCGTCCGGCGCGCCCCACACCTTGGCGGTGAGCCACCAGGCGAACACCAGGAGGAAGGTGGCCAGGATCAGCGCTCCGGCGGCGAGCGCGAACGGCGCCTCGGCGTTCACGCCGAGGAACTGCACCGTCACCAGGCCGGGATTGAGCGTGAGGAAGACCGCAAGCACCGCTGTGACGACGCACAGGACGACGGTCAGGACCAGGCGGATCATTCGCGGTCTCCTGCAGCCGCCAGCGCGGCGGATTGTCGGGTCAGCGCCTGGCGCACGCCCAGGCGGGCGGCGAGCCCGTCACGCCAGTCACCAAGGGCGGCGAGCGCGGCTTCGTCGAGCTCGCCGACCAGGCGTGCGGCCTCGGCGAGATCGTCGTCGGCCAGGGCCTGTTCGATGGCGGCGGCGGAACCTTCGTCCTGGCGGCGCGCCACGCGAAGCACGCCGAAATAGGTGCGCTGCTCTCCGGTGGCTTCGCGCAAGGCCTCGGCGGGAAAGCGGTCCTGCAGCCGGTCGGCGGTCGGCGCGCCGTCGCGCGCCACCGGGCGCAGAGCGTCAAGCCCCGGCGCATCGGGCCAGACCCGCGCCAGCGCCTCCAGCTCCACCGCGAAGGGCTGCGATCCCGTCGCCGCTTCGCTCAACGCCGCAAAGGCCAGCGCGCGCGCGGCCAGCCCCGCCGGTTCGGCCTGCTGCGCCGCGTCTTGCGCGCCGGAGCCGCGCTCCAGCGCGTCGACGCGGCCGGAGACCGCCTCCAGCTGCTCTGACAGGGCGCCCAGACGGGTGCGGAGCTGAGCCACGGCCTGCTGCGAGGCGGCGGTCTCTTGCCCGGCGCCCGCGTCCGCCGCTTCGCCGGCTTGCGAGACCTGTCCGGCCAGAGCGTCGACCCGATCGGGCAGATCCTGAAGCGAGGTCACGACGCCGCCCATCTCCTCAAGGGCCTCTTCCAAAGCCCCCACGCGTCCGGAAAGCGCGGCCAGGCGCTGATCGGCCGGCGCGCCGGCCTCACCGTCACCGGCGCCGGACGCGCTGAGCGCGGTGTTGGCCTGCTGCGCCGCCGACAGGGCCGCTTCGGCTTCGGCGCCGACTGTCTCGATATCGCCTTCCAGCGCCGCGAACCTGTCTTGAACCTCAGTGAAGGCCTCGCCCATGCGCTGCTCGAGATCGGCGAGCGCGGAGCCGGCGCCGGGCGCCGCGCCCTCGTCTTCGCCCTCGCTCGGTGCGCCCGCTGCGATCCGCCGCTCCAGGCCTTCCACCGTCGCGGCGAGGGTGTCGATCCGGCTCGCAAGCCCGTCGCGGGCCTGAACAACGCTTTCAATCCGCGACACACGCTCGGTGATCCCGGACAGGTCACCACCGTCCCGCGCCTCCAGCGCGGCGATCCGGTCTTCCAGTCCGGACAGCTCCCCACCGGGAACCGCTTCGGCCGGCAGATAGCGAGACAGCGCGAAACCGGCGGCGCCCCCGATCACCGCCGACAGGATGATGAACAGGACGAGCTTGAGACCGCCTCCGCCGCTGGACGGCTTCGCGGCGCCGTCAGCGCCGGTCTCGTCCTCGGGCGCCGGTTCAAACTCCGCGTCCACCGGCTCGGCGGCGCCGGGCGCACCGACCGAATCGCCGCTTTGTTCCGCGGCTCTGTCTTCGGGCTTCTCGCTGTCGCTCATTGACCGTCCTCTTTGCGCGTCCAGTCTAGGCCGCCTCGCGCACGCTGGAAACCGGTGCGCGGCGGAGAAGGTTCAGCGCCGCGCTTGCGCAACCAGCGCATCAAGCACCCTGAAAAGCGCGTCTTCGTCAGGCGTGTCGGCGCTGTGTATCCGGCGCACCGGCGTGTGCGACAGAGGCGCGGCCGCCTTGGCCGAAATCGCAGCCACGTCGCACCGGGTCAGGGCCGGGCGCGCGCCCGCCTCTTCGACGCGGGCGGCGAAGCGTTCGGCGCCCAGGGGTGAATGCACGAGAATCACGGCGCCGGCTTCAAGGGCGGCGAGAACCGCCGGCTCAAGCCCTCCGGTCTCCACCGCCTCATACAGAACTTGCGTGTCCGCCGTGACGCCGCGCCCGGCGAGCGCCTCGGCGAGAGAAAACGCCTGATCGGCGCCGCAGACATGCAAGACCGGTCCGTCCGGCGGCGCCGCGGCGATCAGCCGGGCGAGCGCCGCGCCGTCGCCGTCGGCGCTGGTCACAGATTTGAACCCCGCCGCCCGGGCCGCGGCGGCGGTCACCGCGCCCACCGTCATGGCGGGCAGGTCCCGGCGGTCACAATTATGGACGAAGGCGCCCACCCCGTTGGGGCTGGTGAAGGCGAGGGCCGCCACGCCGCCGAGATCCAGCTGCATGTCGCGATAGGCGATGCGCGCCGTGGCGGCGTTCAAGGCGGTGAAGCCCCGAGCCTCCAGACGCGCGAGGGTGCCGGCGGCGCCCGGCTCGGCGCGGGTGACGATGACCGGCTTCAAGATCCGTCCGCCGCCCCTTCGGCCACGGCGCGCATCAGCGCCTCTCCGCCCGCCTCTTTCACCGCCAGGCCCAGCGCCCGGCCCAGCCGGGCCGCTTCGGCCGGGTCGGTGGCCTGCATCGCGTCGCGGCTCTCGCGCGCCCAGCGACGGGTCCCGTCCGGGCTCAGCGCCTCGCCGCGCAGATGCAGCGACTGGCCCTCCAGCACCGCATAGGCGGCGATGGGGGTTCGGCACGAGCCGTCCAGCGCCGCCAGGAAGCCCCGCTCGGCGGCGGCGCAGACATGGCTGGCGCGGTGATCGAGGGCTTTCAGGATCTCGCGCGCTTCGTCGTCGTCGCTGCGGATCTCGATCCCCACGCAGCCCTGGGCCGGCGCCGGCAGGACGCTGGTGGTGTCGAGCGGGTCGCGGTCCGCCTCCGCGCGACCCAGGCGGCGCAGGCCGGCGCGGGCCAGGAAGGTGGCGTCCACCTCGCCCGAGCGCAGCTTTTCAAGGCGCGTGTCCACATTTCCGCGCAGCAGGACGACTTTCAGGTCGGGGCGCAGCGCCAGCGCCTGGGACTGGCGTCGGATGGAGGCGGTGCCCAGCACCGCGCCTTGCGGCAGATCCTCGATGCGGCTGGTCCCGTCGCGGGTGAGGAGCACGTCGCGGGCGTCCTCGCGCTCCAGAATGGCGGCGATCTCCAGCCCGTCGGGCAGGCGCGTGGGCACATCCTTCATGGAGTGCACCGCAAAGCGCGCCTCGCCGGCCAGAAGCGCGGTCTCGAGCTCCTTGGTGAAAAGGCCCTTGCCGCCGGCCTCCAGCAAGGCGCGGTCGGTGATGCGGTCGCCGGTGGTCTTCATTCCCATGATCGGAAAGGCGGCGTCCTTGTCGCGCCCGGTGGCGGCCGCAAGGCGAGCCTGCACGTCGAGAGACTGCGCCATGGCGAGGGGCGAAGTGCGGGTGGCGATCGCCATGGGAACCATCGACTGGGACAAGGCGGTACTCCTAAGGGTTCAAGCCGGGCGGCTTCATAGAGCGATTGTCAGCGCGCCGGACGGGCGCTAACGACAGATCATGGCGTTATCCCATGCTCAACAAAAGCCGCAACCCGTTCCGGGCCCGAGCGCGCTCACCGTGCTCGGTCTGGAATCGAGCTGCGACGACACCGCCGCGGCGGTTCTGCGGCGCGCGCCGGACGGGTCGGTGAGCGTGCTCGCCGAAACCGTGCTGGGTCAGAACGACGCCCATGCGCCCTTTGGCGGCGTGGTGCCGGAAATCGCGGCGCGGGCCCACGCCGAGCATATGGACCGCCTCGCCCGCCAGGTCCTGGACGAGGCGGGACTGAAGGTGGGCGATCTGGACGGCGTCGCCGCCACCGCAGGGCCGGGCCTGATCGGCGGGGTGATGGCGGCGCTTATGACCGCCAAGGGGATCGCCCTGGGCGCCGGCAAGCCGCTCATCGCGGTGAACCATCTTGAAGGCCACGCCCTGTCGCCGCGCCTGACCCAGGACCTCGCCTTTCCCTACCTGCTTCTTCTGGTCTCCGGCGGCCACACCCAGCTTGTGCTGGTGGAAGGCGTGGGCGCCATGACCCGTCTGGGCTCCACCATAGACGATGCGGCGGGCGAAGCCTTCGACAAGACGGCGAAGGTCATGGGGCTCGGCTTTCCCGGCGGTCCCGAGGTCGAGCGGTTCGCGGCGCTCAGCACGGCGCCGGACCGGTTTGCGCTGCCGCGCATGCTGGCGCGCGACAAAAGCTGCAATTTCTCCTTCGCCGGGCTGAAGACCGCGGCGCGCCGGGCGTGGGACGATCTCGACGCGCCCACCGACGCCGACCGCGCCGACCTGGCCGCCGGGGTGCAGGCCGCCATCGCCCGCCATCTCGCCGAGCGGGCCGGGCGGGCCATGGGCCAGGTCGCCGGCCGGCTGGGCGAACGCAAGGTCCTGGTCATCGCCGGCGGCGTAGCGGCCAACACCGCCGTGCGCGAAGCCCTGCGCGAGGCGGCCGTGGCGCACGGATATGAGCGCCTTGCGCCGCCCCTGAAATACTGCACCGATAACGCGGCCATGATCGCGCTCGCCGGAGCCGAGCGCCTCGCGCTGGGTTTGACCGACCGGCTGGACGCGCCCGCCCGGGCGCGCTGGCCGCTGGATCAACACGCCGCTGACGCCGATCCGGCCAGCGGGGCGGGCCGCAAGGGTCCCAAGGCTTAAGGACGCGCCCATGCAGACTCTCGCCGTCATCGGAGCCGGAGCCTGGGGCACCGCGCTCGCCCAGACCGCCGCCGTCGCCGGGCGCGACGTGATTTTGTGGGCGCGCGAGGCCGAGGTCTGCGCCGCTGTCAACGAGCGCCGCGAGAACGAGACCTTCCTCAAGGGCGCGCCCCTCCACGCCCGCATCCGCGCCACCACCGACCTGTCCGAAGCCGCCGCCTGCGACGCCGCGCTTCTGGTGACGCCGGCGCAGCACGTGCGCGCGACGCTGGAGGCGCTGAAGCCCGGCCTGCCGGACGGATTTCCCATCGTGTTGTGCGCCAAGGGATTCGAGCGGGACACCCTCGCGCTTATGACCGACGTGCTGCGCCAGACCGTTCCGGGCGCGCGGGCGGCGGTCCTGTCGGGACCGAGCTTCGCCATCGACGTCGCGAAGGGCTTGCCCACGGCGGTGACGCTGGCGTGCGAGGACGAGGCGCTGGGCGAGCAGCTCATGGCGGCCATCGGCTCGCCGTCCTTCCGGCCCTATTTGAGCGACGACCTTGTCGGCGCCGAAGCGGGCGGCGCGGTGAAGAACGTGCTCGCCATCGCCGCGGGCATCGTGGAGGGCAAGGGGCTGGGCCGGTCGGCCCACGCCGCCCTGATCGCGCGCGGCTTCGCGGAGATGACAAGGCTCGGCGAGGCGCTGGGCGCGCGGCGCGAAACGCTGGCGGGCCTGTGCGGGCTGGGCGATCTGGTCCTCACCTGCTCCTCGCCGCAATCGCGCAACATGTCCTGCGGCCTGGCGCTGGGCCGGGGCGAAACTCTGGAGTCCATCATGGGCGCGCGAAACGCGGTCACCGAAGGCGTCGCCACGGCGCCGGCCGTCGTTGCGCTCGCTGAAAAGCACGGCGTGGACATGCCGATCTGCGAGGCGGTGAACGCGGTCCTGTCCGGCGCGCTGTCGGTGGACGGCGCCATCGAGGCCCTGCTCGCCCGCCCGTTCAAACCGGAAAGCGACTGATCGCGGTGCAGGCGCGGCGACCGGGCCCGCCTTCCACTTGGCCGGCGATCGCGCTAAATGCGGCGCCGACCTCTTCCTTTCACGACCCTCACGGAGCCGCCATGCTGTTCGCCGTCACCTGCACCGACCGGGCCGGAGCGCTGCAGGTCCGCCTGGACAATCGCGACGCCCATCTGGCCTGGGCCGGCGCCGAGGAGTCGCCGGTGAAGATGGGCGGACCGCTGCTGGACCAGAAGGGCGATCCGGCAGGCTCGCTCCTGATCGTGGAGGCCGCGGACGAGGACGCCTTGCGCGCCGTCCTCGCCGCCGATCCTTATGCGAAGGCGGACCTGTTCGCCGACGTGTTCTGGATGCCGTTCAAATGGACGCTCAAGACCCCGCAGGGTCTGGCGTGAGCGCCGAGAGCACGCCTCCGGCGCCGGGAACAGTCCTGGCCCAGCTCGCCGACATTCCCGATCCGGGCGGGCGGCCCGCCGACTACGAGCCGCTGCCGATCCTGATCGTGCGCTCGGGCGAGACGGTGCGGGCGTTCGTGAATGTGTGCCCCCATCAGGGCCGCCCGCTCTGCCTGCCCTCGGGCCGGACGCTGGTGAGCGAGGGCAAGTTCGTGGTCTGCCCGTTCCACGGGGCGAGCTTCGAATTGGCCACCGGTGCGGGCCAGGGCGGCCCGGCCGGAAAGGCCGGGCTGAAACCGATCGAGATCACGGTGCGCGACGGCGCGATCCTCGCCGCCTGAAGGCGGGCCGTCTCAGCCGCCGGACGGTTCGTCTTCAGGGGCCTCGGCTGTCCGGTCTTCGGAGCCATCACCGTCAGTCTCCGCTTCACCGGCGTTGACGTCCGCGGCGTCCTCCTCTCCGGCGGCGTAGGACGACGCATCCGGCGTTTCGGTGTCGCCGCACGAGGCCGCGAGCAGCGGCGCCAGAACGAACATCACGGCAATGCGCATGGCCATCACGGGCCCTCCTTGCTGGATCCCCGCCCGCTGTTAAACGCCGCTCAACCCTCAAAGAAGCTGCGGACGTCCTTGATGAGCGCCGCGCGCGCCGCCGCGGCGATACGCTCGCCCTTTTCCGGCGTCGCCTGGGACGGATCCGAGCCGATGCGCCCGTCGGCGAAACGTTTGCGATAATCGGCGGCGTCGGCGAATCCGCCGTCCGGGGCGGTCTTCGGGGTCATTTCGACCTGCTTCACCGCGTCGGGATAGGCGTAATAGGTCAGCGCCACCTCGCTCGCTGTGGCGTGGGAGCCGTCGCCTTCGGGGAAGATCGAGCGGCAGACGTCCATGACGCCGGGCAACTCCCACCAATTGGCCTGCTTCAGCGTGTAGGGGCAGGCGTCGCCGTCCAGCGACCAGGCCGAGTAGCTTTCCGCGAACGCGGCCGAGATCGTGGCGATGTTCCCGCCATGGCCGTTAAGGAAATAGATCCGACGAAAGCCATGGCGCGCCAGGGAGTCGATCCAGTCATTGATCGCCGCGATCATGGTGGAGGGCCGCAGCGTCATTGAGCCGGGAAAGGCCAGATGATGCTGGGCGACACCCACATTGAAGGTCGGCCCCACCAGGAAGCCGGCCTCATCACCGGCCTCGCGGGCGATCACTTCCGGGCAGATCGCATCGGTGCCCACAAGACCGTTCGGCCCGTGCTGCTCGGTGGAGCCGATGGGAATGACGATCCCCTTGGACCGTTTCAGATAGGCCTCGACCTCCGGCCAGGACGCCTGGTGCAGCTGCATGAAAGCGCTCCTCCATTCAAAATCGACGGAAAAGGACACCAGAGCGGCGGGTTTCGCAAGCGGGCGGGGCAGGCCGCCCGGCCGCAAGGCTCAGCCCAGCTTCCTCGTCACCCAGTCGGCGACGACTTCGCTGGCGGGACCATACACGCGCTCGTCGAACAGATGGCTCACCTCGCCGGGCTCCAGGGTGAGCTCCACCGTCCAGGCGCCCACGGCCTTGGCCTCCTGAACAAAGCCGGCGGCCGGATAGACCGTGCCGGACGTGCCGATGGCGATGAAGAGGTCCACATCCTCCAGGGCGCGATAGATCTGGTCGAGGCCCAGCGGCATCTCGCCGAACCACACCACGTGGGGGCGCAGTCCGCCCGGCTTTCCGCAGCCTGTACAGGCCCGGTCCGGCGCAATGTCGCCGTTGTCCATGTCGAGCCAGCCGCACAGCTGGCACCGGGTCTTCAGGAGTTCGCCGTGCATGTGCAGCAGACTGGCCGAGCCCGCCTGCTCGTGCAGATCGTCGATATTCTGGGTGACCAGCAGGAACTCGCCCCGCCCGGCCATCATCCAGGCCTGCTCCAGCTCGCCCAGCGCCAGATGGGCGGCGTTGGGCTTCGCCTCCGCGAGCCCCCGGCGCCGGGCGTTGTAGAAATCCAGCACGGCGTGCGGATCGGCCCTGAAGCCCTCGGGCGTCGCCAGCTTCCGGGGGTCGAACTTCGCCCACACCCCGTCTGTGTCCCGGAAGGTGCCGAGGCCGGATTCCGCGCTCACCCCCGCGCCGGTGAGGATCAAGATGTTTTCGGGGCCGCTGCTCAATCCGGCTCAACCGCTTCATGGCGCACCACGAGACCGGAGAGATCCGGTCCCTCGTCCCCGGCGAAGCGGGCCGCCGAGACAGGCTCCTCGGGCTCGAACTCGACGATGATGGCGCCGCCTTCACCGAGAAAGGTGGTCAGGGCGCCGGACAGCTCGACAAAGAGCGGACGGGGGACCTGCGGCATGGACTCGCTGGCCGCCGCCATGGCGATTCCCACGAACATGCCGGCCGAGGAGCGCAGCTGCGCCGGCGTCGTGCCCTGCTGCTCGGCCATCATGGTGAGCGCCCGGTCCACGAGGGAGCGATCTTCCACGATGATGCGGGCCGAGTGGATCATCAGCGGCTCCAGCACCTCGGCCGGCGGCGCGTCGGGCGCCGCCTCGCCTTGCGCGGCCCGGGCCTCTGCGTCGGCGAGCCAGGCGCTCATGGCCTCGGTATAAGCCTGCACGCCGGAGAGATTCTGCTCGAAGCTCATCAGAAACCCGTCCTCCATGGCGAGATAGTTCTCGCCGATGGTGGTGACCCGGTCGGCGTCGGGATCGAACTCGGTCTCGCTGGCGAAGGAGAACTCCATGGAGTCGTAGCCCAGCGAGGCCAGCGCGTCAGAGAAGCCCTGTCCGGCCCCGGCGTTTTCGGCCGGCTCCAGGGTCAGGCTCGGCATGGCGGCGGTGGAGACAATGGTCCCGCTCCGGCGCTCTTCGATCTCGGCGACGAAGTTCGCCATGGCGACGGCCACGGAGCCGGACATGACACGCAACCCGTCCACGGCGATGCGTTCATACTGATCATAGCCCGACGCGGCGGCGCCCATGAGCGGATCCTGGATGACCTCGCCGGCCATGCTCGCCTGCAACAGGGCCGCGTTCACCCCGACCGCCTCGATCCCGCTGAGATCAATAGCGGTCTCGTTTCCGTCCATGTCCGTGGCGTCATAGGCCAGATCGGTGAGGGTGAAGCTGTCCAGCGTTTCGCCGTCGAACCCCTCGGCGGAGAGATCTGCGATCACAAGCTCGCTCGGGCCGTCGCTTTCGACGGACGTGAGCACCCGCAGCGTATCAAGACTCGTGGAGGCGAAGGTCTGCTGCTCCAGCGGGATCGAGTCGAACCCGCCTTCTCCGTTTATCAGATTGGCCAGCGCACGGCCGACGCCCGGTCCGGCGTCCGTCACGGTGAACGCCTGAAAACCCGCCTCCCCGTCTTCGTAGACGATCTCTCCGACATTCACGGAAAGCCGGTCGAAGACCGGCCCCTGGTCGCTCATGGCGAGGCCGGTGAGCGTCAGCATCTCGGCGTTCAGCACGCCCTCGTCGGTGGCCAGCGTGAAATCGGTGAAGATATAGCTGTCGCCCTCCTCCACCCGGTCGACCCAGCTCGCCCGTCCGGGCTCGGCCAGGCCGAGGGCGGCCAGCGCGTCGATCGCGCTGTCCGGCGCGCCCTGGCTGGCGGGATCGTCGCCGCGCGGCCGGGACTCCTCATCGCCCCCGCAGGCGGAGAGCGTGAGGGCGGCGGCGAGCACGGCGAGCGAAGCGGAGGTGCGGAACGTCACGGGCGGACCCTTTCATGATTGCACTGCATGGCGGACGTCGAAGCGTCGCCAGTCAACGCAAACCCTAACCGGCGCGATCCGCTTTGCCGAGAGGTCCGGCGCGCGAGGATGAAAAAATCAGCCCTCGCGGCCGATGCGACCGAGCAGGTCCGCGATCGGATCGGATCCGGGCTCGGGCTCGGGCTCGGGCTCGGGCTCCGGCCCGGACGCCGCCTCGCCCGCCGCGGACTGGGCGGACAGGAGCGCCGCGATGGGGTCTTCCGTGACGGGCGCCGGCGCCGCCTGGCGCGCCAGCACCGCGTCGAGGCCTGCGGGAAGCACCGGAGCGGCTTCGATAAAGCGCGCGAAGACCCTCGCGGGCCCGGCGCCGCCCACAGCGTTGTCGGTGGAGGAGAAATCGTCATTACCCATCCAGACGACAGCGGCGAGCCCGCCCTCCCAACCGGCGAACCAGGCGTCGCGATTGTCGTTGGTGGTGCCGGTCTTGCCGCGCACCTCCCGTCCCGCCACCTGGGCGGCGCGCGACGTGCCGTAGTTCACCGAGGCGGCGAACAGGCGGTCCATCTGCGCCAGAACACGGTCGGCGATCAGTTTTTCCCGCGACGCGTCGGTGTGCTCATAGACCCGCTCCCCGTCGGCGGTGTCGATCGAAAGGATTGCAAAGGGACGCGCCGCGACGCCGCCGTTCATATACGGCAGATAGGCGCCCGCCAGCTCGAGCGGCGTCACTTCGTAGGCGCCCAAGGCGAGAGCGCGCGTGTTCTCCAGCGGGCTTTCGATCCCGAGCCGGCGCGCCGTACGCAGCACCCAGCCGCGCCCGGCCGCTTCACCGACCTGGACCGCCACCGCGTTTGAGGACCGGGCGAAGGCCTGTTCCAGGCTCATCTCGCCTTCATAGCGGCCGCCGTAATTTTCCGGCGCCCAGTCGCCGTAACTCAGCGGCTGATCGATGAAGATGTCGTCCGGGCTGAGCCCGGCTTCAAAGGCCGCCGTATAGACGAAGGGCTTGAAAGCCGAGCCCGGCTGGCGGCGCGCGGAGACGGCGCGGTTGAACGGCGAGCGGGCGTAGTCGCGTCCGCCGGCCATGGCCATGACGCCGCCCGTTGCGTCCAGCGCCACCAGCGCGCCCTCTCGCGCCCCGCGCGCCAGATCCGGCGTCGACAATCCGATGGCGAGGGCCGCCTCGGCGGCGCGCTGGGCGTTCACGTCCAGCGTGGTGGTGACGATGAGGTCGCCCGCGTGGCCGGCCGCCAGCTCGCGCACCCGGGGCAGCACCCAGTCGGCGAACCAGCCCGCGCCGGGGCTGGAGGCGCCGCGCGAGACCCGGATCGGGGTCTCGGCCGCCGCGATGCGCTCGGCTTCGGTGATCGTGCCGGTGGCGTACATGAGGTCGAGCACCACCGTCGCCCGGACGCTGGCCCGGCGCACGTCGGAGGTGGGCGCATACCGTGACGGCGCCTTCAGCAACCCGGCCAGCAGCGCCGCCTCGCCGATGGAGAGGTCGTCGGCGGGCTTGCCGAAATAGCGCCGGGAGGCGGCCTCGGCGCCCCACGCCCCGGCGCCGAAATACACCCGGTTCAGATACAGGGCGAGAATCTCGTCCTTGGTGAAGCGCCGCTCCAGCCAGAGCGCAAGCAGCACCTCCTGGGCCTTGCGCTTGTAGGTCCGCTCCGAGCTGAGAAAGAGATTCTTGGCCAGCTGCTGGGTGATGGTGGAGCCGCCCTGGACCACCCGGCCGGCGCGCAGGTTCGCCAGCAGGGCGCGGCCGGAGCCGACCAGATCGACGCCGAAATGGGAATAGAAGCGGCGGTCCTCCACCGCCATCACCGCCTCGACCAGATGACCGGGCAGCCTGTCCGCCGTGATCACGTCGGCGCTCACTTCCCCGCGGCGCGTGATCGTGCGCCCGTGCCGGTCCAGCAGCACGACCTCGCCCGATCGCGGCGCCGGCTCGATTCCTTCAAGGTCGGGGAGCGAGCCGACCAGCCACAGCGTCGCCGCCCCGCCGCCGACCACAAGGATCGCAAGGCTCAGCGCGACGGCGCGCAGGAACAGGGTCAGCCCCGGCCTCGGCGGCGTCGGCTTGCGGGATCTGGAACGGCGGGCCTGCGCCATGGTGCGCCTTTACGGGCGTTTGCGTGAGGAACACAGATGCCCGCGCCAGGGTTAAATCCGTGTGAACGCTATTCACGCCTTGCCCCGGCGAAGCCGGTGCGCGACCATTTGGTACGTTCGACACGCCGGGCGAGACCAAGGGGAAGCGATGCGCCTGAACGACACGACCCGAACCGCATTCCGGACCGTCCTCCGCAATACGGGCGCCGCCGCCGGGGTGCTCGGTCTTGCGCTGCTTTCCGCCTGCGCCATGACCCCGGGCGAAAACGCGATCTGCACCGATCCCGGACCGAACAATCCGGGCTGGCCCTATTGCGCTCCGGCCGATCCCGGCGGCCACACGCCCGGCGACGATCCCATCGACCCCACCGGACGCGGCGCGCCCTACTGAGCCGCATCAGGCTTCGGCTCGCAAAGCGTTGCAAGAACACGACACGTGCAATGCTCGTACGACCGAGAGGGCGCGATCGCGCTTGCTGATCGTCATCCGGCCCCGGTAAGGTTTCGTTAAGTTTTCAAGAACGGTGCGGGTGAGGGTGATGGGCTATCGTGAGGGACGGGGGTACGCCTCCAAATACGCCGCGCCGCTGGAGCTGGGGTATTCGCCGGCGACACGCCCGGTTCCCTTGCGCAAAACCGTCCCGATCCTGGCCGGCGATCCCTCCGGGCCTCTGTCCGGCCTCGCCCGCGCTCTGACCTGGGGCCGGGAGGCACGGGCTCTGGCCCGCCAGGACGCTCACGCCGTGGCCGGCGACGCCGCCGAACGCGCCGCGCTGGACCGCGTGCTCGCCCGCCGGGACACGGCGGCGAGCGCCTTGGCCATCAAGGCGCAGGCCGTTTATCGCGCGATCAGCCTTTACGTGGTGAGCTTTCAGCCTGATCCGATCGATGTCGACGCACGGCGCACGGACGCCGAAACGCTCGCCGGGGCGCATATGGATTTCGCGTGCGCGCGTCTGCGCCAGCTGGCCGGCGACGGCCGCACCCGGCGCAGCGACGCGCGCCTGTCGAAGGCGCGCCGCGAGATCACACGACAGCTGCGGACAAGCCTGTGTTCGCAGATGGACGAGCTTCTGGACGCGGTCGCGAAGGCTCGCCGGCTGCACCTCTATTTTCGCGATGAATTGCGCGAGGCCGACGCCCATTGCGCCAGCGTCGCGCACATCGCCAGCGCCGTTCAGGACCGGTTCGACCGCAGCGCCCGGACCCGGGTGAAGACCTATCTCGACGAGCGCGGACGGCGCGAACGCCGCGACGTCGCTCCGGCGTCGAGGGCGCCGCTCGCGCGACCGACGATCCGGCCGCCGAGCCCCGAGCCCACCGCCCGAAACGTGCAGGCCGCCCTGTCCAGAATCGAACAGAATCTCGGCGCCCTGAACATCCTGCACGCCTGGGCTCTGGCGCGCCGCCGGCGTCTGGAGACCACCACCTCCCTCCTCGCCGATGACGCATCGTGCGCCGGCGCGTGCGAGCGGCTCGTCATGGGCTGGCGCGCAGACTTCGCCACACGGCCCGCCGCCGGACGCCGGCGCCTTCCGGCCCTGTACCGGCGCTGAAGGCCGGACGGCGCGATCAGCGCCGGTTCAAGGCGTTGACCTTTGACCGGGGCCGCGGCGCGCGCCCGCTGGTCTCATCTGAAAGACTGCGGCCAGTCGGCTCGCCTTGCGCGTAGCGGCGCGAACCTGTATCTCCCGCAGCCCTTCCCGACCCGGCTGGTTCGACCCCGGCGGCTCGCGACGCGAAAGGTTCGATCATGAAAGCCCAGTCCCAACGCCAGCTGCGCGCCGGCGAGCTTGTGCGCCGCGCCGTGTCCGACATCCTGCGCGAAGGTCATTTGCGCGATCCGGCCCTCGCCGGCGTGCCGGTGACGGTGAGCGAGGCGCGCCTCAGCCCCGACCTGAAATACGCGACCGTCTTCGTGTCCGGCATGAACATGGCGGAGCCGGGTCAGGTCGCCGACGCTCTGAACCGGGCTTCCGGCTTCATCCAGAAGGAGCTCGGCCGCCATATCGACATGAGATATACGCCGAAGCTGCGGTTCGAAGCCGACGACCGCTTCGACGACGCGCTGCACGTGGACGCCGTGCTCGACCGGCCAGGCGTCAAGCGCGACCTTGAGGGCGGCGCCGGAGACGACGACTGATGGGCCGCCGCAAGAAGGGCGATCCGGTCAATGGCTGGCTGGTGCTCGACAAGCCGCTGGAGATGACCTCCACCCAGGCGGTGGGCAAGACCCGCTGGCTGTTCAACGCCCGGAAAGCCGGCCACGCCGGAACGCTGGACCCTTTGGCGTCCGGCGTCCTGCCCATCGCGTTCGGCGAGGCCACCAAGACCGTGCCGTTCGCCCAGGAGGGTGAGAAGGCTTACCTGTTCACCGTGCGCTGGGGCGTCTCCACCACCACCCAGGACGCCGAGGGCGAAACGATCGCCGAGAGCGACGTGAGGCCTGACCGCCAGGCGATCGAGGACGCGCTGCCGGCGTTTGTCGGAGAAATCCAGCAGGTCCCGCCGAAATTCTCCGCCATCAAGATCGACGGCGAGCGCGCCTATGATCTCGCCCGCGCCGGCGAAGACGTGGAGCTTCAAAGCCGGCCCGTACGGATCGACGCGCTCACCCTGCTGGACATGCCCGGCCCGGACCTGGCGGTGTTCGAGATGGTCTGCGGCAAGGGCGCCTATGTGCGCTCGGTGGCGCGCGACCTCGCGGCGGCCCTTGGGACCGAGGGCCATGTGGCGGCCCTGCGCCGGACGCGGGTGGGATCGTTCACCCTGGAGGACGCGCTGACGCTGGACGCGCTTGAGGATTTGGTTCATAAGAGCGCCGCGCTGGACGCCCTTCTCCCGGTCGAGACCGCGCTGGACGACATCCCGGCCCTGGCCGTGACCGATGGGGAAGCGTTTCAGTTGAGGCAAGGACGGCCGATCGTTCTGCCTCCCCGGCGAGCTTCAGAGCTTCGCGATCTTCGAACGCCCCGCCTCATAGCGGGGCAGGACTATTCGAAGGCCGTGCTTGCGATGGAGGGCGACCGGGCGGTTGCGATCGGCGAAGCGCGGGCCGGCAAATTCAGTCCCGTCCGCGTGTTTCAATGGGATCAGGAGCCCGAATAGACGATGTCGATCACGGCCGAACGCAAAGCCGAACTGATCAAGGAACATGCCCGGGGTGAAAGCGACACCGGGTCAGCGGAAGTGCAGATTGCGGTGCTCACCGAGCGCATCGCCAATCTCACCGAGCACTTCAAGACACACAAGAAAGACAACCACTCCCGCCGGGGCCTTTTGAAAATGGTGTCCCAGCGCCGTCGCCTCCTCGATTACCTCAAGAAGGTGAAAGAGGAACGCTACAAGGACGTGGTCCAGAAACTGGGGCTGCGCCGCTAGGCCGCCCGGGGAAGCGCCGGCCGCCACGAGGCGGCCGGCGTTTTCATTTCCGGCGATCCGCAATCCGGCGGCGCCGAACGAGACGTACGATCGAGAGACGAATGTTCGATATCCAAACCGAGACGATTGAATGGGCCGGCCGCACGCTGACCCTCGAAACCGGCCGCATGGCCCGCCAGGCCGGCGGCGCAGTGCTCGCCACCTATGGCGAGACCACCGTCCTTGCGACGGCGGTCGCCCAGAAAGAGGTCAAGCCGGGGATGGACTTCTTCCCCCTGACCGTGAACTACCAGGAGAAATACTTCGCTGCGGGCAAGATCCCCGGCGGGTTTTTCAAGCGCGAAGGCCGCCCGACCGACAAGGAGACGCTCACCTCGCGCCTCATCGACCGGCCGATCCGCCCGCTCTTCCCCAAGGGTTTCAAGAACGACACCCAGGTCATGCTCACCGTGCTGAGCCACGACCTTGAGAACGATCCCGACATTGTCGCGATGGTCGGCGCCTCTGCGGCGCTGGTGCTGTCCGGCCTGCCCTTCCTGGGGCCCATCGGCGCGGCGCGCGTGGGCTACAAGGACGGTGAATACTCCATCAACCCGACCGTTCACGAGCTGGACGAGAGCGAGCTTGATCTCGTCGTCGCCGGCACCGGCGATGCGGTGATGATGGTGGAATCCGAAGCCAGCGAGCTGTCCGAGGACATCATGCTGGGCGCCGTCATGGCCGGCCACAAGGCCTTCCAGCCGGTGATCGACATGATCATCCGCCTGGCCGAGAAAGCCGCCAAGGAGCCGTGGGACTTCACGCCGGAAGACAATTCCGCGCTGGAGAAGACCGTGCGCGACATGGTTGGAGACGACATCGCGAAGGCCTACACGATCCGCGAGAAGACCGAACGCACCGCGGCGGTCAGCGCCGCCAAGGAAAAGGCCATCGCGGCCTTGGCTCAGTCCGAGGACAATCCCGACGGTCATCCGGTCAGCAAGCTGAAGGACGTCCTCAAGGGCGTCGAATCCAGCGTCGTGCGCGGCGGCATCATCAAGACCGGCGAACGCATCGACGGGCGCAAGCTTGATCAGGTCCGTCCCATCGTCGCGGAAGCTGGCATCCTGCCGCGCACCCACGGCTCGGCCCTGTTCACCCGCGGCGAGACCCAGGCGCTGTGCGTCACCACGCTGGGCACCGGCGAGGACGAGCAGTTCATCGACGCGCTGACGGGCACGTACAAGGAGCGCTTCATGCTCCACTATAACTTCCCGCCCTATTCCGTTGGCGAAACCAGCTTCCGCCTGGCGCCGGGCCGTCGCGAGATCGGCCACGGCAAGCTCGCCTGGCGCGCCCTCCATGCGGTCATGCCCACCGCCGAGGAATTCCCGTACACGATCCGTCTGGTCTCCGAGATCACCGAATCCAACGGCTCGTCCTCCATGGCGACCGTGTGCGGCGGCTCGCTGGCCATGATGGACGCCGGCGTTCCGATCACGCGCCCGGTCTCCGGCATCGCCATGGGCCTGATCAAGGATCCTGAAGGCGTGGCCGTGCTGTCCGACATTCTCGGCGACGAGGATCATCTGGGCGACATGGACTTCAAGGTGGCCGGCACCGAGCTGGGCATCACCTCGCTGCAGATGGACATCAAGATCGCGGGCATCACCCAGGACATCATGAAGACCGCCCTGGACCAGGCCAAAGGCGGCCGGATGCATATCCTCGAGGAGATGAACAAGGCCCTCGACACCACGCGCGGCGCCCTGGCGGCCCACGCGCCGAAGATCGAGACCATGCAGATCCCCACCGACAAGATCCGGGACGTCATCGGCACCGGCGGCAAGATCATCCGCCAGATCGTCGAAGAGACCGGGTGCAAGGTGGACGTCAACGATGACGGGCTGATCAAGCTCGCCGCCGTGGACGAAGCCTCGATCCGCAAGGCCTATGACTGGATCCACTCCCTCACCGCCGAGCCCGAAGAGGGCAAGGTGTACCGGGGCAAGGTCGTGAAAGTCGTCGATTTCGGCGCCTTTGTGAACTTCTTCGGCGCCAAGGACGGCCTCGTCCACGTGTCGCAGATGAAGGACGAGCGCGTCGGCCATCCAAAGGACGTCGTGTCCGAAGGTCAGGAAGTCTGGGTGAAACTCCTCGGCTTCGACGACCGCGGCAAGGTCCGTCTGTCGATGAAACTCGTCGACCAGGAAACCGGCCAGGAAATCGAAGGCGGCGGCGAAGACTAGTCTTCGCGCCTCACCTCAGGTGACCAAAGAGCCCCCGCCGGAGCGATCCGGCGGGGGTTTTTCGTGTCTTCCGGACCTAGCGGACCAGTCTGGAGCGCTCGATCCGCCGCGGCGGCAGTCCCACCAGCACGTCGGCGCCGCGCCCCTCGACGGTGTTGAAATCCACCACCCGGCCCCGCCACAGATCGGTGGGGTTCAGGCGTGAGGAATCGCTGAGGACGACGAGGTCGCCTTCAAGGCGCCAGCGGGCGAAAAGCTGACCCGGATCGTCGCAGGCGGATGCCGGCCTGACCCCGCCGTCGGCGCCAAGCGTCAGCGGGCAGGACGGGCCGTTCACCTCTTCAAACCGCCAGGCGCCGGCGAGGCCCGCCATATCCACGCCCGCGCCGGACGGCGGCAGGGTGGCGCCCAGCCGGTTCAGCTCCCACTGGCCGACCTCGCGGTCGCCGCCGACAATGCGCACGCCGCCGTCGGGGCGCCGGATCGCGCCGCTCCAGACCGGTTGGCCCTGGCGGTCGGCGATCAGGAGCGATCCTTGCTGAACCCGGAACCGGTCGGCCCGGCTGAACGGCCCGCACTCATCACCCTCCACACTGAGCCGGCCGCCGCCGTTCGGGCCCCGGAACACGGTCACCCGGCAAGTCCGCGGATAGCCGTTGCGCGGGCTGACCTCATAGACGCCGAGCAGATCACCCGGCCGCAGCCGGCTTGCGTTCATGTCGGCCTGGCGCTGCGCCTGCGGCTCGCCGCGCAGCCAGGCGAGCGGCCCCTCGCTTTCAGGGCGCAGCACGAAGCGCTCCCCGGTGGACGCCTCGCCGACCCAGACATCAGCGTTCGGGCCCGGGACCGCGCCGCGCCAGGCCGGGGTGAACCCGCCGGACCAGAAGGCGATCTGATGGCGGCCGGTTCCCATGCCGAGCTCGCGCTCCCAGCGCCGCGCCGAAGCGAACGGCTCGGGGCAGGCGCCCGCATCCAGCGCGAAGGTCTCGCGCATGGGGTTGAACTGGTCCGTCAGCTCCACGGTGCACGCCCGCTCGCCGGCTTCGGTGAACAGCCCGAATTGCCCGGAGAGGTGCTCACCATACAACGGAGCGGACTGTGCGAAGGCCGGGGCGCTTGTCAGCACCATCCCGGCGGCCAGGGCGAAGGCTTTCACGGCCCCGCTCACGGCGACGTTCACCGCCCGGCTCACCACGGATCCTCGCTGACGGGAAACGGGGTTTGCGACACGTTCAGTCGCGCGTTGGTGGCGCGATCAAACCGGCTGTAGGTGCCGACAAACACCTGATACGCACCCGGTTCGGCGTCGCTGAAGACCACCTGGGCGCGCTCGTCCACCGGACCCATGTCGTCGGAACAGACAGGCTCGCCGGAGGGCGCGATCACGTCCATGACCACATCCGCCTCGCCGTCGGCCATGAAGACCAGTGCGCCGCCTTCGCCGGTCCAGGTGATCTCGGCCGTGGGCGTCTCTCCGGTCCAGCCGGAGCACCGGCCCGTCTGCGGCTCGCCATACACGTCCATGGAGCCCAGCTGGAAGCCGTACCCGGTCTGCACCTCAAGCGAGGCCGGGTCGGGCGTGAAGCCCGGCGCCAGCGTCAGGACCTGCGCCGGGGCGGCCTGCGCCCTGGCGTTCGGCGCGCCGAGCGGGCGCGCATAGGGCGCGGCTTCGGAGACGACGAGCACCGCGTCGGACTCGCGATCGGAGAAATCACCGACCCAGACTTTCCACGTCCCGGCTTCAGGATCGGCATAGGACAGCGCCGCATTGGACCCGCGCCGGGCGCCGTCATCGTCGCACCGCCAGGCGCCGCCGGGGTTCATCACCGCCAGCGTCGTGTCGGCGTCACCTGCTGTGAAGATCGTCAGCGCAGGCCTGCCTGCATCAACCTGCAGCTCAACCGTCGGCGCTTCAGTGACCACGCCATAGCATCCCCTCGGAAACCCCGAGCGGCGGGCGGCGTAGGCGCCGCCGGACCGCACCGCGATCACGTACGGGTCCGGCGCGCGCTCATCGATCACGTGAAGCCCGAACACCGGCGGCGCCTCCGGCGCCACCGTCCCGGCCCGCCCGCCGAAGCCGGAAATCTGGCCGTGGGCGGACGCGCCCCAGCCCGCGGCGAGCGCAGCGCACGCAGCTATCATATTGAATTTCATGGAACCCCTCCCGGTCGAAGTCGAGAACCTATGTCGGGAGACCAGAGGGCACAAGGCAAAACGAGGCCGAAATCAACAGACCGATGGGTCAGGACAGGCGATCCGACGCGGTGTCGCGTCAAGACCAGACGCGCCGAAACCGTGCATCGGCGAGGCATATACCTGAGGCTGACCAGCGCTCACCCCATCGCCTCGGCAGGCAATCATCGTCAGCGCTCGGCCGGGCGAAGGCGGCGCTGCACGACTTGTTCTCCCCGGCATGGATGCGATTGGAAATTGCACCTTCTACAGGAGCACTCCTCAGGACCGCCTTCAATCTTGAATGGGCGATTTGGGCCATGCAGGCGAACATGGGCGGCGCATCGCCCCCACTTCGACGCCCCCGGATCGAGCCGACCCACTTTCGGAGCGGCGACCCACTTCTTAGGTGGGGTATGAGACAAGGAGGTCCGCCTTGACGACACACGCCACGAAACTGCCGCCGGTTGATCCGGCGCGCGCCGCGCTCATCGAACAGTTCGGCGCCGAACTCACCCCGCTCGATCCCGTCGGCGCGCAGGTCACAGGCATTGATCTGTCCTCACCGGACGCACTCCCGCGAGAGATCGTCGACATGCTGGAGCGGGAGATGGCCGATCGCGGCTTTCTGGTCTTCAAGAGCGACAAGGCGCTCAGCGCCGAGGATTTCCTGCGCGCCAGCTGTCTGTGGGGCGGCAGGGAGCTGCACAGCACCCATGGCGTTCACCCGCAAACGCCGGGCGGCAACCCCCATATCTTCCGCCTGTCCAACGACGAGCGCCATGGCATCCCGGACGTGGGGCCGCAATGGCACAATGACGGCAGCTTCCTGCCGGCCACCTTCTCCCATTCCGGCTATCACATCGTGCGGCCCGCCGAGCGGGGCGGCGGCACGCATTTCGCGCACCAGGGCCTGGCCTTCGAGGCGCTTTCGCAGGATCTGCAAGAGCGCTGGAGCCGCTTGTCCTCGGTTAACTCCACCTCGGGCGTGGTGCATCCCCTGGTCCATGAGCATCCGGTGTCCGGGCGAAAATGCATCTGGCTGCATCTGGGGATGACCGGCGCGGTGATCGAAAAATTGCCCGATCAGGAGGCCTTCCGTCTGCTTCCCGCCGAGGAGCTGAAACAGCTCTGTCACGCCTATAACGACATCCTCAACGCCGGGTTCGAGGACGGCTACGCGCTTGCCCATGAGTACGCCGAAAACGATTGCGTCTTCATCGACAATCTGGCCGTCGCCCATCGCGCCGCCCCGCAAGCGCACCGGCCAGCGGACGAGCAGGGCCTGCGCATCATGCATCGCAGCACCGTGAAGGGGGTGAAGGACCTCGCCCCCGGCCACGGCCTGCCGCCCCAAGTGGCCATCGACGCCCCCGGCCCGGCCGGCGAGGGCGTCTGGCAGGGCGGCGGCGTGGGGTTCCGCTGGGAAGACGGCATTCCCATGCGCAACTAGGCTGCGCCGCCTGTCACCGCGCGCCGCGTCTAGAACGCCGCCTGGACGCCCAGGGCGATGATATTGGTGCGGGCGTTGCGCTCCGACCAGCTGGTTCCGGGCGCCGAGCCCGGGTTGCCGCCGGAGAGGAAGTTCAGCGGCACCCAGCCGGCGGTGTGGATGTATTCGCCGAAGACCTCCACATTGGCGACCGGATAGAAGGCCGCGCCCAGCACGTACTGGTCCTGGCGCTCCCACGGGGCGCCGTCGTCCCCGGCGATGAAGCGGGAGAATTCCGCCGACAGGGCGAAGTCTTCAGGCTCCTGCAAGCTCATCCAGTAACGGCCGCCGACAGTGAAGCTTTCCGCCTTCACCGCTTCGAACTGCGCCAGCTGCGGCGCCGGGTTCGCCGTGCCGGGCCAGACATCGGTGGTGGACGCGTATTCGCCCAGAAGGTCGAACGGTCCGAGATCCGCGGCGGCGTAGACCGCCCAGCCGGGATTGTTGTCGTCGCACGGATTGAAGTGGAAAACCGGATAGCCCTGGCAATAGGCGGTCCCGTGGGTGTAGCTCGCGCCCGCCATGACGCTGTCGCCGCCGCCGAGCTGCGCCGTGTAGTTGGCGTCGATGGCGAAATTGTTCAGACGCGACGGGACGTTGGTGTCCTCCACCGGTGCGTTGTGCGCGCGGAATTGAGCGCCGCCCTGGATCGCCATGGCCCGCACGTGCAGGCCGTCATTGAAGTATCCGCCCATGGCTCCGTAGGCGAGGCCGGCGAAGGCGTGCCAGCTGGTGGAGTTGGTGAACGGGCTGACCGTGTCATTGAGGCCGAAGGGCGTGTCCATCTTGCCCAGCGCCGCATAGAACGGACTCTGATCGAGATCGCCCCACATCACCCAGGCCTTGCGAAGCTGAAGCTGGTTGCGGTTGAGGTCGGTGATCGTGCCTTGACCGAAACTCTGCTCGGGATCGTAGAGGATCTCGGCGTAGGCGGTGATCGTGTCGGTGGCTTGCGCGGTGAAGGCGAGCTGGGCGTTGTGCACCACCGCCTCGCTGACCGTTTCGCCGATCTGGTTGGCCGAGGTCGGGTGCCGCATCAACCAGCCGAACTTGGTGTTGGAGTTGCTCTCCTGATAATCAGCGAGCGCGGTCACCGAGCCCGACAGCGTCACACGGTTCGCCAATGCGCCGCGCTGCTGGGCCTGCAGAACGGTGAGGTGGCGCGTGTTCACGCCCTCGGCATGGTCGAGCATGGCGAACCCGTAGTCCGGGCTCACGCCCACCAGGCCGGCCTGCATCCGGTCCATGTGCGCGGCGTGATGGTCGCCGTGACCGCCGGCGTCAGAGCGGTGCGGGCCGGTCTGCGCCACGGCGTGGCTTTCCCGGCCGGAATCATGCGGATGCGCCAAAGGAGCATGAGGCTCCGCGGCGGTCTGCGCGCCCGGCGTCAGGCCCTGGGCTTCAAGAACCTCCAGCAGGCGGCGATTGGTCTCTTCAAGCTGCTCGAGACGTGCTTCAAGCGCGGCGATGCGATCCTCGCCGGGATCGGCGAAGACCGGCGCGGCGGCGGCGAGCGCGAGCGCGCTCGCGCCGCAAATCATGGCGAATTTCATGGATGCCCCCCCTTGGCCCAGCAGGGGTGATGGCCCTGCCCGTCGCCGGGTGTATGTGCATATCCATAAGAATTTTCGAAACAAAATTCTTCACCGCGACGATTTCGTTCGTGGAAAAGTCGGCGGCGGCGAACCGGGAGGACCGCAAAGGTGTCAGCCTTTGAGGCGGGCGCGAAAGCGCCGGCTCACCGGAATGCGGGCGCCGCCCTCCAGCACCGCCTCAGCGTCGCCGCCTGAAGCGGGAATGATCTCGCGCACCCAGCTCTGTCGATCGATTGTGCAGAGTCGTCAAATCGATCGACAGCTCCTCCCGAGTCCTCGAACGCACCAGCGCGTCCAGCCCTTCCGGCTCAACGCCTTCAATCCGGTAGATGCGATAGCGCAGATTAAAGGAGTCCGGCTCCACGTCGCGGATAGACAAGAAGCACCGCAGGGCGTCCGGGTCCCCGGCGTCCATGCGGTCGATCAGTTCGCCTTGCTCGAGACCTTCGGTACACCGCACGCCGTCTGGCGCATACGGCGAGCGTCGCTGCTCGGGTGGTGTGGGCTCGAAGCTGCTGTCGGACCGGCCGCAGGCCGCAAGCGCGAGCCCCCCCAAGCCGGAAGTGCTGATCGTATTGACACTGCGCCGGACACGAAAAAATCCCCTGAAGCGCGCCGGCTTCAGGGGATTTTCAATCATCGGGAGATCTGGAGCAAGCGGGAACGCTTACTCCTCGATATCCGGCACAGCCACGGCGTGGAAGCCGGCGTCCACGTGGAGCACTTCGCCTGTGCAGGACCGGCCGAGATCGGACAGGAGATAGAGCGCCGCGCCCGCGACCCCCTCCATCGTGGTGTCCTCTTTCAGCATCGACCAGTCCTTGCCGGTCTTCATCAGCGTGCGTCCGCCGCTGATGCCCGCCATGGCCAGCGTGCGCATGGGCCCGGCGGAGATCGCGTTGACGCGGATGCCCAGCGGCCCGAGATCGCGGGCGATATAGCGGGTAGAGGCCTCCAGCGCCGCCTTGGCGACGCCCATGACGTTATAGTTCGGCACCGTGCGCTCCGACCCCAGATAGGTCATGGAGATCATGGTTCCGCCGCCGCCCTCTTTCGAAGGCATCAGATCGCTGGCGCGGCGCGCGGCGTCCACGAAGCTGAACGCGGAAATGTCCATGGCGCGCTTGAAGCCTTCTCGCGTGGTGTTGTGGGTGAAGCTGCCCTGCAGCTCGTCCTTGCCGGCGAACGCGACGGCGTGGACCAGGAAATCCAGCCCGCCCCATGCAGCCTTCAGCGTCTGGAAACATGCGTCCATGCTGGAATCGTCGCTGACGTCGGCGGTGACCATGAAGGGCTCGTCGCCCAGGCTCTCCACCAGCGGCCGCACCCGCTTCTCCAGCGCGGCGTCCTGATAGGAGAAGGCGAGCTCCGCGCCCTGGGCATGGAGCTGCTGCGCAATGCCCCAGGCGATGGAGTTCTTGTTGGCCACGCCCATGACAAGCCCGCGCTTGCCCTTCATCAGATCGCCCTTGGGGTACGGGGTGTCGGACATGAAGCGCCTCCCTTTGATCGCATTTCCGCCGCAGCGTGCAGCTATGTGTTTGACCTCGCAATACCCCAGCACGGCGCCTGCGTCGAGCGCGCTGAAACCTGATCGCAAAATGCGGCGACAGGCCGCTTTTGCGATGCATCCCGGCGTGCAAGACTTGCGTTTACGGTTGGGTAAGGCATGTCCCGCGACCCTGTTCGCGGTCACACAGACGAGAAGAGGCCTTCATGAAATCAGCACCGCTGCCGCGGTCCCTCGCGATCCCGAAAAGCTGGAAGACCCTCGACTGGTCCAGCGTCTTCGCCGCCATCATCTATCCCGCCCTCGGCGTGATCGGCCTTGTCGCCGCATTCACGCTGGGCCTGGCTCTGGAGAGCCTCACCCTGCACTGGTGGTACGCGCCGCTGGCCCTTCTGGCCGGCGCCATCAGCCTGGTGATCTGCAATATGGGCATCGGCGTGCTGCACCGGGTCTGGCAGCACAAGGCCGGCGAGCTGCACTGGCCGGCCCAGGTGATCACCGCGGTCAACTGCGTGATCGCCATGCAGGGCCGCATGAAGGACTGGGTGAATTACCACTCCCAGCACCACCGCCTGTCGGACCGGCCGGGCGACCCGCACAATCCGAACGAAGGCAAGTTATGGGCCTGGATGGGCTGGCTGTTCTGGCGCGACGAAAACGATCTGCAGCGCCCGCTGGCCCTGTGGCTGCGGGATAATCCGTCGGTGCGCTTCACCGACAAGCACTATTCCTGGTTCGCGCTTCTGGCGCACCTGGTGCTGCCGGCGCTGATCTATCTGGCGGTCTGGGCGCTCGGCGGGTCGATCCTTCTGACCTTCATCCTCCACGCCGCCGCCGTCACCGCCCGGGGCGTGCAGTTCCACGCCACGATCCTGGGCGTGAACGTGTTCGGGCACATGAAGACCCCGGCCTGGGCGGACTGGCTGCTGGCGCTGCTCACCGGCGGCGAGGCGTTCCACGACCATCACCACGACCAGCCGTCCAGCGCCCTGCACCTGCCGCGCCGCGGCGTGCTCAACCGGCTGGTGGATTATAACGGCACCACCTTGCTGGTGTTCGAGAAGCTGCGCTGGGCGCGCGATCTGAAGATCGCGCCGCAATTCAGCGGCCAGCCTCAGATACAGGGTCCCGCAGAGTAGCCGGTTAACCGCTGGTTCACCGAGGCGATTAAAGGCCCGTTAGCCCGAGTCGCGGCAAATTCGGCTACGTTGCGCCTCGGGGGCCTTTCATGACACGCCGCACGGTTTCGATCCTGTTTGTCTGCACCGGGAATATCTGCCGGTCGCCGCTGGCCGAAGCGGTGGCGCGAAAGCTCGCCGCCGAAGCGGGCAAGCCGCTGGAGTTCGACAGCGCCGGCACCGGCGACTGGCACGCCGGAGAGAGCCCCGACCCCAGGGCGGTCGCGGCCGGGCGAGCGCGCGGCTACGACCTCACCGGACGCGTCGCGCGCGCCGTCGAGGACGACGACTTCACGCGGTTCCAGCACCTCGTGGCGCTCGATCAGAGCCATTATAAATGGCTGAAGGCGCGCCGCTCGGCCTCACGGCTTCCGGAGGTCCCCATCTCCAGGCTGCTGGACTGGTCGGTGGGCCTGGCCGGCCAGGACGTGCCCGATCCCTATTACGGCGAAGCCGAGGATTTCGAGCGCGCCCTGGACAGGATCGAGAAAGGCTGCGCAGGCCTGATGGCCCGCATCTAGGCACGGCCCACCGCCGACCGGCCGCTCAGTCCGGCGTACCCAGAACCAGCGTGCCGTTGGTGCCGCCGAAGCCGAAGCTGTTGGACAATATGGTGTTCAGCTCCGCCTTGCGCATTTCGGTCACCACCGGCAGCTCGCCGACTTCGGGATCCATCTCGTCGATATTGATGGACGGGGCGATGAAGCCGTCGCGCATCATGAGCAGCGAATAGATCGCCTCCTGGACGCCGGCCGCGCCCAGCGAGTGGCCGGTCATGGACTTGGTGGCCGACAGCGGCGGAACGCCGTCATCGCCGAACACGTCGCGCATGGCCTGGGCCTCGCGGATATCGCCCACGGGGGTCGAGGTGGCGTGCGGGTTCACATAGTCGATTGCGCGGCCCTTCAGCGGCGCCAGCGCCTGCTCCATGCAGCGCCGGGCGCCCTCGCCGTTGGGGGCGACCATGTCGTGACCGTCGCTGGTGGCGCCGTAGCCGAGCACTTCGGCCCAGATCGTCGCGCCGCGCGCTTTCGCCCGCTCGTAATCCTCCAGCACCACCATGCCGGCGCCGCCCGCGATGACGAAGCCGTCCCGGGCCTTGTCGAAGGCCCGGGAGGCGATTTGCGGGGTGTCGTTATAATTGGAGCTCATGGCGCCCATGGCGTCGAACAGGTTCGACAGCGCCCAGTGCAGCTCTTCGCCGCCGCCGGCGAACATCACGTCCTGCTTGCCCCAGGCGATCTGCTCGGCGGCCGCGCCGATGCAGTGCACCGATGTCGCGCAGGCCGAGCTGATGGAATAGTTGATCCCCTTGATCTTGAACGGGGTGGCCAGCGTCGCCGAGCCGGTGGAGGCCATCGCCTTGGGCACCGCGAACGGCCCGATGCGCTTGGGGCCCTTCTCGCGCGTGATGTCGGCGGCCTTCACGATCGCCTCGACGCTGGGCCCGCCGGTGCCGACGATCAGACCGGTGCGCTCGTTGGAGACGTCGCCGTCTTCAAGACCGGCGTCGCGGATCGCCTGCTCCATGGACATGTACGCCCAGCCCGCGCCCTCACCCATGAAGCGGTAGGCGCGCTTGTCCACGTGCTCGGCCGGGTCGGCCTTGGGACGCGCGTGAACCTGGCACTTGAAGCCCAGTTCTGCGTATTCCGGAGCTGCGGTGACGCCGCTGCGCCCGGCCTTCAGGCTGGCGGCGACTTCCTGGGCGTTATCGCCGATGGCGGAAACGATCCCGATACCCGTAACGACAACCCGTCTCATTCAGGCCTCGCTCTGCTTGAGTTCTTCCGGCTTGAACAGGCCCACCCGCATGTCTTTCGCGGTGTAGATGCGCTGGTCATCCGCCTCCACATGGCCATCTGCGATCCCCAGCACAAGCTTGCGCCGGATCACCCGCTTGATGTCGATAATGTAACGTACGCACTTCACGGTGGGGGGCACCTGGCCGGTGAACTTCACCTCGCCCACGCCCAGCGCCCGGCCCTTGCCCGGACCGCCGGTCCAGCCGAGGTAAAATCCCACAAGCTGCCACATGGCGTCCAGTCCCAGGCAGCCCGGCATCACCGGGTCGCCCTGGAAATGGCAGTCGAAGAACCACAGGTCCGGCTTCACGTCGAGTTCGGCCACGACGCATCCCTTGGCGTACTCGCCGCCATGGTCGTCGATCCGCGTGATGCGGTCGAACATCAGCATGGGCGGCAAAGGAAGCTGGGCGTTGCCCGGCCCGAAGAGCTCGCCTTTGCCGCAGGCGATCAGGGCGTCGTAATCATAGCTGTTTTGTCGATCGGTCATGAGACATGTCGAACCTGTCGGGCGTCGCCGGCGGTTCGGCCTTTTCGCACAATAAAAATCGATAGCGGCGCCGGAGCGGCGCGGTTTCGTCGAGACCGGGCCGCCGTGCTGCTAGTCCGCAGCCGCCAGCCCGGCGGGTTCAGGTGCGGAGCGGTAGCACGAGGCAAGCGGCCCCTCAAGCGCGCCGTCCGCCGTCAGGTCGCCCGGCTCGAGGCCCCAGAAGGCCGGAGCCCGGGCCCAGCCGCGACGGCCTCCGGCCTCCAGCCGGCACCAGCCCGGCCGGCAGCGCTCAAGCCAGAGTTGGGCGTCCGGTTCGATGCGGGCGACCAGGTTTGACTCCGCATCGGGACGGGCGCGCAGATCGGTCGCCTCCAGCGCCCAGACCGACCGCCGGCCCGACAGCAGTCGGCGATGCATCCACACCTCCACGCCTCCGGGATCAAGCACCTTGCGCCAGTCCGGGGTCTCCTGGATCACCTGGACCGGCAAGCCGGCGCGCCGGTAAACCCACAGCCTCGGGTGCTCGCCCGACGGTCCCGACCGCCCGACCACCTCGTCATAGCGCAAGGACACGAAGCGCGGCACCGGCAGTCCGGAGAAGCCCTCGCATACCTGCGCGCGCGCCGGACCGGCGCCAAGGAGCGCCGTCGTCAGGGCCAGGGCGGCGAGAATCACGGACCGTGCAAGCATGGGCGCAGTGAAGCCGGTCACGGTGAACGCCGCGTTAAACCGGCGCGCGCCCCAGCGCGGCGCGTGACCCGTTTTCCTGGCTTTCCTCGTCCGGATTTTGTAACAAATATCAAATGTTTGCGGCGGTTTCTCGGGCTCTTGCGAGGACCTGGGAAGAGGCGCATATGCGCTGTGTCGCGACGATGTCCGGCGCGATCATTTGGAAAGACCGACGACCATGGGCGCTCCGTCCAAACCCGGCCAGAAACCCGCCGCCAAACCCGCCTCCGCCAAACCGGCTCAGAAGCCGGCCGGCAAGCCGGGCAAGGGCCGCTAGGCCGACCGGCGGCGGGCCGGCGTTCGACCCCTTCGACAGTCCTGTCCGCCGCCCCAGACGGCGCGCCGAGCGCAAAGCTCCGGCGCGCCGTTTTCGTTCGCGTACGCCTCTCCAGCTTGCAGCTTTGATTTTGCGCGGCGCCGGGCCATCTTGTCGCATGACGCAGACCGACAGGAGAGACCGTTCATGATCCGCGCCACCCTGACCGCCGCCATGGCGGCTTTCGCCGCAGGCCTCTCGACGCCGGTCCACGCCCAGGACGGCGAGGACGTGTATGTGGAGACTCTCGATCTCGGCGACGGGCTCTACATGCTGGCCACCAACCGGGCGGGCAATGTGGGGGTGAGCGTCGGCGAAGACGGCGTGTTCATGATCGACACCCAGATGGAGGCGTTCGCCCCCGCCATCGACCGCGCCCAGCGCGCCGTCTCCGGCGACCGGTCGGTGGATCTGGTGCTGAACACCCATCTTCACGGCGACCACGTGCTGGGCAACGCCTATTTCGCGGACGCCGGCGCCACGATCATGGCCCATGAAAGCGTGCGCGAGGCGCTGATGAACCCGGTCACCGCGCAGCTGACGGGCGCCACGCCGGAGCCGCTGTCTGGCGCCTATCTGCCCACCGTCGCGGTCTCGCAGGGCGATGCGGCCACCCTGAACGGCGAAACCGCGCGCTTTCACCACGCGCCTGCCGCCCACACCGGCGGCGATCTGTTCGTGGTGTTCGAAGACGCCGACGTGATCCACGCCGGCGATCTGCTGTTCTCGGGCATGTTTCCCTATATCGATCTTGATAACGGCGGCACGGTGGAGGGCATGATCGCCGGGCTGCGCCAGGTGGCCGAGGCCGCCGGCCCGGACACGCAGATCATTCCCGGCCACGGCCCGCTCTCCACAAAGGCGGACGTGGAGGCCAGCGCCGACATGCTGGAGGAGACCCGCGCCGTGATCGCCGGGCTGGTGGACGAAGGCCTGTCCTATGAGCAAATCCTGGAGCGTGAACCGCTGGCGGGGTGGCATGAGGACTGGAACTGGGGTTTCATCACCACCGAACGCATGATCTGGACGCTGTATCGGGACATCACTGGTGAAACGCCGTAAATCGCCTTTCCTTCCGCCCACCAACGTCATCGCCATGATGGTGATGCTCGCCCTGATAACCGGGGCGATCTTCACAGTGATTCTGGCGAGCGTGATCGGCGGAGCCGCGGTCGGGCTGGCGCTGGCGGCGGCGGTGTATCTGCTCATCGTGGTCGATGCCCGCGCCAAGACGAAGAAGGCGCGCCGCTAGGGCGCTGTCCGACCTGGCTGCATCAGGTCTCGCGCCCCCGGCTCGGGTTTTGAGACGCGATTTTTCCAAAAACCGGTCCCCACTTTTCGGATTGCGCTCTTCGGGCCGCTTTCCCTTGTGAGATCGGGCGGCGCTCGCTAGCGTGGACAAGATCAATGCCTGCTCAGTGAGTCCATGCCAGTCATGTCCCCGGTGATGAACGAGACCTCCGACCCGCCCCCGATGCACGCCGGCCTGGCAGGCGCCACGCTTCTGGCGTTCGGCGTGCTGGTCTGGGCGGCGGTCTCGTTCATCACCGGGGACATGGCCCTGGGCCTGCTCTACGGCCTCGCGCCCGGCCTGGTGCTCGGCGGCCTGGCGGTGCTCCGCCTGCGCCGCGGCGGCCTGTTCAGGCGGGAGCGCACGCCGGACACGCCGGATCGCGAACAAGCCTGACCGAACGCGCCTGACCGCCCAGACCGTCGAACAGCAAAAGCCGGCCCAGCAGCGGTTCGCCGGCCCGGGCCGTCAGCTTGATCGCCTCCAGCGCCATCATGGACCCGATCACGCCGGTGAGCGCGCCGACCACGCCCACCTGCGCGCAGGTCTCCATATCGGGCGGCGCGGCCGGGACGAAGCAGCGATAGCAGGGCGCGCCCAGATGCGGCGCGAACACCGACACCTGCCCGTCCCAGCGCCCCACCGCGCCGGACACCAGCGGGATCCGCGCGGCGATCGCCGCGTCGTTCACCGCAAACCGGGTCTCGAAATCGTCGCAGCCGTCCAGCACCAGATCGGCGCCGGCGAGCAGGTCCGGCAGGCTCTCCGTGTCGGCGCGGCCATGAACCGCCTCCACGCCCACCGCCGGGTCCAGGGCCGTCAGCGCCTGCGCGGCGGCGTGCGCCTTCTCCCGTCCCACATCGGCGGTGCGGAAGATGATCTGGCGCTGCAGATTGTCCAGGCTGACCCGGTCGGGATCCACCAGGCGGATCGACCCGATCCCGGCGGCGGCCAGATACAGCGCCGCCGGCGCGCCAAGCCCGCCCGCCCCGATGATCACGACCCGGGCCCTTGCCAGACGCTGCTGGCCCGGGCCGCCGATCTCCTTCAGCAGGATGTGGCGCGCGTGGCGCTCGACATCGACGGTCATGGGGTTCGCCCTCCGATGCGCGGCGTTCCGGCGCGGCGCCGGCGGCCGCCCCGCCTGCGCCTTTTTTCTGTCAGGTCCGGTTCAGCCATGTAAGCTAGACTGCACCAGACCGTCGACCGCGCAAGGACGCGCGGCCGCCAACGAACCGATAGATCTCAGGATGGCTGACCCGATGAAACGTCTCGCCTTGATCGCCGCAGCGGCCGCCGTGCTCGCCGGCTGCGCCACCGCAGAGGGTTACCGCCAGCAGGTCGCCCAGTTCGTCGGCGCCCACTCCGACACCGTCATGCTGGAATGGGGACCGCCCGTGCGCCGTGACGCGCTCACCGACGGCTCGCAGGTCTGGGTCTATGTCAATGAAGAGCGCCGCTACGATCCCGGCGGGTATCGCAGCATTCCGCGCGAACGCCGTGTGGCGTACTATGACAACAAGGGCAATGAGCGCGTACGGGTCGAGCAGTATGAGGACACCGTCTACGAGCCGCCGCAGGAATGGTGGGTGGAGTGCGAGACCCGGTTCGTGATCGCGCCGGACAACCGCGTCGCCGATTTCCGCTTCGTTGGCGACGGCTGCGTGGCCGAAGAGCTCTACTAGCGCCGTTTCAGTGAAAGCAGGGACCGGTCTCGCGGTTCGAAAAGGCGGCGAGTCAAAGATTTAGAGTGATCGTGGTCGATCAGCCTCGGCCGAAATCGCTTTCGCGCCGGGACGGGGCCGGACGGGCTGGCCAGAAGGCTGGCCTTGGCGCGGGAACGCGGGCAGTTTGTCGGCGATCCACCGCCATGAAAGGCCGTCCCCGTGCTTGTCGGCGCCCCAGCTCCCACGCTCTCTCCCCAGCAACAGGCCGTGGTGGATTTCGCCGCCGAGGGCGGCGCCCACCTGTTTCTCACCGGCCGCGCCGGCACCGGCAAGACTACGGTCACGCGCGCCATATTGCGCAGGCTGGGGTCGAAAGCCGCCGTGCTGGCGCCCACCGGGGTGGCCGCCATGAACGCCGGCGGCCAGACCCTGCACAGCTTCTTCCGCCTGCCGCCGCGCCTGATCACGCCCGGCGATATCCGCCGCCTGCGCAACGCCCGCACCGTGCAGGCCCTGACCACGCTGGTGATCGACGAGATCTCCATGGTGCGCTCCGACCTGATGCAGGCGGTGGACTTCTCCTTGCGCCTGAACCGCGACAGCGCCGAGCCCTTCGGCGGCGTGCGCCTCATCCTGGTGGGCGATCTGGCCCAACTGCCCCCCATCGCCCAGGGCGAGGAGGGCGAGTTTCTGGAAGAGCATTTCGGCGGGCCGTTCTTTTTCCACGCCCCCTGCTTCCGGGACGCCGGCTTCACCATGGTGGAGCTGCACAAGGTCCACCGCCAGGCCGATCCGGACTTCATCGAAATCCTCAACGCGGTGCGCGAAGGCGAGCTGACCCCTGATCTCGCCGAACGGCTCAATGAGCGCGTCACCGGCCGGTCGGGGCTTGAAGCCAGCACCACCCATGTGGTGCTCACGGCCACCAATCAGGCCGCCTCCTCCATCAATCAGGCGCGTCTGGACGGGCTGCTGGGCGAGCCGCGGGGCTTTTCCGGCAAGGTGGAGGGCGAATTCGATCCGCGCCTCTTCCCCACCGACGACCCGCTGGTTCTAAAACAGGGCGCTCGGGTCATGATGATCCGAAACGATCCCGGCGGGCGCTATGTGAACGGCTCCATCGGCGAAGTGATCGGCTTCACGCCGGACGGGGTGAAGGTCCATGTCAACGGCGAGACCGTCACCATCGAGAAGGTGAAATGGGAGCGCATGCGCTACGCCGCCGACGGAAATTCCGGCAAGCTGAAGCGCGAGACGGTGGGCTCCTACGCGCAATATCCGCTGCGCCTGGCCTGGGCCATGACCATCCACAAGAGCCAGGGCCTGACCCTCGACAAGGTGTTCATGGACGTCTCCCGGCGCCTGTTCGCCCACGGTCAGGCCTATGTGGCGCTGTCGCGGGCGCGCACGCTGGAGGGGCTGGAACTGTCCCACCGCATGCGGCCCACCGACATCATCACCGATCCGCGCCTGTTTGAAGTGAAGAGCTTCTGCGACCCCGCCCCGGCGGCGCTGGACGCGTGACCCTGGACGCCGCCGCAGACGCGCTGGGCCTGGATTCGTGGGGCGCGACCCGGCTGGTGGAGATCGGCGATCTTCCCGGCGCCGGCGCTATCGACGCCGAAACGCTGGCTGCGCTCGCCGCCCTTCGGGCCCGGCGGCGCGAAGACGCCCTGACCGACATCGCGAGGCTGGACGGTCCCCATCTGGCGCCCGACTGGCCGGGATCTCCGGCGCCGGCCGACCCGCCGTCGCCGCCCGCCGAACCCGCGCCGGTGATCTTCATCGACGCGTGCGTGCTGGCCGGAGCGATGCGCCGCCATCTGGTGCTGGCCTTCGCCGACGCCGGGCTGTTGCAGCCGCGCTGGTCGCCGCGCGTCCTGTTCGAGACCGGACACGCCCACGCCAAGATCGTCGAGGCCAAGCCCGGCCGGGACGGGGCGGGGGAGGCCGCGCGCCTGGTCGTGGCGCTGGAGCAGGCCTGGCCTGAGGCCAGCGTGCCCGAAGATCACGGGGTCGAAATCGCCGAACGCCTGCCCGATGAGGGCGACCGCCATGTCATCGAAAGCGCGCTCGCCTGCGGCGCCGCGATGATCCTCACCGACAACATCAAGGATTTTCCGCGCAAAATCCTCGAACCGCACGGGATCTACGCCCGCACCCCGGCGGAGTATTTCGCCAGCAAGCTCGGTTCGGAACCGGGCGCGGCGCCGGCCTTCTTCGCCGCCGCCGCCCGCCTGAAGCTCTCCCCGCCCCAGCTCGCCCGCGCCTTGCAACAAGCGCGGCTGGGCGGGCTGGCCAAACGCCTGGGGCTCTGATCCATCTCCCCCGTGTGTCATCCCGGAACCGCGAAGCGGTCTCCGGGACCTCATGGGCTGCCGCGCCGCCTGAGGGTCCCGGCGCTGCGCTGCGCTTCGGCCGGGGGCCGGGTGGCGCTAGTCTTCGCCCTGCGCGTCGATCCAGGCGGTCATCTTCGCTTCGAGATAGTCGAGCGGCACGCCGCCCTCTTCAAGAATCACGTCGTGGAATTCGGCAAGGTCGAAATCGGCCCCGAGCTCGTTTTCCGCCTGCTCGCGCAGGCGGCGGATCAGAAGCTCGCCGGTCTTGTAGGCGAGCGCCTGGCCCGGCCAGGAGATGTAGCGGCTGACCTCGTTGGTGACGTTGAGGGGGGCCAGCGCGGAGTTCTCCAGGAAGCACGCCTCGGCCTCCTCGCGGCTCCAGCCATACCAGTGGATGCCGGTGTCGGCGACGAGGCGGCAGGCGCGCCACATCTCGTAGGTCAGCTGGCCGAACCTGTCATAGGGCGTTTCGTACATGCCCATATCGGTCCCGAGAAACTCGGTGTACAGCGCCCAGCCCTCGCCGAAGGCGGTGATGTAGCTGTCGCGGCGGAACTCCGGAACGTCCTCGATTTCCTGGGCGATGGCGATCTGGTGGTGATGGCCGGGCACCGCCTCGTGCACCGTGAGCGCGGGCAGCTCGTAGAGCGGGCGCTGGTCGAGGCGGTAGGTGTTGACCATGTAGCCGCCCGCCTCGCCGGTCTGCGGATCGCCGGGCCAGTAGCGCGCGGTGGTGTAATTGGGCGCCAGCGAGGCCGGGACCGGGCGCACGCCATAGGGCAGGCGCGGCAGGCGATGGAAAAAGCGCGGCATCTCGTCGTCCGCCTTCTTGGCGAAATACGAGGCGTAGCGCATCAGCTCCATTTCGGTTTCCGCGTAGAATTGCGGATCGGTGCGCAGGAAGGCGAGAAACTCGGCGAACGATCCCTCGAATTCGGCCTCCTCGATGACCTCTTCCATCAGGGCGCGGATGCGCGCCACTTCGCGCTGGCCGATCTGGTGAACCTCTTCGGGGGTCGTATCCAGCGTCGTATGCCGGCGCACGAGCTGACGATAAAACTGCTCCCCGCCCGGCAGGTCGCGGGCGCCCAGGCTCTCGCGGGCGTCCGGGATGTACTCCGCCACGAAGAACTGGTGCAGGTCGCGCAGGGCGGGCAGGGCCTCGGTCTCGATGGCGGCGAGCGCCGCCGCCTCCAGACGCTCGCGCTCCTGGGCGCTGATCGTGTCGGGCAGGCCGCGCAGGGGCGCGAACAGGGTGGAGTCCTCCGGCGCCACGATCTGGGCCTCGATCTGGTCGGCCACGCCCGGCAGGATCTCGCGCGGCTGGGTCACGCCTTCCTCAAGGCCGCGCTCCAGCCAGGCCCGGTGCTGGGCGAGATACTCGGGCAGCGCCTCGATGCGGGCGATCCAGGCCTCGGCCTGTTCAGACGTGCGCAGGCGCGTGCCCAGCGCGGTGAAGTTCGCAGCCGTATGAAACCCGCTGTCATTGGTGAACGGGATCATCGCCTCGGTCGCGCCGGGGATCGCCGTGGCGCTGTCCAGGAGATAGGCCAGCACCGCGTAGCTCGCCTGATCGGTCTCGGGCAGGGCGCCGGCGTCGATCCGCTCCAGCCCGGCTTCGAAGCCGGCCATGGCCGCGTCTGCCTCGGCCACCGCCTCGAAGCCGGCGTCCGGCCATTGCGCCGCCGCCTCCAGATCGCCGTCACGGCCGCGCTGGATCACGTTGCGCGTCTGGTTGAACGCCTCATAGTCGGCGACCAGCGCCTCGAAATCCTGCGCGGGGTCGGCGAAGGCGGGCGCCGGCGCAAGCAGAACCGCGGCGAAGACGGCCGCGCCGGACGTCAGGCCGAGGGCCAGAGTGCGAACGAGCATGGAGCGATCCTCTTTAAACTGATGTGCAGGAGCGTGGCCGGGCGCGACGGCCCGGTCAATGCTGCGCGGCCCGGCCCTTCGCGGTCCGATCTCTGGTGACCTGGCGCGCCTGCGGCGTCAGCCCCAGCCGCTTGGCGATCAGGCGGTCGGCGGTCCGTCCGGGCAGCGCGGACAGAAGCCAGTGCTGGAACGGTTCCGGCGTCAGCACCTGGTTCAGCGGCGGAGTCTTCACCGTGAGCGCCTTGTGGACCGCCGCGGCGATGGTCTCCGGCGCCAGCCCGTCGCCGCCGCGCGCGAGCATGTAGGCGAGGATCCGCTTGATGGCGGTGTAGAAATCGGTGTCGCGATACTGCTCGGGGTCCATCTCCTCGGCCTTGGACCAGATCGGTGTGGCCACGGGGCCCGGATTCACCGCCACCACGTCGATCCCGTACAGCATCAGCTCGCGCCGCAGCCCCTGCGTGAAGGCCTCCAGCGCGAATTTCGAGCAGGCGTAGGGGGTCAGCACCGGGGTGGCGTTGAGCCCCGCCACCGAGGAGATGTTGACGATGCGCCCCGGCGGGCCGGTGCGCCCGTCCTCGGCGCCCAGCAAGGGCGCGAAAGCCTGGGTGACGCGCAGCTGGCCGGTGACGTTGATGTCGAGCTGGCGCGTCATCTCCTCGATCGGCAGGTGCAGAAGCGGACCGGCCACGGCCACGCCGGCGTTGTTGACGAGGCCGGACAGAGTGCGGCCGTCGAGGCTCGCCCGCGCCTCGGCGGCCGCCGTTCGGCAGGTGTCGGCGTCGGTGACGTCGATGATCAGCGGCGTGACAAGCGGGCCGAGATCGGCGAGCAGGCGCTCGGCGTCGGCCTCCTTGCGCACGCCGGCGAAGACCCGCCATCCGCGTTCGGTGAGATACTGCGCCGTGGCGTACCCGATGCCGGTGGACGCGCCGGTGATCACCGCGCTTTTGTCTTCGTTCATGTTCGCCTCCCCAAGGCCCTGTCAGGGCTGCAGAGTCGCAAGGGGGGACCGCCCGGTCAATCGCGCTTGGACGCCCTGCGTGCGCGCCGGCTCTCGACCAGAATGACCTTGATCATCGCCGCCACCGCCAGCGCCAGCACGATGGACATGGGCAGGCCCAGGCTGATCGCCGCGCTGCGGATCGCGGTGAGGCCGCCGGCCAGCAGCAGCGTGATGGCGACCGCGCCCTCGCTCACCGCCCAGAACACGCGCTGGACCCGGGGCGGGTCCGGATCGCCGCCGGACGTGACCATGTCGTCCACCAGCGACCCGGAATCCGAGCTGGAGACGAAGAACAGCACGATCACCAGCGTCGCCAGGGTCATGGTCACCGGCGCGAAGGGCAGGGTGTCCAGCAGCGCATGAAGCGCCAGGGACGGCTCGTCCACGATGGAGTCCGGCAGGCCCGGCCCGTCGCCGCGCTCGGCCTGGAGACCGGCGCCGCCGAACACGGCCAGCCAGGCGAAAGTGGCCAGGGTCGGGACCAGCAGGGCGGTGACCACCGTCGCCCCGATCGTGCGCCCCTTCGACACCCGCGCCAGGAAGATCGCCACGAAGGGCGCCCAGCTGATCCACCAGCCCCAGTAGAACAGGGTCCAGTTCGCCCGCCAGTCGTCCTCGCCGGTGAAGTCCACCCGCAGCGTCGACCGGGGCAGCTCCTGCAGATAGGCGCCCAGGGTCGCGGTGAACGTCTCCAGGATCGAAACGGTCGGTCCCACGATCAGAACGAAGGCGAAGAGCAGTCCGGCGAGCACCAGATTGGTCTGGCTCAGGCGCCGGATCCCCCCCTTCACCCCGACCACCACCGAGATCGTCGCAAGCCCGGTGATCGTGGCGATGAGACCGATCTGCACCAGGGTGGAGCGCCCGACCCCGGCCAGCTCGCTCAGCCCGGTATTGATCTGCATGGCGCCCAGACCCAGCGAGGTGGAGACGCCCAGAAGCGTGCCCACCGTGCACAGAATGTCGACGCCATGACCGGCCCAGCCCGCCATGATCTTGCGGCCGAACAGGGGCTCCAGAATGCTCCGCGGCGCCAGGGGCAAGTCCTTGTTGTAATGAAGATACGCCACCGCCAGCGCGAGGATGAGATAGATGCCCCAGGCGTTCAGGCCCCAGTGAAAGAAGGTGATCCGCATGGCCTCGCGGGCCGCCTCGCGCGATCGCGGTTCCAGTCCGGGCGGGGGGTCGACATAATGGGTGAACGGCTCGGCCACCGAGAAGAACACCAGGCCGGTGCCCATCCCCGCGGCGAACAGCATGGCGGTCCAGGACAGGAAGGAGAATTCCGGCTTCGCATCGGGTCCGCCCAGCCGGACCCTGCGCAGCGGGCTTATGAGAATCGCCCCGGCCAGCAGGAGAAACCCTGTGGCTGCAAGCATGTACCACCAGCCGAACAGCGCTGTGATCCGGCTCTGGACCGCGGTGAAGACGTCCCCGGCGTCTGTGGTGAAGACCGCGCCGATGACGACGAAAACCACGACCATGGCCGCCGATCCGAAGAAGACCGGAGGCTCCATGTGGGCGGTGGCGCGGTTCCAAAGGGATTTGGGCCCCAACTTCGCGCCGGGGCTGTCGAAAAGGGAGATGGGCGGCTCCTTGTGACTCAGGTTTTAGCAGGTAACGCAGCGGAGCGCGCCGGGGTCCAGACGTCGTCACTTAGAGCAATGCGTTTCACTCGCAAGATAAGCGCAGCAAGGCCGCTCCGCGTGCGTTGACGTTGGGGCGGTGCGGATTATTGTCTGCGCGAATTCAGCCCGTCCGGGCGAAGGTTCCGTCAAGCCGGGGGCGCTCATGACCGCCAAGACCACCGCAAAGGCCGCCGACTCCAAACGGCCGAGCGTCAGCTACAGACCTCTGTCCCCGCACCTGCAGGTCTGGCGCTGGCACGCCACCATGGCCAGTTCGATCTTCCACCGCGCCAGCGGCGTCGCCAATTATATCGGCGCGATCCTGTTCACGGTGTGGCTTGTGATCGTCGCGTCGGGCCCTGAAGCCTACGCCGCCTGGGAATCCTTGCAGGGCGGCCCGGCGGGAATCCTGGTCACGCTGGCGCTGATCGGGTTCACCCTGTCGCTGAGCTACCACCTGCTGAACGGGGTCCGGCACCTGGCCTGGGACGCGGGCAAGGGCTTCGACCCGAAAGGCTCCAACCAGCGCTCCATCTTCATCATCGCCGGCGCGATCGTCATCACCGCGCTGATCTGGATCTTCGCCGGAGGCCTCGTGTCATGAGCGATTACCGCACCCCGCTGTCGAAAGCCCGCGGCCTGGGCGCCGCGAAATCCGGCGTCGGCCACTTCATCGGGCAGCGCGTCTCGGCCATCGCGCTCGTTGTCCTGATCCCCGCCTTCATCTGGTCGGTCGCGGCGCTGCCCGGCGGCGATTACGAGAGCGCGCAGGCCTGGCTCGGATCGCCCTGGGGCGCGCTCGTGACCCTGCTCACGCTGACCGCGGCGTTTTATCACATGCGGATCGGTCTCCAGGTCGTGATCGAGGACTACATCCATAAGCCGGCGATGAAATCGGTCCTGCTGATCGCAAACACGCTGATCGCAGCCGGGCTCTGGATCGCCGCTCTATATTCCGTGCTCGCGATCGCGACCTAGGAGACGACACATGGCTTCATACGAATGGAATGATCACACGTTTGACGTGGTGGTCGTCGGCGCCGGCGGGTCCGGCCTGCGCGCCGCCCTGGGCGCCGCTCAGGCCGGCCTGCGCACCGCCTGCATCTCCAAGGTCTTCCCGACCCGGTCCCACACCGTGGCGGCCCAGGGCGGGATTTCAGCCTCGCTGGGCAATATGGGCGAGGACGACTGGCGCTGGCACATGTATGACACCGTGAAGGGGTCGGACTGGCTGGGCGACCAGGATTCCATCGAGTATCTCTGCCGCAACGCGCCGGAAGCCGTGTACGAGCTGGAGCATTGGGGCGTCCCGTTCTCGCGCACCGAGGACGGCAAGATCTACCAACGCGCCTTCGGCGGCATGACCCGCAATTTCGGCGAAGGCCCGGTGCAGCGCACCTGCGCAGCCGCCGACCGCACCGGCCACGCCATCCTGCACACGCTCTACGGCCAGTCCCTGCGCCACTCGACCGAATTCTTCATCGAGTATTTCGTGATGGATCTCATCATGGACGATGAAGGGGTCTGCCGCGGCGTCACGGCCTGGAAGCTGGACGACGGCACGCTGCACCGCTTCCGCGCCCAGAAGACCATTCTTGCCACCGGCGGCTATGGCCGCGCCTATTTCTCCGCCACCTCGGCGCACACCTGCACCGGCGACGGCAACGCCATGGTGCTGCGCGCCGGCCTGCCGCTGCAGGACATGGAGTTCGTGCAGTTCCACCCCACCGGCATTTACGGCGCGGGCTGCCTGATCACCGAGGGCGCGCGCGGCGAAGGCGGCTATCTGACGAACTCGGAGAACGAGCGCTTCATGGAGCGCTACGCCCCCAACGCCAAGGACCTGGCCAGCCGCGACGTCGTCTCGCGCGCCATGACCATGGAGATTCGCGAAGGCCGCGGCGTGGGATCGGGCAAGGATCACATCCACCTGCACCTTGATCACCTGGATCCGGCGGTGCTGCACGAGCGCCTGCCCGGCATTTCGGAAAGCGCGAAGATCTTCGCCGGCGTCGACGTGACCAAAGAGCCGATCCCGGTCCTGCCGACAGTGCATTACAATATGGGCGGCATCCCCACGAACTATCACGGCGAGGTGCTGACCAAGGCCAATGGCGATCCCGACACCGTGGTGCCCGGCCTGATGGCGGTGGGCGAGGCGGCCTGCGTCTCGGTCCACGGCGCCAATCGCCTCGGCTCCAACTCGCTGATCGACCTGGTGGTGTTCGGCCGGGCCGCCGGTCTGCGCTGCGCCGAAACCACCGAGAGCGGCGCCAGCCAGTCCGATCTTCCGAAGACCGCCGGCGAGGACAGCCTCGCCCGGTTCGACCGGCTTCGCCACGCCGATGGCGGCACGCCCACGGCGAAGCTGCGCCTCGACATGCAGCGGGCCATGCAGGACAATTGCGCGGTCTTCCGCACCCAGGACGTGCTCGACGAGGGCGTACAGCGCATCGCCACCGTGTTCAACGGCGCCCGCGACATCCGCATCAATGACCGCTCCATGATCTGGAACACCGATCTGGTGGAGACGCTGGAGTTCGACAATCTCATCCAGCAGGCCGCCGTGACCGTGAATTCGGCCGCGGCGCGCACCGAAAGCCGCGGCGCCCACGCTCGGGAAGACTATCCCGACCGCGACGACCAGAACTGGATGAAGCACACCCTGGCCTTCCTCGACCCGGCGACGGGCGAGGTCAGCCTTGATGATCGCCCGACCCATAACTACACGCTGTCCAACGATATCGGATATATCGAGCCGAAGGCGCGGGTCTACTAGGACCCCGCGCCTCGCGCCGACCCAAGACGAGCAAGGTGGGAAGACACCATGGTTCAGCTGACGCTGCCGAAACAGTCGCAAGTCAAAAAAGGCAAGGTCTGGCCGAAGCCTGAGGGCGTCGACGCCAAGGATCTGCGCGAGTTCAAGATCTATCGCTACGATCCCGACGGCGACGGCAATCCGCGCTGGGACACCTATTACGTGGACCTCGCCAATTGCGGGCCCATGGTCCTGGACGCCTTGTTCTACATCAAGAACGAGATCGACACGACGCTGGCCTTCCGGCGCTCCTGCCGCGAGGGGATCTGCGGCTCCTGCGCCATGAATATCGGCGGGCGCAACACGATCGCGTGCACCTACGGCATCGACGAGGTGAAGGGAGCGGTGACCATCGCCCCGCTCCCCCACCAGCCGGTGATCAAGGACCTGATCCCGGACCTGACGAATTTCTACGCCCAGCTGGAATCCATCCAGCCCTTCCTGAAGACCGACAGCCCGACGCCCCAGCGCGAGTGGAAGCAGAGCCCGGAACAGCGCGAAGAGCTCGACGGGCTCTATGAGTGCATTCTGTGCGCCAGCTGCTCCACGGCCTGCCCGTCCTACTGGTGGAATTCAGACAAATTCCTCGGCCCGGCCGCACTGCTGCAGGCCTATCGCTGGATCGCCGACAGCCGCGACGAGGCCACCGGCGAGCGCCTCGACGATCTGGAAGACCCGTTCAAGCTCTATCGCTGCCACACCATCATGAACTGCGCCAATGTGTGCCCCAAGGGCCTGAATCCGGCCAAGGCCATCGGCAAGATCAAGGAGCTGATGGTCGAGCGTCAGGCGTAGGCCCTCGCTCCTCTTTCGAACAGACAAAGCCCCGGCCTCTGTGGCCGGGGCTTTTTTGTTTCACCGCCGCCGCGTCCAGGCCAGCGCTTCGCAGGTCCGGCGCAGGGTCTCGGCGGCGTCTGCGTCGGAGCCGGGCAAGGCTCTCGGGTCCAGCGGGGCGCCGAAGCGCAGCCGGTAGCGCGCGCCGCGCTGGCGCAGAAGGCCATGGAAAAGCGTGATGTCGCGCAGCTCTTCGTGAATCTGGGCCAGCGCGTAATAGGCGAGCGGCATGCGCTGCACGATTCCCACGGGTACGACCGGCGCATTGAAGCGGCGCGCCAGGGATATGCCCGCCCCCGCCCAGCCCGGCTCCACCAGGCGGCGTTCCTTCCAGCTCCAGTCGGCCATGCGCCCGGCCGGGAAGATCACCACGCAACGCCCTGTGTTGAACGCCTCCATGGCCGCGCGCAGGGTCTCCCGGGCGCGGGTGCGCGCCTGCGGCCCGGTGCGCCATTCCACCGGAATGAGGCGCGGGGCGAGACCCGGGCAAATGCGCAGCGCGTCGCGATTGGCGAAGAACACCAGATCGTCGCGCCGGCCCTTCAGGGCGCTCCACAGCGCATTGCCGTCCGCGATCCCGCCGGGATGGTTGGCGATCAGCAGGACCGGGCCTTGCGCCGGCACATGCTCGACATCCTCGGCGCTCACCGACAGGCCGAGGAAAGCGTCGCCCCAGGCGAAGCAGGCCTCGGCGTCGAGATCCTTGACCGCGTCCACCAGCTTCACCGCCTGCGCGAAGCCCAACAAGGGGTCGGCGACGCCGCGCAGGGTGCGCCAGGCGAGCTTGCGGTCGCGCAGCCGCGGGGCGCGCTCCTCGATCAGCGCCTCCACCAGAGCCCGGGCGTCAGCCGCGGGAACGGGATCGTCCAGCGGTGAAAGACTCACCTCGCCTCCCGCGACAGGGTCTCGCTCATGGCGCGCAAAGCCTGCGTGGCGGGCGTTTCGCCCTCGGGCAGGTCCTGGGGCTCCACCACCGCGCCGAACTTCAGCCCGTAGCGTGCGCCGCGTTTGGCCAGCAGCTCGTGGAACACGGTCATGTGCTTGAGCTCTTCATGGATCTGGCCGAGCGCGTAGAACATCAGGCTCATGCGTTGCTTCAGCCCCAGCGGAACGATGGGCGCGGAGAATTTGCGCGCCAGGCTGACCGCCGTGACCTGCCAGGCCTCCTCGGTGAGGCGCAAGCTGCGCCAGTCCCATTTCGCCATGCGCCCGGCGGGAAACACCACGATGCACCGCCCGGCCTTGAAGGCCTCGATGGACTGGCGCAGCGTTTCGCGGGTCTTGTCGCGCGAGCGCGACTGGCCGCGCCACTCCACCGGGATCACGATGTCGGAGAGGCCCTCGCAGACGCGGATGGCGTCGCGGTTTGCGAAGAACACCATGTCGGGCCGCCGGGTCTTGAGCGCCTGCCAGACCGCGAGTCCGTCGGCGATGCCGCCAGGATGGTTGGCGGTGATCACGCACGGCCCGGTTTCGGGCACGTGATGCAGCCCGTCGGCGGCCACGGACAGGTCCAGGAAGCGTTCCGACCAGTCCATCGCCTCGGTTCCGCCCATGGGGGCGAGGGCGTCGGCGATCTCCACCGCCCGGCCATAGCCGAGCAGGGGATAGACCACCGCTTTCACCGCTGGCCAGATCACGCTGGAGCGCAGCTTTACGGCGCGCTCCTCGATGAGCTGATCCACGATGTGGGGCGGGCGGGAGGCGTCAGAAACCATGACCGCCATTGAGGAACAAGCGAGGCGCGCCTGCAAGGGCCGCATCAGCACGGCCGCGGGCGCCGGGCGCGCTCAACATGGCCGGTCCAGCGCGGCGCGGACCGGAGCGCACACGTCGGGGTGCCCGGCGCAGCAGTCGGCGACCAGAAAATCCACCAGGGCCGCGACGCGCTCCATCTTCGCCGCATAGATCCGGGACCGGCCCTGCACGGCCACCCGCACCAGCCCGGCCTGGCTCAACGCGCTGAGATGCGCCGACAGCGTGCTCGGCGACACGTCCAGCAGGACGGCGAGGCGTCCCGCGGCGAGGCCGTCCGGCCCGGCCGTGATCAGCGCCTTGAACACGCTGAGGCGCGTGGCGTGGGCCAGGGCGGCGAAGCTGTCGATGGCGGCGGTCTCGTCCATGGGTCCCGTTTCGTTATTTCGCGAAGTATTGAAATGATGCGCGCTCCAGTCTAAAGCTGACGCTCCGCCGCCGCCAGAGGGACTGCGCCATGAACATCCTGATCCTGTGCACGGGCAACTCGGCCCGCTCGATCCTGGGCGAGGCGCTGTTCACGGCGCGCTCCGGCGGCGCGGTGACCGCCTTCTCCGCCGGATCGAAGCCCAAAGGCGAGCCCCATCCCGGCGCGATCGCCGTGCTGCAGCGCCACGGCCTTTCTATTGACGGCCTGCGCTCTAAGAGCTGGGACGAATTCGAGGCGCCCGGCGCGCCGGTCATGGACGCCGTGATCACGGTCTGCGATTCGGCGGCCGCCGAGCCCTGCCCGGTCTGGCCCGGCGCGCCCGCCCGGGCCCACTGGGGCCTGCCCGACCCGGCGGACGCCGAGGGCGAAGACGCGATCCGCGCCGCCTTCGACGCGACGTTCCAGGCGTTGGACATGCGCATTCGCGCGGCCCTGGACGCCGGCCTGGTGGCCGCGAGCCCGGCGAAGCGCAGCGCCATCCTCCAGCACGTCCACGACGAGGCCTGAGCATGACCGGCGAAGCGCAAGCCGCCCCCGGCGGCATCGGAGTCTTCGAAAAATGGCTGTCGGTCTGGGTGGGGCTCGCCATCGTGGCGGGCGTCACGCTGGGCGCGGTGTTTCCGCCGGTGTTCGAGCTTCTCGCCCGGTTCGAGATCGCTTCGGTCAACCTGGTCGTCGCCGTGCTGATCTGGGCGATGGTCTATCCGATGATGGTGAGCATCGACTTTGCGAGCCTCGCCAAGGTCGGATCCCAGCCCAAGGGCCTGGTGATCACGATCGTGGTGAACTGGCTGATCAAGCCGTTCACCATGGCCGCCCTGGCGGTGGTGTTCTTCGAATTTGTGTTCGCGCCCTTCATCCAGCCTGAGGACGCCGCGCAATACATCGCCGGCCTGATCATTCTGGGCGCCGCGCCGTGCACCGCCATGGTCTTCGTCTGGTCCCAGCTCACACGGGGCGATCCCAACTACACGCTGGTGCAGGTCGCAGCGAACGACGTGATCATGGTGTTCGCCTTCGCGCCCATCGTGGCCATTTTGCTGGGCGTCACCGACCTCACCGTGCCGTGGGAGACGCTGCTCCTGTCCGTGGGGCTGTACATTCTGCTGCCGCTGGCCGCCGGCGCCCTGACGCGCGCCCGCCTCGCCAAGGGGCTCGCCGGACCGGAGGCCGCCGCGAAGGTCGAAGCCTTCACCGCCCGCATCAAGCCGGTCTCGGTGATCGGCCTGGTGGTGACGGTGGTGATCCTGTTCGGCTTCCAAGGCGAGGTGATCCTGGAGCGGCCGCTGGTCATCGCCATGATCGCCGTGCCGCTCCTGATCCAGTCCTACGGCGTCTTCGTCCTCGCCTACGCTGCGGCCTGGGCCTGGCGCACGCCCTTCTCCATCGCGGCGCCCTGTGCGCTCATCGGCACGTCGAACTTCTTTGAACTGGCCGTCGCCGTGGCGATCAGCCTGTTCGGGCTCAATTCCGGGGCCGCGCTGGCCACCGTGGTGGGCGTGCTGGTGGAGGTGCCGGTCATGCTGTCCCTAGTGGCGTTCGCCAACCGCACGCGCCGCTTCTTTCCGGAAGGATAGGCCATGGACGACGAGACATTCCCCGCCCTGGACGAAGCGAGCTTTCGCGCCATCGAGGAAGACCGCCTCCTCCCTGCGGAGCGATTAGAACACCCGCCGCGCATCTTGCTGCTCTATGGCTCGCTGCGGGAGCGCTCCTTCAGCCGCCTCGCCACCGAGGAGGCCGCCCGGATCCTGCAGCGTCTGGGCGCGGAGACCCGCACCTACAACCCGGCCGGCCTGCCCTTGCCCGACGATCCCTCCAGCGCGGCCGGACCGGACCATCCCAAGGTCGCCGAGCTGCGCGAGCTGGTGACCTGGAGCGAAGGCATGGTCTGGTGCAGCCCGGAGCGCCACGGCGCCATGACCGGGGTGATGAAAAGCCAGATCGACTGGGTGCCGCTCTCCCTGGGCGCGGTGCGGCCGACCCAGGGCAAGACGCTGGCGGTGATGCAGGTGTCCGGGGGGTCGCAGAGCTTCAACGCGGTCAATCAGCTGCGCGTGCTGGGCCGATGGATGCGGATGATCACCATCCCCAACCAGTCCTCCATCCCGAAAGCCTTCCTGGAGTTCGGCGAGGACGACCGCATGAAACCCTCCGCGCTTTATGACCGGATCGTGGACGTCATGGAGGAGCTGGTGAAATTCACCCTGCTGACCCGCCCCTGCGCCGACTATCTCGTGGATCGGTATTCCGAACGCAAGGAAAACGCCGAACAGCTGTCGGCGCGGGTCAATCAGCGCTCGATCTGAGCCCCCGTCAGAGCGCCGAATCCGGCCCCCCTGGGCCGTGCCCTCGACTCCAGCGGCCGCGCGCGGTTCACTGGCCGCAGCTGACGGAGACCGAGCCATGTCCTTACGCCCCACCGCCGCGCTGGCGCTTGCAGGTCTCGCGAGCCTCGCCGCCGCGCCGGCCTTCGCCTTCTCCGATCTCGAGCGTCTGCCGGGACGCTACCAGGCGCAGGACGGCGACACGGCCTGCACCCTTCGCCTCAACCCGCCGGCCCGCACGCCCGAGGACAGCCTCATCGAGGCGGAGACGCTCTCCGGTCTGGCTCTGGCCTTCCCCGGATGCCCCGGCGGCCTGTCCGAAGCGATGCTGTGGCGCGCGCCCGCCGACGGGTCCGGCCTCAGCCTTGTCGACGGCGCCGGCAGCCCGGTGTTCGACGGCGCGCCGGACGGGTCGGGCGGCTTTCAGGGACAGACCCCGTCCGGCGCCGAGATCACCTTGCGCCGCGACTAGCGTCCGGGTTTCAACCGCGGCGTCGCGAACAGTCGGTACGCCGCCTGTTGCGACCGGGCCCCCTGCCGGATCGAGGCTTCACCCGCAGAAGGGCCGCCCGGACCCTTGGCCCGGGCGGCCTTCAGACAGCCTTCTGGCGTGAGCTGACACCTTAGAAGGGCACACGCACGCCGAAGGTGAGGGTCTCGTACTCCACCGGAAGCGTACCGAAGCGCGCGTCATAGGTGGCGCTTATCCCGACGCCGTTCTCAAAGTCGATCAAGAGACCGGCGGAAACCTCGCCATAGTCCTTTTCGCGCTCCACGCCGGCGATGAGCGGTGAGCCGACGCTCGGGGCCGCCACGAAGCGCGCATTGATCAGCTGCGAGGGGGTTTCAAGGTCATAGCCGATCCCGGCATAGAGAAAGGGCGCGACGCGCGCGCCGGGGGCAGGCCGGAAATCGCCGCGAAGCTCGACGCCGGCGCGAGCGGTCAGCTCCTGATCCTCATAAGACTCGACAGCCATGGCCGCCGTAGACCCGGAGGCCGCCGAGGCGTCGGTTTCGATCCAGTCATGGCTGATGCCGGCGCTCGGCGTCAGCTTGACCGTCTCGGAGACCGCGTACTCGTAGCCGATATCGGCGGCCAGGGTCACCGTGGTGGATTCCACGCCGTCGGCGCGAACGCCAAGCCCGCCGGAGCCCAGCGCCACGAACCGGCGCGTGTCGGTTTCGGAGCTGGAATAGGACAGAGCCGCAGACCCGAACCAGGCACCCGGCTGGTAGGTCACGAAGGCGCTGGCGCTATAGGTCGTGCTGCCCGCGTCATTGGACCCGCCCAGCGCCAGGGACTGATCGAGCTCGGTGTCGGCGTAACCGACGGCGACGCCAGCGCGCGTGTCCGGGCGCACTTCGAGATCGATCCCGACCAGGCCGAAATACCCGTCCAGATCGGCCGCCTGGGACTGCGAGGTGGTCTTCACGTCGGCGAAAATGCCGCCGCCGGCCATGAACAGCTCCGCGCCGTCGCCCAGCTGTCGCACGAGCGGGCGGCCGCCTTCCTGCGCCATCAGCATCCTGCCAGCCCCGTCCATGCGGGCGTCAGGACCGGACGCGGCGAGATTGAAAGCCATCTGAGCGGCGGCCTCGCCGGTTCCCGCAGCGGCGGCGCCCCGCGCGCCGCGCAGGCGACCGGCCAACGCGCCGGCCAGCGCGTCATGCTGCGCCGCCGCCGCTCGGCGGCTGATATAGTGCTCATGGGGCACGAGATTCTCGAACGCCCCGATCAGGTCGGCGCCGGCGAGCAGATCAATCTGGCGATAGACGTCCTCAAGCGCGCCGTAGGACTGGCCGCGAGCGTTGCTGAGTGCGTTGGCCAGCGCCGCCTGGGACTGGCTCTGGAAGCGCGCGACCTCGCTGAACGCGAGCGCCTCGATCTCCAGGCTTACCGACTGCGATCCGATCGTGGGCGTGGCGAACAGCACGCCGGGTAGTTCGGTGACGCTCAGGAAGCCACCGGAAATATTCGACCCCGTCACGATCTCGAAGCTGTCGCCGAACTGGGGCACGTATCCGTCCACCACGTTCAGGGCGAGGGTCCCGCCCAGCTGAACCGAGCCGCCCAGTCCCTGATAGGTGGTCGCCAGAAGATCGGACGCCCCGCCGGCGCCCAGATCGATCGCCAAAACCGCCAGATCACTGAACAGGACGCCGCCAAGGCCGGCGAGGGTCAGAGTGCCGATCTCGCCGACCGCGCCGGGCGCGACGACCGTGTTGCCGACGCCGATGGCGTTGGTGGCGAACCCGGCGCCGTCCCCGGTGATCGCCCCGCCATAGCCGAGGATGTTCTGTGACAGCAAGAGGCCGTCAATGTTCAGAACACCGCCGACGACATTCGTATCCACCAACACCAGCAGGTCGCCCTGCGCCCCGATATCCAGCCCGCCGCCGATGATCGAGAGCCTGTCCACCTCGGTGATGAGCGAGTTCAGGCCCACCTGATGTCCGATGGTCACGTCGTAGTACCGCGCGCGCGGATCGGACCCGGTCCCGAACGGCGCGTTTTCCGGCACGAACGCGCCCGCTTCGCTGAACAGGACGTCGGCCGGCTCGACCACGCCGTCAGCGGGCGGGTTGGTCGCGAACGGAGCGCTCTCGCGTTCGGGCGTGTCACCGTTCGTCATAGCACCGGCGCCGGCGGCGCCCTGTGGGGAATAGGCGGAGAAATCCACGACGCCCGCATTGTCGTAAGTCGCGGCGCCGCCGGACTCCGGCAGCGACGCCCGGTCGGGGTCGGCGCCGGTCAGCGGGGCGTCTTCGCACGGCTGCCCGGTCACTGGATTGGTCCCCAGGAAGCAGATTTCGCCGACATTGGGCGTTTCGCCGGTCACCCCGGGATCATCCGCACTCGTGGTGGGCTGAAACACGGCGAGCCCGCCCTGCCCGTCGTCGACGACGAGATTGGGATCGGCCGCGCGCGCCCAGGTCGCCGCGTCCTCCCACGCACCGTCGCCCGACGACACGGCGTAGACATAGGGGTTGTTCTCCGCGATCCAGTTGGAGAACAGAAAGAGCGGTTGATAAAAGGACGTGGCCCCGTAACCGCCGGACGGCTGCCCGCCGAAATAGGTCTGCCCGCCGGAGAGCACGCCGGCCACCACGGGCGAATCGTAAAGATAGGGAACGATCAGCGGACCGCCGGAATCGCCAGGCCCGGTGAGGCCTTCCTGATCCAGCGCATCGCCGGGAAAGATGTCGAAATCAAAGAAGGAGGCCCGCTCCGGATCATCGAAATCGGTGAAGTAGAGATCCTGCGGTAGGCCCGAGGGGGCGCCGAACAAGGCATTGCCGATATCATCAAGGGACCCCAGCAGGCCCAGCTGGTTATTGGCGATCCGACGTTGAAAATTCCCGCTGAGCACCGCGCCGCTCGTGCCGTCGCCAGTACTGCCGTAGCCATTGCTGTGGACCAGCGGCTGGCTCGTCAGCGGCGAAAACAGCAGCTTCCAGGTCGGCAGGTCGCTGGCCGGCGTGTCCAGGGTCGCGATCGCCACGTCCGCTTCGAGAAACGAAAAATTGTCCGGGTGTGTGATGAGATCAATGACATTATAGAAGGCCTCGTCCCGGCTCGTCTGGAACCCGGTCCCGAGCCAGTCGAGGATCCCGTCAAGCGTGTCGGCGCGGAAGCCGAAGCCCATCGGCGTGCCGCCGGGACCGTAAGCCTCGTCAGGGCGGTTGTTCACGCAGTGAGCCGCAAAGATAACCATGCGCGGATTCACCAGCGTCCCTGTGCAGGTTCCTACGGTGCCATCGCCGTTCCAGACGATCATCTGCCCCACGCCGGTCACGTCGGTCGAGGTATCGAGAACCGGCGGCGCGTCGAAATCGAAATCATCCCGGACCGGGACTGCGTTGGCGGCCCCGCAAGCGACCGACAGGACAGCCGCCGATGCGGCGGCGGTGAGCGACAGTTTGCGTGAATTGCGCATTTTTATCCCCTCAGGCAGGCTTGTCCGACTTCGCGTGCTACGCGAGCGTGTATCACCAGTGTGATCGGTTAACGATTCAGTCACAAGACCTCGACGTAAAATTTTCGCCACTGATGCCCTCGTGAAACGCCCCCGCCTCGACAAGCGCGGCGCGCCTCCGCTACACCCACCGCCAAAGACAGCACGCGCCCGATCAACGCCGGCGCGGTTACGGAGGAAGTTCCATGACGCAGCGCGACATCCACCATTTCATCAACGGCAAGGCGGTTCCCGGGACGTCCGGGCGGTTCGGCGACGTCTACGACCCGAACACCGGCGAGGTGCAGGCGAAAGTCGCTCTGGCCAGCGGGTCCGAGCTCGCCGATGCGGTGGAGGCGGCGAAAGCGGCCCAGCCGGCCTGGGCCGCCATGAACCCCCAGCGCCGCGCCCGCGTACTGTTCAAGTTCAAGGACCTGCTTGAAGCGAACATGGACGATCTCGCCCGCATGCTCTCCAGCGAGCACGGCAAGGTGGTCGCCGACGCCAAGGGGGACATCCAGCGCGGCCTGGAGGTGATCGAGTTCGCCTGCGGCGTGCCGCACCTGCTCAAGGGCGAATACACCGAAGGCGCCGGGCCGGGCATCGACGTCTACTCCATGCGCCAGCCGCTGGGCGTGGTGGCCGGCATCACCCCGTTCAACTTTCCCGCCATGATCCCCATGTGGATGTTCGGCGTCGCCATCGCCTGCGGCAACGCCTTCATTCTGAAGCCCTCGGAGAAGGATCCCAGCGTGCCGGTGCGCCTGGCCGAGCTGATGCTCGAGGCTGGCCTGCCCGAAGGAATCCTCAATGTCGTGCACGGCGACAAGGAGGCCGTGGACGCCATCCTCGACCATGAGGACATCAAGGCGGTGAGCTTCGTCGGCTCATCCGACATCGCCCAGTACATCTATTCGCGCGGCACGGCGAACGCCAAGCGGGTGCAGGCCATGGGCGGCGCGAAGAACCACGGCATCGTGATGCCCGACGCCGATCTGGACCAGGTGGTCAAGGATCTGGTGGGCTCGGCCTACGGGTCGGCGGGCGAACGCTGCATGGCGCTCCCCGTCGTGGTGCCGGTGGGCGACGAAACCGCCGAGCGCCTGATCGAGAAGCTCATGCCGGAGATCGAAAACCTCGCGCCCGGCGTCTCCAGCGATCCGGACGCCGCCTATGGCCCGGTGGTGAGCCAGGCTCACAAGGAGAAGGTCGAGGCCTGGATCCAGAAAGGTGTTGACGAGGGCGCCGAGCTGAAGCTCGACGGGCGCGGCTTCACGCTGCAGGGCCACGAGAACGGCTTCTTCATCGGTCCCTCCCTGTTCGACCGCGTGACCCCGCAGATGGAGTCCTACAAGGAGGAGATCTTCGGCCCGGTCCTGCAGATCGTGCGCGCCAAGGACATGGAGGAGGCCGCCCGGCTTCCCAGCGAGCATCAGTACGGCAACGGCGTCGCGATCTTCACCCGCAACGGCCTAGCGGCGCGTGAATTCGCCAGCAAGGTCAATGTGGGCATGGTGGGGATCAACGTGCCGATCCCGGTGCCGGTGGCCTATCACACCTTCGGCGGCTGGAAGCGCTCGGCGTTCGGCGACGCCAACCAGCACGGCATGGAAGGCGTGCGCTTCTACACCAAGGTGAAGACCGTCACCCAGCGCTGGCCGTCCGGCGACATCACCGATCAGAGCTTCATCATCCCGACGATGCAGTAGGGGTTGAGGGCTCACGCGGGCGGGCGGCGTGTGGTAGCATGATCTGATGACCAGCCACGCCCCCACTCGCCTCGACCTCGATGCGGTAAAGGCCAGAATCGCCAGCGTTGGCGACGGATTGCGCGCTCTTGGCGTGACAAAAGTGACCGTTTTCGGCTCCGTGGCCCGGGGCGATGCCGGCCCCGGCAGCGATGTGGACGTGATGATCGCGACGCGCGAGCCGGTCCTGCCGGCGCGCAATTATTTCCAGATCGAAGACCTCCTCAGCGCCGCGGTGGGCGCGCCGGTGGGGCTCGTGACGGAGACCGGCACTGACGGCCGGCTCCGGACCGAAGTCGCGCGCGACGGCGTGGAGACGCGGTTCTGAGCCGGTCCGTCCGCCTGATGCTCCATGAAGCGCTTGAAGAAGCGCAATTCGGAGTCGATCTGATTTCCCGGATCAGCGTGGAGGCCCTGGTCGCCGACAAGCTGTCGCGCCGCGGCCTTGAACGGGTGTGCGAGGTCACGGGAGAGGCCCGGCGCACCGCGCTGGAGGCGGATCAGACCCTGCGCGAGCGGTTTCCCGCAATCGCATGGACGGACGCCGTCCGGCTCCGCACGCTGGTCGCGCACGCCTATCATCGCGTTGATGCGGCGATCCTCTACGCGATCGTGCGCGATCAATTCCCACCCTTGATCAAAGCTATAGAAGACACGCTTGTCGGTCTTGGCGAGGAGCGTTGAACCGGGACGCCTTTTCCGCGCTTTGCACGCCCGCCGCCCGGCGCTAGCCTGCAAGTCAGCTCGAGGGAGGGTTTTGCGTGATTGTTCGTTTCGCCATCGCCGCCGCGTTTACGCTTGCGCTTACAGCCTGCGGCGACGATCCCGCGCCGCCCGCGCCGACCGCCGATCCAGCGCTGTCGCGCGCCGTCACGGGCGGCGAGATCATCGGTTATGTGGACGCGGGCGCCGGAGCCCATGTCTGGCTCGGCGTTCCCTTTGCGGCCGCGCCGGACGGGGCGAACCGCTGGCGGGCGCCGCAGCCGGTGGCGCCCTGGCGCACGGCGCGCGAGACGATCACCCACGCCGAACCCTGCCCGCAGATCACCAACGCCCTGAATGCGGAGGCCACCGGAACCGAACCCGGCGCGCTGGCCGGCTCTGAGGATTGTCTCTATCTCGACGTCTACGCCCCGGCCTCCCCGCAGCCGGAAGAGGCCGGCCGCCCCGTCATGGTCTGGATCCACGGCGGCGCGAACGTTTGGGGCTCGGCCGACCAGTACGACGCGGCGCAACTGGCCGAGGATCAAGATGTGGTCGTGGTGGTGGTGCAGTACCGCCTCGGGCCGCTGGGCTTCTTCTCCCATCCCGCCCTTGAGGGCGAAAACCTCGTGGCGGACGGCGACAGCGCGCCGAACCGCTCCGGCGCCGCCAATTTCGCCCTGCTGGACCAGATCGCCGCCCTTGAATGGGTGCAGGAGAACGCGCCTGCGTTCGGAGGCGACGCCGCCAACGTCACGATCTTCGGCGAGAGCGCCGGCGGCCATAACGTGGCCGGCCTGCTGGCGAGCCCGCTCGCCGGCGGCCTGTTCCACCGGGCGATCATCCAGTCAGGGCTCACTGACGTGGTGTCCGTCGCGGACGCCCGGGACGGTTCGGATGTCGCCGCAATTCCCGCTTCAAGGCGCTTCACCGGCGCGGACGATCCCGCCGCCGCCGATCTGCGCGCCGCGCCGGTGCAGGCGGTCTATGACGCCTATGTGGGCGATGACGGCCTGCGCGACATGCCGCGCATGATCGCGGACGGGGTGACGATCCCCGAGGCCGGCCTGATCGCCGCCCTCTCCAGCCCGGAGACGTTCAACGCCGTGCCGGTCATCACCGGCACCAACAGGGACGAGATGAAGCTGTTCAACATTCTCGATCCGGAGCTGTCGAGCCGCTGGTTCGGGGTGATCATCCGCACCCCCGACCCCGATTTCTTCGAGGCGGCGAGCGAGTACCAGACCCGGCTCTGGCGCGCCCTGGCCGTGGACGAGGTGGCGCAGACCCTCACGCAAGGCGGCCATGAGGACGTGTACGCCTATCGCTTCGACTGGGACGAGGGCGGGACCATGGCGTTCATGGATCTCGACCGACTCCTGGGCGCCGCCCACGCCATGGAGATTCCGTTCGTCTTCAACCATTTCGACTTCTTCGGGCGTCTGGACTCCACGCTGTTCAACGCGGGCAACGCCGAAGGCCGCGAGGCGCTGGCGCAGAGCATGGGCGCCTACTGGGCCGAATTCGCCCGCAGCGGCGATCCGAACGCCGCCGGAGGCCCGGACTGGCCGCAATGGTCGGAAAACGGCGCGGCCCTGCGGTTCGACACCCCGTCCGACGGCGGGATCGAGGTGATGGAGTTGCGCGAGACCCTGGAGGCCATCGCCGAAGACCTCGCCGCCGACGACCGTCTGACGGCCGACCAGCGCTGCTTCATCTTCGAGCGGCTGGTGACCTGGCGCTCCAGCGTCACCGAGCTAGGAACGCCGCTGGACTGCCCTCAGCCGGAGACCTGAAACGCCCGCTGCTCCAGCCAGGCGAGCAGGACGGCGGAGAGCTCTTCGGGCGCCTCGTACTGGGTCCAGTGACCGCAGCCCTCGATGACGTGGAGGGTGAAGTCCTGGCACAGGACCGGCATCCAGCCGGCGAGCTTGGGCGGCAGCATGAAGTCGCACTCCGCCGCGATCATCAGGCAGGGCATGGCGAGGCGGTGATCGACACCGCCCAGCCGCTCCCAGTTCGCATCAAAATTGCGATACCAGTTCAGCCCGCCGCGAAAGCCTGTCTTCGCGTAGATCTGCGCGTACTGCGTGCGGATCTCCGGCGGCACGACACAGGACTCCTCGCTTTTCAGCCCGCCGCCGACGACGAATTTTGCAAACCGCGCAGGCAGATGGGTGATGGAGGCCGGCAAGTTGTCGACGTCCGTGGGCGCCACCGGCGCGCCGAAGCTGAAGGCGAAGAAGTCCTCCTCGCGGCCTTCAAACAGCGTATCGGCGGCCTCGTCCTGGAAGCGCACGATGTAATGCTCGTCGCCGCCGCGCTCCTTGAAAACCTCGGTGGGCGGCACGGCGCCGCGCGGCAGGTGGGGCGTGTTCACGCCCACCGCGGCGATGAAGCGGTGCGGGATCAGCGTCGCCGCATGCCACATCAGGATGCCGCCCCAGTCATGGCCGACGATGACGGCCTTCTCGATTCCCAGCGCGTCCAGCAGGCCTTCCAGGTCGGCCACCAGCCGGTCCACGTGATAGGCCTCGACGGCGTGGGGCGCGTCCGAGGCGCCGAAGCCGCGATTGTCCGGCGCGATCACCCGGTAACCAGCCTCGGAGAGGTCCCTGACCTGCTCCGCCCAGGACAGGGCCAGCTCCGGCCAGCCATGGAGCAGGAGGACCGGAAGCCCGTCCTGCGGCCCGGCTTCGTGCACGGACAGCGTCACCTCGCCCACATCAATGCGGCGGGCGGGCGGCATGGGAGGATGGGTCATGAACGCGCCTTTTCTCGTTTCTTGCGCTCATAGAGTAGGAGATCGGCCACGAATACGGCCAGCCCCGCCCAGATCAGCACGAAGGTGACCGCGTGGGCCGGCGTGAACACCTCGCCATAGAGAAGGCCGACGCAGAATTGCAGCGTCGGCGCGATGAACTGGGCCGCTCCGATCACCGCGAAGCTCAGGCCGCGCGCGCCCATGATGAAGAACAGGAGCGGGACCACCGTCATGGCGCCGGACAGCATCAGCAGGCCCGCCTGGCTCCAGCCCTCGCGGAAATGGCCGTGGCCGCCGAACTCCACGAAGCCCAGCACCACGATGGAGGGCAGCGCGATGATCACGGTCTCCCAGAACAGGCCGATACGCCCGTCCACCGCCAGGGTCTTGCGCAAATATCCGTAGCCGGTGAACGTCACGGCCAGGAACAGGGCGATGACGGGCAGCTCGCCCACGGTGACGATCTGGTTGACGACGCCCAGCGCCGCGAGCCCCACCGCGACGCCGCGCAGCCGCCCGAAGCGTTCGGAGGCCACGAACACGCCCACCGCCACGTTCATCAGCGGGTTGATGTAATAGCCCAGCGAGATCTCGAGCACCTGGCCGGAATTCACCGCGAAGATGAAGGTCCACCAATTGGCGCCGATCAGCACCGCGCTCACCGCCAGCAGCCCCAGCAGGCGCTTGTCGGCCAGCACCGCCAGAGCCGGCGTCCAGCGCCGCGCAGTGACCAGCAGGATCGCCAGCAGCGGCGCCGACCAGATGGCGCGATGCAGCACGATCTCGGCCGGGCTGGCGAAGGCCAGCAGCTTGTAGAACAGGGGCGACAGACCCCAGATCACATAGCCGGAGAGAAGCGCCGCAGCGGCGCGTCGCGGATCAAGCCGCGCGGCGTCTGCGGACGCCCCGGAAACGCGGGTCGGGGTGGCTGGGGTCGCAGGCGCGGGAGCGGGGCGTTCGGTCATGACGTCCGCTTAGACCCGAACGCCCCGTCAGGAAAACCCGAATAATGCGGTGAACCGCCCTGCGCGCCGCGCAGGACGGAGAATCCGCCTCACCGGATCAGCCGCCCGCCGGCGCGCTGTCGGCGAACGGCAAACTGGTCTCCACGACGCGGCCGCCCTCGAAGGTGAGGACCACGTCCAGCTCCCCGTCCACGGCCGCGTCGGGCGCCAGACCGAAGATCATCAGATGATCGCCGCCGGCCTCAAGGCTCAGCGTTCCGCCGGCGGGAACGTCCATGCCCTCCACCTGGCGCATGCGCATGACGTCGCCGTCCATGGCCATGGTGTGCAGCTCGACGCGCTCGGCCTCGGGGCTTTCCGCCAGCACCAGGCGCGCCGGCGCCTCGGCGCTTTGGAGCGTGACATAGCCGGCGGTGATGTCGCGGCCGCCGGCCGGATTGCGGACCCAGCCATTGCTGACCATGATCTCGTCGTCGGCCATGGCGGCCGCGCCGGCCAGGGCGCCGGATTCGCCCGGCTCGATATTGGAGTTGATGTCGCCCGGCTCGTCCGGATCGCCGCAAGCGGCGAGCAGGAGGGCGGGGGCGAGCAGAAGACTGTAGCGAAGGGACATGGTGGATCTCCCGTATGAATGAGGGCCGGGCGGCGGTCTCGCCGCCCGGCCTTGCGGACCTATCCGCCGAACGCGTATTGCCAGCCCAGCGTCAGCGACCAGTCGGTCTCCATCTGGGGGCCGTTCAGATCACGATGCAACGGTAGAAGGGCCTCGGCCGCAAATCGGTGTCCGCGAAGAACGCCCGCCTGCCCGGCCCAGTTCACTCCAAGCCCGGCCTCCAGCGTCTCACCGCCGTAATTGGCGGGGTTCGCCGTCTGCACCGGCGCGCCGATGCGCCCGTCCCGGCCCTCGATCTCGCCCCATACCCGCGCCTTGGCCCGGGCCGAGAACGACCACGCCGCCACCGGCGACCAGCTCGCCCAGGCGGTGGCCTGATAGTCGTCGCCGAGCTGATAGTCGGCGTCGGTGTCGTACAGCCGCCAGACCGCGGACGCCTGCACGCCGAAGCGCCAGTGCATGGACGGGCTGCGCACATGGGTTATGGCGGCGGTGGGATCCACCGTCCCGGACCCGAGCTGCATGGCGTAGGGCAGGGTGAGCACGGGGCGCATGTTCATCGGCGTCAGCACGGCCGCTGTTTTGTCGATGGAGCCGGTGGGCAGGGAGGCGCCGAGCGTCACATGGGTGCGCGCGGCGGCGGTGTCCTGCAGGCCGATCAGAGCGGCGATTTTCGTGTCGCCGAAGCCCGACGAGCGCGTCGTGAATTCGCCCAGCCGGGTCGTTCCCGCCATGCCCTGGAAGGTGACATGGTCCATCTCGTTTTCGAGATAGTTCACCATGGCCATGAGCGTAACGCGGTTCGAGGGCGCGTACATGGCGCCGATCATGTGCATGTCCATGGTCATCCGCGTTGGCGCCACACGCAGGCCGGGCGGCGGCGCGAACGGGTGTGCGAAGCCGGTGATCTCGTCCGGGGTGAGGGAGTCGGTCCCGTCACGCGACCCCTCCATCTCCATGCGCATGACGCGATAGGAGACCATCCACTCGCCCTTTTCATGGATGTGGTCGCCCATCACGCCAATGGGCGCGTGGCTGTCGGCGCGAACGGCGCCGGGCTCGTGGGCGAAGGCGGGCGCGCACGCGAGAAGGGCGGCGCCGGCGGCGCCGCAAAGAAGCTGTTTCATCAGTTGTTTCCGGTCCTTGAGCGGCGCTGGTGCGCCGCAATCTGAATTTTCGGGCTTTGAAAGTCAGATCAGACCGGGAGGCGCGCGCGACGCCGCGTTCGCCGCTTCCGGCCGCACGACCAGGCGGGGTTCGATACCGGCGTGCGGCGCGGGTTCGGCCGCCGCCCGGCGGACCGGCAGGGCCGGCGCGGGCGGAACCGCGCCCAGAGTTGCGGCGGCGCAAGCGACCTCGCAAATCTGGTGATCGGGCGCCTCGTCCGGCGCCTGGCCGGTCAGCTCGGCGAGCAGGCGCAGGTCCTCGACCTGCGCCGCGTTCAGCTGACCCTTGGCCGGACCGCAGAGCAGGGAGTCTGCGTCGAACGCCGCTGCATGCCCCGCGTAGGGCGGGGCCAGCATCGCGGCGGCGGCGGCGAGCAGGAGGAGAAGGCGAACGAAGCGGCTCATCACCGTTGGTCTACCGCCGGCCACGCCGCCCGCCAAGCAAAACCGGCGGGCCTGAGCCTACGGCCTCCAGTAGCCCACCAGCTCGCGGGCCTGGGCGATCACCGGCGCCGCGGCCTCGTTCGCCCGCTCTGCCCCGCGCGCCAGCTTGCGGTCAATTTCGGCCGGGTCGGCGATCAGGCGGGCGTATTCCTCCGAGATGGGCGCCAGGAACTCCACCGCCGCGTCGGCGAGCCTCGGCTTGAAGGCGCCAAAACCCTGGCCGGAAAACTCGCCCAGCACCGCCTCGCTGGTGGAACCCGTGAGCGCCGCGTAAACGCCCACCAGATTGCGCGCCTCGGGCCGGGCGTTGAGGCCCTCCAGCGTCTCGGGCAGGGGCTCGGGATCGGTCTTGGCCTTCTTGATCTTCCTGGCGATCGTGTCCGCGTCGTCGTCCAGATTGATCCGCGCATTGTCGCTGGGATCGGATTTCGACATTTTCGCCGTGCCGTCCTTCAGGCTCATGATCCGCGCGCCGTGCTTCTGGATCACCGGTTCAGGCAGCGGGAAGACCGCCTCTCCGGCGCCGAAATCGCGGTTGAATCGCGCCGCAATGTCGCGCGACAGCTCCAGATGCTGCTTCTGGTCCTCGCCCACGGGCACATGGGTCGCCTTGTAGACCAGAATGTCGGCGGCCTGCAGCACCGGATAGGTGAACAGGCCGACGCTGGCGCGCTCGGCGTCCTTGCCGGCCTTGTCCTTGAACTGGGTCATGCGCTCCAGCCAACCCAGACGCGCCACGCACTGGAAGATCCAGGCGAGCTCGGCGTGGGCGGGTACGGCCGACTGGGCGAACACCGCGGACTTCTCCGGATCGACGCCCGCGGCCATGTAGGCCGCCGCGGCGGCGCGCACGCGGCCGGGCAGAAGCTTGGGATCATGGGTTAGGGTCATGGCGTGCATGTCCACGACGCAATAGAAGCACTCGGCGCCGGAATTCTGCAGCTCCACCCACCATTTCAGCGCGCCGAGATAGTTGCCGAGATGCAGACCGCCCGTGGGCTGCATGCCGGACAGGATTCGCTCGGGGCCGGAATAGGTCGCTGGTTCGCTCATGGCGTGAAACTTCCCGTGGGTGGGTGAGTGGGAGCGCTCCGTTTAGCCGCGCAGCCGCGCCCGCTCAAGCCGGGAAACCCTAGGCGCCCGGGTCGTCTCCGATTTCCGGCCGGGGCGCGGCGCCCGGCTTCAGCGCCTGCTTGATCTCGCGCGGATTGACGGCCCCGGTCACAAGGCAGGCGCCGGCGTAGATCACCGCCCCGGCGATGGAGACCGCGAACAGGCCCGCCACGATGGCCCAGCCGGCCCCGATCCACCCGGCGACCGGGGCGAGCCAGATCTCCTGCAGCGCCACCATGGCCCACACAGCGGCGCCCATCAGCGCGCTGGCCAGCACGATGCGCGGCGCCGACCGGACGAGGCGCGGATCCACAGGCAGATGCCCGCGCTTGCGCAAGGTCAGCGCCAGAAGGATGCAGTTGGCCCAGCCCGCGACGCTGGTGGCCGCCGCCAGCCCGACAAAGCCCAGCGGCCCGAAGAACAGCGTCAGGGCGAGCACGAAATTCAACACCACCGACACCAGCGAGAACATCATCGGAGTGCGGGTGTCCTCGCGCGCGAAAAACCCCGGCTGCAGCACCTTGATCAGCACGAAAGCCGGCAGGCCGGCGGCGAACACCGCCAGCACCATCGCCGTCATCTGCGTGTCGGCGGCGGTGAAGTTCAGGCGTTCATAAAGCCCCTTCACCAGGAATTCAGGGATGAACAGAAAGGCCGCCACCGCCGGCAGGGTCAGGGCGAGGGACAGCTCGATGGCCCGGTTGAGGGTGAAATGCCCGCCCGCATCGTCGCCGGCGCGCACCCGGCGGGCGAGATTGGGCAGCAGCGCCACGCCCATGGCGATGCCGATCATACCCAGCGGCAGTTGATAGAGGCGCTCGGCGTAATTGATCCAGCTGCGCGCGCCCTCCTCCAGCGTCGCGATGGAGGAGGTCACCAGCACGTTGATCTGGGTGACGCCGGCGGCCAGCGCGCCGGGCACGCCCAGCGCCACAAGGCGCTTCACACGGGGCGTCAGCTTCGGCAGGCGGAAGCTGATCTTCAGCCCTCGCGCGCGGGCCGCCACGAACAGGAGCGCGGCCTGAAGCACGCCGGAGACCGTGACGCCGATGGAGAGCCAGACGGCGAGCTCAGCGCCGTCTGCGAAGTTCAGGGCCAGAATCGCGATCAGGACCAAATTGAACAGGACCGGGGCGAAGGCGCTCGCCGCGAACCGGCCGTGGGAGTTCAGCGCCCCGGTGATCAGCGCCAGCACCGCCATGGTGAGCAGGTAGGGCATGGTGATCTGCATCAGCAGCGCGGCGAAGGCGAGCGCTCCTGGATCGTCGGCCATGCCGGGGAAGAACACAAAAGCGAGCCAGGGCGCGCCGATCTGGAACGCCACCACGATCACCGCGGTGGCCGTCACCAGCGCCGACAGCGCCTCGGTGGCGAAGCGGTCGGCCTCCTCCTGGCCCTTGCCTTCCAGCTCGCGCGCATAGAGCGGCACGAAGGCGGCGTTGAACGCGCCCTCGGCGAGCACCCGCCGGAAGGTGTTGGGAATGGTCAGCGCCTGGAAGAACGTGTCCGCGATCGGGCCCGCGCCCAGGAACGCCGCGGTGAGGATCTCGCGTACGAAGCCCGCCACCCGCGAGAGCAGCGTCATGCCGGATATGACGCCAAGATTTCTCAGAAGCCGCACGCTCTATCGCCCCACGCTCGCCGGCGCCTGGGCCAGACCGGCGGCGATGCGCTTGGCGCTGGCGGCCTCTTCGGCTTCCTCCAGCACATGCTCCAGCGCCGCGCGCACGGCCTCGAGCCGGGCGGGGTAGGACGGTTTCGCGCCCTTTTCGGTGACGTAGAACGTGTCCACGGCGCGCTCGCCATAGCCGTCGATGCGGGCGCCTTCGACGCTGAGGCCCAGCTCGGCCAGGGTGCGGGCGAGCGCGTGCAGCAGGCCCGGCCTGTCGCGTCCGGAGGCTTCGATCACCAGGGCGGTGTCGGCGGCCTCCTCGTCGATCTTCAGATAGGGCGTCACGGTGAACGCCGCTTCGCGCCGGCGTATCGGGCGCTCGGCGATGGCGCAGGCGTCCGGCAGGCCGTCGCGGGCGGCGGTTTCCACCGCCGCCTTGAGGCGGTCGCGGGACAGAGTGTCCGACCAGCCGAAGGGCTTGCCGCCCGGCTCCTGCACGAAGAACACGTCGAACGCCCGGCCGTCCCGCGTGGTGGTGACCTGGGCGCCCACCACGTTCGCGCCTTCCAGCGCCAGCGCGCCGGCGATGTCGGCGAACAGGGCGTCGCGGTCCGGCGCAAGCACCATGACCTCGGTGGCCGAACGGCGCCGGTCCACCCGCACGCCGGCCGCCACGGAGACGCCGCGGGCCTTGGCGGCGCGCGCGAACGCGGCGTGGCGCAGCCGGTCGGTCTCGGAAAACGCCAGCCAGTAGGGCGCTTCCAGCTGCCCCGCCCAGTCGGCGGCGAAGACGGGATCGAGCCGTTCCATCACCGCCCGGAACCGGTCGCGCGAGCTTTCCGCGCGCTGGGTCAGGCGGGCGCGGGCCGCGGTCTCGTCGGCCTTGTGGCCGCCGTCCTTGAGCACTTCGGACGTCGCCGCATAGAGATCGCGCATGAGCTGGGCCTTCCAGCCGTTCCACACGCCCGGGCCCACGGCGCGGATATCCACCACGGTGAGCACGGTGAGCAGGCGCAGCCGCTCCATGGAGCCGCACGTCTGGGCGAAATCCAGCACGGTGCGCGGATCGGAGATGTCGCGGCGCTGGGCGGTGTCGCTCATCTCCAGATGGCTGGCGATCAGCCAGGCCACCAGCTCGGTCTCATCGTCGTCGAGGCCCAGCCGGGCGCAGGCGATGCGGGCGTTCTGGGCGCCCTCCACGCACTGATCGCCCTTGCCCTTGCCGGTGTCGTGCAGCAGCACGGCCAGGTGCAGGGCGCGGCGATGGGTGATCTTGTGCACCAGTTTCGACGCCAGCGGATGCTCGGACAGGTGCCGGGCGGTCTCGATGTCGCGCAGGATCCCCAGCGCGTTCAGCGTGTGCTCGTCCACGGTGAAGCGGTGATACATGTTGAACTGGGTGCGCGCGACGATGTCGCCGAACTCGGGAATATAAGCGCCCAGAAGCCCCGCCTCGGTCATGGCCCGCAAGGTCATGCGCGGATCGTCGGCGTCCAGCAGAACCGCGAAAAAGCTGCGCGCCGCCCGCGGGTCGGTACGAAAGGCCTCGTCCACCTGGCGTAGGGAATGACCGATATCGGCCACGGCGTCCGGGTGCAGGTCGAAATGGCGCGCCGCGGCGGTTTCGAACAGGCGCAGCATCAGGACCGGATCGCGCTCCAGATTGGCGTCATCGGCGAAATCGAGCCGTCCGGCGTGCAGGCGGAAGCCGGCTTCAGCCAGACCGGTGTCCTCGGTCTCGCCGTCGGCGGGCATGAAGCGGCCGGTCCCGCCGGGCAGGTCCTTGAGGTGGTCGGCCTCCAGCTTGGCGCAGACCAGCCGCGTCAGCGCGCCGACATCAATGGCCTTCCTGAAATAGGCGCGCATGAACATTTCCACGCCCAGCTGGTCGGCGGTGTCGGCGTAGCCCATGCGCCCGGCCAGTTCCGGCTGGATGTCGAAGGTGAGCCGGTCATCCTTGTTTCCCACCAGGTCATGGATGTGGAATCGCGCCGTCCAGAAGAAATCCGCCGCCGAGAGATAGCGCTCCACATCCGACACCGAGAACAGGCCGTCGCCCACCCAGCGCTCCAGCGCATCGTCGCCATAGAGCACCTGGGCCAGCCAGCGCAGGGTCTGCAGATCGCGAAGCCCGCCCTTGCCGTCCTTCACATTGGGTTCGACCTGATAGCGGCTGTCGCCCTGACGTTCGACGCGGGCGTCCCGCTCGGCGAGCTTTTCCGCCGCGAAGGTGGCGGCGTGGGGGGTCAGGAGCTCGCCCTCGAAGCGCACCAGCAGCCGGCGCACCAGGGTGAGGTCGCCGGTGATCGAGCGCAGGTCCAGAAGGGCCGTGCGCTCGCTGACATCGTCGCGGGCCAGCGCCATGGCCTCCTCCACCGTGCGCACCGCGCCGCCGCCGATGGTGAGCCCGGAATCCCACAGCGCATAGAGCGTCCGCTCGATCACCAGATCGGCCCAGTCCGGCGCGTCGTCGTCCACCAGGAAGAGCAGGTCCACGTCCGATTTCGGCGCCAGTTCGCCGGCCCCGTAGCCGCCCAGCGCGCACAGGGCGATGCCGGGGGCGCGCGCGCCCTCCTCCACCAGATCCATGGCGATGGAGTCAAACAGGGCGCGCAGGGCCGCGTTCATCACGGCGGACAGGGTGCGCGCCGCCTCCAGCCCGCCGGTGTCGCCGTCGAGCCGGCTTCGGGCGAGCCGCCGGCCCTTCTCCAGATAGGCTTTCAGCTTGGCCAGCGCCGCCGAACGCGCCGCCGGCTTGTCCCAGCCCACGCGCGTGGACGCGGCCAGCTCGGCGCGCAGGCGAAGCCCGTCAAGGGAGGCGGGGAGCGAGGAAGGTCTCATGACGCCAGCTGTACGATATTCCGGAGCCTGTGGGCAGGGGGCGTGAGATGGCGTTGCAGACAGGCGCCGCGGAGCTGTTTATAGCCGCAGGCCATGGAGCAGATCGCACCGCTCGCCGCCCTCGCCGCGCTGGGTTCGGCCATGACTCATTCGGTCATGGCGCTGTTCACCAAACGCGCCGGCGACACCCTGGTGTTCCGGGCGGTGACGCTCAGCCTGTCGGCGCTGTGGCTGAGCCCGCTTCTGGTGCTGACGCCGTTTCCCAGTTTCGAGGTCTGGCGATTTCTGATGCTGAGCGCCGCTCTGATCTGGATGTTCAACATGCTGATGATCGGCGCGTTCCAGCGCGGCGACATGAATCTGGTCTACCCGGTGATGCGCGGCGCCGCCCCGGCTCTGGCGGGCCTCTTCGCCTACGCCGCGCTGGGCGAGGCGTTGGGTCTTCTGGCCGCAGCCGGGCTGGCGCTGGCCAGCGCCACGCTGATCGCCTTCGCCTGGCCAGAGCGCGGCGGCGCGCCCAAACTCACCGCGCTGGGCTTCGCGCTGGGCGCGGCGGTGATGACGGCGAGCTACACGGTCACGGACGCCGCCGGCGTCCGGGCCGCCGACTCCACCCTGCAATACCTCGCCTGGTTCTTCGCGATCTCCGCGTCGAGCATCGCGGCGACCGCCATGGTCCGGCGCCGGGCGGGCTTCTGGCGCGCGGCCCGGCGCGAGCTCAAGCCGGCCTTCATGAGTTCCTTCTTCAATATCGCCACCTACGGGCTCGCGCTGTTCGCCTACGCCCATGCGCCCGTGGCCCCCATGGCGGCCCTGCGCGAGACCTCCATCGTCTTCGGCGCGATCCTCGCCGCAGTGATCCTGAAAGAACCGTTCGGGGTGAAGCGCGGCGTTCTGGCCCTGCTCATGGCGGCCGCCCTCGCCCTGCTCCAGCTCGCCTGAGCAATCCGGGTTTGCCGCGCGTGCGTAATGAGAGATAACGCTATCCCCGCCCCCGAACCGAACCGGAGCCTCCTGAATGAGCGACAAGCGCGACACTCTCGGACAGGGCTCCAAGCTTCTGGTGGACGTCGGCCCCGCGGCCGTCTTCATGATCAGCTACAACGTGGCCAAGCAGTTCGTGGACGACACCGCGATCTACTGGTCCACGGGCCTGTTCATGGCGGCCACGGCGCTCGCGGTGATCTGGGCGATGGCGGTGCAGAAACGCTTCCCGCCCATGCTGATCGTGACCTTCATCATCGTCACCGCCTTCGGCGCCATGACGATCTATCTGCAGGATCCGATCTTCGTCTACATCAAGCCGACAATCATCAACCTGTTGTTCGCGTTCACAATTCTCATCTGCTTTGCGCTCGGCTTCAATGTCTGGAAATACCTGTTCGGCTCCATCTTCGCCATGCCGGAGCGGGTCTGGTTCATGCTGGGCGTGCGCTGGGCCCTGTTCTTCGCCGTGCTCGCCCTGATCAACGAAGTGCTGTGGCGCCATATCACGGACTCCGTGGTCACCCCGGGGGCGCGCTGGTTTGAATGGCTGGAGCTCACCGAAGGCTTCTGGGTGAATTTCCGCTTCTTCGGCGTCTACCCGCTCTTCTTTGTCTTCGTCCTGGCCAATCTGCCCCTCACGATGAAATACGCCACCGAGCCGGGCGAGGGCGGCGGGGACAAGCCGGAAGACGGCGAAGCGGAGAAGGCGTAGGCGCTTTCACACGCCCGTCTGACGCGCCTGTGATTTTCCAGCGTCCGGGTAAGGCGCTATCCATAACGGCATGATCCAGCTCATCGCCCTCATCGCCGCCCTGTTCGCCCAGCCCGCGCCGGCGCAGGCGCCGGACCCCGCGTCGTCCTCCGGCCCGGTGGTGGTGGAGCTGTTCACCAGCCAGGGCTGCCCCATGTGCCCGGAAGCCAACGCGCTTCTGGAGGAGCTCGGCGCGGGCGGCTCCGTCATCGCCATCGCCTACGGGGTGAGCTGGTGGGACATGTATGGCTGGGAGGACGAGTTCGCCCGGCCTGAATTCGCCGCGCGCCAGCAGGCCTATGTGGAGGCCGGCGAGGCGATGCGGGTCTACACGCCCCATTTCGTCGTCAACGGGGCGCCGGAGAAGATGCGGTTCGCCGCCGAAACGGTGCGCGGCGCGGTGGGCGCGGCCCGTCCCCTGCCGCCGGTGGTGGAGATCGCAGGAGACACCGTCAGCCTCGACGGCCCGGCGCGCGCGACCCCGGCGCAGGTCTGGCGGGTGGATTATCACCCCGGCTCCCAGACCCGCCGGATCGAGGGCGGCGCCAATGCGGGCCGGTCCATGGCGCATTTCAACATGGCCGCCGAGCTGATCTCGCTTGGAGAATGGGCGGGCGGCCCGCAGACCTTCGACCTTGCGCCCGCAGAACCCGGTCTTGAGACGGCCCTGCTGGTTCAGGACGGCTCGGGCGGACGGATCATCGCCGCAGCGCGCCGGCCCTGATCCGCCCTACCGGAAGAACAGCCCGAACAGGAGCTGGCGGACGGCGTCGAACGTCCACAGGCCCGCGATCGCGCCGACGAGCAGGATCAGCAGCGCCCTCCAGCGATGACGCCGCAGGAAGCGGAGCGTCGCGCGGAACCCCTCCCAGACCGCCCGCCAGCCGAACAGGCGCAGCGGAACACCCAGCGCCAGAGCGCCCAGAAGGGACAGGCCTGCAATGACGGCCGGCTCGGTCATGGCGTCTCCCTGGCGCACCGGCTCCGGCCGCCTCACACCGCGTTCAGGATCGCCTCCGTCGGCCGGCCGATCGCGGCCCGCGGCCCGTTGATCAGGATCGGCCGCTCGATCAGCTTCGGCTCGTCGGCCATGGCCTGGTACAGGGCGGCGGCGTCCGTCTCGTCCTTCAGGCCGGCCTGCGTGTAGGCGGTCTCCTTGGTGCGCATCATATCGCGGGGCGAGGACACGCGCAGCTTTTTCGCCACGGCTTCAAGCTCGTCCACCGAAGGCGGGTTTTTCAGATACTCGCGAACCGCCGGTTCGACGCCGTGGCTGCGCAGCAGGGCCAGCGCTTCGCGCGACTTCGTGCAGCGCGGATTGTGCCAGAACTCCATAGGTCTCACCCTTCCTTTCGGCCCGCCGCCGCCAGCACGGCGCGGGCGGATTTCAGATGCATGTGCTCCACCATGCGCCCCTTCAGGGGCACGGCGCCCTTGCCGGCGTTCTCCGGGGCGTTGAACGCGGCGACGACCGCTTCGGCCCAGGAAATTTCAGCGTCCAACGGCGCAAAGGCGGCGTTGGCGGGCTCCACCTGGGAAGGATGGATCAGGCTCTTGCCGTCAAAACCCATGACCCGGCCGGCCGCCGCCTCGGCCGTGAATCCGTCGGCGTCCTGATAGGCGTTGTACACCCCGTCCAGCACCGCCACGCCCGCCGCCCGGGCCGCCAGCACCAGCCGGGCCAGATGGGGCTCCAGCGCGGCGCGCTGACCAGGGCCCTCAGGCAATCGCAGCGTCTCTGCGAGATCATTGGTTCCGGCGATCACCGCCTCCAGCCCGAAGGCCTCGGAGCGCGCGGCGAGACGCTCCAGCGCCAGAACGCCCCGCGGCGTCTCGATCATCGCCCAGAGCGGGCCGGACCAGCCCTGCTCGGTGAGCAGGCCACGCACATGGTTCAGGGCCTCGATGCTCTCCAGCTTGGCGATCAGCACCGCGTCCGGCGCCGCAGCGGCGGCGGCGGCCACGTCGTCGGCGAGGTCCGGCGCATCGGCGGCGGCGATGCGCACCACCGCATGGCGGCCGGCGGCCCGGAAGCCGGCGATCGCGTCCGGCGCGGCGGCGCGCGCGATCACCTTGCGCTCGGGCCCCACGGCGTCCTCCAGGTCGAGCAGCAGGGCGTCTGCGGGCAGGCCGGGCGCCTTCTCGACGGCGCGCGGCTTGTCGCCCGGCACGAACAGGGCCGACCTTAGAAGGGCGGGGCGCTGCAGGCGCGGCGAAGCGGTCTCGTCAGTCATGGTCTGAAGGCTTACAAGACCGCCATGTTCATGGCCAGCGACCCCTCGGTGATCATCATCAGCTCGCTCGTGTCCGGCGCGCGGGTGGGCGGCGGCCTGACCGCTGCGGCCCTGGAGCGCGACGGGTACCGCACTGAGCTCGCCCCGACGGTGATCATGGGCCGCCATCCCGGGCAGGGCGCGCCGGGCGGAGGGCCGGTCGAAGCGCCGGTTCTGCACTCGGCCCTGTGCGCCATGCTGGATCAGGGCCGCGCCGAGGCGGCGCGCGCCATTCTCACCGGCTATTTCCGGGACCCGGATCAGGTCGAGGCGGCGGCGGCCTTTGTCGCAGAGGCCCGGCGGCGCAATCCGCACCTGGTCGTGCTGGTGGATCCGATCCTGGGGGACGGGACCGGCGCGGACGGCCGCCTTTACATACCCGAGGCGACCGCCACGGCGATCCGCGACCGGCTGCTCCCGCTCGCCGACGTCATCACCCCCAATCTGTTCGAGCTCTCCTGGCTTTCCGGCCGCCCTCTGAAAGACGAAGCCGGCATGGCCGCCGCAGCGCGGGCGCTGGCCCCGGCCTCCCTCGTCACCTCGGCTCGCGACACCGCCACGCGCATCGGCGCCCTGGTGGTCACGCCCGGCCAGATCTGGCGTGTGGCGGCCGACCGCATCGATCCGGCGCCCAACGGCACGGGCGATCTGTTCGCGGCGACGGCGCTGTCGCGCCATCTCGCCGGCGCGCTGTGGCCGGAGGCGGCGGAGGGCGCCGCGGCGCGGGTCTGGCTCTCGCTGAAGGCGGGACGCGAGGCCGGTTCGGATGCGCTGATCCTGCCCGCCGGCCCGGTCCGCGGCGCCCGGGACGCCCCGTCGGCCCACATCCGGCGCAGCCCGCTGGGCGCGGTGGAGCCGGTCTGGGTTACGGGCGTAGACGGCGCGCCGGGCGGCTGGGCGGCGGTGAGCGTGGACTTGTACGGCGCCGCGCCGCCCCGCGCGCAGGTTTTTGAGCGGTTCGAAGACCTCCTCGCCGGCCCCGCCCAGATCATCGCGGTGGACATGCCCATCGGGTTTGAAGAAAGGCCCTTTCAGGCGGGCGGACGGGCGTGCGAGCGCGAAGCCCGCGCCCTTCTTGGGCCGCGCCGCTCCAGCGTGTTTTCAAGCCCGTTGCGCGCCGCCCTCGCCGCAGAGACTTACCAGGAGGCCATGGCCGCGAACCGCGCGCAGGCCGGGCCGGGCCTGTCGAAACAGGCCTGGAACCTGTTTCCCAAGCTGCGCGAGGTGGACGCGGTGATGCGCCCGGACCTGGAGGGCGTGGTCTTTGAAAGCCATCCCGAATTGATCTTCACGGCGGTCAGCGGCGCGCCTGCGCGCCATCCCAAACGCACCGCCGAAGGCCGGGCCGAGCGTCTGGCCCTGCTGCAGGCCCACGGCCTGCCCCTGAGCCTGTTCGAGCCGCACCCGTTCGCGCGCAGATCTTGCGCGCCGGACGATCTGGTGGACGCCGGCCTGTGCGCGCTGGCGGCCCGGCGCATCGCGGCGGGCGTGTGTCTGCAGCTGCCGGCGGGCGCGGCGGACTCGCCGCCCCGCGACGGGCGGGGCCTGCGCATGGCGATCTTCGCCTAAGCGCGCACGAGGGAGCGTGCGCACGCTTGAACGGCGCGCGCCAAGGGCGTATCCCGCAGTTATGAGCACCCCCGCCCCCGTTTTCGGTCATGTCGCGCCCGGTTTTGAACCGGTCCGCGAGGCCTTCGTCGCCAATTTCGCCGAGCGCGGCGAGATCGGCGCCGCCTTCACCCTGATCCGCGACGGCGAGGTTCTCGTCGATCTGCGCGGCGGTCACGCCGACCGCAAGAAAGAGCGCGCCTGGGGTGAAGACACGATCGTGCCGGTCTTCTCCACCGGCAAGGCGGTCACGGCGCTGGTGGTGGCCTGGCTCGTCGATCAGGGCCGGCTCGCCTATGACGCGCCGGTGGCGGAGATCTGGCCGGAGTTTTCCCAGGCGGGCAAGGGTGCGGTGACGCTGGCCGAGGCCCTGTCCCACCAGGCCGGCCTGCCCGGATACGACCAGGAGATGGACCCGTCCGACTGGTTCGACCGCGAGCTGATGGAGCAGCGCTTCGCCGCCATGGCGCCGGTCTGGCCGTTGGGTGAAGGGTCCGGCTATCACCCCATCAGCTTTGGAGTCCTCGCCGACGCCGTGGTGCGCCGCGCCGACGAAAAGGGCCGGACCGTGGGCGGGATCCTGCGCGAGGTGATCTGCGGTCCGCGCGGCATTGATTTTCACATCGGCGTCGACGACTCCGACCACGCCCGCGCCGCCGAGCATGTCCTGCCGCCGCGCGCGCCCAATCTGGGAAAAATCAACTCCGCCAAGGAATTGGCCTTCCTGAAACCCTGGTCCTCGCCGGGGCGCCGGGGCGCCGCCGCCTGGCGGTCCGCCGAACTGCCCGCCGCCAACGGCCACGGCGCGGCGCGGGCCGTCGCCCGGCTCATGGCGCCGTTCGCAACCGCCGGCGCGCTGGACGGCGAGGCGTTCGTCTCCGGCGCTGTGATCGGCGAGGCGATGAAGCAGCGCGTCGCCGGCGAAGACCGGGTCCTGCCCTTCGATCTGGCGTTCGGGGCCGGGGTGATGATCAATCGCGACAGCCGCGCCTTCGGCCCGGAACCGGCGGCGGTGGGCCATTACGGCTTTGGCGGCTCCTGCGGATTCGCCGATCCCGAGCGCGGGATTTCAGGCGCTTACGTGATGAACCGGCAAATGGACGTGCTGGTGGGCGACGAACGCGCCAAGGCGCTGATCGAGGCCGCCTACGGCTGTCTTTGACGGAACGGGGCCGGGTGCTGCAGGGTTGTTCCTTGCAAGCGCTGAGCGGAGCCTGAAACCTTGAGCGAGTATCTTCTGTATTACTGGCCGGGCCTTCCCGGCCGCGGCGAATTCGTGCGTCTGGTGATGGCGGAAGGCGCCGCCGAATGGACCGATGTGGAGCTGGAAGGCCGGCCCGGCGACGCGCCGGAGCTGTCCGACGTGCTGCAGGACGCGGCCCTGCACCACAGCCCGTTCGCGCCGCCCTTCCTGCAGCACGGCGAGCGCCTGATCGCCCAGACTCCGCTGATCTGCGACTATCTGGGCGCCCGACTCGATCTGGCGCCGGACTATGAATCAGAACGGCTTTTCGCCCTGCAATGCGCGCTCACCGTGGCCGATCTGGTGGTGGAGGCCCATGACGTGCACCACCCCATCTCGGCGGCGCTCTATTACGAGGATCAGAAGGACGCGGCGCACCAGGCCGCCGAGGTCTTTCGTGAGCAGCGGATCCCGAAATTCCTCGCCTGGTTCGAGCAGGTGCTGGAGAATAATCCCAATGAAGACGGTGGCTTGGCCGGGGATCGTCTGACCTACGCCGATATCGGCCTCGCCCATTGTGTGGAAGGGCTGGAGTACGCCTTCCCCAACGCCATGGCGAGGGCGCTTCAGGGCGCCGGGAAGGTCGCAGGCCTCAAGACCGAGGTGATGGAGCGCCCGCGCATCCTTGACTATCGCGCCTCGGGCCGGCGGCAGGCCTTCACGAAGGACGGGGTTTTCCGGCACTATCCAGAGCTCGACGCTGCGGCCTGAAACCCTTGCACCGCCTTGGCTTTGCGGCCATTCAGGGGGTATGAGCGAAGTCTTTGACGATGTGGTTGTCGGCGCCGGGGCGGCGGGTTTGTTTCACGCCGGACTGGCGGGGACATCCGGCCGCCGGGTGCTGGTGCTCGACCATGCGAAGAAGCCGGCCGAGAAGGTGCGGATCTCCGGCGGGGGTCGGTGCAATTTCACCAATATCCACACCGCGCCGGACCGGTTCATCAGCAAGAACAAGCACTTCGTGAAATCGGCCCTGGCCCGCTACACGCCGGCGGATTTCTGCGAGCTGATGAGCCGCCACGCCCTGACCTGGCACGAAAAGACGCTGGGCCAGCTGTTCTGCGACCAGAAATCCGGCGCGATCATCGACATGCTACTGGCCGAAGTCCATGACGCTAATGGCGAAATCCGGATGGCGACGGCGGTGGAGGACGTGGCGCAGGACGGCTCAGGCTGGCGGGTGACCACCGCGCGCGGCGCCGTATCCTGCGAGCGGGTGATCGTGGCGACGGGGGGGCTGTCGATCCCGAAAATGGGCGCCACCGGCTTCGCCTATGATCTCGCCAGACGCTTCGGCCATGTCGTGGAAACCCCCGCGGCGGCCCTGGTTCCGTTCATCTTCGAGGGCGAGACGAAGGACCGGTTCGCCGCCATTTCCGGCGTCGCCTGCCCGGTGCGCGCCGAGGCCGGCGGGGCGGTGTTCGACGAGGCGATGCTGTTCACCCATCGCGGGCTTTCGGGACCCGCCATCCTCCAGGCGTCGAGCTATTGGGAGCCGGGAAATCCCCTGCAGATCAATTTGTTCGCCGGCGCGGACGGGGCCGGCGCCCTGAGGGCGCTGAAGCGCGCCCACCCGATGAAATCGCTGGCGTCCGCGGCGGAGACCCTGTGGCCGCGTCGCCTGGTGGGCATGCTGGGGGAGGCGGGCCTGCTGCCCACGGCGGCGCGCCTCGCCGATATCGCCGATCCGGTGCTGGACGCCGCCGCCGCGGTGCTGGCGGCCTGGCGCCTGACCCCGGCCGGCACCGAGGGCTGGCGCACCGCGGAAGTGACCCGGGGCGGGATCGCCACCGAGGGCCTCAGCTCGAAGACGATGGAGAGCCGCCACGCGCCGGGGCTCCATTTTATCGGCGAATGCGTCGACGTCACCGGCTGGCTCGGCGGCTATAATTTCCAGTGGGCGTGGGCGAGCGCTCACGCCTCGGCCACCGCCTGACCGAAAAGATCGCTTTAACGGTTAGAGGCGGTTCGCGACGGCTTCTTCGCTTTCCCGAGGAGGGTGTCAGGCGCTGGCGGGTGGGGTGAGGGTCCACACCCCCTCCGCCCCTCGCTGCGCTCGGCGCGTTCGTCCGTTCGATTGATCCCCCGGATCAATCTCGGCGGGCTCACCCCCCCATGAAGGGGGAGGACAGGGGCGCGCCGACCGGGTCTCCCCTGCACGTCTTCAGCGCCCTTCAGTCGTCGTCCTCGTCCACGATGGGGCCGTCATCGTCCATGAGGATGCGTTCGGCGGCGCCGTCGAGATCGTCGTACTGGCCGGAGCGGGTGGACCAGAGGAAGGCGGCGAGGCCGAGGGCGCCGAGGACCAGGGCGGCGGGGATGAGCCAGAGGACGGCGGTCATGCGCGCGCGAGCCTCAAAGCGTTGAGCATCACCACGATGGACGAGCTGGACATGGCCAGCGCCGCCACCAGCGGATTGACCAGGCCGAACACGGCCAGCGGCACGGCGATGGCGTTGTAGAGATTGGCCAGGGCGAAATTCTCCATCATCCGGGCGCGCGCGGCCTTCGCCACGTCGCGGGCGCGCACCAGCGAGTCCAGCCGGTCGCCCTGGATCACCAGATCGGCGGCCGAGCGCGAGATGTCGGCGGCGGACCCCATGGAGACCGAGACATGGGCGGCGCTCAGGGCCGGCGCGTCGTTGAGCCCGTCGCCCACCATGAGCGGTTTGCGGCCTTGAGATTTCAGCGCCTCGATGCGGGCGATCTTGTCCTGGGGCTTCAGACCGGCGCTGAACCGATCAAGCCCCAGCGCGGCGGCGGCCTCGGCAACGGGCGCCGCGCGGTCGCCGGACAGCATCTCGCCGGGCAGGCCCCGGTCCCGGAGCGCCGCGACGGTGGCGGCCGCGCCGTCACGCAGGCGGTCGGCGAAGATGAAGCGCACCGGCGCCCGGCCCGCCACGGCGAGCCAGGCTTCAAGGGCGGCGTCGCCGGGTTCCCCGGATGAGGCTGCGCCGGTGAAGCGGGCCGAGCCGAAGCGCACCGTGCGACCGTCGATCACGGCGGACAGACCGCCGCCGGGGTCCTCGCGCACATCGGCCACGGCGCCCGGCCCGGCGGCGGCGGCGACGGCCTTGGACAGCGGGTGACGCGAGGCGCGGGCGAGGCGGGCGGCCAGCGTCAGGTCTTCGCTCGAAATCGCGGCTGCGTTCACCAGCACGGGCTTGCCTTCGGTGAGGGTGCCGGTCTTGTCGAACAGGGCGTAGTCGGCGTCGGCCAGACGCTCCAGCGCGTCTCCCGATTTCACCAGAACCCCCGACTGGAACAGGCGCCCGCAGGCGACCACCTGCACCGCCGGCGCCACCAGCGCCATGGCGCAGGGGCAGGTGATGATCAGCACCGCAATGGCGTTCATGATCGCGTCGTGGGCCGAGCCGCCCACCACCAGCCAGCCCAGCAGGGTGAGGCCCGCCATGGCGAACACGGCCGGCACATAGGCGCGGGCGGCGAGATCGGCGTAGCGCACGTATTTCGAGCGGCTCTGCTCGCCGGCCTCCACCAGGCGGGCGATCTCCGCCAGCAGGGAGTCCGAGCTCGCCGCCGTGGCTTCCAGCGTCAGCGTCGCCGAGAGATTGACCATGCCCGAATACGCCTCGACGCCGGGCTTCATCTCCAGCGGCGCGGTCTCGCCGGTGACGAGCGCCGCGTCCACCGGGCCTTGCCCGTCGACGATGATCCCGTCCACCGCGAAGCGCTCTCCGGGCTGGACCAGCAGCCGGTCGCCGGGGCGGATATCGGCGGCCGGAACCGCCTTCACCGCGCCGTCGGCGCCGAGCCGGTGCGCGATCCGTGTCTGCAGGGCGGCGAGATCGCGGGCGGCCTGACCGGCCCGCGCACGAAGCCGGACATCCAGCCAGCGCCCGATCAGCAGGAAGAACAGGAGCATGACCGCGGCGTCGAAATACGCCTCGCCATGACCCATGGCGGTCTCGTAGATGGACAGGACGCACGCCAGCAGCACCGCGAGCGAAATCGGCACGTCCATGTTCACCTGGGCCGCCCGCAAGGATTTCCAGGCGCTTTCAAAGAACGGCGCGCCGGCATAGGCCACGGCCGGCAGGGCGATCAGGCCGGAGATCCAGTGCATCAGCGTCTTGGTGGCGAGATCCATCTCGCCCTCGCCCGCCCACACCGAGATGGACAGGAGCATGACGTTCATCATGGCGAAGCCGGCGACGCCCAGCGCGCGCAGCAGGCGCTTTTCCTCGCGCGCCTGGGTGTCCTTTACGGTCTGCGCCGCGTAGGGGCGCGCGGGATAGCCGAGCCGGTCCAGGGTCTCGATGAAGTCGCCGGCGCGCGCGTCCGCGCCGGTGAAGCGCACGGCGAGGCGGCCGGTGGAGAGATTGAGGCGGACCTGTTTCACGCCGCCCATCTTCGACAAGGCGCCTTCGATCTTCTGGATGCAGGCGGCGCACCGCGCGCCCTCGACGGCCAGATCGAGGGTTTTCAGGTCGCAGGCGGGATCGGCGAGGCGCACATGGGCGCCGGCCTCCTCGCGAAAATCCAGACTGGTGTCACCCGCAGCGGTCGGGTGATGGGACCGGCGAACCGGGTCCCACTTCGCCTGATCACCCGCGTCTCCGGTGGTCGGGTGATCGGACTGGCGAACCGGGTCCCACTTCGCCTGATCACCCTCTAGCGCCGCCACAGCTCACGCTCCAGGGCGAAGGGCGTATCGCCTTCGGCCTCGGCGGCGAGCCGCCACTTGCCGTCGGCGAGGCCCTGCGCGTCGGCGGCGTAGACGCCCGGACGCAGCTCCTCGAAGGCGAGGGTGCGGTCGCGCTCCATGTCGGCGGGGTGCTGCAGAACGCCGGTGAGGGCGAGGTTCACCACCGGGGCGCCGTCGGAATCGGTGATTGCGACAAGGACTTGTGTGGCCGTGAGATTGGCGGACGCCGTCCAGCCCAGCGCCGCCTGGGCGTCGCGCTCGGCGATGACGTCGTTATAGGCGAGCCCCTGCATGTAGGAGCGCCGCGTCTCCTCGCCGGGAAAGCTGCCGAGCGCCAGGGTGATGAAAACCGCGTTGACCGCGAAGATGACGCCGAAGAAGGCGATCATGCCCGCCAGAACGTGCCAGCCCTTGATCGTGAATCGGCCGGGGCCGTCATGGACGTCGTTCCAGTCGCCCTTTGAAGCTCTGGGGCTCATCGCGGGTCTCCGGTCTGGAAGACCGCCTCGGTGCGGGCGGTCTCCCCGGTTTCAAGGTCGATGACGACGAAGGTCACCGGTTCGCTCGGGCTGTCCACGCCGTCCGGCGGCAGGGACAGGAAGATGCGATAATCCTGCGTCATGTCCGGCCCCACCGTGACGGTGGTCGGGGCGCCGTCCTGCGCGCCGATGATCCGCATGCTCATCAAGGGATCGGTCTCGGCCGCCACCTCCAGCGTGCGCGGCTCGCCGGCCTTGTTGAGGACGGTCAGGGTATAGCCGTTGCGCACCGAGCCGTCGGACAGGGTCACATAGTTCGGATTGCGGTCGCGGTCGGAATTGAGCTCCAGCTCCGAGCGGTTGATCAGGCCGAACACCATGAGCCCGGCCACGGCGAGGATCAACACGGCGTAGAGCACCACGCGCGGGCGCACGAGGTCGAAGCGCTGCTTCTCGCCGGCCAGCCGGCGCTCGATATTGAGTTCGGTGTCGTAGGCGATGAGGCCTTTGGGCCGGTCCACCTTCACCATGATCTCGTCGCAGGCGTCGATGCACAGGGCGCAGCCGATGCATTCCAGCTGGGCGCCCTCACGGATGTCGATGCCCATGGGGCAGGCGGCCACGCACGCCTTGCAGTCGATGCAGTCGCCGCGCCCCTCCCAGCTCTCGTCCTTCTTGTGGGGCCCTCGCGGTTCGCCGCGATCGACCCGGTACATGACGTTGAGCGATTGCTGGTCGGTGAGACCCGCCTGGATGCGCGGCCACGGGCACATATAGGTGCACACCTGCTCGCGCAGGGTTCCGGCGAGGGTGTAGGTGGTGAAGGTCAGGATCGCGAAGAAGATATAGCTGGTGAGCGCCGCCTGGCCGGTGACGAAATTCTGCAACAGGTCGAAGGCGTCGTGGAAATACAGGATCCAGGCGCCGCCGGTGGCCGCCGCGATGACGAGCCAGACCGCGTGCTTGCCGATCTTGCGCCAGGCCTTGTCGACGGACCAGGGCGCGCGGTCCAGCTTGATGCGCTTGTTGCGGTCGCCTTCAAACATCCGCTCCACGGCGATGAACAGGTCGGTCCACACCGTCTGCGGGCAGGCGTAGCCGCACCAGACCCGGCCGAACAGGGCGGTGACGAAGAACAGAAAAAGCGCGGCCAGGATCAGCAGGCCGGTGATGTAGAACACCTCCTGGGGCCACAGCTCGATGAAGAAGAAGTAGAAGCGCGCGCTGGCGAAATCCACCAGCACCGCCTGGTCCGGCGCGCCCGGGCCGCGGTCCCAGCGGATGAAGGGAATGAGATAATAGGCGCCCAGCGCCAGGGCCATGAACAGCCATTTGGCGGAGCGGAACTTGCCGTGCACGAGCTTGGGGTGGATCGCCTCGCGCTTCTTGTAGAGCTCGCGGCGGTCAGGCGAATTCACCGCCTCGGCGTCGTGCCGCTCAACGTTCGGCGCCGCCTTGCCCGCCTGAGCGGGCCGCATGTTGATGATCTCCATGGTCCTCTATCGACCCTTTCAGAAGGGGCGGGGCGCGGGGTGCGCGCCGGGCTGTTTCTTTGGGCGGCGGTCGGGGCTTTGCGCTCCCCCACCGCCGCCGCGCTGCGGTATTCACGGGTCGGCCTGAGTCTCTTTCCCGTCCCTTGAGGGGGGAGGGAGGGATCCGGGACCGCCCGGGCGACGCCGTGCTGAGCGCTGCGGCCCTACCGGCCCGCGGCGCCGTTCGTCTGGAGCGCGGCCTCGGTGAAGGACTCCTCCTCGCCGCCGCCGAGCAGGTAGACATAGGTGGCCAGGGCGGTGATCACCTCATCCTCCAGCCGGTCGCCCCAGGCCGGCATCACGCCGTAGGGTCCGCGATAAATGGTGGCGCGGATGTTTTCCTCGTCCGACCCGTAGAGCCAGACATTGTCCACCAGGTTCGGCGCGCCGATGGTCTGGTCGCCGGTCCCGTCCACCCCGTGGCAGGTGGAGCATTGCTGCTCGAAGATCTCCTGACCCGTGGTCCGGCCCGCTTCGGTGGGCTCCACCATGTCCGACAGGGTCATGACATGGTTGGCCACCGCCGCGATCTCCTGGCGCGACAGCAGCCCGTCCTGGCCGTAGGCGGGCATCTGGGAGAAGCGCGTGTCCGGATCAAGCTCCCAGCGGATGCCGTGCTGCAGCGTCTGCTGAATGCCCTCGAACGTGCCGTCCCAGATCCATTCATCGTCATTGAGGTTGGGATAGCCGACGAAGCCCTGCGCGCCGCGGCCGTGGCAGGTGGAGCAATTGTCGCCGAACGCGCTTTCGCCGGCGGCCAGGGCGAAGGTGAGCAGTTCGGGATCGGATTCGATGGCGGAGATCCCGCCCTCCTCGGCCGCCGACTGGAGGCGCGCGAACATGGGCCCGCGCGACTCCTGCAGATCGCCGAGCGCCTGGACCACGTTGGCGCGTTCGGAGTGATTGCGCAGGCCGCGCGTGTGCCCGTCAAAGCCCGGCGGGGCCGGAATGGCGGGCATGAAGATCATGTAGATCACCGCCCAGACGATGGTGGCGTAGAAGATCCACAGCCACCAGCGCGGCAGCGGATTGTCCAGCTCCTTGATCCCGTCCCACTCGTGGCCGGTGGTGTCGACGCCGCTATAGGCGTCGACCTCGCGCTTTTCGTGCGGCTTCTGGGTTTCGTCAGTCATGGCTGCGGTCCTTGTCTCCGCGATCGGAGCGGTCATCGGCGGCGGCGGGCCGGTCGTGGTCGTCCAGGGGCAGGTGGGCGGCCTCCTCGAACTTGTCCCTGTTCTTCGGCCAGAAGGCGTAGGCGGCGGCGACTGCGAAGACGAGGATGAACAGGAACATCCCCCAGGTCTGCGCAAAGCCGGAGAGGATCTCGTACATGGCTATCTCAGATTCTCGTCCGCCTCGGCCTCATAGGTGGAGAAGTCCACCATGGTGCCGAGCACCTGCAGGTAGGCGATGAGGGCGTCCAGCTCGGAGACGATGTCCGGATCGCCGTCGAACTCGCGCACCGGCGCGCCGGGATAGCGCTGCAGGAAGCCGTCATAGTCCGCCGCGAACGGGTCGAGCTGGGTGTAGACGTCGCTCACCGCGTTCTCGATATGGGCCTCGTCATAGGGCACGCCGAGCCGGGCGAGGGCGCGCAGGCGGCCCTCCACCACCTCCACCTCCAGCGGCGTGCGCTCCAGCATGGCGTAGGGCGGCATGATGGATTCCGGCACCACCGAGCGCGGATCGCGCATGTGGTCGCGGTGCCATTCGTCGGAATACTTGCCGCCGACGCGGGCCAGATCCGGGCCGGTGCGTTTGGATCCCCACTGGAAGGGGCGGTCATACATGCTCTCGGCGGCCAGGGAGTAGTGGCCGTAGCGCTCCACCTCGTCGCGCAGGGGGCGGATCATCTGCGAGTGGCACAGATAGCAGCCCTCGCGGATGTAGATGTCGCGGCCCATGAGCGCGAGCGGGGAGTAGGGACGCACCCCCTCCACCTCCTCAATGGTCTCGTCGAGATAGAAGAGCGGGGCGATCTCCACCAGCCCGCCGATGGACACCACCACCAGCACGCCGGCGGTGAGCATGATGGAGTTCTGCTCCAGCACCTTCTTGTGCCAGCCCCAAATCGGGTTGGCTTTGCGCCCCGGCTCTTCGTTGCGGGTCTTGCTGTCTTTGTCTTGAGCCATGATCGGTCCTCCCCCTACTGAGCCGCGGAAATGACGGCGGACTGGGGCTGAACCTCGTCCTCGGTCTGGTGAACGTCGCCGCGGATCGTCTTGTAGACGTTCCAGGCCATCAAAAGCGCGCCGGCGAGATACAGAAGGCCGCCCAGCGCGCGGATGATGTAGTAGGGATGCATCGCCTCCACGGTCTCCACGAAGGAATATTCCAGGAAGCCGAGCTCGTTATAGGCGCGCCACATGAGGCCCTGCATGATGCCGGAGACCCACATGGAGGTGATGTAGAGCAGGATCCCGATGGTCGCGATCCAGAAATGCCACTCGATGAGAGCGCGCGAATACATGCCGCGCCGCTTCCACAGCCAGGGCACCAGGCAGTACAGCGCCCCGAAGCTGATGAAGCCGACCCAGCCCAGCGCGCCGGAGTGCACGTGGCCGATGGTCCAGTCGGTGTAGTGGGACAGCGAGTTCACCGCCCTTATGCTCATCACCGGGCCTTCGAAGGTGGACATGCCGTAGAACGCCACCGACACCACCAGCATGCGGATCACCGGATCGGTGCGCAGCTTGTCCCAGGCGCCCGACAGGGTCATCAGCCCGTTGATCATGCCGCCCCAGCTGGGCATCCACAAAATCACCGAGAAGGTCATGCCCAGCGTCTGCGCCCATTCGGGCAGCGCGGTGTAATGGAGGTGGTGGGGGCCGGCCCAGATATAGATGAAGATCAGCGCCCAGAAGTGGATGATCGAGAGCCGGTAGGAGAACACCGGCCGCTCGGCCCGCTTGGGGATGAAATAATACATGATCCCCAGAAAACCGGCGGTGAGGAAGAAGCCCACCGCGTTGTGGCCGTACCACCACTGGGTCAGGGCGTCCTGGACGCCGGCGAAGGCGGAATAGCTGCGCGAGCCGAACAGCGAGACCGGCATGCCCAGATTGTTGATCACATGCAGCATCGCGATGGTGACGATGAAGGCGAGGTAGAACCAGTTGGCCACGTAGATGTGGGGTTCCTTGCGCTTCATCAGCGTCGCCAGGAAGATCACCAGATAGGCGACCCACACCAGGGTGAGCCAGATGTCGGCGTACCATTCCGGCTCGGCGTATTCCTTCGACTGGGTGATGCCCAGCAGATAGCCGGTGGCCGCCATGACGATGAAGAGCTGATAGCCCCAGAACACGAACCACGGCCAGATCCCGCCTGCGAGGCGCGTCCGGCACGTGCGCTGAACCACGTAGAAGCTGGTGGCGATCAGCACGTTGCCGCCGAAGGCGAAGATCACCCCGCTGGTGTGCACCGGGCGCAAGCGGCCGAAATTCAGCTGCGGCAGCGCCTCCCAGGACAGCAGCGCCGGAAACGCCAGCTGGGCGGCGATGACCACGCCCGCCAGCAGGCCGACGACGCCCCAGAACATGGAGGCGACGACGCCGTACTTGATGACGGTTTCGGCGTACTCGGTCTTGTCGTTGATCACGCCGTTGCTGGAATACACGCCCACCATGGCGAACAGGCCCAGCAAAAAGCCGGCCCCGATCACCCAGGCATGGGCCCGCATCGCCGCATCGGCGCCGTCGGCCGCCGCGATCAGCGCCCACAGCGCGCCGAGCGCGCAGATGGCCGTCACGACCATGGCGTTGGCGTCGAAGCCGGTTCTCTTGTCTGCCGCAATCGCGGTCATTCGCCCCTCCATGAGCGGTTCGCCCGTGTTTCCCTTACTTCCTTGCGGGTAAATCACCTCATGGGAAGTAGGGCAATATGCCTCACGGCGTTTTCCAGTTGACCCTGATCCGAGCCCGATGTCCCCATGATATCAAGCCCGGCAGGAAATTTTCTGGGGAGAGCGCGCTCGCGGCCGCCTCCGAGCGGCGAAGGCGACATGGTGACACACCCGGGCATGGACATCGCGCCGACCCTCGGCGGGCGGGTGGAGCTGGATTTCCTGGCCGGGCTCATCGCCGGACTGTCCAGCTCCGCCCATTGCCTGGCCATGTGCGGCGGGGTCGCGGCGGCGCTGGCCCTGCGCACCGGACCGGCGGGGACGCCGGCCTGGCGCGCGGCGCTGGGCCGCGGCCGCGTGGTCGCCGAGGCGAGCGCCGCGCGCATCGTCGTCTATGTGGGGCTGGGCGCGCTGGCCGGCGCGCTGGGATGGGGCGTGGCGGAGGCCGGACCGGGACCGGCCCTGCGCACGATCACCCGCTATCTCGCCGCCCTGGTGCTGATGGCGGCGGCGGTCACGGTGCTGGACATTCCGTTGTTCGGAGGAAAGCTGGGGGCGCTGACGGCGCGCGCCAGCGCGCCCTTGACGCGCCGGCTGCATCATCTGCACCGGTTCGGCGCGGCGGGCCTCGGCCTCGCCTGGGGGCTGACCCCGTGCGCCATGGTGTATCTGGCCACCTTTTACGCCGGCCTGTCAGGTTCGGCGATGAACGGCGCGCTGGTGATGGCGGGATTCGGGCTGGGAACCGCGCCGGCGCTGATCGCGCTGGGCGCGGGCGCAGGGGCCTTGCCGGCCCTGGCGCGGTCGATCTGGCTGAAGGCGGTCGCCGCCGCCGCTCTCGCCGGACTGGCGGTGCTCACCGCGGCCGGAGTCTAACCGACCGGCCGGCCGGATTGGCGGCAGAAACCGTGACGGGTGCGCATCTGAGAAGTCATGGTTGTCGGCCCCCGCCTGGTCCGGGTCGCCCTACCCCATGATGATGGCGACCAGGGCGGCGGCGGCGAGTCCGGCGGCCGCCAGCATGATTGCAAGACGGGTCGTGCTCTGACCGTCTTCAAGATCGTCGAGCAGGCCGCGCGCGCCGGGTTCCGGCTTGCGGCGCTCTTCAAGCGTGTCGAATTTTGGTGTGTATCGGGTCATGGCGGAACACTCCGCTCGTCCGGCGTCGACGTCCTCCTCAGTGTCCGGAGCGCGATGCGGCCGGCCGGGGCAGGCCTCGCGCTCCGGGCTTCTGTTTTGATCGCTCGGTTTCTTGAAAATCGGATCCCGTCTTCCGGAGCGCCCTCTAGTTGGAGGCGTCCTCGATTTCTTCACCGGTGCGTTCCACGTCCTGGCCGAAGCCGCCGATGGTGTTGCAGCCGCCCAGCGTCAGAAGGAGCAGCGAGAAGATCGTGGCGAAAAGCGTTTTCATGAGTCCCTCCTTGGGTTTCGAACTCCCATCGCCAACGCGGGCCCTGTCCGAAGGGTTCCCGCAGCCCATCTGAGGATTCCGCATTGTCAAGAGGGCGCCGGGCAAGGCGGCGTCATAACATACACCGCATTCGCCGGCCGGACGCGGTCGCGGCGCCGCGCTCCATCGGTCCATCGAAGGGCTATCGGACCTGACTGCGTCAGACCTGCCGCGCCAGACGTCTGTCCGGACGGAGATTTTCGAAACCCTCGTCCCGCTTTTCGCACTGCGGTTCAGAGCGGGAAGCTCAGCACCGCCCGATGGCCGCCGCTCTCGCCGGCGCCGCCCTCCACGGTCCCGCCGAGCTGGGTTGCGAAGGCGCGCATGAGCGAGGATCCGGTGCCGTTTTGCGCGTTCTCCATCGCGCCCGCGCCGTCGTCGATCACTTCGACCTGGCACCCCTCCTCGCCGCAGCTCAGCACGATCTCGATCCGGCCGGCGTCGCGGCCGTTGAAGGCGTGCTTGTAGGCGTTGGTGATCGCCTCGGTGACGAACAGGGCCAGCGGCGCAGCCTTGTCGGGCGGCAGCGACATGTCGTCGGCGCGCACCTCGGCGGAGATAACCTGATCGGTGAGCCGCGACACGTCGGCGAGATTGCGCACCAGCTCCTGCAGGAAGGGCTTCATCTTCACATAGCGCAGGTCCTCGGCCTCGTAGAGGCTGCGGTGGACCAGGGCGAGGGCGTTGATGCGCCGGCGCGCCTCGTACAGCGCGGCGCGCGCGCCCTGGTCCTCAAGGCGGCCGGCCTGCAGGTTCAGCAGCGAGACGATGATCTGGAGATTGTTCTTCACCCGGTGGTGAATCTCGCGCAGCAGGGCGCCGCGCTGCTCCACCACGTCTTCCAGCTCCTTGGTCTGTCCCTCCAGGGAGGCGGCCATGCGCTCCATGGTGTCGGCGAGCTCGCGCACCTCATAGGGGGCGCTTTTGGCGCGCCGCGCCGGCAGGTCGAACCGCCCGCCGCCATAGAGCCGGGCCATGCGCCGCAGATAGGTGAGCCAGCGCAGCACGAAGAGATCCACCGCGATCCAGACGCTGGCCAGCGCCATCAGCCACATGATCGTGGGGATCAGCAGCGTGCCCAGCACGCTGATCCCGCCCCAGGCGTTGATCCGGCTGATCGGCGCGGCCACCAGGACGCCCAGCTCGCTGTCCACCAGGGTGGCGACGATCACGGCGTAGCCGGGGGCGAAGGTGTCGCCGGGCACGCGGACGGGCTCGCCCGCCCTCGCGATGTCCAGCACGCCCCGGGCCAGGGAGTCCTCGAAATCGGGCATGGTGACGCTGTCTTCAGACAGGTGCACCACGCCGTCTCGATTGAGGAGCGCCAGCGCCGAACCTTCAGGCAGGAAATCCTCGCGCAGCAGCCGCGCCGCGGCGCGCAGATCCACCGCCACCGCCACGGCGCCGAGAAAGGCGTCGTCGGAGCGTCCGTCCATGCGCCGCCCGGCGACGATGATGGGCCGGCGCGACATGGAGCCGTAATGCACCGAGGAGAAGGCGGCGCTCTCGCCCGCCTTCAGGCGCTCGAACCACGCGTCGCCGGAGACGTCCACCTCGCCGTCCGCCTCCAGCGCCGAGCACATGACGCGGCCGTCCGGGTCAATGAGGGCGATATTGGAGATCACCGCGTCGGACTCCGCGATGCTGCGCACGGCGTTGCGGCAGCCGCGCGCATCCATCAGGAAGGCGAAGCTTCGTGAAGAGATCGTGGTGGCCACGCCGCTGGCGCGTTCCAGCGCCGCGCCAAGATCCTGCGATGCGACGAGCGCGGTGGAGTAGAGCGCCTCGGTCTCCTGGCGTCGCTCGTCGCGCAGCTCGAAAAACGACTGGATCGCCGAGAGGACGAGCAGCGGACTCAGCGCCAGCGCAAGCACGCCGACGAGCTGGACTCGAAGTCCGCGTTTGGCTTTCAGCTCCATCGGGGCCCCCGAAACACGCTGGGCGTTCGGGTCTACCCCTCGCGACCGTTATTGGCCAGTGCATCGACCTCGGCCATGAGCAGATCGGCGGCGTTGGACGCGGATTCGCCTTTCCGGCCGTCAGGCAGCTTGTCGGCGCCGTCTTCCAGCATCATGGCCAGCGCCTTGCGGGCCCGGCTCACCCGGCTCTTGATCGTGCCAACGGCGCAGCCGCAGATCTGGGCGGCCTCTTCATAGGCGAACCCGCCCGCACCCACCAGAACGATGGCTTCGCGCTGGTCGTCAGGCAACTCGGCGAGGGCCCGGCGCAGCTCGTCCAGCGCCATCATGGAATCCAGGCCCTGCGGACCGGTCAGGGTGCGCTTGGCCTTCTCCTCGTCCCACGGCGCCTGGCGCCAGGACCGGCGCTGGTCGGAATAGAACTGATTCCTGACGATGGTGAACACCCAGGCGCGGAAGTTCGTCCCGGCCCGGAAGCGCTCGCGCGCCCGCCAGGCTTTCACCAGCGCATCCTGGGTCAGATCGTCGGCCGCCGCGTCATTGCCCGTCAGGCTTCGGGCGAAGGCGCGCATATAGGGGATGGCCGAGGTGAGCTCCTGGCGGAACTCTCCGGTGGGCAGCGCTTCAATGGGTGTGCTGGCGCCGTCATGCATCAACGCGCACCTCCGGATTGGCCGGTGGGGACGTCGTCCTCTTCGGTCTTCGAGGCCCGTTTGCTTTCCGCCTCGTCAAGCTGGTCCAGAAGCTTGGCGAACTCGTCGGGCACGCCTTCCTGAATCGTGTCGTCAAAGAAGGTCTGCAGCCTGCGGCCGATAAGGCGCTGGCGCTCCCGGGCCGCAACGGCGTCCTGGGGATTCGACCTGGGTTTATCCGATTTCTTGCTCATGCCATCCATAACCTGACCCGTCTGCTCGCGTCATGCGCGGCCCCGCCCCGGGGACAGCGGCTTGCAAGCTGTCTCAACTCCGTTCGGCGCATTAGGTTCCATCGACATCCCTGCGCGCGTCGCTCGACGCATGCGCGCGCGGGAACCGGCGCGCATGCGGCGCGTTTAGACTAGACATGTTCAATGTCCGGGAGGGACTGATTGATGAGTTTTTCCGACGCCATCCGGCCGCATATCCCCTATCTGCGGCGCTATGCGCGAATTCTCACCGGCTCGCAGGAGAGCGGCGACGCCCGGGTGCGCGCCTGCCTTGAGGCGGTGATCGCCGGCGAGGAAAGCTTCGACACCGACCTGTCGCCCAGCGTCGCGCTTTACAAGCTGTTCCATTCCGCCTGGGCGCCCGACTTGATGAGCGAGGACGGGCCCAGCAACGCCGACCATGTGGCGGCGCGCCTCTCGCGCATCACGCCGAAGGCGCGTCAGGTGATGCTGCTGACCGCCGTGGAGGGCTTCTCCCTCGCCGACGCGGCGACGATCCTGCGCATCGACGAGCAGGAGGCCCAGTCGCTGCTGGTCAAGGCGCAGCAGGATCTCGAGGGCGGGCTCACCACGCGCGTCATGATCATCGAGGACGAACCCATCATCGCCCTGGACATCCAGGCGATCGTGGAAGGGATGAAGCACGAGGTCACCGGCGTGGCGCGCACCCGCGACGAGGCGGTGAAGCTGGCCGGGGAGACCCGTCCGGGGCTTATCCTCGCCGACATCCAGCTGGCCGACGACAGCTCCGGAATCGACGCGGTGAAGGATATTTTGCGCGAGCAGAGCGCTCCGGTGATCTTCATCACCGCATACCCTGAGCGTCTGCTCACCGGCGAACGCCCCGAGCCCACCTATCTGATCACCAAGCCCTTCATGCCGGAAACCGTCTCCGCGACGATCAGCCAGGCGCTGTTCTTCGCCGAGAACGAGCCGGCCACGGCGGCCGAGTAAGCCATGTTCGGATGGGCGCTCGCCTTCGCCGTCATCGCGGTCGTCGCCGCGGTGCTGGGATTCGGGGTGCTGGCGGGCGCCGCCGGGACCATCGCCAAATGGCTGTTCTTCATTGCGCTGGGACTGGCGGTCCTGGCCGCCGTCTTCGACGCCTTCAGAGGCCGGCCGCCGATCTGACGCGACACGATTTTCTGGACCAGAAAACCCCCGTCCGGGCGATCCCGGGCGGGGGTTTTTCATCTGCGCCCGATCTGGATCCGCCCTCCCCTGCAGAGGGGGCGCCCGGGACTGCGGCTCCGGCGCATAAAAATGGCGCCGCCCTCGGGAGCGACGCCAGATGATCCGGAAGGGCGAAACGCCCATCAAGGGGAAACCGGCCAAAGGGGAGCCGGCAGGGGAGACTGCGCCGCACCGCCGTCCGGGGGCGGGGCTGACGGAGAGCGGCGGCGCGGCGCAGGTCTCGAGCCTCTACAAATCGTAGAAGCCCCTGAAGAACGCCGGACCAAAAGTCCGGTTCCCGGCCGCGGCGAATATTTTTCGAGACTAGCTCAGTCCGCCGCCGCCTGGCGCAGGAAGCGCAGGATCACACCGGGCTTGCGGCCGAGAATCGCGCCGAATCCCACCAGCAGGGCGGTGGTCTGCAGCGGCTGGGTCTTCATCGCCACTTCCAGGGTGGCGAGCGCCTTGGGGGCGCTCTCACCCAGCCCGCCCGGCAAATTGGTGAGCGCGGCGCTGAGGCCCGCCGACGTCGGGGCCGCCGCCGCCGCAGCGGCGGCCACGGCCTGTTTGCGACGACGACGGCGGGCCTTCAGGACCAGGGTCACGGCCGCCGCCAGGGAGGCGGCGCCGAGCCAGACGCCCGCGAGCACGGCGCTCGCGATCGGGACGGAGTACAGAGCCGCCATCCAGTGCCAGAGCGCGTGACAGCCGAAGATGACGGCGATCGCGGGGCCCAGGCATGCGATGACGATCAGGAGGATCTGCATGACTTAGCGGCGCAGTAAAAGCGCGCCGAGGAAGCCCACACCCACCGCCGCGCCGCACGCGGCCAGCGGATGCTCGCGAACATAGTCGCGCACCTCGTGATCCAGGTCGGAGATCTCGTCCCCGGCCTTGTGCGCCGCATCATTGGCGCTGGAGCGGGCCTTGCGAGCGGCGCCCTTGACGCCGCGGCGGAGGTCACGCGCCTCGTGATTGGCCAGCGAGCCGATATCGGCCAGCAGCCGGTCCACGTCTTTTCTGAGGGCTGCGAGGTCTTCCTTCACATCACCCGTGTCGGCGTTGGTTTGCGCCATGGTCGGTCTCCTTCATGTACCGCCGGCGCGGCGGAGCCGCCCCGGCGCAGGGTCTAAGAGGGGTCTTCGAATTCGTCTTCGGCGTCGTCGGCGGCGTCTTCGACTTCATCGCCGGCGTCTTCGACATTCTCACCGAGCTCCTCGAAGGGCTCGTCTTCTTCCTCGGCTTCACAGGCGGCGAGCGAAACGGCGCCGGCGAGGATCAGCAGCAGGCGAAAACTCATGGGATGATCTCCTGGGTACGGCTAGAGGTTACAGGCGCGGAGCACGGCCGCGGAACAGCCCGACGACGAGCGCCAGCACGAACAGAACCAGGAAAATGAAGAACAGGATCTGGGCGATGCCGGCCGACGCCGAGGCGATGCCGCCGAACCCAAACAGGGCGGCGATCAGGGCGATGACGAAGAACGCAATTGCCAGTCGAAGCATGAGGGACTCCTTTGCATCCGCCGAAGCCCGGCGGCGTTGTAGCTGATGAAACTCAGGGTCATGGAACGCCCGCCCGCTCCGCCGGTTCCGTTTTCAGCGAAACCAAGCGCAGCGGCGCATGGTTGACGAGGACTGGGGGAGCGGATTGGGCGTCCGCGAGTTATATCGCGCATACCGGCCGTTCGGCCGGTCCCTTGAAACCAAGAAGGAGTCGCCTTTGGCCGTCACCGCACCCGCGTTTGTCGTCAACACCTCCAGCCAGACGCTGGAAGGCCCTGCAGGGGAGGCGGAGCTGGAACGCCTGCGCGGACTGTGCCCGGTTCCGCTGATCGGAGCGTTCCGCAACGCCGATCCCTGCAAGGCGGCGCGCGAGGCGATCGACCAGGGCGCCGACACGGTGATCACGCTGGGCGGCGACGGCACCGCCCAGGCCGCGGCCCAGGCGATCCATGACGCCGGGGGCGCGGCGCGCCTGGTCTCCCTGCCCATGGGCACGGCCAATCTACTGCCCCGGCGGCTCTATTCGACGCGCTCCAGCGACGAGATCCTCACCGGACTGTGCGACCTGGAGCCCGACACCCTGCCCGGCGGGATCACCGGCGGCGACGTGTTCCTGATCGCAGCGGCGGCCGGCTTTCCCACCACCTTCGCCCGCGCCCGGGAGACCGCCCGCGATCCATCCCGTCAGAACCGGCTGAAGACCGCCCTTCGCCGCGCCTCGGTCGGGTTCTCGGAAATGTTCTCCACCCGGCTGCGCTACGCCGCCGACGGGGCGCGGGACGAGACGCTGTCCCGGGCCAGCGGCCTGATGCTGTGGGTGGAGGAGGGCGCGACGAGCTTCGAATTCACCGCCGTCAACGTGCATAATCTGGCGGAGCTGGCCGGCGCCGCGCTGGGCGCGGTCAGCGAGGAGCTGCGCACCGACGACCGCCTGATGGTGCGCGAGGCGCGCGAGGTCCGCCTGACCTCCAGGCGCGCCATCCCCTGCATGCTCGACGGCGAGCCGCGCAATTGCGGCCGCGCGGTGAGCTTCACCTTCCACGACTCCCTCATCCCGGTGCTGCGCTGGCCGTCGCAGGACGTCTGACGGCTGCGGCCCGGCGGAACGGCGGGGCCGCGCGGGCGTTCTGGTTGCGAGCCACACCGATGGAGGTCCTCATGACGATCAAGTTCACCGCCGCCGCCCTGTCCGCCGCGGCCCTGCTGGCCGGGTGCGCCGGGTATGAAAACACCACCCGCGACGCCGCCGTCGGCGGCGCCGTCGGCGCGGCCGCCGGAGCCGCGATCGGCAATAATGTCGGTGACGGCGACGCCACCCGAGGAGCCCTGATCGGCGCCGGGGTCGGCGCCGCAGCGGGCGCCGCGCGCGGCTGTCAGCGCGATAATGTCTGCCCGTGGAACCAGAACAGCAATGACCACTCGGAGCTGCAATACGATCAGGCGGCGCAGCGTTATTATTATTACAATCAGGGCAATGACTGCACCTACTGGCGCAATGGCGAGTTCCGCGGCTGCTAGACCTGCGGACGAGCCTTTCGAAAAACCCCCGGACGGCGACGTCCGGGGGTTCTTGTTACAGCTGCAGCCGGTAGCCGCCGCTTTCGGTGATCAAGATGCGCCGCCCCTGCGCCTCGATCTTCTGGCGCAGCCGGTAGACATGGGTCTCCAGCGTGTGGGTGTTGGCCTCGGCGTGATAGCCCCAGACCTGGTCCAGCAATTCCTCGCGCGCCACCGGCTTGCCGCCGGCGCGGTAGAGATATTTGAGGATATTGGTCTCTTTCTCGGTGAGACGGATCTTCTTCTCGTCCTCGTCCAGCAAGAGCTTCATTGACGGGCGGAACCGGTAGGGGCCGATCGTCAGCACCGCATCCTCGCTCTGCTGGTGACGGCGCAGATGGGTCTGCACGTGCTCCAGCAGCACCATGAAGCTGATCGGCTTGGCGAGAAAATCATCCGCGCCGGAGCGCAGACCCAGCACATGGTCGGCGTCGCCCGACTGGGCGGTGAGCAGGATGATCGGCGTGGTGATTCCCTCTTCGCGAAGAAGCCGGCACGCCTCGCGCCCGTCAAGATCCGGCAGGCCCACATCAAAAATGATCAGGTCGGCGGCGCCCTCGCGTGCGCGCTCCATGCCCGGACGGGCGGCCTCGGCGGTGATCACGTCGAACTTGCCGTCATAGGTGAACTGCTCGGCCAGCGCATCGCGCAGAAGATCGTCGTCGTCGATGAGCAGCAGGGTTTTCTTCGCCATCGTTTCAGCCTTCATGACAAAGCCGGACGCAACCCGCCCGCGGAGCACCGCACGGCGAGCCTTGCCCGAACAGAACCGGGGCGCAAGTCCTTCACCCGCCTGGCGCGGACCGCCCCTCCTACACCGATCCCGCGTCCGGCCTGCTGACAAAGCCGTGAGCTTCACCGAAGATGCCGTGAAGCCGGTCCCCGACCCGGTCAAATCCCGGAGGAGGCGCCGCCATCGCCGTCTACACCGCCAGCCTGTCCCGCCGCACTCTCGCCGGCCCCGATCTCGCGGCGCCCGCATTCGAAAGCCCCTGCGCCCTGGGCGGGGGCGGGGTGATCGCGGCGCCGGACAAGCGCGAGGGCGACAAGGCGAGCCCCATCGGGATCTGGCGTGTGCGCAAGGCCTGGTGGCGGCCGGACCGTCTGGACAGGCCTGACACCGTGCTGGTCATCGATCCGCTGAGCGAGGCGGACGGCTGGTGCGACGATCCGGCCGATCCCGCCTATAACCGGGCGGTCCTGCGGCCCTATCCGGCCTCCCACGAGGCGATGTGGCGCGAGGACGGGCTCTACGACATCGTGGTGGCGCTGGGCCATAATGACAATCCGCCTGTGGCCGGTCTCGGCTCGGCGATCTTCCTCCATTGCGCGAAACCCGCCGAGGGCGGCGGATACAAGCCGACGCTGGGCTGCGCCGCGATCCCTCGCGAGGATCTGGTGCGCCTGCTCGCCCGGCTCACGCCGGCGGACGCCGTCGCCATCGCGCCCTGACGCGCGGCTCGGGGCCGCCTCAGCCCTGGGGCGCGGGCCGGTCGCCGAACAGCGCCGAGCCCACCCGCACCGAGGTCGCGCCCAGCCGGGCGGCGAGCTCGAAATCCGCGCTCATCCCCATGGACAGCTTTTCGACCCCGCACGCCCCGGCGAGCTTGGCGAGCAGCGCGAAATGCAGACTCGCCGGCTCCTCCGCCGGCGGAATGCACATCAGGCCCTCGATCTCCAGCCCGTGTTCGGTGCGGCAGCGTTCGACGAAATCCAGGGCGTCGGCCACGGACACGCCCGCCTTCTGGGGTTCGTCGCCGGTATTGACCTGGACATAGAGGCGCGGGCGCCGGCCGGTCTTCTCCATAGCCTTCGCCAGCGCACCGGCGAGCTTGTCGCGGTCCAGAGTCTCGATGACGTCAAACAGCGCGCAGGCGTCCTCCGCCTTGTTGGTCTGCAGCGGGCCCACCAGACGCAGCTCCAGATCGGGGAACGCCGCCCGGCGTTCGCTCCACCGGCCCTGGGCCTCCTGCACCCGGTTCTCGCCGTACACGCGATGGCCGGCGGCGAGCATGGCCTCTATGCGGTCATCGGGCTGCTTTTTCGACACCGCCACCAGCGTCACGTCTGCAAGCGAGCGCCCGCCCTGCTTGGCGGCGGCGGAAAGGCGCTCCAGTATCGACTGGCGCGCGGCGGGGATATCGGCGGAGGTTTCAGGAGTATCCATGGGGGCGAGGAAGTATGACGCGGCGGCGTGTCTGGCAAGGAGGGCCGACGCGCTGGGTCCGCCCGGCGCTCAGGCGACCGGCCTGCCTCGCCTGCTGGTCCTCACCGATCCGGCGCGCACCCCCGACCCGCTCGTCCTCGCCCGCGCACTGCCCGCCGGCTGCGGCGTGATCCTGCGCACGTTCGGGCGGCCGGAGATCGAGGCGCTCGCCTTCGAGCTTGCGCAGATCATGCGCGCACGCGGCGGCGCGCTTCTGATTTCAGCCGATCCCGCCCTCGCCCGGCGCGCCGGCGCCCACGGCGTGCACTGGCCGCAATGGAGCCTGGCGAGCGCACACAGGCCCTGGCCCGGCGCGCTGGTCACCGCCAGCGTTCACGATCCGGCGGCCCTGCGCCGGGCGCACGGGATCGCTGACGCGGTGCTTGTGTCGACGGTGTTCGCCTCGCGCAGTCCCAGCGCGGGCCGTCCCATGGGTCCGTTCCGCCTCGCCGCCTGGGTTCGACGCTCGCGGGCGCCGGTCTACGGGCTGGGCGGGATCACCGCGCGGACCGTGCGGCGGCTGACGGGCCTCGGGGTAGGCGGCGCCGGCGCCGTGGGCGCGGCGGTCGAGGCGGGCTGACGAAGCCCGCCCCAGCACCCCCCTGCGGCCGCCCCGTGAAAACGCCCGTGAATAACGAAAAACCCGCGCCGGAGCCCGGCGCGGGTTTCACCAATGAGGCTCGGGCCTCGATGCGGGGTCGTCCTCTAGAACTTGAACGCGGATTCAAACCGGATTTCCGGGGCGCGGTCTTCGGTCTCTTCGCCGAAGATCTCTTCCTCCGGTGAGGTGAAGCGCACCTGGCCGCCGAGGCGGACGCGCTCGGTGAGCTCGAAAAAGGCGCCGGCGCGGAAGTCTTCAAGCTCGAAGCTTTGCGGGCTGCGCTGGGCCTGGCTGTAGCCCAGCGTGACACCCCAGCGGTCGCCGGCCTCGACTTCGAAACTGTCGGCCCCGGACCACAGGATTTTCGGCTCTGAAGGCGCGACGGTGAACCGTTCGAACCAGGGCAGCGCGCTGGCGGATCCTTCAGAGTCGGCGCGATCCAGAGCCGCAACGGCTTCGCCGCGCCCGCTCGAGGACTCGTCAGCGTCGGGCGCCGCGATGAGCTCGGGGACCAGAACGTCGATGGGATCATAGGCGGCCGCGAGCCGCACGCCGCCGCTCAGGCGCATGCCGTCATCGGACTGCGACGACGTCTGTTCGCCCTCGGTCTGCGCAGACGCAGCGGCCGGAGCGCACGCCAATGCGCTCAGCGCCACCGCGCCGGCGCATGCAAGCGCTTGAATCTTAGACAGTCCGGCCATGTCGGTCCCCAGTCACTCCCGATCAATATAACGCGCTCGTTCGGCGCGCGTAAGGCGCCCCAGCGCATCGCCGGACAAGCGTGTCAAAAACGCAACCCTGTCTCCACCACCAGCGCGGCTTCGTCCTGGCTCCGACCGCCGGTCCGGTCGTGGTGCGTGATCTGAACGCCGGCTCCCAGCAGGGCGTTCCGTCCGACGAAGCGCGACGCGCCCGCCACGAAGGTGGACGCGGAGATCGCGAAGGCCTCGCTGGATCCGTGGCCCGCCTCGGCACTGTAGAGCCAGTCCCCGCGCTCCCAGGCGGCGGTGATCGAGGCGCTCTCATAGCGGCCGCGCGACAGCCCGTCATTACTGACCAGCCAGCGCGCCGCCAGGGTCACGCCGCCCGCCTCGCGCACGGCGGCGAGGCCCGCCGTCCAGGGGTCTTCGAACCGGGGTCCCGCGGCCCGGTCCAGGGCGCCGATCTCCGCGCCGGCATAGGCCGCCCAGCGCACGCCCGTGGTCGGCGCGCGGCGGTCGAAGCTCAGCCCTGCCGCGCCCACCGCCCCGGTCTCCGCGCCGCCGGCGGAGACCGGGCGACAGTGATCCACACCGCACGGATCGGCGTCGGGGGTGTAGGAGACCGCCGCGCGGAAGCCCGCAAGCCGCCGTGTCTGCACGGAAACGCCCGGCGCCGGCGCGGTGAGCGAAAGCCCGGTGTCGGTCAGGGCGCGGCCGGTGGGATCGGCGAGGGCGCCGTCCGCGCCCGCCAGCCGGAAGGCGCGCGTGCGCGCCGGGCGCTCCAGCGCCGCAGCGGTGTCGGTGAGTCCCGCACGCACCTCCACATAGGGATGCCGGACATACAGCTCGGCGCGGTGAAGCCCGGCGCGCGCATCGGCCGCGTCGAAGCCCGGAGCGGCGAACAAGCCTGTAACGAGACCCTGGGTGGGACAGGACGGCGCACAGTCCACGGCGCCGCCGGCGCCGCGGCCGCCGTCATGGCTCACCGCGCCAAGCCCCAGGCGCACGCCCCAGCGCACGCCGTCCGCCCGGACCGTCTCCGCGCTCAGGCGATAGCGCAGATCGACGTACGGCGCCTCTCGCGGCGCATGGACGTCGCCTGCGGCCCACAGCAGGTCGGCGTCCAGTTCGTGCTCGACGTCGAAACGCGACATAAAGCCGGGCTCGGCCTGCGCCGCGCCGTCATCAGCGTAAGTTTGAGAAAAAGCCGGGGAGACTGCGGCGCCGGACAAAACAAGCCCCGCCAGAAAGGGAAGGCCATGTTTCATGCGCCGCAGTCTCGCCGGTTCGCCCCGTCCCCCCGGACGCGCCCCGTATTCATTGAAGGGTTGGCCTCCGAACGCAAGCCGGCGAGCCCCGCCGGAACCGCAATGCTGCGAACGTCGTGTCATTAATGTCACGGCTCCTTGAGCCCTCTGAATGCGCCGCAGGCTCTGGCCACATGGGCGGCGCGTGGTATAGAGGCGGAAAGCGGATTTCGCCGCGCCCGTCAAACTTCCTGTCTTCAGGAGACGCATTCCATGCTCACCCGTTCCTCCCGCTTCGCTCTGCTCGCCGCCACTGCGGCCGCGGCCCTAGTCACCGGCTGCGCCTCGCGCGGCGATGACGCGACTTCCGATCGCGGCTTGATGGGCGGCCTGTTCGGCGGCGGGGCCTCCCAGACCGCCGACCAGCCCGAGGCCGGCATCGGGGTGAACAGCTATCTCTGGCGCGCCAGCCTGGACGTCCTGTCCTTCATGCCGCTGGCGGAGGCGGATCCGTTCGGCGGCGTCATCATCACCGACTGGTACGCCAATCCGGAACTGCCGGGCGAGCGCTTCAAGGCGACGGTCTATATCCTGGATACCCGTCTTCGGGCCGACGCGCTCTCGGTTCAGCTGTTCAAGCAGTCCCGCGGCGAAGGCGGAGACTGGGTCGACGCGGCGGTGGATCCCGCCACGCGCATCCAGGTGGAGAACGCGATCCTGACCCGCGCCCGCCAGATGCGCATCTCGCAAATCGACGGCTAGGGCGCGTTCGCTGATTTCACGGCCGGCGAAAGTGCTCTAGGTTTCGGGCGTCGCGCTGTCGAACCGCAAAGTCCGGTCTCCTTCGAGCTGACGGCGGCTCAAGGTCCCGGCGCCGGGAGGGATGCACATGGGCCATCACCGCTTCACCCTCGCCGCCCTTCTGGGCGTGCTGGTTTTCGGCGTCGGCGGGTGCGGGTTCACGCCGCTCTATTCAAGCGCCGGCTATGAGCGTCTTGGCGGCTTGGATGTGGACGTCGTCGTCATGGACGAAACCGGCGACCAGCGCTTTGACTACCTGCTCCAGAACGCCATCCGCGATTTCACAGGGCCTGGCGACAGCTCCCATCGGCTGCGCATTCAAACCCGGATCGTCGAGCAAGGGGCGGGGGTGTCGCCCACGGGCGTGGCGAGCCGGATCACCCTGACCGGCTACACCAGCTATTCCCTGGAGGAGCCGGCGCCGCTTCGCGACGCCTCGCAGGCGGCGGTCAGCGCCCTGAACCGCCCGGCGCCGCTTTCAGGCTCCTCGCAGGCGACGGTCGGGTTCGACCGGACCGGCGACCCCTACGCCCAGATCGCGGCCCGCAGCGCCGCCGAGGAGCGCCTCGCGACGCGGCTGGCCGAAGAAGTGATGCAGGACCTCGCCGTGGGATTGCGCCGGCGCGAGGCCGGCCTGACGCCGTGAAGATCAAGGCGCGCGAGGCCGAGCGTGTCATCGCCCGGCCCAATCCGGATGTCCGCATCTTCCTGATCTATGGTCCTGATTCCGGGCTTGTCCGGGAGCGCGCCCAGGCGCTCGCCGCGGCGCTCGTTCCCGATCCCGACGATCCCTTCGCCGTCACCCGGCTCACCGAAGACGATCTGAAGGCCGACCCGGCCGCCCTCGCCGACGCCCTTGCGGCGTATTCGATGACAGGCTCCGACCGGCTTGTGCGGGTGCGGATCGGCGGCGATATGGCGTCCCTGGGCGCCCTCATCGGGGAAGTGGAGAGCGGCGCTGTTCCCATCGAGGCGAAGCTGGTCATCGAGGCCGGCGATCTGAAGAAGACCTCGAAACTGCGCAAGGCGGCCGAAGACGGCGCGTCCTGCCTGGCGATCCCCTGCTACGCCGACGAGGCCCGCGACCTGCTTACCCTGGCCGAAGCCCAGCTCGCCGAGGAAGGCCTCACCCTGGCTCCCGACGCCCGCGCCATGCTGGCGCCCTATCTGGAGGGCGATCGCGCCCTCGCCCGCAGCGAGGTGGAGAAGCTGATCCTCTACAAGGGCCTCGCCGACCAGCGCGGCGGCGAGCCCGCGCAGATCGAGCGCGCGGACATCGCCGCGATCAGCGCCGCCGGCGCGGAGGCGGCGCTCGACCAGATCCTGGAGCCCGCGCTGGGCGGCGATCCCGCCCGCGCCGACGCGGCCTACGCCCGGGCGGTCGGCGGCGGGACCAGCCCGGTGGCGGTGCTGCGCGTTTTGCAGCGCCGGATCGACCAGCTGGACATGTTTCAGTCCGGCGGCGGCGACGCCGGCGCGCTGGCCCGCGCCGGGGCGCCGCGCTTTGGACCCCCGGCCGACGCCTTCAAGCGGGCGGCGAAGAATTTCGCCGGCCGGCGCCTCGACCACGCCCGGCGGCTCGCCTTCGACGCCGAACGGGCGGTGAAGCGCTCCGGCGCCCCGGCCGAAGCGATCGTTGGCGAGCTGATCCTGCGCCTGGCCCGGGCGAGCACGCCCCGGCGCTAAAATCTGCACCACCGACCATTGATTTCATTGATGAATTTCGCGCGGTTGCGCTGGCGCGGCGTGACGCCCTACCAGGGTAGCCTCGTCGTGGTTTCAGCGGCTCTCACGCGCACACCCTCTGGGCTCAGTAGGCGCCGGATTGCCCGCCTTGGGAGAGTCGGCGGCACACCTCGTCCAGCTGCTCCAGAGAGGCGTAGCGCACGCGCACCTCGCCCCGCTCTCCCGTGTGCCGGATCTCCACATCGAGCCCGAGGCGCGCGGCGAGGTCGGATTCAAGCGCGCGGGTGTCGGCGTCCTTGGTCTCCGGCGCCCCGCCGTCACGCTTGCGCTCGGGCCGGCCGGACACGTCGCGGGCCAGCTTCTCCGCCGCCCGCACCGACAGGCCTTCGGCGACGATGCGCTCGGCCAGGGCGTCGGGATCGGGCGCGGTGGCCACGGCGCGCGCATGACCGGCGCTCAAGGCGCCGCTCTCCAGCTTCTCCAATACGCCCTTCGGCAGGGCGAGCAGGCGCAGCATGTTAGCCACATGGGCGCGGGATTTCCCCACGGCGCGCGCCACGTCCTCTTGGGTATGACCGAAGGTCTCCACCAGCTGTTTGAGGGCGCGGGCTTCATCTACTGGATTAAGGTCAGAGCGTTGAACATTCTCGACAATCGCGATTTCCAGCGTCTCGCGATCGGTGAGTTCGCGCACGATGCACGGCGCTTCGTGGAGGCGCGCGCGCTGGGAGGCGCGCCAACGGCGCTCCCCGGCGACGATCTGGTAGCGCTCGTCGGGGCCGGACAGCGGCCGGACCAGCAGCGGTTGGAGCAGGCCCTTGTCGGCGATGCTTGCAGCGAGCTCGTCGAGCTCGGCCTCGTCGAAGCGCTTGCGCGGCTGGTCGGGATTGGGCTCAAGGAATTCCAGCGGGATCACGCGGATCCCGGCGCCGGACCGGCTTGGCCCGCCCTGCTCGCTGTCGCGGGCCGCATCGGCGGCTTCGCCTTCGCCCAGAAGCGCGGACAGGCCCCGCCCGAGGCCGCGGCTGCGCGGTTTGTCGTCGTCTCCGCTCATGCCGGGGTCAACGCCTCGGCGCTGCGGCGCTCCTGGCGCACGACTTCCTTGGCGAGGTTGAGATAGGCCTGCGCGCCCGAGCAGTGCAGATCGTACAGCAGCACCGGCTTGCCGAAGCTGGGCGCCTCGGAGACGCGCACATTACGCGGTATGATCGTGTCATACACCTTGTCGCCGAAATGGGCGCGCACATCGGCGGCCACCTGGCCCGACAAATTATTTCTCTTGTCATACATAGTCAGCACAACACCTTGAATAACAAGGGTCTTATTAAGATTGGCCCGGACCAGGTCAATGGTCCGCATGAGCTGGGTCAGACCCTCCAGCGCAAAGAATTCGCACTGCAGCGGCACCATCACCGAATCTGCGGCCGTCATGGCGTTCACGGTCAGCAGGTTCAGCGAGGGCGGGCAGTCAATCAGCACGTAGTCACAATGCTCGCCCTTGGCGCTCAGGGCGCGGCGGAAGCGGTCCAGGGCGTGGCGCAGCCGGTAGGAGCGGCGCGGCGCGTTGGCGATCTCCAGCTCGGCGCCGGACAGATTCACATCAGACGGGATGATGGAGAGGCCCGGCACGCTGGTGTCGATGAGCGCATCCTCGATAGGCCGCTCCGAGACCAGCACGTCATAGCTCGTGGCCCGCCGCTCGGCGCGCCCGACCCCGAGGCCGGTGGAGGCGTTGCCCTGGGGATCGAGATCCAGGATCACCACGCGCTGGCCGATGGCGGCCAGGGCGGTGGCGAGATTGATCGCCGTGGTGGTCTTGCCCACCCCGCCCTTCTGGTTGGCGATGGCGATGACTTTGGGCGGCGCGTTCCGGGGGGTGTCAGACACGGGTCAGGCCCTCAATTTTGAGAATGGCGGCGTCCGGGCTCGTGCGGCTCGGTATGACCTCAGCCTCAAACGTCCAGCTTTTACGCGCCTCGGTCAATTCTTCTTCGTACCGGCCGCCCTTGGGAAGGAGCGCCAGCGCCCCTTTATCCACAAATGGCTGCACATAGGCCAATAACTTCACCAGCGGCGCCATGGCCCGGGCGGTGACTATGTCCACGCGCGGGACAGGATGGAGGGATTCGGCGCGCTCGGGATGAATGATCGCCGGCGCGGCGGTCTCCAGAGTGACCGCGCGCAGGAAAGCGGCCTTCTTGGCGATGGACTCCACCAGATGCACCTGCGCGCCCGCCACCCCGCGATCCATCAGGCCAAAGGCGATGGCGAAGCCGGGAAACCCCGCGCCCGATCCCAGATCCGCCCAGCGCGCTGAAACCGGCCTTGCAGCCTGTCCCAGCTCGAAGACCTGCCAGCTGTCCAAGGCGTGGCGATACCAGAACTCGGAGACGGTGGACCGCCCCACCAGATTGGTATGGGCGTTGGTCTCCTCCAGCAGACGGCGCCAGGCTTCGAACCGGGCCAGTGTTTCACGTGAAACACCGGTCTCGGCCGCGAACGCTTCTGCGTCATACCCGGTCCGCTCAGGGACCGGCCCTGCGGCGCCGCCCCCGCTCATGCCGACTTCCGCTCGCGGTCCAGACGCTTCAGACGCGCCAGAACCGCCGTCAGGGCGCCGGGGGTCACGCCCTCGATCCGGGCGGCCTGGCCGAGCGTGGCGGGTTCGGCCTGCTCCAGCTTCTCGCGCACCTCGTTGGAGAGGCCGCCCACTGCGGCGTAATCAAATCCGGCGGGGATGCGCACCGCCTCGTCCTTGCGGAAGGCGACGATGTCGGCCTGCTGGCGATCAAGATAGCCGTGATAGACCGCGTCGATCTCGACCTGCTCGGCGACGCTGCGATCGAGGGCGCCCAGCTCCGGCCAGATCCCGCTGACCTCCGCCCAGCCGATGGCCGGATAAGAGAGCAGTTCAAGCAGGTTTCGCCGTTTACCGTCCTGATTGACCTTCAGCCCATGGCGCTGCGCCTCGGCGGGCGTCAGGGTCAGGGTGCGCGCCTGCTCCCGCGCGCCGGCGAGCGCTTCGGACCTGGCGCGCCAGGCTGTTTCACGTGAAACACTGGCGGCGCCCAGGGCGATGGCCCGGTCGGTGAGCCGCTGATCCGCGTTATCGGCCCGCAGGGTGAGGCGGTACTCCGCCCGCGACGTGAACATGCGATACGGCTCGGTGACGCCCCGCGTGATCAGATCGTCGATCAGCACTCCGATATAGGCCTGCGACCGGTCGAGAATGAACGGCTCCGATCCCGACACGGCGAGGCCGGCGTTGAGGCCCGCCATCAAGCCCTGGGCGGCGGCCTCTTCATAGCCGGTCGTGCCGTTGATCTGGCCGGCCAGGTACAGGCCCGGCAGGCGGCGCACCTGGAGCGTCGCGGACAGCTCGCGCGGATCCACATAATCATACTCGATGGCGTAGCCGTAGCGCCGCACGTTCGCGCGCTCCAGGCCCGGCATTGTCCGCAAGAAGGCGTCCTGAATGTCCGGCGGCAGGGAGGTGGAGATCCCGTTGGGATAGACCGTGTCGTCGTCCAGCCCCTCCGGCTCCAGAAACACCTGGTGGCTCGAGCGGTCGGCGAAGCGCACCACCTTGTCCTCGATCGAGGGGCAGTAGCGCGGGCCCCGGCCAGAGATGGCGCCGCCATAGACCGCGGACTGGCCCAGATTATCAGCGATGATCCGGTGCGTGGCCTCGGTGGTGCGCGTGACGCCGCAGGCGATCTGCGGAGTCGTTATGGCGGCGGTCAGGAAGGAGAACGGGACCGGCTCGGCATCGGCGGCCTGCATGTCCAGCGCGGCCCAGTCTATGGTGGAACCGTCGAGGCGCGCCGGGGTGCCGGTCTTCAGCCGGCCCATCTGGAGCCCCAGCCCGTAGAGCCGGTCCGACAGGCCCACGGCCGGCTGCTCGCCATGGCGCCCGGCGGGAATGCGCTCGGCGCCGCGATGGATCACGCCCTTCAGGAAGGTGCCGGTGGTCAGCACCACGGCGCCGGCGGGCCAGTCGCGGCCCTGGGCGTCCACCACCCCGGCGCAGCGCCCGTCCTCGACAATCAGATCCTCCGCCGCCGCTTCCGCGACGGTCAGATTGGGGTGATCGGCGAGGGCCGCCTGCATGGCCTCGCGATAGAGCTTGCGGTCGGACTGGGTGCGCGGGCCGCGAACGGCCGGGCCTTTGGATCGGTTCAGCAGGCGAAACTGGATACCCGACGCGTCGGCGATCCGGCCCATGAGCCCGTCCAGCGCATCGACCTCGCGCACCAGATGCCCCTTGCCCAGACCGCCGATGGCCGGGTTGCAGCTCATCTCGCCGATGGTGGCGGCGCGGTGGGTCATCAAAAGCGTGGCGGCGCCCAGGCGCGCGGCGGCGCTGGCGGCCTCGCAGCCGGCATGGCCGCCGCCGATGACGATGACGTCCCAGCGCGCCGCGCCAGGGTGTGTAAGGGTCTCGATCATGGTGAGAGTCCTGAAGCCTTCGGCGCGTCCGCCGAGCCTTGCTAGATAGGCGAGGATCACGGCGGAGTCGAGGCGCCGGCCTGCGGCGCCCCCCGCTCCGACGTCGGCCGCGCTTACTTGCCGATGCAGAACTGGCTGAACACCCGGTCCAGCACATCCTCCACGTCGATCCGCCCGGTAAGGCTTTCCAGCGCCCGCAGGCCCAGATGCACCTCCGCCGCCGCCAACTCGGGCGCATCGGCCAACCGGAGCCGCGCGGCCTGAAGATGCTCCAGCGACCGGCCCACCGCGTGGCGATGGCGGGCCCGAGACAGGGCCGGCGCCTCACGCCGGGACAGGCGGGCGCTCACCGTCTCCGCAAGCCAGACCTCCAGGGCCGGGAGGCCCGCGCCGGTGGTCGCCGCAAGCTCGAAGCGGGCCACGCCTTCGGGGGCGAGGACCGCGGCTTCAGCGGCGCCGCCAAGATCGGTCTTGTTGAGGACCAGCCCGTCGCCGGCGCGCAGGCGCTCCACCACCGGCGGCGATGTTTCACGTGAAACATCCACCACGCCGAGCCGCAGATCCGCGTCCTCTGCTCGCGCGAGCGCCCGGCGCACGCCTTCAGCCTCGATCTGGTCGGCGGCCTCGCGGAGACCCGCCGTGTCGGCCAGGATCACCGGGAAGCCGCCCAGCACCAGGCGAACCTCCACGATATCGCGCGTGGTGCCGGGGATGTCGGTCACGATCGCCGCCTCCCGGCGCGCGAGGGCGTTGAGCAAGGAGGACTTGCCGGCGTTGGGCGCGCCGATCAGGGCGACGACGAACCCCTCCCTCACCCGCTCGCCGCGGCGATTATCATCCAGATGGGCGGAGAGCCCTGCGATCAGCGAGTCCAAAGGCGCGCCGGCGGTCTCGGACAGGTGGTCGGGGACATCATCCTCGTCGGGAAAGTCGATCTCGCCCTCCAGCGCGGCCAGGACATGGATCAGCTGATCGCGCCAGGTCTCATACAGGGTCCGCAGGGCGCCGGTCATCTGGGCGAGCGCCTGGGCGCGCTGGCCCTCGGTCTCCGCGTCGATGAGATCGGCCAGGCCCTCGGCCTCGGTGAGATCCATCTTGTCGTTCTCGAAGGCCCGCCGGGTGAATTCTCCGGCCTCGGCGGGGCGCAGCCCGAAGGCGCTCAGGGCGTCGGCGAGCGCGGCCACGACCGCCGGGCCGCCGTGCACGTGAAACTCGGCGCAGTCTTCACCGGTGAAGCTGGCGGGCCCCGGAAACCACAGCACAAGGCCCCGATCGATCTCGGCGCCGCCTGAAGCGGCGATCCGGCGCAGGGCGGCGGCCCGAGGCGCGGGCCGGGCGCCGGCGAGCGCGTCAAGGGCGCGGCCGGCCAGGGGTCCTGATACGCGAACGACCGCGACCCCGGCGCGTCCGGGCGCGCTCGCTAGAGCGAAAATCGTTTCCTGCATAAAGGCTTAGCGATCTTTAGGCCCGGGCGAGCCCTTGGCGGCCTGGGCCATCAGGCCCATGAATTGTTTCTGCCACTCCCCGCCATAGCTCATCCAGGAGCGCATCAGCGCTTCCGGCTCCATGGCGTCCATATTGGCCCCCATGCGTTTTTGCATCTCTTCCACGAGCTGGTCGTTCAGGGGGGTGACGTCGGGCAGGCCGAAAAAGGCGCGGGCCTCCTGCGGCGTGCATTCGATATTGATGTTGACCTTCATGGGCCCTCCGCCTTCCATGGGCGCGCGTGGACGCGCCGTACCAAGACACGCCCACCTTAGGCGCGACCGGCCCCAAGCAAAAGCTCGCAGCTCTCTGGAGACCCCCCATGTCCGGCACCGAAATCACGATCAAGGGCCCTGACGGCGACTTCATGGCCTATGAAAACGGCGACGGCCCCGCCCTCATCGTCATTCAGGAAATCTTCGGCGTGAACCAGGTCATGCGCGACCTCGTCGATGATTTCGCCGATCAGGGCTTCCGCGCCGTCTGCCCGGACCTGTTCTGGCGCCTCGAGCCCGGCGTGAGCCTCACCGACAAGACCAAGGAAGACTGGGACAAGGCGTTCGACCTCATGGGCAAGTTCGATCCCGACGCCGGGATCAAGGACATCGCCGCGACGCTGGACTACGCCCGGCGCGCCGGTAACGGCAAGGCCGGGGCGGTGGGCTACTGCCTCGGCGGGCTGCTCGCCTATCTCACCGCCTGCCGCACCGGTGCGGACGCCTGCGTCGGCTATTACGGCGTGAACATCCACGAGAAGCTGGACGAGGCGAAAACCATCACCCGGCCGCTCATGCTCCATATCGCCGGCGAGGATCAGTTCGTCCCGAAGGAGGCTCAGCAGCAGATCATGGACGGGCTGGCCGATAACGGGCATGTCACGATTCATCATTATCCTGGGCGAGATCACGCCTTCGCGCGCCAGGGCGGAGACCATTTCCACGCCGGGGACGCCGATCTCGCCAACACCCGCACCCGCGCCTTCCTGCAGACCCACCTGACCTAGGATCTCTTTCATGCGCCGTCTCGCGTTCGCCGCAAGCCTCCTCGTCCTCGCCGCCTGCCAGCCCGCCCCGGAGACGGAGCCGGCGGACGCGGCGGCGCCCGCAAGCCCGTCGCCGGCCAGCCCTAGCGGCTCCAACGGCGTCGAGCTCTGGCTGGCGGGCGTCGATCTGGCCGCCTTTCTCGATTGCACGCGTGAGGCCGGGGCGACGTTGCTCCAGGCGCATCGGGCCGGCGACCGGCCCGGCGCCGCGGAGAACTCCCTCGCCGCCATCGCGGCAAGCCTCGCCGACGGGGCCGTGTTTGCGGAGATCGACGTGGCGAAGACCGCCGACGGCGTGCTGGTCCTCATGCATGACGACACGCTGGAGCGCACCACCACCGGATCCGGCGTGCTGGCGGATATGACGTATACGGAGCTTACAGGGTTCGAGCTGGTGGATGTCGACGGCGCCCCGACCGGTGAGGCGATTCCCTCGCTTGAGGCGGCGCTCGCCTATCTGGACGGACGCGGGATCGCCCAGGTGGATTTGAAGGACATCACCATCGAAGAGATCGCCACGGCGCTTGAAGCGCGCGACGCCGTCGATCGGGCCGTGGTGATCACCTACACCATGGCGGACGCCCTGGCCCTCCACGAGCGCCTGCCCGGCGTGGTGGTGAGCGTGGGCGTGGGCTCGCCGGAGGATCTGGAGACGCTGCGCGCCGAAGGCGTCGATCTCTCCCGCGTCACCGCCTGGCTTGGCCTTGGAACCGGAAACCCGGACCTGGACGCGGCCCTGGCCGAGGCCGGGATCGAAACCAGCTACGGCGATTTCCGCGCTGAGCGGGACGGCGTCATCGACTATTCCGTCATGGCGTCCAACGGCGCCGAAGTGATCAGCGTCGACGACGTCCCGGCGGCGGCTTCGGCGCTGGACGCCCATGACACGGCCCGCACCGTGCTGGCGGGCTGTGAGGCGGCGCGGCCGTGATCAAGGGCGGCGCCCCGCGGGGCGCCGCCTCGGATTCTAATCGGCGCTTGCGCGCGTCCAGCTGTCGATCGCGCGCAGCCGGTCGAAATAGGCGCGCACGGGCTGCGGCGCGCCGTCGAACTGCTTCACGATCTTCAGCAAGTACAGCATGTAGCCGACGCTCATGTCGGCGGCGGTGAGCCGGCCGCCGGCGAGGAAGTCGCGCCCGTCGCCAAGCCCGCGCTCAGCCAGCAAGGCGAGCTGCTTGTCCACCGCCTCCCGCGCCCATTTCAGGAGGCCGGAATTGCGGTGCGCCTCGGGCAGAAGGGTGGAGTGGGCGAGGGTCAGATTGACCGCCATGGACATGGTCGCTTCGCCGAAATGCATCCATTCCAGATAGCGGCCGAACTCGTCCTCGTCGGCGGTGAGCGCCAGCGGCGTCGGGGCGTTCTTGGCGAGGATGTACTCGTTGATCGCCAGGCTCTCCAGGATCACGACGTCGCCGTCCTTGAAGGCCGGCACCTTCTGCAGCGGATTGACCGCCCGGAACGCCGCGCCGCCCACATCGCCGCGGGCGAACTCCACCCGGTCCAGCGTGTAGGGCAGCTTCATCTCCTCCAAGAGCCAGCGCACCCGCACCGAGCGGGTCATGGGGGCGTGGAAGAGGGTGTAGCGCGGTTCTGCGACCATGAAGGGCTCCGTTATTCAGTGAGGACCGGCGCCGCCGAAAAACGCCGCCGGATCAGAAAGTCGACACCATGGCGTCATTTGGCGGCCAAGGCACCCCGGTTTCTCGCCTGATCCGCGCTCGGGTCGGACTGAGGGCCCACCCCGGACGCAAAAAAGCCGGCCCCCCAGGGAGCCGGCTCTTCGCTCTGGACGACTTGTCGGCCCGCTACGTATTCATGGAATCGTAGAAGTCCGAATTCGTCTTGGTTTCCTTGAGCTTGCCGAGCAGGAACTCGATCGCGTCCTGGGTGCCCATGGGGTTAAGGATCCGGCGCAGGACATAGGTCTTCTGCAGATCGACCCGCGGGATCAGCAATTCCTCTTTCCGGGTGCCGGACTTGAGAATGTCGATGGCCGGGAAGATCCGCTTGTCGGCCACCTTGCGGTCGAGAATGATCTCGGAATTGCCGGTGCCCTTGAACTCTTCGAAGATCACCTCGTCCATGCGCGATCCGGTGTCGATCAGCGCGGTGGCGATAATGGTCAGCGAGCCGCCCTCTTCGATATTGCGCGCCGCGCCGAAGAAGCGCTTGGGGCGCTGCAGGGCGTTGGCGTCGACGCCGCCGGTGAGCACCTTGCCGGAGCTCGGAACCACGGTGTTGTAGGCGCGGCCAAGCCGGGTGATGGAATCCAGCAGGATCACCACGTCGCGCTTGTGCTCCACCAGGCGTTTGGCCTTCTCGATCACCATCTCGGCAACCTGCACGTGGCGCGTGGGCGGCTCGTCGAAGGTGGAGGCCACCACCTCGCCCTTCACCGTACGCTGCATGTCGGTGACTTCCTCGGGCCGCTCGTCGATGAGCAGGACCATGAGATAGCTGTCGGGGTGGTTGGTCTCGATGGCGTGGGCGATGTTCTGCATCAGCACCGTCTTGCCGGTGCGCGGCGGCGCCACGATGAGGGCGCGCTGGCCCTTGCCGAGCGGCGACACGATGTCGATGACCCGGCCCGAGCGATCCTTCTTGGTGGGATCGGGCAATTCCATGTGGAAGCGGTCGTCGGGATAGAGCGGCGTCAGATTGTCGAAATGGACCTTGTGACGCACCTGATCGGGATGCTCGAAATTGATCGAGCTCACCTTCAGCAGCGCGAAATATCGCTCGCTGTCGCGCGGGGCGCGGATCTCGCCCTCCACCGTATCGCCGGTGCGCAGGCCGAAGCGGCGGATCTGGCTGGGAGACACATAGATGTCGTCAGGCCCGGGCAGATAATTGGATTCCGGTGAGCGCAGGAAGCCGAACCCGTCCTGCAGAACCTCCAGCGTCCCGGCGCCGTAGATCTCCGCGCCCTCGTCGGCCAGGGCCTTCAGGATCGCGAACATCATGCCCTGCTTGCGCAGGGACGCCGCGTTCTCGATGTCCAGCTCTTCGGCCAGCTGCACGAGCTCTGCGGGGCTTTTGCTTTTCAGCTCCTGCAGCGACATGCGCTGATCAATGCGGGCGCCCGTGCGCGGGCCGTCATCGGGGCCGTCCTGGCCGTCATCGTCGCGATCGTCATTATCGTAGCTGTCGTCGTTCATATCGGTCTCAAGCACGCGTGCGTGTCCGCCTGATGGCCGCAAACCCGATACACGGCGGACCAGAGGTCCGGGCGTTCCGGGGTCGCGGGGCCGCCTCGCAAGGGATCACGGGCGGCTATGGTTTGAATGATACGTCCGGCCGTGTCGCCCGGCGCCGGAGCGGCCGGAGGAGAAACAGACGTGAGAGGAAGGGATCCAGTCAGGATTTAACGAATCCGTGACACAGGCCGCGCCCGGCGTCAAGCCGCCGAGGGTGCGCCGGCCCCTCCGGCGGCTCAGACCTAGAACGGCTTCACGATGGCGAGAAGGACGATGACGATGGCCGCAATAGCCGGGATTTCGTTCATCAGACGCCAGAACTTTTCACTGCGCGGCCGGGCCCCGCCGGCAAATTTCCTTGCGCTGGCCGCGTAGAAACCGTGGACGCCCGAAAGCAGGACGACGAGCAGAAGTTTCACGTGAAACCATCCGGCCGAAAACAGACCGGGATTGGCGATCAGCATGGTGATCGCCAGGAGCCAGACCGCGACAAGCGCTGGATTGAGGATGATCCGCAGAAGATTGCGCTCCTGGATCAGCAACGCGCCCTCAAGCTCGCCGCCTGCGCTCGCCTGGTGGTGATACACGAACAGGCGCGGCAGATAGAGCATGCCGGCCATCCAGAAGATCACCGCCGCCACGTGCAGCGCCTTGAGGGTGAGATAGCCGTAAGATCCGGGCGCAAGAAAATCGATCATGCCGCTTTGTCCTCGGTCCGCGCGGCGCTGACAAGCCCCGCCTCCCGGCACGGGCATCGCCCGAACTCGGCTGGGCAGATCGGCGACCCGTTGGGCGGCTTCAGGCCGGTCGGGCCTGCCAGGGCGTCCAGGGTCAGCGCCTTCAGCCCTTCGATGAAGTCCGGCTGGGTTCCCAGCGCCGGGACCCGGTCATAGCCGCGTGCGCCCCATTCCTCGGCGAGCTCGCCATATTCCTCATCCAGCTCCACCAGCGTCTCGATATGCTCGGACACAAAGGCGATGGGCGACAGGATGATGTGCTTGCCGTCGTCGCAAGCGCGCTCGATGGCCTCTTCGGTGGCGGGGCCGATCCATTTCAGCGGTCCGACACGGGACTGATAGCAGATCTCGTGAGTCTTCAAGGGTTCGGGCAGGCGCTCGACCACCGCGGCGACGGTCTGTTCGACCTGCCACTGATAGCTGTCGCCCTTCTTCACGGTGATTTCCGGCAGGCCGTGGGCGGAGAACAGGACACGGGGATTGTCCGGCCTCCCGGCCTTCACCCAGCTCTCCTCCACCAGCTTTGCGTGGGCGGTGATCAGATTCGTCTCGGTGGGATAGCAGCACACGATGCGCGCCTCCGGCCCGTTCGCATCGCGCCAGGCCTTCAGCGAGCTCGCCGTCGTGGTGGTCGAGAATTGCGGATAGAGAGGCAGCAGCACCACCTCGTCCGCCCCCCAGGCCTTCACCTCGGCGACCGTTTCCTTCACGAAGGGATGCCAGTAGCGCATGGCGAGAAAGCACCGAAACTCGTCGCCGGGCGAGGCGGCTTTCAGCGCCGCGTCCAGGGCGTCGGCCTGTTTCAGCGTTTCGGGCACCAGAGGCGAGCCGCCGCCCATTTTTTCGTAATTGGCGATCGCTCCCTTGGCGCGGGTGGTGGAGATCAGCCAGGCGAGAAACTCGCGCACGGGCGCCGGCGCGGCGATGATCGCCGGATCGCGGAACAGGTTGCGCAAAAACGGCCGCACGCTGTCCGGCTTGTCCGGTCCGCCCAGATTGAACAGCACCACCGCAACGCGCCGCGCCATGCCTCGACCTTCCCTTAAGCGCCGCGAACCCGGCGCAGAAGCTGCGCCACGTTTTCCGGCGGGGTGTTCAGATGAATTCCGTGTCCGAGGTTGAACACATAGGGCCGTCCCTCCCATGCGGAAAGCAGGCGGTCCACCTCGGAGTCGAGCACGGCGCCTCCAGCACGCAGCACGGCCGGGTCGAGCTGGCCCTGCAGCGGGAGGGTTTTCGGGAAAGCGCCCATGGCCCAGCCGGTATCCACGCCGTGATCCAGCGCCAGGGCGGTGACGCCCGTCTGTTCGGCGTAGCGTACGGCCTGCGGCCCGGCGCCGCGGGGAAATCCGATCACCGGCGCGGTGACGCCCAGCTCGCGCAGCCGGGAGACGATCGCCCGAGTGGGCCGGATGACGACTCGATCGAACAAGGGATCGGGCAGCCCGTCGGCCCAGGAATCAAACAGTTTCAAAGCGTCGGCGCCGGCGGCCGCCTGGTCGGCCAGGTAAAGCGCGCTGGCCTCCACCAGCGTGTCCATCAGCGCGTCGAACCGCTCCGGCTGCGACCAGGCCAGGGCGCGCGCCTCGAACCGGTCCTTGGAGCCGCCGCCCTCGATCATGTAAGTGGCCACGGTCCAGGGCGATCCGCAAAACCCGATCAGGGCGGTTTCGTCGGGCAGCTCCGCCTTGACCCGGCTCAAGGTCTCGCTGACGGGCTTCAGCACCGCGCGGGCCCGGTCCACGTCCAGACCGGCCTGCATCGCCTCGGTGAGGGGCTCAAGCTTGGGACCCTCGCCCTTCTCGAACCAGGTCTTCTGACCCAGCCCGAAGGGAATGAGCAGGATGTCGGCGAACACGATGGCCGCGTCGAAACCATACCGCCGGATCGGCTGCAGGGTGACTTCAGCGGCCGCTTCCGGGTTCAGGCAAAAATTGATGAAGTCGGGCTGCTTCGCCCGGACCTCCCGGTATTCAGGCAGATAGCGCCCGGCCTGACGCATGAGCCAGACCGGAGGCGGGCTGACGGTTTCGCCGGCGAGCGCGGCGAGGAAGGGTTTCTTGGAACGCATGGAGGTCCTTCCGAATGGTTCGTGCAGCCTGGCGCTCATCGGCCAGACCGTACCCGGTTACGAACACCGGTTCGTTCCGCGTCTTAGCGCTCTTTTCAATCAATAAAAAGGAAGGGGTATGGAGTAGGTGGCCGGTTTGCGGGGAAAACCGGAAGGGCTCCACACCGGCGCCGGATTCCCACAGGCTGTGAAATGCCGGTTTTCGCCAGCTTTCGCGGCTGTTGAAAGCTTGGGGTTAACCTTCTATTCACCATAATTAATCAAGTGTTAACGGACATATGGACGACGCCTTGCGGGTGAATAGGATTATGTCCGCGCCCGCTTTTGAACAGAAGCGTGTTGTGCACAGGCCGGTCTGCAGCCATCGGGGGACGCGCGGGCGCCGCCGGGCGCCGTCGTCTTCGCCAGCGGGGAATCTGCGCCGGCCCCGTGGACGCCGTGGACAAATCGGGGGTTTATTCACAGGCTGTCCGCCCGGTCACCGGGCCAGAAGATCCTTAGCGAGGGGCCATGTCCGAACCCCATTCGGCCGCCATCAATTTTCACGTCCACATGATCTCGGACTCCACAGGCGAAACCCTGATGGAGGTGATGCACGCCTCCGTCGCCCAGTTCGAAAACGTCGCGCCGATCGAGCATCTGTTCGCCCTTGTGCGCTCGCCGCGCCAGCTTGAACGCGCCCTCGCCCATATCGAGGACTATCCCGGCATCGTCATGTATACGCTGGTCAATCCGGACCTGCGCCGCGAGCTTGAAGACTGTTGCGCGCGCCTGGAAATGCCCGCGATCGCCGTGCTCGACCCGATCCAGGCGACGCTGTCGGCTTATCTGGGCGCGTCGATCCGGGGCAAGGCGGGCGCCCAGCGCGTGCTTGACGCGGACTATTACCGGCGCATCGAGGCGATGAATTACTCCATGGCCCATGACGACGGGGCGGGAGACGATTACGCCAGCGCCGACGTCATCCTGCTGGGCATTTCGCGCACCTCCAAGACGCCGACGAGCATCTATCTGGGCAATCGCGGCATCCGCACGGCCAACATCCCCATCGTGCCGGGGGCCGCCGTCTCCGAGGATATCTTCAAGCTCAAGAAGCCCTTGGTGGTCGGCCTCACCGCCACGCCGGAACGAATCGTGCAGATCCGGCGCAACCGGCTCTTGAACCTGAACGAGGATCGAAACACCGATTATGTGGAAGAGGACTCGGTGCGCGACGAGGTGGTCTACGCCAAGCGGCTGTTCGCCCGCCATGGCTGCCCCAGTATCGACGTGACGCGGCGCTCCATCGAGGAGACCGCAGCAAAGATCATCAATCTTCTCAACGACCACCGGACCAAACGCTCTTCATGACCGATATCGTGCTCGCCTCCGGCTCGGCCTCGCGCCGGGCCCTTCTTGAAAACGCCGGAGTCCCCTTCCAGGTGGATCCCGCCGATGTGGATGAAACCGCCCTGAAGGACGTCTTCGACGGCGATCCCGGCGCCCTGGCGCTCCACCTCGCCGAAGCCAAGGCGCTGGCGGTCTCCAGGCGCCGGGACGGCCTTGTGATCGGCGCCGACCAGGTGCTGGAGTATGACGGCAAGGTCTTCGACAAGGCGGCCGACGCCGATGAAGCGCGCCGTCGTCTGGAGATGCTGCGCGGGCGCACGCACTGGCTCAAGGGCGGGATCGCCTTCGCGCAGGGCGGCGAGATCGTCTGGCGCCACAAGAGCGCCTGCCGCATGGTGATGCGCCAGGTTTCCGACACCTTCCTGGACGATTACATCAACCGGGCCGGCGACATCCTCACCAAGGGCGTGGGCGCCTACGCCTATGAAGGGCTCGGCGTGCAGCTGTTCGAGCACGTGGACGGAAATTTCTTCGCCGTGCTGGGACTCGATCTCCTGCCTGTCCTGACCGAGCTGCGCCGGCGCGGCGCGCTGGCGAAATGACGGCGGCCGGCGGCCCGGAGACGCCCTTCGCGGCCGTCACCGGCTGGCCCGCCGCCCATTCGCTGTCGCCGGTCATGATGACCCACTGGCTCGAGGCCGCCGGGCTTGAGGGCCGCTACGGCGTGCTCGAACTCCCCCCGGAGCGGTTTGCGGCCGGCGTTCGGGCGGCGGCGACGCTGGGCATGGCCGGGCTCAACGTCACCCTGCCCCACAAGACCGCGGCGCTCCGCCTCGCCGACGAAACCGGCGCCGCCGCTCACGCCATCGGCGCGGCGAACCTGCTGACTTTCGCGGCCGACGGACGAATACGGGCGGACAATACCGACATCGCCGGGATCGCCGCGGCCCTTGAAGCCGATGACGGACGCGGACCCGCCGTGCTGATCGGCGCAGGCGGCGCCGCGCGGGCGGCGTTGTTTCACCTGTCGGGTCAGGAGCGCGAGATCCGCATCGTGAACCGCACGCACGATACGGCCGAACGGCTCATCGCCGAGTTCGGCGTTCGCGCCCAGGTGTTCAAAGACGCGTCCGCCGGGGCGCTGCGCGGCGCCGCGCTGGTGATCAACGCCACATCGCTGGGCATGACCGGCATGCCTGCGCTGGCGCCGGACTTTTCCGTTTGCACCGACGGCGCGCTGGCCTTCGACATGGTCTATACGCCGCTTCTTACGCCCTTCCTGATCTCGGCGCGCGAGCACGGCCTGAAGACCGCAGACGGGCTGACTATGCTGATCGGCCAGGCCCGCCCGAGCTTTGCAGCCTTCTTCGGCGCGCCGGCGCCGGCCTGTGACGGTGTTCGCGCCGTTCTGGAGCGGAAACTGGGAACGCGTCCATGATCGTCGTCGGGCTCACGGGCTCCATCGGGATGGGCAAGTCCACCACGGCGAAGCTCTTCGCCGAGGAGGGCGCGGCGGTGTTCGACGCCGATGCGGCGGTGGCGGACCTTTACGGGCCCGGCGGCGCGGCCTGCGCTCCCATCGCCGCGGCGTTTCCCGGGTGCGCCAGCGAAGCCGGCGTGGACCGCGCTGCCCTGTCGCACGCCCTGCAGGCCGATCCGTCGGGCTTCGCCCGGCTTGAGGCCATCGTCCACCCGCTGGTGGGTGCGGCCCGCCAGGCCTTCTTTGACGAGGCGCGGGCGGCGGGCGTGGAGATCGCTGTGCTCGACGTGCCGCTCCTGTTTGAAACCGGACAGGCCGACCAGGTGGACGCGGTGGTGGTCGCCAGCGCGCCGGAAGCTGTGCAAAACCAGCGTGTCCTGCAGCGCGAGGGGATGAGCGCGGCCAAGCTTGAGGCCATACTGGCGCGCCAGACCCCCGATTCAGAAAAGCGCGCCCGGGCGGACCATGTGATCGACACCTCGCGCGGGATCGAGGCCGCCCGCACCCAGGTCCGCGCCGTCATCGCCGCGCTGAAGGAGAGCCAGCCATGACCGGCCGCCAGATCATTTTCGACACCGAGACCACGGGCTTCAACCACGATATCGACGACCGCATCACCGAGCTGGGGTGTGTGGAGGTGATCGATTTCATTCCCACCGGCAAGGAGCTGCGCATTCTGGTCAATCCGGAGCGTGACATCCCCGCTGAAGTGACCAAGGTGACGGGGCATACCTGGGAGGCGCTGAAGGGCGAGCGTAAATTCGCTGATGTCGCCGATGAGTTCCTGGAGTTTATCGGCGACGCCGCGCTGGTGGCCCATAACGCCGGGTTCGACATGAACTTCGTCAACATGGAGCTGAAGCGCTGCGGCCGCCGGGTGATCGAGCCGGCCCGCTTCATCGACACCGCCGCCATGGCGCGCCGCAAGTTTCCCGGCGCCCCGGCCAGCCTCGACGCGCTGTGCAAGCGCTTCGACATTTCACTGGACAGCCGCACCAAGCACGGCGCTCTGATCGACGCCTATCTGCTGGCCGAAGTCTATCTGGAGCTCAATGGCGGGCGCGAGCAGGGCCTGGGATTCATGTCGAAGGGCGGCGCCGACGAGACCGTGGTCTACACGCCCCGCCCGCCCCGCCCGGCGCCGCTGCCGAGCCGGGTCACTGACGAAGAAAGGGCCGCCCACGCCGCCTTGATCGGCGAAATGGACGGCCCTGTCTGGACGTCTCTGGGCCTGTTGGAGCGCGAGGCCGGGTAGGCGTTTACGCGTTGCCGACCGGCTGGCCGCCTTCGCCGCCGCCCTGCTCGCCGGGCTGGCGCTGGGACAGCTGGCGGCGATAGAGCGCGGCGAAATCCACCGGCTCCAGCATCAGCGGCGGGAAGCCGCCGTCGCGGGTGGCGTCGGCCAGAATGCGGCGGGCGAAGGGGAAGATGATGCGCGGGCATTCGATCAGCAGGAAGGGCTCGCGGGCCTGGTCGTCCAGGTTCTGGATCTGGAACAGGCCGGCGTAGGACAGCTCGGCGATGAACATCGCCTTGTCGTCGCGGCCCGCCTTGGCCGACATCAAAAGCTCAACCTCGAACATGTCCTCGCCGAGACCGCGCGCACGCACGTCCACCGACAGGTCGATCTGCGGCTGGGCCCCTTGGCGCAGGGAATCCGGCGCGTTGGGGTTCTCGAAGGAGAGATCCTTCACGTACTGGCCCATCACGCGGATGGAGGGAACTTGAGGCTGTTCACCGCCCTGCGGCGGAACGGGCGCGTCGGTCATGATGTTGATCTCTGAACTGAAGAAGCGCGGCGCACGACGGGCGCCGGCCGGACGAACGGGGTCTGCGAGGGGCGCGGTTAGCATGGGACCGGCTGAGCGGCAAGCGCGCCCATGGGTGACGCCGGGCCGTCGAGAGCCTATATCTGTCACCACACGCACACGGCATTCAAGGGTCCGTCCACCACATGGATATTCTCCAGATTCTTTTCTTCGCAGGGCTCGCCGTCTTTCTGGCGATCCGGCTGTATTCCGCGCTGGGCAAGCCCCAGGGCCGCACCCATGAGGACCATGTGCGCGACGAGCGTGAGCGCGCCGCCGCTTCGGCCGCCTCGCCCAAGGCCCGGCCCACGCTTGTCACCGGCGAGACGGCGGACACGCCGGCCTTCAGCGGCCCTGCGGCCGAGGGCCTCGCCGCCATCGCTGCGGCCGACCGCAGTTTCGATCCCGACGGCTTCGCGCAGGGCGCCCGCCAGGCCTATGAGATGATCGTCAAGGCCTACGCCAAAGGCGACCGCGAAGCGCTCGAACCCCTGCTCACCGAGCGTGTGAAGACCGCCTATGACAACGCCATCGCGCAGCGCGAGGCGGCCGGACAGACCGTGGCCACCGAGATCGACCGGGTGAAGCGCGCCGAGATCGTTGAAGCTTCTCTTAACGATAATCGGGCCAGGGTGCGCGTGGCCTTCAGCGCCGAGATCGCCAGCGAGACCCGCGGCCCGGACGGCGAAGTCGTGTCCGGCGATCTGAACCAGCTGACTACGGTCGACGAAATCTGGAGCTTCGAGCGCGATGTCACTTCCGGCAACCCGAACTGGCGTCTCGCCTCGGTCAAACCGGCCTAGCCTGCTCGCCGGCCTGAGCGCCGGCCTCGCCTTGCTCCTGTCCGCCTGCGCCAGCGATCCGACGCCCTCCAGACCCGACACGTCTGCGCCCGGCCGCGCCGAGCGCCCCGCCGCACCGCAGGACCGTGCGGCGACGCCGCTGCGGGTGGAGCCGGCCGATTTCGGCGCGCTTGGCGGCTGGGACCGCATCGATCCCCGCCCGGCTTTGTCGGCGCTGGTCAAAAGCTGCCGGCGCATCGAGGCGCGGCCCGACCGCGAACCCATGAATGCGCGCGCGCCCTATGCGGGAACGGCCGGCGATTGGCGCGGCGCCTGCCTTGAGGCCGCGATGCTGGACGCTCCAGACCTGTCCGAGCCTGCGGCGCGCAGTTTCTTCGAACGTAATTTCACGCCGGTGCGGGTGCGCGAACGCGGGCGCCTCACCGGCTATTACGAGCCCTATGTGGAGGTGCGCCGCCAACCGGACCGCGAATTCTCCATGGCGATCCGGGGCCGGCCGGGCGATCTTCTGACCGGCGATCTGGGCCAGTTCATCGCCGGCCATGACGGCCAGCGCATCGTGGGGCGAGCTGAAGACCAGACCTTCAGCCCCTATCTCAGCCGCGCCGAGATCGAGCGCGAGAACCATGGCGTCCCCCTGGCCTGGGGCCGGCCGATCGACGTGTTCTTTCTGCAGATTCAGGGCTCGGGCCGTCTGCTCTTTCCCGATGGCGGCGAGGCGCGCGCGCGGTTCGCCGCCCATAACGGGCTGCCCTATGTCTCCATCGGCCGGATCCTGATCGCGCGCGGCGAGCTGGACGCCCACGGCGCGTCCAAGCAGGATATCGAGGCGTGGCTGCGGGCGCGCGGCCCGCTTGCCTGGCGGCCCCTCTTCGATGAAAACCCGCGCTATGTCTTCTTCTCGCTGGACACCGACATCAATCCCGAAGAGGGCCCGATCGGCAGTCAGGGCGCGGCGCTCACGCCCATGGCGTCCATGGCCGTCGATCCGGCCCACCACGCCTGGGGCGTGCCGGTCTTCGTTGAGGCCGCGATCCACGGCGAGCCGGACTGGCGCGGCCTGGTCGTGGCGCAGGACGCCGGCGGCGCCATCACCGGCCCGGCCCGCGGCGATCTGTTCTTCGGCTGGGGCCATGAGGCGGGCGAGCGCGCCGGCCGGCAGAACGATCCGGACGCCCGCTGGACGCTGCTTGTGCCCAACGCGCTCGCGCGGCGGTGAGCTGTGAGCCGGAGAGGCCCCTCCCGGCCGCTGAGCCCGGAAGAGCGCGATCTCTGGCGTCACGTGGCCCGGGGCGTCAATCCCCTCGATGCGGCGCGCGCCAAGCGGCTTGACGAACTTGCGCCGCGGTCGGTCGAGCCGCGGCCTGCAAAACCCGAAGAGTCGTTCAAAACGGCCCTGGCCCGGTCGGCGGCCGGCGCAGCGCAACGTGTCGCACGGCCTGAATCCGCGAAGCCGAAAACTCCCGCCGACCGCTCCACCGAGAAAAAGGTCCGGCGCGGCCATGTGGAGGTGGAGGCGCGCATCGATCTGCACGGCCTCACCAGCGCGAAGGCGAGGCGCGATCTTTTAAGATTTCTCGAGCGCGCCCGGGGCGACGGGGTGCGGCAGGTGCTGGTGATCACCGGCAAGGGCGCCGGCGCCCGGGCGCAGGACGGGCGCCGATACGAGCCCTGGGACCCTGACGCCCCGCCGCTGCCGGGGGTGCTGCGCCGCTCCTTCGGCCAGTGGATGAGCGATCCGGCGTTCGCAAATCTTGTCTCCGGCTACGCCGAAGCCCATCGCCGCCACGGCGGTTCGGGAGCCTTTTACGTGATGGTGCGTGGTTAGCGCGCTCGAAAATTGCGTCTCTGAACCCCTCGAAAACCGCTTCAAAACAGCCTGCGACGGAATGCCGCGCCTTGTTGCGATTCGTCGAGCGCTTCTACCAGCTTAACGCGAATTTAGTCCGTGGACCGAGCGTTCGCCCAAGCCTTCGCGGCTGCGAAATTTCTTGTTCGCCACCGCAGCAACTTTCACGCTCCATGACGGCCCTAGGGCTGAAACCCACCTGATCGGCGGCTCCTGGGCCGCCGATTTTTTTAGGTGTTGCTTGAATATCGCAGCTCCCGCCAACCCGCTCACATATCTATTGCGACGCAGCAAAAACTTTGTCAGCTTGATGAATGTGAAGGCGCGGTGACAGCGCCTCGCACGGTTTCGACCCACGGCCAATGAGCCCGTTTTCGATGGTTCCGGCGCACTGCGCCGGTCTGCATCGGCGACGATCGACAGTTCGACAGCGTCGGCGATCCGCCGCCGCGCGGACGATGGGGGAGAACCATGAAACCAGTCTTGCATCACACCCGCGCCGGAAGCGGTCCGCTCAAGGCGACGCTCGCCGCCGCCGCGATCGCGGGCCTCTGCGCCGCGCCGGCCTCGGCGCAGGTCGCCGAAGAAACCGCGTTTGTCTTCAACACGCTCCTGTTCCTGATCGGGGGCTTCCTCGTCATGCTCATGGCGGCGGGGTTTTCGATGCTCGAGGCGGGACTTGTCCGCTCCAAGCACGCCGCGACCATCTGCCTGAAAAATATCGGGCTGTATTCGGTCGCCGGCCTGATGTTCTACCTCATCGGCTATAACCTCATGTATACCGGCGTCGACGTCACGGGCTGGTTCGGAACGCCCATGCCCTGGTCGCCGAGCGAGCTGGCTTCGGATGAGACCATCGACCTGTCCACCGGCTATTCGGCCGCGTCGGATTGGTTCTTCCAGATGGTGTTCGTGGCCACCGCCGCCTCCATCGTGTCCGGCGCCGTGGCGGAACGGGTCAAGATCGGGCCCTTCTTCATCTTCGTGGCGGTCCTCACCGGGGTGATCTACCCGATCCAGGGCAGCTGGGAATGGGGCGCGGGCTGGCTGGACTCCCAGTTCGGCTTCTCCGACTTCGCCGGATCCACCCTGGTGCACTCCACCGGCGGATGGGCGGCCCTGGCCGGCGTGATCCTGCTGGGCGCGCGCAGCGGGCGTTTCGTCAACGGCAAGCCCGTGCCGATGCACGGCTCCAGCCTGCCGCTGGCCACGCTGGGCGTGTTCATCCTGTGGTTCGGCTGGTTCGGCTTCAACGGCGCGTCCCAGCTGGCGCTCGGATCGGCGGCCGACGCCGTCGCGGTGTCGCAGATCTTCGCCAACACCAACATGGCCGCGGCCTCCGGCGTGATCGTCGCCTATGTGCTCTCCATGCTCCTGAACAAAGGCAAGCCCAACCTGGTGGCGACCCTGAACGGCGCTCTGGCCGGCCTGGTGGCGATCACCGCCGAACCGCTCACCCCGACAATCTTCCAGGCGATCCTGATCGGCTCCGCCGGCGCGGTCATCGCGACTTTCGGCACGCTGCTTCTTGAAGCGGTGCGCCTGGACGACGTGGTCGGCGCCATCCCGGTCCACCTGTTCGCGGGGATCTGGGGAACCATGGCGGTGCCGCTCACCAATTCCGACGCCACCTTCTTCGGCCAGGCGGTCGGCGTTGCGGCGATCGGGGCCTTTGTCTTCGGGGCGAGCTTCGTCGTCTGGCTGGTGCTGAAGATCGTGCTGGGCATCCGGCTCGACCCGGCTGCGGAAGCGGCCGGCGGGGATCTCAGCGAGCTGGGCCATCCGGCCTATCCCGAGTTCGTACCCGAGGACAACGGCGTGAAGGATCCCGGTACGACCGGCGGCGCCGCGCCCAAGGGCGCCGCTCCGGGCGAATAACCCGTCGCCGGGCTCGGGGGCGTCCGCACGGCGGGCGCCCCCCACGGCTCGAATTGTCACCAAACCTACAACTAAAAATGGAGAAAGCTATGAAAACGACCCTTAAACTCGCGCTCGGCGCGACTTTCGCCGGCCTCGCCTTCACTCCGGTCACGGCTCACGCCCAGGCCCCGACCGTGGAGGGCAATGTCGCCCTGGTCAGCGATTACCGGTTCCGCGGCGTATCGCTGAGCGACGAATCCATCGCCGTGCAGGGCGGGATCGATCTGGGCTGGGAGAGCGGCTTCTACACCGGGTTCTGGGGCTCCTCCATCGAACCGGTCGGTTCGTCCGAGCTCGAGCTGGACCTCTACGCCGGCTATGGCGGCGAGACCGCGGCCGGGTTCGGTTATGATGTTGGTCTGCTGGTTTACACCTATCCCGATCAGGACGACGTCCTCTACGCGGAAATCTACGGCGGGCTGTCGAAGACCTATGGCGCGATCGGCCATGGAATCGGCTTCGCCTGGGCGCCCGAGCAGGACAATCTCGGCGACGAGGACAATCTGTACCTCTACTACACCGGCGAAACCGGGATCGCAGACAGCGCCTTCAGCCTCGGCTGGGGGCTCGGCTACGAGGCCGGCGTTTTCGGCGATCTAGACGGCGACGGCGACGACAAGTGGGACTGGACCGTGGGCCTGACCTATTCGGCTCCGATCGGGCTCGATTTCGGCATCGCCTATGTGGACACCAGCGAAGAGACCGACAATTCGGACGAACAGATCGTCCTGTCGGTCGGCCGCAGCTTCTAGGCGAAGGTCCGGCGAGGAAGAAAAGGGGCCGCGTCATGCGGCCCCTTTTTGCATTTCAGGTCCGGCTGTCCGCGCCGCGCCTTCAGAGTATGAATTTCGACAGATCGGCGTTCCTGGCCAGGGACTCCACGCGCGCCTTCACATAGGCGGCGTCCACGGAGAGGCTCTCGCCCTCGCGGTCGGAGGCGGTGTAGCTGACCTCCTCCACCACGCGCTCCATGATGGTCTGCAGCCGCCGTGCGCCGATATTCTCCACGCTGGCGTTCACCTCGGCGGCGAAATCGGCGACGGCGTCGATGGCGCTGTCCTCGAACTTCAGATCGAAGCCCTCGGTCTTCATCAGCGCTTCGTACTGGGTGACGAGGCTGGCTTCCGGCTCGGTGAGAATGGCGCGGAAATCATCCCGGGTGAGGGCCTGCAGCTCCACCCGGATCGGCAGGCGGCCCTGCAGCTCGGGCAGCAGATCGCTGGGCTTGTTCACGTGGAATGCGCCCGACGCGATGAACAACACATGGTCGGTCTTCACCGGCCCGTACTTGGTGGCCACCGTGGCGCCCTCAATGAGGGGCAGCAGGTCGCGCTGCACGCCTTCGCGGCTGACATCGGCGCCGCGGGCGTCGGCGCGGGCGCACACCTTGTCGATCTCGTCCAAAAAGACGATCCCCTCCTCCTGGGCGAGCTTCACCGCGTCGGCCTGGATCTGGCTTTCATCAAGGAGCTTGTCGGCCTCCTCGTTGATCAGGGGTTCGTAGGCGGCCTTCACCGTGGTGCGCAGGGTCTTGGTCTTGCCGCCGAAGCCCTTGCCCAGCAGATCGGAGAGATTGATCATCCCGACCCCGCCGGGCATGCCGGGAATGTCCATGCCGCCCAGCGGCGAGGAATCGTCGGCGACCTGGATCTCGATCTCCTTGTCGTCGAGATCGCCGGCCATCAGCTTCTTGCGGAAGCTTTCCCGCGTGCCGGCCCCGGCGCCCTGGCCGACAAGCGCGTCGAGCACGCGGTTCTCCGCCGCCTCGTGGGCCTTCGCCTTCACGTCCTCGCGCTTTCGTTCGCGCACGATGCCCATGGCCACCTCCACCAGGTCGCGGGCGATCTGATCCACGTCGCGGCCCACATAGCCGACCTCGGTGAACTTGGTGGCCTCCACCTTCAGGAAGGGCGCCCCGGCGAGCTTGGCCAGGCGGCGGCTGATCTCGGTCTTGCCGACGCCGGTCGGGCCGATCATCAGGATGTTCTTCGGCGTGACCTCCTCGCGCAGGCCTTCGGGCAGCCGCTTGCGGCGCCAGCGATTGCGCAGGGCGATCGCCACGGCCTTCTTGGCGTCGGTCTGGCCGATAATGTGGCGGTCCAGCTCGTGAACGATTTCGCGCGGGGAAAAGTCGGTCATGAAAAAATCTCGTTGATCGCAAGGGCCTCGATGGCGTCCCATGTAGGGGTTAAACGCCGCGCCGACAAAGCCCGCCTCTGATAAACGGAGCCTCGAGATGACCGCCGACCCGATGACCGCCCCCGCCCGAACCGCGCAGACCGGGGTGCGCCCGCGCTTCCACCTGGCCTTCCCCGTGGACGATCTGGAGGCCGCGCGCCGCTTCTACGGCGAGCTTCTGGGCTGCGCTCAGGGCCGCGAGAGCGAGCACTGGATCGATTTCGATTTCCACGGCCACCAGATCGTCGCCCATTACAGCCCCGAGGGCTGCGCCGCGGCGAAAGCCAGCGCAGTGGACGGCAAGGCCGTGCCGGTGCGCCATTTCGGCCTGTTGCTGGACTATGACCAGTTCGATGCGCTGGCCGAGCGGTTCAAGCGCGCCGGTACGCCCTTCCTCATCGATCCCTATCTGCGCTTTGCAGGCCAGCCGGGCGAGCAGAAGACCATGTTCGTGACGGACCCCGCCGGCAACGCGCTGGAGTTCAAGGCCTTCAGAGATGACGGTCAGGTGTTCGCGAAGTGAGGGAAAACTTGTCCGCGCGTCCCGAGCCTCTTGCGCGCAAGGTGGGAATTCAATGCGTGCCTTCCTCAAGGAGAAAGTGGCTCATATAAGGTTTTTATACCGGAATAGGTTGCAGGACTTCACGAAATGAGGGAATATACTGACCGGGGCGAAAACCTTAAGGAGCATTGGTATTGAAATCCAAGAACTGAGCGAATTCGAAATTGACCTTGTTTCCGGCGGAAATGCAGTAGAGGCGTTTCAAGCGGCCTCTGACATGGCATTCGGCGGTGGCGTGGCCGGCTTCGTTACCGGTGGAACGTGGGGCTTCATTGGTGGCAGCATTGGCGGTCCGGCGGGCACAGGGCTCGGGGCCATCGGCGGGGCGACAATCGGTTTCGCGATCGGCTTTGCCGGCGGCTTTGCCGGAGGTTATGCTGAATATTACATCGCAAACTCGCGCCGTGCGAACTAGTCGTCGCAGCGGTGCTTTGAAGCGTATGGGTGCGCCATGTACGACTGGCTTTTTTATATCTTCATCGGTCTTGTGGTCGTCGTTATCCTGGCGGTTCTGAATAAAGTTGTCTTCGGGAACTGGCGAAGGACAGACCGGTAAGTCAATCTGATACGCCGAGAGGCACGTAGAGATGGAAACGTCGTCGGGCGGACACCCGGCGACGTTTTTTCGTGGTCCTAGCGGCTGCAAGGCGGCGAAGGCCACTGAGTCTCCACCCTTCTTCTCGTATGCGGCGCAGCGGAGGAGAAAAAGGGGGCGTTCCGAAAGATGACCATTCCACCCGGATAGCCGCCGGGCTTGTTCGTCGCTCAACTTTAAACATCGCTTGAGCTGCGCCCTCACCGGCGCGTCGGTCGCCGCCTCGCCGCATGGGACCGCCGCACCCCTGACCCTACCCTCTCCCCACGCGTGGGGAGAGGGGGGGGAGACGCCGGGCTTTTTCCGTCACCCAACGAAAAACGCCGCCGGATTCGCACCCGACGGCGTCTTCATGTCTGCGCAGCGAAAAAGCCTATTCGGACTTTTCTTCGCCTTCGGCCGGAGTCTCGGCGGCGGCGTCTTCGGCCGGGGCCTCTTCGGCGGCCGGCTCTTCAGCCGGGGCGTTCTTGGCTTCTTCGGCGGCGGCCTTGGCGTCGGCTTCGGCCTGCTTGCGGGCTTCTTCCTTCTCGGCGCGCTCGGCGATGCGCTCCTTCGCTTTCTCGCCCGGCTCACCCTTTTTCGGGTTGTCGCCGTGTTTCCATTCATAGACGCCGGCGTCCTTCAGGAAGCGGGCGACGCGGTCGGTGGGTTTGGCGCCCTTCTTGATCCACTCGGCCGCCTTCTCGGTGTCGATGGCGATGCGGTTCTCGTCGGTCTTGGCGAGCATGGGGTTGTAGTGGCCAAGCTTCTCGATGAAGCGGCCGTCACGGGGCATGCGCTCGTCGGCGACGACGATGCGGTAATAGGGACGCTTCTTCGCGCCGCCGCGGGCGAGACGGATTTTAACAGCCATGGTCTTTGATCCTTCAGGTTAAACGGTTCTGGTTATTTCTTTTTTGGGCCGGGAAGGCCGGGCAGGCCGCCGGGGCCGCCGAGACCGGGAAGCGAGCCGCCCGGCGCCTTGCCCTTGAGGAGATCGCCGGCGGCCTGGTCGAAGCCGGGGGGCATTTGCCCGCCCATGCCGGGAGGCATGCCGCCGCCGGGCATTCCGGGCATGCCGGGGAAGCCGCCCTTTTTGCCGCCCTTGCCCATCTTCTTCATCATGTCCGCCATCTGGCGGTGCATTTTCAGGAGCTTGTTGACTGTGGGCACGTCGACGCCGGCGCCCTGGGCGATGCGGCGCTTGCGGCTGGCTTTCAGGATATCCGGCTTGGCGCGCTCCAGCTTCGTCATCGACAGGATGATCGCCTCCTGGCGTTTCAGCATGGTGTCGTCCATGCCGGCGGCCGCCATTTGCTGCTTGGCCGCTTTGTTCATGCCGGGCAGGAAGCCCATGATGGAGCCCAGCCCGCCCATTTTCTGCAGCTGGGCCAGCTGGTCGCGCATGTCGTCGAGATCGAACTTGCCCTTCGCCACCTTCCTGGCGAGGCGTTCGGCCTTGTCCTGATCCACGTCCTGGGCGGCGCGCTCCACAAGGGAGACGATGTCGCCGCGCCCCAGGATCCGGCCGGCGAGACGCTTGGCGTCAAAGGAGTCGAGTCCGTCCACCTTCTCGGAGACGCCGAGAAACTTGATGGGCAGGCCGGTGACCCAGCGCATGGAGAGCGCCGCGCCGCCCCGGCTGTCGCCGTCCATCCTCGTGAGGATCAGGCCGGTGAGTGTCAGGCGCTCGTTGAAGCGGCGCGCGGTCTCCACCGCGTCCTGGCCGGTGAGCGCGTCGGCCACCAGCAGGGTTTCGCGCGGGCGCGCCACGTCGGAGATCCGGGCCGCCTCGCCCATCATCTCCTCGTCGATGGAGGTGCGCCCCGCGGTGTCGAGGATCACCACGTCATAACCCTGGAGCCGCCCCGCGCTCATGGCGCGCCTGGCGATCTCTACGGCCGACTGGCCCTTCACGATGGGCAGGCAGGCGACGCCGGCCCGATCGGCCATCTGGGCCAGCTGCTCCATGGCGGCCGGGCGGCGCGTGTCGAGGGAGGCGACCAGCACCTTCTTCTTCTCGCGCTCTGAGATGCGCTTGGCGAGCTTGGCGGTGGTGGTGGTCTTGCCCGAGCCCTGAAGGCCGGCCATGAGGATCGCCACCGGCGGCTCGCCGGCCAGGGCCAGCCCCTCGGGCTCGCCTTCGCCGCCCAGCAGCGACACCAGCTCGTCATGGACGATCTTGATGACCTGCTGGCCGGGGCTCACCGAGCGGATCACGTCTTCGCCCACGGCCCGTTCACGGACCTTTTTGACGAAGTCCTTCACCGCCGGCAGGGCGACATCGGCTTCCAGCAGCGCGACGCGGATCTCGCGCAGGGCCGCGTCGACATCCTTCTCGCTGAGCGCGCCGCGCCCGGTGAGGGTGTCGAATACGCCTGTGAGCCGTTCGCTGAGTGCGTCGAACATGAACGCCCTGATCCAATCCGCTGCCGCTGGTCCCGTCCGCCGTGCGCAGGCACGAAGAACGTGAGTGTGCAGACACGCCGATCCAACCCCGCTGGACGAAACTCGTCGAGCGAAGGACCTCGCCGGCCTCCGGGCGTTTCTCCCCTCGTGCGAAGGGCGCCGTGTGCCGGAAAGGCAAGCGGACTGGCGCTTGCACAAGAATGCGAGGCTTTACGCGCGGGTCAGGGGAGAGTCAAGGCGTGGCTCAGGCCGGGACCTAGCCCGCCGAATCCTCGATGGCGTGCATGTCGTCGTCGGACAGGCCGAAATGATGGCCGATCTCGTGGACGAGGACATGGGTGATCAGCTCCGAGAGCGTCACGTTCCCGCGCTCGCACCATTCCAGCAGGATCGGCATGCGGTACAGGAAGACATAGTCCGGTTCAGGGCTCGGATCGGACAGCGATTTCCCGGTGAGGTCCACGCCGTGATAAAGGCCGGTGAGCTCGTATTCGCTCTCCATCTCGAAATGGTCGAGCACTTCGCGCGGCGCGAAATCGCTGATCTGGATCACCACGGTTCCGCACATGCGCCGGAACGGCTCGGGCAGAGCCGCCCAGGCGCTCTCGGCCAGGGCGAGGAAGTCGGCTTCGGTGGGCGGCGCTGCGGCCGCCCAAGGGTTCGAGGTCGTGGTCATGGCGTCCCTCTAGCAAGTGTTCGCCCCGTTGACGAGGGCTGAAACCGGCGCCGCAGCTCGGACTTGAAACCGGAACATAGTTCGAACAAAATGCCGATCATGGCGCTTACAGACCCTTCCTGGCCGGCCCGGGCCGACAATCCGTCCATCGATGATGCGCGCGCGCTCATGCGCGGCGCGTCCCGGCTGCTGGCGGATCTGGGCGTCGCGGTGATCCCGGAATTCGTGCTGCCGTGCGGGCGTCGGGCCGATCTGGCCGGTCTAGGCCGCAAGGGCGAGGTGGTGATCGTGGAGGTCAAATCCGGCGTCGCGGATTTTCGCGCCGACGGGAAATGGCCGGAATACTTCGCCTGGTGCGACCGGTTCTATTTCGCGGTGTCGGAGCGGTTTCCGCGCGAGATGCTGCCGCCGCAAACCGGGCTGATCATCGCCGACGGGTTCGGCGGGGCGGTGGTGCGCCCCAGCCCGGTGCAGACGCTGGCCCCGGCGCGGCGCAAATCGCTCACCCTGCGCTTCGCCCGCAACGCCGCCGAGCGGGCCCTGCGCGCGCTTTAGGGCGGGACTCTCCCGATCCTGTCTGGGCATCGTGCGCCGATCCCGCTATCACCTCACGGGTGGGGGGAGTCATGACCGGATCGATCGCGCTTCTGACGGCTCTGGGCTTGTCGGCGGGCCTTGCGGGGGCCGCGGGGACGGGCCTGCGGGCGCTGGTTTTCCGGCGCGCGGCGCCCGCCCGGTTCGATGCGCCGGCGCCGCAGCCGGGGCTTGCCGCCCGCCTGCCCTTCAGGGGCCTGCGCCACACCGAGTTCGCCGCCAGCCAGGATCAGGGCAATTACGGCGAGCTTCTGACCCTGATCGTCATGGCCGCGCGGGGCTGGCGCGCGATCAACGGCAAGGTGGGCGGGCCCCAGGGCGTAGACGGCGTGTTCGTGCGTGATACGCCGGCCGGGCTTGAGGCGGTGCTGATCGAGACCAAGACCGGATCCAGCGGGTATGCCGAGCGCGCCATGAGCGACGCCAAGCTGCTGGGCGATCTCGATACGCTCTATCTCACCGCAGCGGACGAGGCCCATCAGGCGGTGTATGTGGCGATCGCGGACGGTCTGAAGACCGCCTCGCCGCGCATCACCAAGGAGCTGTGGCGTCACGCCCTGGACACCGGCGAGACCCGGACGGTGGCGCTGGGGCGGGACGGTGAGCGCCTGACGAAGGGCCGGCTCATGGATCTCAGGCTGATGAACGGGGCGCTGACCGCCGGACTGCGCGACTTTGATCGCGCCGGGCGGTATCTGCCCCGGACCTGACGCGCCGTCGCCCTTATCGCCCGTAGCACCAATCGAGAATCCGGTTGAGGTCCGCCGCCTCGTCCGGCGGACACAGGGGCTGCGGCGTCCGGCCGTCGCGGATCGCCGCCAGGAAGCCGCGCGATCCCTCCCCGGCGTCAAGCGGGGCCAGGTGCGCCGCCCAGTGCGGTTCGGTTTCGCCGCGCCGATACAGCGCCGCCGCGCCGCCGTCCGCCGTCGCACGCACGCTCGCCCAGCCTTTCGCGCCGATGATCTCCAGCTCGAAGCGCAGATGCGGATCGGTCCAGCTGCCCGCCGCCACGGCGTGCGCGCCGCCATAGACCGCCCGCTCCGGATCGCTCATCCAGCCCGTCACGTCGAGCCAGTCGGCGAAGCCGCCGTCATGGGCGAAGCGCACGCTCGCCTCGTGCACCGGGCCGAGCGCGCCGGCCTGAACCTTGCCGCGAAGCGCCTGCAGGGCCGGCTGGCTCCGCAGGAACAGGCCGGTGTCCAGCGCGATTGCGGTCTGGCGGGCGAGCCGCGCAAGCCGCTGCGCGGCCGTCGTGTCCGCCGCCAGCGGTTTCTCGCAGAACACCGGCAGGCCGGCCTCGAGTGCGGCGGTCACGTCGGCTTCGTGTTGAGCGGTCTCCGAACAGACCAGCGCCCCGGCGGCGCCCAGCGTCTCCAGACCGTCGAGGCGCTCCAGCGGCGTTGCGTCCAGGTGCCCGCACCAGTGGCGCCGGCGGTCGTCGTCGCGGTCGAACACATGGGTGATCGCGGCGCCCAGATCGCGCGCCATGCGGGCGTGATCGTGCAGGTGAACATGGGCGGCGCCCAGAAGAAGGAGCGAGGTCATGGCCGGTGAACCCGGCCGGCCGCCGCCGGTTCCGCCCCCTTGCGCCGTCACGGCTCTGCGCCCATAAGCGCGCGCCATGAGCTTCACCGCCACAGTCCTCACCCTTTACCCGGACGCGTTTCCGGGTCCGCTCGGCGTCTCGCTGCTGGAAACCGCGCGCAGGAACGGACTCTGGGCGCTGGAGACGGTGGACATCCGGTCTTTTTCCCGTCATAAGCACGCCTCCGTTGACGACACGCCGGCTGGCGGCGGCCCAGGAATGGTGCTGCGCCCTGACGTGGCGGCGGCGGCGATCGACAGCGTGGACAGGGGTTCACGCCCGTTGATCCACTTGACGCCGCGCGGCCGGCCGCTCTCCCAGACCCTGGTCCGGGACTGGGCGGCGGGACCGGGCGTCGTTGTTTTTTGCGGCCGCTTCGAAGGTCTTGACCAACGGGTCATCGAAGCGCGCGGCATGGAAGAGGTGAGTGTCGGCGACGCCGTGCTCGCCGGGGGCGAAGGCCCGGCCATGGTCCTCATCGAGGCCTGTGTCCGTCTGATCCCCGGCGTGCTCGGCAAGATCGAGAGCACCGAAGACGAGAGTTTCGAAGGGGACCTGCTCGAATATCCCCACTACACGCGACCGCGGTCGTGGGACGGGCGGGACATTCCCGAAGTGTTGCTGTCAGGCGATCATGGCCGGATCGCCCGGTGGCGTAAGGACAAGGCCGAAGAAATCACACGTCAGCGCCGCCCCGATCTCTGGGCGAGATATCAGCGGCGCCAAGGAGAAGAGCCATGAACCTGATCCAGCAGCTCGAGCAGGAAGAAGCCGCCCGCGTGCTCGGCGACAAAGTCATTCCCGATTTCTCCGCCGGCGATACGCTGAGCGTGAACGTCTGGATCCGTGAAGGCGAACGCCAGCGCGTGCAGCGCTTCGACGGCGTCTGCATCGCGCGCTCCGGCGGCGGGCTGAACGAGAACTTCACCGTGCGCAAGATCAGCTTCGGCGAAGGTGTCGAGCGCGTGTGGCCGGTCCACTCGCCGCTGATCGAGTCCATCGAGGTCAAGCGCAAGGGCAAGGTGCGCCGCGCCAAGCTCTACTATCTGCGCGACCGCCGCGGAAAGTCCGCCCGGATCGTCGAGCGCACCACGGGACGCGGCATTGAAGCCCGCCCGCCCAAGGGCCGCAAGCCGCGCCCGGACGCCGACGAAGCCTAGGGTCTCGCCGCACCGCAGACATGAAAGCGCCCGCCGGGAGACCGGCGGGCGTTTTTGCGTTCGGGGCGTCCCGCAAGCCTCCCTCGGCCCTCCGGGCCGCTCCCCCGTGAACGGGAGGGCTGTCGTATCTGATGGGACGTGACGCTTTTCCCTCCCCTTCACGGGGAGGGCGGGCCGAGGCGCAGCCTCGGGTCGGATGGGGTGTCGGCGCGCGAGCGCCGCGTGCAGCGGGGCGGGATCCGGGATGTTTGAGCCGTCCGTCCCCTGGGGCCGCCGGCCCGTTCGCTCGCTTCAATCGATCCACCGGATGAATTGATCCGCCGACGCGGACCGCGGCTCACCCCCTCCGTCCGGCTGCGCCGGACACCTCCCCCATAAAGGGGGAGGACAGAACACGCCCGCCTCTTCGCCGCTCCTCAAGGCGGGGGAGGGGCGCTTCGGCGCCCTTGTTCACGCCCCGGTGGCCAGGGTCCAAATGCGATAGCCCTCCCGTTCAATGGGGAGCGGTCTCGAAGCACAGCGCAGAGCGCGGGGCGCAGCCTCGCTCACGCGCCGAAACCCTCGCCGGCCGGGGCCGCGAGGCGATGAAGGGAGAGGCGCGGGGGTCCGGGCCGTATGAGGTGGGCGACAAGGGTGGAACCCGAAGGCTCCCCGCGCCTGATGACCTGCGGTGCGAGGCCGGCGAACTTACGCCGAGCGGGCCGCCGGCCGGTCTTCGGATCGCCTGATCCTGTGGCCGGGCGCCGGGATCGCGCCGCCCGCCGCGGCCCTTGAGCCGGAGCGGGATCGTCACCCTTCGCCGCCCGATCACAGGCGCTGCAGACCGCCCCCTTCGTCGCGGCGAAGTGCGATGACTATACGCCGGGCGGGACGGGGGGCGGAGAGATGCGGACGAAGTCCTGGAACGGCGCACGTGCGTCCGGCGTCTTTGCATGCGGCGGATCGCGCGTGCGCGCAGGCGTCTGCAGGCCGGCGGCGACGCGGACTTTCCCGTTTCGACGGAGTCCGCGCCGGGGGAAAGATCGGGAGAGCGTGCGCTCCGGCGTGAGGCTACGCCGTTTTCTTTACGCCCTTGCGCCCCGCATGCTTGTGCATGAAGGCCTTCATCTTCGGGGCGATCTCTTCGCGGAAGCGGCGGCCGTTGAACACGCCGTAATGGCCCACGCCCGGCTGCACGTAGTCCTGGACCAGCGCTTCCGGGAGGCTTGAGCACAGCGTATGGGCCGCCTGGGTCTGGCCGACGCCGGAGATGTCGTCGTTCTCGCCCTCCACGGTGAGCAGCGCCACGTCGGTGATGGCCTGCGGGCGCACCGGGCGGCCGCGCACGGTCATGGTCCCCAGCGCCAGCGTGTGCTTCTGGAAGACGTCGGAAATGGTCTGGAGGTAGAACTCCTCGGTCAGGTCCATCACCGAAAGATACTCGTCATAGAAGGCGCGGTGGCGGTCCGCGCTGTCTCCGTCGCCCTCGATGAGCTGGTTGAAGAAGTCCCAGTGCGCGTCCACGTGCCGGTCGTAATTCATGTTGATGAAGCCGGTGAGCTGCAGGAAGCCGGGATAGACCCGCCTCATGCCGCCGGGATAGACCGTCGGAACGGTGTGGATCAGATTGTCCCGGAACCACTCGAAGGGCCTGTCCTCGGCCAGCTTGTTCGGCACGGTGGGTGATTTGCGGGTGTCGATGGGCGAGCCCATGAAGGTCATGGTGGCGGGGCGCGCGGCGTCTTCGTCCTCGGCCATGAGCGCGATGGCGGCCAGCGCCGGCGGGCCGGGCTGGCAGACGGACACCACGTGGACGTCTTCGCCCAGGGCGGTGATCATCTCGCGGACGTATTCCACGAAGTCGTCCAGATCGAAGCGGCCCTCCAGGACCGGCACGTGGCGCGCGTCGGTCCAGTCGGTGATGTACACCTCGCTGTCGGGCAGGAAGGCCTCCACCGTGCCGCGCAGCAAGGTGGCGTGGTGGCCGGACATGGGCGCGATGAACAGCACTTTGGGATCGTTGATCTCGCTGGCCTTCACGCCCCGCGCGCGCGCCAGGGCGGCGCGGTCGCGCTTGAAGTGCAGCAGCTGGCAGAACGGCTTCTCCCAGACCGTTTCGGTCTCGACCTGGACCGGCTTTCCGTCGAGGTCGAACGGGCTCAGCCCCCATTCCGGCTTGCCGTAATAGCGCGTCAGGCTCTCGAACAGGTCCGCCGCGGCGGCGGTGGCGCGCCCGGCGAAGGACTCGGCCGCCGGGTTGAGCGGATTGCGCAGGGACTGCCGGGTCAGGTTGGCGGCCGTGCGCCAGGGCAGCATGGCCGCCCGGCTCAATTCCATGAACGAGTAAAGCATACAGAACCTCCGGTCCCGCGCGCTACGGCGCTGCAGGACGATGTGTTAGATCACGATTGTCCCGGATTTTCCTCAATAAATTGCTGCAGTCGCGAAGCGAGCTGGTCCGGGCTGGTCCCGTGGGGGAAGACGTCGGCGAAGTTTCCGTCTCGATCCATGAGGAAAATCAGGGAGCTATGGTCCATCGTGTACTCTGAACTCACGCCGTCGTCCTCGACCCGGGCGTAATAGACCCGATAGGCGCGCGCGGCCTCGCGGACCTGCTCCTCGCTGCCGCTGAGCCCCACCAGGCCCGCGGGAAAGGCGTCGGACTGGACGTAGTCGGCCAGCGCCTGCGGCGTGTCACGTTCAGGATCGACGCTGATCAGGATGGGCTGGAAGGCGGCGCGCTGGTCTTCGGTGAGCTGGTCCAGAGCCGTGTCCATGACCTGCAGCGACATGGGGCAGACGTCGGGGCAATAGGTGAAGCCGAAATAGATCAGCATCGCCTTGCCGCGATAGGTCTCGTCGGTGACGGTCGCCCCGGTGTGGTCGACCAGGGTGAACGGCCCCCCGATCTGCGCCTCGCCTGACACGCGCACCCCGCCCGATCGGACCGGACCGTCGCCGCCGCGCGACAGAATGGTGGACGCCAGCACGGCGCCGGCGATCACGGCGGCGCCGAGCGCGAGGACTGGAAGCAGCCAGGCGGGACGATTGGACATCAGACTATTCTCCGATCTGGGTCAGGGCGCCGCGATTGCGCGAGGCTCGCAGAAGCCCTGCATAAATCAACATCCCGCCGCCGAGCCAGAGGATGTTCAGCCCGAACGCCCAGGCGAGGTGGGCCATGTCCAGCGATCCCTCGTTCACCAAGGCGCGCAGGCCTTCGAAGATATGGGCGGGCGGCAGGGCGAGCGCCACCGGCTCCAGCAGGTCGGGCAGGACCGACACCGGGTAATACACCGCGCAGAACGGCGTGATCCCGAACATCAACGCCCACGGCATGTCCTGGGCGCCCTGGCCGTAGCGGGTGACCAGGCCGGCGGCGACCAGCGAGATCGACCAGCCGAAGGCCACCAGGTTCAGCACGAAGAGCGGCAGCGCCAGGCCCACCGTGAAGATGTTGAACCCGAAGAACACCGCGGCGACCACCACGGCCGGGATCATGGCGAGCGTCGTCTTCATCACCGAGACCGTCATCAGCGAGACGATCAGCTCCTGCGGCGACAAAGGCGAAACCAGCAGATTGCCGAGATTGCGCGACCAGATTTCCTCCATATAGGCGAGCGACAGGCCCAGCTGGCTGCGCCAGGTCACGTCCCACAGGAGCACCGCTCCCAGCACCGCGGCGAGCACGACCATGCCGGGGCTGTCCACCTCGGTGAAGACATGAAGCTGGATGAGGCCCCAGATCGTGATCTGGACCAGCGGCCAGTAGAACAGGTCCACCAGGCGCGGCCAGGAGCCGGCGATCAGCACCCATTGGCGCTCCACCAGGGCGTAGATGCGGTTGAGCGCGTTCATGCCGCACCCTCCGCCACGTCCGGGCGGCGGGCGACGTCAAGGAACACCTCCTCCAGCGTGCCGCGGCCATAGGTCTCCAGCAAGGCGCGCGGCGGCGCGTCGTCGACGATGCGGCCGGCCTTCATCATCAGGACCCGGTCGGCCAGGCGCTCCACCTCGCCCATATTGTGACTGGCCATCAGGATCGCCGCGCCGGTGCGCGCGCGCCAGTCCTCCAGCTCTCCGCGCACCCAGTCGGCGCTGTCGGGATCGAGGGAGGCCGTGGGCTCGTCCAGAAGCAGCAGGTCGGGATCGTTGATCAGCGCCTTGGCCAGCCCCACCCGCGTGGCCTGCCCGGCCGACAGCGAGCCGGTGGGCCGTTTGAGATGGTCGGTGAGGCGCAGGCGTTCGGCGATGGCGTCGGCGGCCTCGCCGGGGCGCGGCACGCCGTAGAGGCGCGCATAGACCATGAGATTGCGCCGCACCGAGAGCCGTTTGGGCAGATCCACATAGGGGCTCTGGAAATTCATCCGGGCGCGGGCCTTCGCGCCGTCGCGGGCGATGTCGTAGCCCAGAACCCGGATCGTGCCGGAGCTGGGCCGGGTGAGGCCCAGCATCATGGCCAGCGTGGTGGTCTTGCCCGCCCCGTTGCCGCCCAGAAGCGCCGTGGTCTCGCCGCGCGCCAGGGTGAAGGCGAGGCTGTTTACGGCGGTGAAGCCGCCATAGATCTTCGTCAGGCCCTCCACCTGGGCGGCGGGCGCGTCCATTGATCCGGTTGACGGGGCCATGGGGCTTGGGTCCTCTCTGGCGGGAGGCCGGGAAGATGGCGTCCCGCCGGCGCCGTGTCGAGGCCGGCCGCAAGGAGGACATGTGTTCATGACGATGCCGGGGTCCAGCTGGGACGCGCTGTCCGACGCCGACTTCACGCCGATGTTCGGGCGGGTGCGCCTGCGCACGCTGATTCTCTTGCGCTGGCTGGCGGTGATCGGACAGACGCTGTGCGTGGTGGTGGTCCATTACGGGCTCGGCTTCGAGCTGCCGTTGGGGCCGTGCCTGGGCGTGATCGCGGCGAGCGCCTGGGTGAACGCCTGGCTGTCCCTGGCCATGTCCACCCAGCGCTTCGCCAAGGACTGGGAGGCGTTCGCCCAGCTCTCCTATGACGTCGCCCAGCTGATGGTGCTGCTGGCGCTCACCGGCGGGCTGATCAATCCGTTCTCGGTCATGCTGGTGGGCCCGGTGGTGATCTCGGTCGCCGCGCTGCCGCTGCGCTGGTGGGTGGCGCTCGCTTTGTTCGCGCTGGCCGGCTCGATCAGCCTGAGCATCTGGCACATGCCCCTGCCCTGGAGCGGCGGCGAGACGATCACCCTGCCCCTGACCTATCAGGTCGGCATGTGGATGGCGCTGGCCATCGCGATCGGCTTCACCGCCGTCTACGCCTGGCGGGTGGGCAGCGAGGCCCGGCGCATGGGCACGGCTCTGGCCGCCACCCAGACCGTGCTGGCGCGCGAGCAGCGCTTGTCGGCTCTGGGCGCCCTGTCCGCCGCCGCCGCCCACGAGCTGGGCACGCCGCTGGCCACCATCCAATTGACTGCGAAAGAGATGCAACGCGCGGCCGAGGACGATCCCATGCGCGAGGACGCCGCCCTCATCGTCTCCCAGGCCCAGCGCTGCCGGGAGATTCTGCAGCGCCTTTCGCAGACCCAGGACGCCTCCGACGAGATGCATGACCGGGTGGGCCTGCGTGAAGCCCTGGAGGAGGCCGCCGCGCCGCTGCAGGGACTCGGTTCGATCCTCACCGTGCGCCTCGACCCGCCGGCGGACGATCCGGACGCTCCGGTGCTCAAGCGCCGGGCGGAAATCCTGTATGCGCTGGGCAATTTCATCGAGAATGCGGTGGATTTCGCGCAGACCGAAGTGCGGGTGTCCGGCGCCTGGACCGCCGACACGATCACGCTCACCGTGCAGGACGACGGGCCGGGCTTCCCGCCCGAAATCCTGGCCAAGCTGGGCGAGCCCTACATCACCACGCGCCGCGCCGAACCCGGCCATGGCGGGCTCGGCCTCGGCGTCTTCATCGCCATCACGCTCACCGAGCGCGTCGGCGGCGAGGTGGAGCTCGCAAATGCGACGGGCGCGGGGGCGCGCATCACCATGACCCTGCCGCGAAAACCGCTGGAGGCCGAACCCTGGTTCGAGCCGCGCGTGGACGAGGCCGCGGTCTGACGCGGCGGCGAGAGGCGGTGAACCGTTCGACTTGCCTGCAAATTCGGCTAAATGAGAGACTGAAAAGACATTCACAGGAGGCTTTCCGCCATGAGCGAGCTCGACCTGCCCGCTGACAAGACGCTTCTGATCGTCGATGACGACGCGCCCTTCCGCACCCGGCTCGAGCGCGCCATGGCCTCGCGCGGCTTCGAAATCACGGCGGCGGTGGGAACGGTGGCCGAAGCGGTGCGCATCGCGCGCACCAACCCACCGGCCTTCGCGGTGGTGGATCTGCGCCTGGAGGACGGCGACGGGCTGGATGTGGTGCGCACGCTCCACAATCACCGCGCCGATTGCCGCGCCGTCATGCTCACCGGCTACGGCAACATCGCCACGGCGGTGGCGGCGGTGAAGTCGGGCGCGGTGGACTATCTCGCCAAGCCCGCCGACGCCGACGATGTGGTGAAAGCCCTGCTGGCGCGGCCCGACACCAAGCCGGAACCGCCGGAAAACCCCATGAGCGCCGACCGGGTGCGCTGGGAGCATATCCAGCGCGTCTTCGAGCTGTGCAATCACAATGTCTCCGAAACCGCCCGCCGCCTGAACATGCACCGGCGCACGCTGCAGCGCATCCTGGCCAAGCGCGCGCCGAGGTAGGGCGGCTCAGTCGCAGGCCGCCTGCCCGCAGGACAGTCCCGGCCGCGCACTCATTGCGGCCGGCGATTGCGCTCCTTGCGGCTCTGTGTCGCCTCGCGCTCCGCCTCATCCTCCCGCGCCGTCTCGTCCCGGGCGTCGTCCTTCGGCTCCTCGCCGCCGCCCAGGGAGCGGGCTTTCGTATCGGCGGCGGCCTCTTCGACTTCGGCGCCTTCCTGCAGGGTCTCGTCGCGCACCGGCTGGTTGGAGGCCTGGCCGCTGGGCCGCCGCGAGGGCGGCTCGGCCCAGTCGGGGGGCTCGGCGTCGCGCTGGGTCTCGTCGGACTGTTCGCGCTGGCGGGGCAGGGCGTAGGGGTGTTCCTTCTGCAGCCAGTCGATCATCTGCTCGCGCACATGGCAGCGCAGATCCCAGGCGCGCGGACTGGTGGAGGCGCTGGCCAGGGCCCGGACCTCCAGCGTCGTTCCATCTGAGTCGGTGACCTGAAGCACCTTCGCCTGGCGGTCCCAGAGATCGGTGGCCTCGAGGATATCGTCGAGCTTCTCGCGCATCGCCTGGACCGGGGCGCGATAGTCCACCCGCCAATAGATCGAGCCGAGAATGGCCGCCCGTGTCTTGGTCCAGTTCTGGAACGGCGTGGAGGAGAAATAGGTCAGCGGCACCACCAGCCGGCGCCAGTCCCAGAGGCGGATCACCACGTGAAACAGGCCGATCTCCTCGATCCAGCCCCATTCGCCCTCCACGACCACCGCGTCCTCGATGCGGATCGGCTGGGAGAAGGCGATCTGCAGGCCGGCCACCAGGTTGGAGAGCACCGGCTGCGCCGCGACGCCGATGACGATGCCGGCGACTCCGGCCGAGGCGAACAGCGAAACCCCCACACTGCGCAGGTCCGGGATCGACAGGAGGGCCATCGAGAGTACCACGAACCCCACGCCGAACACCCAGATCCGGCGGATGATGTTGAGCTGCGTGGCGCGCGAGCGGGCGCGCAGATTGTCCGTCGCAGTGATGTCGAGCGCGGCGTTCCAGCGCTTGAAGATCGCATCGCCCGCCGTGCCGACGGCCCAGCCCAACGCGATGATTCCGAGGACGCGGATCACCGTGGCGGCGAGCGCTTCGAGCTCGCCGGGCAGCTCGACGGCCGGTAGGGCCAGGGCGCCCGCGAAGGCCACGCCCGCGATCAGCACCGGCGTGCGCGCCCGCTTCAGCCCCGAGCGCAGGGCGGAGCGGTGCTTCTCCCCGAAGGACAGGCGCGCCGCCACGATAAGGGCGGCCACAAGCACCAGAGCGCCCATGGCGATGCTCGCCCAGACCTCAGGCGTGAAGCCTTCGGCCATGTCCGCGGCGGCCTCGGCGGCCTTGGTCGCCTGGTCGGCCGCTTCGCCGGCGAGGCCGGCGCCGTCTTCGGGAGGCGGGGTCTCCTGGAGCCGGGTCATGTCAGTGCCAGAACCAGCCGACGAGGATGACCGTGATGACGATCAGCACGCCCGACCCGGAAATCGGCCCAGAGCGGCTTTCCTTCGCTGCCCAGGTGCTCCTTGATGTTCTCCCAGCTGATGGTGGCGGTCTCGATCTGCTCCTTATCGGGCTGCTGGGTCGCCACCGAGGTGAGCGCCAGCAGCGACCCGCCCAGCACGAACATCACGACCGCCATATAGGTGAAGTGAATCTCCGGCAGACCGGCGTTGACCCAGACGTCGGTGACCTCCTTGGTGATGAACAGGGGGATGCCCAGGAAGATGCCGACCCCGATGCCCACAAGGGCTCCCGGCGCCGAGGCGCCGCGCCAGAACAGGCCGATAAGGAAAACGGCCAGCGCCAGCACCGCGATCGCCTGCCACAGCGCCACCGGAATGACGCAGGTGATCACCAGCCCGCCCGCATAGAGCGCGCCGGCGGAATCGATGAACATGATGGCCAGCAGGGTGAACAGGGAGAATGCCCGCCTTGCATTGGGGCTGTAGCGGTTCTCCAGATATTCGGGGATCGTGTAGAGGCCGGCTTTGAGAAAGGTCGGCAGCATGAACACGGCGAAGAACAAGAGGACGATCACCGCCGTCCACTCGTAATTGAACATGGTCATGCCCTCGGCGTAGGCGCCGCCCATCAGGCCCACGAAGCTGGAGCCGGACATCTGGGACGCCAGGAGGGAGAAGCCGATCAGGCGCCAGGGCAGCTTGCCGCCGGCGAGGAAGTAGTCCTTGGAGGTTTCCTCGCCGCGGCCGACCCACCAGCCATGAAACAGAACGGCGACGAAATAGACGGCCACGATGATGTAATCGACCGTGGCGAGCTCGAATTGCGCGTTTCCCATCACAATCTCCCGGCGCGCCCCGCCCGGGTCTCAGCCTTCCGCCAACGCCGCATCGCTTCGCGCAGTTCCGCCCTGCTACCGCGGATCGCCTTTGCGGCGCTTTTTCAGACCCGAGAACAGATCGCCCTGCTCGCCGCCTTGAGCGTTCAGCACGCCCAGAACCGGCTGCAGCAGGCCGGGGAGCACGGACCGGCGATGCTCGCCCCGGCTCGGACGCATGATCAGCCGGCCGACGCCGAGGGCTGCGACGGCGCCCTGAAAGCCCATCAGGGCGAACAGGAAGCCGTTCGGTCCGAGCACGTCCATGAGAAGGCCGGTGAGGATCGGCCCGGACGCGGCCCCGACCGACAGGAGCAGGACCAGCGTGCCGGCCGCGGCCACCATGTGGCGGCGTTCGACCCGGTCATTGACCTGCGCGGCGGCGATGGCCTGGGTGGGAAACAGGGTGGCGCCCAGCGCGGCGCCCAGCACCAGCGTGATCACCCGGTCTGTCGGCGCGCTCCAGAACACGAACAGCACGGTGCAGGCCGCGGCTGCGCACATCGAGGCCACGATGCGGCGCGAGAAGCGGTCCGACAGCCGGCCCAGCGGCCACTGGCTGACCATGGCCGCGCCCGTGGCCAGCGCCATGAACAGGCCAAGGGACGCGGTTCCAAGCTGGCGGCTCTGGGCGAAGACGGGCGCCAGGGCGAAGAAGCTGCCGACGCTCATGCCCACGAACACCGTGGCGCCGGCGCCGAAGGGCGAGGCCTTCAGGATCACCGGAATGTTCAGCTTGCCTTCGGGCAGGTCCTCGCCCGACGGCGCGGCGGCGCGGCTGAGGCTGGACGGAACCAGCGCCAGGGACAGCATCACCGACACCCAGGCGAACAGCACGAAGCTGGTGGGCGGGGCGAGGGAGATCTGAAGCTGGCCGATGGCGCCGGCGCCCAGCCCCACCGCGGCGTAGACCGCCAGCAGGCCGCCCCGGTCGCGGCTCTCCACCGAGGCGTTGAGCCAGCTTTCGACGACCATCAGCAGGCCGGCGAAGCAGAATCCGGTAAAGGCTCGGATGACCAGCCAGGCCGGAATGTTGATCACCAGCACATGCAGCAGCGCAGCCGCGCTCGCCATGGAGGCGAAGGCGGCGAAGGCGCGCATGTGGCCGGCCCTTCGGATCAGGCGGGGCGCGATGAAGCTGCCGACGCCCATGCCGGCGAAGAAGCCCGACATGATCGCGCCCACGGCGAAGGCGGGAAAGCCTTCCGCCTGGCCGCGCAGGGCCAGCAGCGTGCCCTGGAGCGCATTGCCCATCTGGAGCAGGGCGAAGCCGAGCAAGAGCGCGGCGGCGGAGGTGAGGGCGGCGCGCATGATCGGACCTCTGGCGGAGGCGGCGTCAAGGGAGCGGTGCGCCGGCTCGATACGGTCAATGCGTGACGCGCCGCTGCGTTCCGCAAGGCGGCCGGGTCCTATCGGCCGCCGTCGTCCTGGGCCGCGGCCGGCGGGTCCTCGCCGACGGAGAGGATCAGGGGCTGGTGGGTGCGATGGGCGTCGAAGGCGATGACGGCGGCGTAGATCGCGGTGGCGAGCGCCAGGACGATGACCGCACCATAGATGCGCAGTGTCGGTGTTTTCACAAACTCGCCCCTTCTCGAGGTGCTGACTGACCGGAAAAGCGTGACGCGGCGGAGCGGTTCCGGACCCGGCGCCGCATGACCCGCCTGACAGGCGCATCGCAGCACGCGTGGAGCCGCATGCAGCTCGGCGCGTTGAACCCGCACGCCTTCACCCCGTACAGGAGATCGCCATGGCCGGAACCGGATCCATCGCCGCCTACGCCGTCACCATGTCGGCGGCCATCGGGGTCGCGCTCACCCTTCAGGCCGAGACGGCGCTGGGCGATGTCGAAGCGGTGGACATGCGCGAGGCCAGCATCGACCAGCTGCTCACCGCCGGGGTGCGGCTTCAGGACGGCGCCGCCTATGTGCGCCAGCTTCATATCGACTCTGAGGGTGAGCTGTTCGCGCTCACGCTCGGCGTCGGCGCCCCGGCGCCGTGGCTCGGTGCGGTTCTGCCCAATGCGCCGGTCTCGCTCACCGCCGGGGAGGCGATGTTCAGCCTCTCCACCGGCGACATCATCGTGATGGCGACCGCCAACGAGCTGATCGCGCGTCCGCCCGGCGCCATGCCCCTCGCCCGTCCCGTGGCGGTCGCCGACATCGCGCCGAGCGCCGTTTTCGGGGCGCGGGTCCTGAACGGTCCGCTGGCCGGCCAGGTGCACGTGGTGGAAGTGCTCGGCGCACGGGAGATCACCCGCCTGCGCGTACAGCAGACCCTGTTCGGCGGCGATCCCGGGCGAAGCGTGGTGGTGGATGCAGGCTGCGCGCGCTTTACTCCGGTCACGCGCGTGGTCGATCTGTCCGCTTGCGAGGCTTGAGCGCCCGCCAGTCGATCCGGTCGCGGAGCAGCCAGCGATAGATTCCCCAGGCGTTGATTACGGTCAGAACGATGTTCTGCACCGCCAGCGCCGGCTTGTCCTGCAGCCAGCTTGCGATCACCCAGCTCACCGAGGAGACCAGGAAGACCACGAAGCCGGCGCCCGTAGCCCTTCGCCCGAGATCGCTCGAGACGACGAGGGCGGCGATGATCCCGGTCAGGGCGGCGATCCAGCGCAGGATTTCCAGCGGGTCCAAGGGCGGTCCTTCCTTCAGCAGAGCGTCATCCGGACCGTGAGAGCCGCGCAGACGCTTCAGAGTGCGGACCGCAATGAACCGCCGGCGCGGCTCCGTGTTCCCCGGGCTCGGCGCCAGCTTGTGTCTTTTCGGTGACGGTCCTGCGGCCTGAACGCAGCACAAGCCGCCGCCGGCCAGCGGTTCACGGAACCACGCAGGGCGCAGGACTGTTGCGCCGTCACCTGTTCACCCGGAAATCCCGCTCGGGGGCGGAAGCGATGCGATCCTACACCTTGATCACTGCGCCTGACGTGCCCGCCTGCCACAAGGCGCGCGCCTATCTGCGCTGGCGCAATATCCCGTTCGCGGAAAAGCCGGCCACGGTTCTCGTGGCGCGGGCCGAAATCCGCCCGCGCCTGCGCGGGATCGGCGCGCCTCTGCTAGTGTCGGCCGATCAGTACGCCTGGGACGACACCCGCGAAATGGCCGACCGGCTGGACGGCGCCGCGCCGGGAGAGGCCCTGCGCCCGCCCTCCATCGCCGCGCGGTTCGCCTGCGACCTCATCGAGGCCTGGGCCGACCAGCGCCTGGCGCCGGCGGCCGCTTTCCTGCTCTGGATCAGCGAACCGGACGCCGCGGCGGACCGTCTCGCCCGGACCGCCTGGCCGGACGATATGGGCCGCCAGCCGCGCCGGACGGCCCGGCTCATCGGGCGCAGGCTGATCAAGCAGCTCGAAGGCTACGGGCTGGAGCGAGCGCGCCGGGACGAGATCGAGACCCTGCTCCGCGCTGCGCTGAATGCGGCTGAAGAGTCCCTGACCGCCTCGCCCTTCCTGTTCGGGGAACGGCCGACCACTGCGGACTGCGCCTTGTTCGGCGTGGTCCAGACCCTGAACGCCAGCGAGATCGGGCGCGAGATGGTGGGCGAGCATCCCCAGCTTCAGAGCTGGGCCTTGCGCGCCGCCGGGCCGGACGAGCCCGGCCGGGGCGCGCTGCGCCGGGTCAGCTCCAACCCGGTGGCCGCGCTCACCCTCCAGCGCATGGCGGCGCGCGCCTTCCTGCCCGAAGCGCTGGAGGCGAGCGAAGCGGTGGCGCAATGGGCCCAGGACAATCCCGGCCATCTGGAGACGCCGCGCACGGTGGGCCGGGCCGACGACAGCGGCCGCCAGTTGCGCCCGGCCGACGCCTGGCTGGTGGCGCGCCTGCGCAGCCTGCTCGGGCCGGTGGAGGAGATCGAGGATGCGGAGACCTATCGCCTGCTCAAGGCGCTCGGCCTTCTGGCTCTGCGTGACTTCAAGCCGCGGCGCCGCATCGTGCGCCGGCATCACCGGCTGGAGATGGACATGGCCGACGCGCCCGATCCCGGCGGGGATGTGCGCTCGTCCGGGGCGGTGCGTCAGGTGCGCCACGCCTTGAAGGAAGCCGAGCGCGCCGCGGCCGAGGCCGGCGAGATCGCCGATCTCGTCAGCGGCTGAAGCGCGCCCCCCAGGGCGGGCGACGGACCCGAAGGACTTTTGTCAGGAGATCCTGCGTTGCCGAAAGGCGACGCCGCCGCGGCGATGATCCAGGCCCGTCCGCGCCATGCTTGAACCCGGCCTCCGCCTGAGCCTTTATGGCGGCGGGGGAGTCCATGGCAGACCAGAACCGCTTTCAAACGCTCTACGCTCCGCACGCCGGGGAAGCGGCCGGGCCGGCCGCCGCGCGCCTGATCTGTCCGCCGCGGCCGCGTCCGGGCGAGACGGTGATCGACCTGTTCGTGGGTCTGCTGATGCGCGCCGCGCTGGCCGTTCAATATGTCGGCTGGGCTGCGGACAACACCTCGGGCGGCCCAGACTGGCGCAGCTGGGTGGAGCCGGAGCCGGGCCTGGCGGCGGCCGCCGGCGTGTGGACGCTGGGATGGATCGACCCGCAGCTCGCCGCCGTGGCGCTGCTGGGCGCCGCCCTGGGGCTCGGCGCCGCGCTCGCCTTCGGGTTCCTGACCCGCCTGGCGGGGCTTCTGACTGCGGCCGGCGCGCTGTGGTACGCCCTGTTCGTGCTGCCCGAGGCCTGGGCGGCCGCGCTGGCCTGGGGCGCGCTGGGGGTTTACCTGGCCCTGCGCGGAGCGGGCGTCGCCTCCATCGACTGGTCGCTGGCGCGGCTCTCACGGCTGGGATAGGCGCCTGCGCCTTGAACCCGCACGCCGGGCGTGGCTTTGTACCCGGCGAGCCTGACCTGACCTCCAGCCGCCGGACCCCCCATGCTCGTCTACCGCAATGTCGCGACCGTCATGGCGGCGATCATCTTCCTGCAGATCGCGGCCGGCAGCCTGGGCGTCGCCCTGCCGCTCGCCATGGATGCGGCGGGCTGGTCGGCGGTGGCGATCGGGACCGTGGTGGCCGCCTACGCCGCAGGGTTCATGGCGGGCGCCTGGAGCGCGCCCTGGGTGATCCGCACCATCGGCCATATCCGCGCCTACGCCGCTTTCGCCGGCGGCGCGGCGGCGGTCACGCTGATGCTGGCGCTGGGCTCCGAATTCGCTTTCTGGACGTTGGCCCGCTTCGGATTCGGGGTCTGCGCCGCCGGGATCTTCGCGGTCTCGGAAAGCTGGATCGCCGACGCCACGCCGTCGGAGCGCCGCGGCGCGGTGATCAGCGTGTATCAGATCCTCGGCCGCGCCGGGTTGATCGCCGGGCCGTTCCTTGTGGCCCTGCCCCCTTTCGATCTCACCGACGGCTTCATCATCGCCGGGATCTTCCTGTCCCTTTCGCTGGTGCCGGTGGTGTTCACCCGCCGCGACCAGCCGGCCCTGCCCCAGACGGACTCCGTATCGCCCCTGCGCCTGTTCGACATCGCGCCGTCGGCGGCCGGCGCCGTGTTCATCGCCGGCATGGTCAATTCAGGTCTTCTGGCCTTCATCCCGATCTGGGCGGAGGGGCTCGATCCCGCCTTCGGCGCCGGCGCGGCGGCCACCGTCGTCGCCGTGGTGTATTTTTGCTCCATGCTGACCCAGTGGCCGGCCGGGACGATCTCGGACCGGTTCGACCGGCGCCTGGTGGTGGCGGCGCTCGCCGCTCTGGCCTCGATCGCCGCCCTGGTCCTCGCGGTGATTCCGGCCCCCGGTCTCTGGTTGGGAGCCTTGCTCGCCGGCGCCTGGGGCGCCGCGTCGCTGGCCTATTACGGGGTCGCCGTGGCCCACGCCGCAGACCGGTCGCGCATCGAGGAGCTGCCGGCGATCGCCTCAGGGCTGCTGATCGTGTGGGGCACCGGATCGATCCTTGGTCCCGTGCTGGCGGGGATCGCCTGGGCCGGGCCGCTGGGGGCGCGCGGCCTGTTCCTGTTCGGCGCCGTGGCGAGCTCTGTTCTGGTGGTGGGCATGTTCATCCGCCGCCGCGCGCGGGCGGCCGTGAACGAGGCGGAGCGCGAGAGCTTCGTCTATCTGTCCGCCACGTCCGGCGAGCTGGCTGAAATCGAAACCCCCGAGCCCGAGCCGGAGGCGCGCGAGTCATGGTGAGCCTGCTGGCGATCCTCTTACCGGCCTTCGCCGGAGCGGCGGCGGCCTTCGCCTTGCGCAGCCGGCTTCGGGCGCTGGGCTGGCTGTCCTGGCTCGGCTGGACCCTTCTGGGCGCCGGCGCCCCGGTGCTGTGCGGCCAGCTGATCGCGCTCTTCATGGTGGAGCAGGCGGCGGACGGGGTGGTGTCGAGCGAACGCGCCGCTTTGGTCCAGCTCGCCCTGGCGGCCGGTCTCGCCGGCGGGCTGGGGTGGGCGGCCGGCGCGCTCAGCGTGCGGCTCACCGCGCCGCCGCCGGACAGCGGCGCCTAGACCAAAGCCGCGCCCCAAGGTGCGTTGCGCCCGCTCGCGCGGGTGTTATAACGCGGCTCGAACGCCCCGTGCGCGCGTCGATCCGGCGCGCGTCCCACGCCCATCGCGCGAGAGCATCGATTATCCATGAATATTCACGAGCATCAGGCCAAAGCCCTTCTGAAATCCTTCGGCGCGCCGGTCGCCGACGGCGTCGCGGTCTTCTCCGTCGAGGAGGCCGTGAAGGCGGCCGGCCAGCTGCCCGGCCCGCTCTATGTCGTGAAGTCCCAGATCCACGCCGGCGGGCGCGGCAAGGGCAAGTTCAAGGAGCTGCCCGCGGACGCCAAGGGCGGCGTGCGCCTGGCCTTCTCCACCAATGAGGTGGAATCCCACGCGCGCGAGATGCTCGGCAATACGCTGGTGACCCACCAGACCGGCCCGAACGGCCGCCAGGTCAACCGGCTTTACATCGAGGACGGCGCCGACATCGCCACCGAGCTCTACTGCTCGCTGCTGGTGAACCGGGAAACCGGCCAGGTGGCCTTCGTGGTCTCCACCGAAGGCGGCATGGACATTGAACAGGTCGCCGACGAAACCCCGGAAAAGATCCTCACCGTCAATATCGACCCCGACGCCGGCGTCACCAAAGCCGACGCCGAGACGCTCGCCGACGCGCTTGAGCTCTCCGGCGAGGCGCGCAGCGATCTGCACGCGCTGGCCCCGATCCTCTACAAGGCGTTCACCGAGACCGACATGAGCCTGTTGGAGATCAATCCGCTCATCGTCATGGAGAACGGCCGCCTGCGCGTGCTGGACGCCAAGGTGAGCTTCGACGGTAACGCCCTGTTCCGCCATGACGATATCCGCGAGCTGCGCGACCTCACCGAGGAAGACGATAAAGAGATCGAGGCGTCCAAGCACGACCTCGCCTATATCGCCCTGGACGGCGATATCGGCTGCATGGTGAACGGCGCAGGCCTCGCCATGGCCACCATGGACATCATCAAGCTCTACGGCGCCGAGCCGGCCAACTTCCTCGACGTGGGCGGCGGCGCCAACAAGGAGAAGGTCACAGCAGCCTTCAAGATCATCACCGCTGATCCGGCCGTCAAAGGCATCCTGGTGAACATCTTCGGCGGCATCATGCGCTGCGACGTCATCGCCGAGGGCGTCATCGCCGCGGTGAAGGAGGTCGGCCTGAAAGTCCCGCTGGTGGTGCGCCTTGAGGGCACCAATGTGGACCAGGGCAAAAAGCTCCTGAACGAATCCGGCCTCGACATCACCAGCGCCGACGATCTCGATGACGCGGCGAAGAAGATCGTGAAGGCGGTGAAGGGGTAGGCGGGTCTCAGCCTCACCCCGGGACGCAAGGCAGGGCCGCCCCACGGGCGGCCCTTTTCTTTATCGCTTGCCAGCGCGCGCCGCGGCCTGAATATGGGAAATTCCAGAATTTGGAGAACTGCCGATGGTCCTTTCTGCGCGCCTGCTTTTGCCGCTTCTCGCCCTCGGGCTCGCCGCTTGCGACAGCCAGGACGAGCGCCGTATGCGCTCCAGTCTGAACGGCCAGCTCACCGCGCTGTGCAACAATGCGCTGTTCGATTTCGGCGAGTTCGGCGTGCGCGCCGCCCGGCTGGGGCTTGTTCCCGACGGCGATGACTACCGTACGGATTCTGACATCGACGCCGACATCATCGACGAGGCCTGGGTCGCCTCGACGGGGCTGGGTGCGCGCACCACGATCTGGCGCGGCCGCTACGGCCCGGGCGAATTCAACTATCGCAGCATCGCACGGGTCCAAAGCTCCAGCAGCTTCTCGGCGGGCGGCTATGAGCGCCGGCCTTTCGAGACGGCTGATGTCTGCGTCGCCCATGCCCCGCATCTCACCCGGGCGGAGGGTCAGGCCCTGCGCAACCAGTACGGGCTCACCCCGGACGACATGTGGAAAGCGGCCCGCAACACCAACGGCGATCCGGTGGCGACCAGCTATCGCCGGATCCTCCAAGTCTATCCAAGCGAATGGCATGAGATCGAATTCATCGTGCCCACCGAGGACGGCGACACCGGCGTGACGATCGTGCGCCGGTATTTCATGCAGGCGAATGTGGACCCCGCGCCTGACCTGCCCAATTGATCCGGCGCGCTCCACGGGTTATGTGTAACACATAACCCGTGGAGCGTTTTCGGTGACCAAGAACCTCACCCTCGCCATCGACGAAGACCTGCTGGACCGCGCGCGCGTGCTCGCGGCCATGCGGCGCACGACGGTCAATGCGATGGTGCGGGAGTATCTAGAGCGCGAAGTGGGCCGCGAAGGCGATGAGGCTCGGCGCGCCGATGCGTGGGCCGCGCTCTTTCGCGAGACCGATAAAGCTTTAGCGAATACGGACCGGCGCGAACCGGTCACGTTCGATCGCGAAGACCTTTATGACGAGGTTCTGCGTGAACGCGGCCTTCTTTGACACCAACATCATCTTCTATGCGGCGACGCGCGACGGATCCTCTAAATGGGAGACGGCGCGCGCCCTGCTCCAATCGCGCCGGATCGTCGTTTCGACCCAGGTGCTCATGGAGATCTACGCGTCTCTATTGAAAAAGCTGAAGCTGGCGCCGGAACAAGCACGCGAATGGGTGAGCCTGCTTGCGCGAGAAACCGTTATCGCCGTCGAACCCGGCGACGTCGCGGCGGCGTTCGATAACGTGGACCGGTATCAGATCTCCCACTGGGACGCGTTGATCCTGCAGGCCGCTGAAAAGTCGGGCCTCGATCTTGTCTACACCGAAGACCTCAATCACGGGCAGATGTACGGCCCGGTCCGCGTCTGCAATCCCTTCATCGAAGACTTTCTCGCTTAATCAAAGGAAACCCCCATGTCCGTCCTCGTCACTCGCGACACCAAGATTCTCGTCCAGGGCCTCACCGGCAAGACCGGCACCTTTCACACCGAGCAGGCGCTGGCCTATCACGGCACGCAAATGGTCGGCGGCGTCCACCCCAAGAAGGGCGGCGAGACCTGGACCGGCCAGGGCGGTGAAAACCTGCCGATCTTCTCCAGCGTGGCCGAAGGCAAGGAGAAGACCGGCGCAACGGCCTCCGTGGTGTATGTGCCGCCCGCCGGCGCCGGCGCCGCGATCATCGAGGCCATCGATGCGGGCATCGAGCTGATCACCTGCATCACCGAGGGCATCCCGGTGATGGACATGGTCAAGGTCAAGGCGCGTCTGGAGAAATCCAGTTCGCGCCTGCTTGGCCCGAACTGCCCCGGCGTGCTGACGCCGGAAGAGTGCAAGATCGGCATCATGCCCGGCTCCATCTTCAAGAAGGGCTCGGTGGGCGTGGTGTCGCGCTCGGGCACCCTGACCTATGAGGCGGTGTTCCAGACCACCAATGCGGGCCTGGGCCAGACTACGGCCGTGGGCATCGGCGGCGACCCGGTGAAGGGCACCGAGTTCATCGACATTCTGGAGCTGTTCCTCGCCGACGAGGACACCAAATCCATCATCATGATCGGCGAGATCGGCGGCTCCGCCGAGGAGGACGCCGCGCAGTTCCTCAAAGACGAAGCCAAGAAGGGCCGCAAGAAGCCCATGGCCGGCTTCATCGCGGGCCGCACCGCCCCTCCGGGCCGCACCATGGGCCATGCCGGCGCCATCGTCGCCGGCGGCAAGGGCGGCGCGGAAGACAAGATCGACGCCATGCGCTCGGCCGGCATCGCCATCGCCGACAGCCCGGCGCGCATGGGCGTGACGCTGGTGGAGGCGCTGAAGGGTTAAGGCGCCCGATTTCATCGCCGACGAAGGCCAGCCCCCGTCCGGTTTTTCCGGGCGGGGGTTTTTGCAGCCGCCGCGCACGCCCTTAACCCTGCGCAAACTTTGTTCGCTCACTGAACTGGGTCATCTTAATGCGAGCCAAGGACCGTGCCCGCCATGTCCATGGAAGCCAGACGCGTCGAAGCCCTCGAGCATTACCGCATCCTCGACACCGCGCCGCATCCCAGCTTCGACGCGGTCACGCGGGCGGCGCAGACCGCATTTGATACGCCCATTGCGCTCATCTCCCTGGTGGATTCCTGCCGGCAATGGTTCAAGTCGGCGATCGGCGTCGACGTGCGCGAGACGCCGCGCCGCTTCTCCTTCTGCACCCATGCGATCGGGCTGCACGATGTCTTCGTGGTTGAGGACGCGCACGCGGACGCGCTGTTTGCGGACAACCCCCTCGTCACCGGCGATCCGCATATCCGCGCCTACGCCGGCGCGCCGATCATCGATCCGGAGGGATCCGCGCTTGGGACGCTGTGCGTCATCGACACCGCGCCTCGCCGGTTCGACGCGCGCGAGCGGCGCCTGCTGGCGGACCTGTCGGAATGCGCCATGACTGCGATAACGCTGCACTCCCAGAGCATTCTGCTGCGCAGCGCCGACCGGCTGATCAAGCGCCATATGGGGCGTGACCTCGTTGCGTAGGACGCTGCAGTGCGGCGGTCCGGGCTTGAACCGGCGCGCCTATGCGACCAAGGTCCGATTTAGCGTACGCAAGGCTTCTCTTTCGCCCGGAACCAGCATAAGTGTGCGCCAGACCCCCTGCGCGCGCGGATCCGCGCGCGTGTTCCCGCTCGCCAACCGCAATGGCACCGATGGCTGACGCACGCTCCTCACAGAACCAGACCTTCCTCGACACCAGCTTCCTGTTCGGCGGCAACGCCGTCTACCTGGAGCAGATGGCCGCCCGCTATGCCGAGAACCCCGCCTCGGTTCCGCCCGGCTGGCGCGCGTTTTTCGAAGATGTCGGCGACTCCGCCGATGATCAGCGCAAGGCGGCCAGGGGGCCGGCCTGGAAGCGCGCCGACTGGCCGAAGAGCGCCAATGGCGAGATGACGGCCGCGCTCGGCGATATCGAGCGCGACACCGTGGCTCTGCCGGACGCCGTGGCCGCCCACAAGGGCGCCGGCGCCTCGCCGGAAGAGGTGCACAAGGCGGTCAAGGATTCCATCGCCGCGATCATGCTGATCCGGGCCTACCGGATGCGCGGCCACCTGGCCGCCGATCTCGATCCGCTGAAGCTGACCGAGGCCGACCACCAGCCCGAGCTGGACCCGGCGAGCTACGGCTTCACCGACGCGGACATGGACCGCGAGATCTTCATCGCCGGCTATCTGGGCCTGGAGACCGCCACGGTTCCCCAGATGCTCGAAATCCTGAAGCGGACCTATTGCTCCACCTTCGGGGTGGAGTTCATGCACATCTCCAACCCGGAAGAGAAAGCCTGGGTGCAGGAGCGCATCGAGGGGCCCGACAAGGAGATCGCCTTCTCCAAGAACGGCAAGCGGGCGATCCTGCGCAAGCTGATCGAGACCGAAGCCTTCGAACGCTTCCTGCACAAGCGCTATCCCGGCACCAAGCGCTTCGGCATCGACGGCGGCGAGGCGCTGGTTCCGGCGCTGGAGCAGATCATCAAGCGCGGCGGCGCGCTGGGGGTGAAGGAGATCATCCTCGGCATGCCCCACCGGGGCCGCCTGAACGTGCTCGCGGCGGTGATGGGCAAGCCCTATCACGTGATCTTCCACGAGTTTCAGGGCGGCGATTCCCTGGGCGGCACCGATTACGCGTCCGGCGACGTGAAATACCATCTGGGCTCCTCGTCCGACCGCGAATTCGACGGCAATGAAGTCCATCTGTCGCTGAGCCCGAACCCGTCTCACCTGGAGGCGGTGGATCCCGTCGTCCTGGGCAAGGCGCGCGCCAAGCAGACCAAGTACCGGCGCGACGCCGGCGAGGACGCCAACACCTCCGCCATGGTGCTGCCCCTGCTGCTGCACGGCGATGCGGCGTTCGCCGGCCAGGGCGTGGTGGCCGAATGCTTCGGCCTGTCCGGCCTTCGCGGGCACCGCACCGGCGGGGCCATCCATTTCGTGGTCAACAACCAGATCGGCTTCACCACGAACCCGAAGGACTCCCGGTCCTCACCCTACCCGTCGGATGTGGCGCTGATGGTCCAGGCGCCGATCTTCCACGTCAACGGCGACGACCCCGAAGCGGTGACCTATGCGGCCAAGGTCGCCACCGAGTACCGCCAGCGCTTCGGCAAGGACGTGGTCATCGACATGATCTGCTATCGCCGCTTCGGCCACAACGAAGGCGACGATCCCAGCTTCACCCAGCCCATCATGTACAAGGCGATCGCGGGCCAGAAGACGACGCGCGAAATCTATTCGGACCGCCTCGTCAAGGAAGGCGTGATCTCCCAGGGCGACGTCTCGGCCTGGCTGGAGGAGCTCGACGCCTTTCTCGACGAGGAATTCGAAAACGGCAAGACCTACAAGGCCAACAAGGCCGACTGGCTGGACGGCGTCTGGTCGGGACTCGGCCTGCCGGAAGAGGACGATCGGCGCGGTCAGACCGCGGTGGATTTCGACGCGCTCAAGCATGTCGCCGACCGGATGACCACGGTTCCTGAAGACATCAACATCCACAAGACCCTGAAGCGCGTCATGGACAATCGGCGCAAGGCGGTGCTGGACGACGGCGAGGGCATCGACTGGTCCACCGCCGAGCATCTGGCGTTCGGCACGCTGCTCGCCGAGGGTTTCCCGGTGCGCCTGTCGGGCCAGGATTCGGGCCGCGGCACCTTCTCCCAGCGCCATTCCCACGTCATCGATCAGGAGACCGAGGAGCGCTACACGCCCCTCAACAACATCTCCGACGATCAGGCGCGCTACGAGGTGATCGACACCATGCTGAGCGAGGAGGCGGTGCTCGGCTTCGAGTACGGCTACTCCACCTCGGCGCCGAACACGCTGACCATGTGGGAAGCCCAGTTCGGCGACTTCACCAACGGCGCCCAGGTGATCATCGACCAGTTCATCTCCAGCGCCGAGCGCAAATGGCTGCGCATGTCGGGCCTGGTGATGCTCCTGCCCCACGGCTATGAGGGCCAGGGTCCCGAACACTCGAGCGCGCGCCTTGAGCGCTATCTCCAGCAATGCGCCGAAGACAACATGCAGGTGGCCAACTGCTCCACCCCGGCCAATTATTTCCATATCCTGCGCCGGCAAATCCATCGCGGCTTCCGCAAGCCGCTGGTGCTGATGACCCCGAAAAGCCTGCTGCGCCACAAGCGATGCGTCAGTCCGCTGGCCGAATTCGGGCCGGACTCAAGCTTCCACCGGGTGCTCTGGGACGACGCCGACACCAGGGTGCGCGAGGGCCGCGACGACATCGCCACCGGCCGCACTGAAGTCAAGCTGGCCGCGGATTCGAAAATCCGCCGCGTCGTATTGTGCTCGGGCAAGGTCTATTACGACCTGCTCGAGGAGCGCGAAAGCCGCGGGATCGACGATGTCTATCTCCTGCGCGTGGAGCAGTTCTACCCCTTCCCGGCCAAGTCGGTGATCGACGAGCTGAAGCGCTTTTCCAAGGCCGACGTGGTCTGGTGCCAGGAAGAGCCGCGCAATATGGGCGCCTGGACCTTTGTGGAGCCGTATCTCGAATTCTGCCTGGACAAGGCCGGATCGAAGGTGTCGCGCCCGGCCTACGCCGGACGCTCGCCGTCGGCCTCGACCGCCACGGGCCTTCTTTCCAAGCACCAGGCCCAGCAAAAAGCCCTGATCGACGAGGCGCTGGGCGGCTAGCCCCGCGCGTTCCGGACACCGACAAGAAAGAGCCGCATACCATGACCGATATCACCGTCCCGACCCTGGGTGAGAGCGTCTCCGAAGCCACCGTGGGCGCCTGGCAGGTCAAAGAGGGCGACGCCGTGAAGAAGGACGACGTCCTGGTGGAGCTGGAGACCGACAAGGTGTCCGTGGAGGTTCGCGCCGAAGAGGACGGCACCCTGCAGTCGATCACGGCGCAGGAAGGCGACACGGTCGAGATCGGCGCCAAGCTCGGCGAGCTGGGCGCGGGCGGCGGCGAGACCTCCGGCGGCAAGTCCAAGAAGGACGCCCCGAAGAAGAAAGACGATGCGCCGAAGCCGGACGAGACCAAATCCGCGTCGAAAGACGAAAGCGGCTCCGAGGAGTCGAGCGGCGGCGAGCTGATCGAGGCCAAGGTCCCGGTCATGGGCGAAAGCGTCGCGGAAGGTCAGATCGGATCCTTCCTGGTGAAGCCCGGCGACCGCGTCGAGCAGGATCAGGCGCTGATGGAGATCGAGACCGACAAGGTCGCGGTCGAGGTTCCGAGCCCCGCGGCCGGCGTGCTGGAGGAGTTCACCGTCTCCGAAGGCGACACGGTGAGCCCTGACCAGGTGGTGGCGAAGATCCGCCAAGGCGCGTCGGGCGGCGCGTCCTCCGGCGGTGAAAAGACCGGATCGAGCGCCGGGCGCGAAGGCGGCCATGGCGGCGGCGAGCAAGAGACCGCGAAATCATCCTCCGACGCCAAGGCCATGCCCAGCGCAAAGCGGGTCGCGGAGGAGAACAATCTCGATCTCGGCAAGGTCGAAGGCACCGGCAAGGACGGCCGCGTGACCAAGGGCGACGCCCTGAAGGCCCTGGAGAGCGGCGGACGTCCGCCCGCGCCCAAGCCGGCCGAGCAGGGCAAGGCCCGCGAGACCGGCGACCGCGAAGAGCGCGTGAAGATGACCCGCCTGCGCCAGACCATCGCCCGGCGCCTGAAGGAAGCCCAGAACAGCGCGGCGATGCTGACCACCTATAACGAGGCGGACATGAGCGCCATCATGGCGCTGCGCAAGGAGATCCAGGAGGATTTCGTCGCCAAGCACGGCGTGAAGCTGGGCTTCATGAGCTTCTTCGTGAAGGCCTGCGTCACGGCCCTGAAAGAGCTGCCGGCCGTCAACGCCGAAATCGACGGCACGGACCTGATCTACAAGAATTACTACGACATGGGCGTCGCCGTGGGCACCGACCGCGGCCTGGTGGTGCCGGTGGTGCGCGACGCCGACCGGATGAGCCTCGCCGAAATCGAGAAGAAGATCATCGATCTGGGCAAGCGGGCGCGGGACGGCAAGCTGGGCATCGACGAGATGCAGGGCGCCACCTTCACCCTGTCCAATGGCGGCGTGTACGGCTCGCTCCTGTCCTCGCCCATCCTGAACGCCCCGCAGTCGGGTATTCTGGGCATGCACAAAATCCAGGACCGCCCGGTCGCCATCAACGGCGAGGTGAAGATCCGCCCGATGATGTATCTGGCGCTGTCCTACGATCACCGGATCGTGGACGGCAAGGAAGCCGTGACTTTCCTGGTGCGCGTGAAGGAAAGTCTGGAGAACCCGCAGCGCATGCTGCTGGACATCTAGTCTGGTCGACAGGGCCGCCCGCTCAGGCCGGCGGCCCTATTCCAGTCCCAGCTCCGCTTTCAGCGCCGCGATCTCGTCCTTCCAGACCTTCGCGCTTGAATCCGACGGCATGCGCCAGTCGCCGCGCGGGCTCAGCGCCCCGGCGCTGGTGAGCTTCGGCCCGTTGGGCATGGCCGAGCGCTTGAACTGGGAAAACCCGTAGAAGCGCCAGGCGAAGACCTCCAGCCATTTGACGATCTCGGCCAGTGTGTAGGCGCGCCGGTCGGCCTCCGGCACGTGGGGCGGCCAGGTTCCGCGGGTGACGTCGCCCCAGGCCTGATGGGCCAGGAAGGCGATCTTGGCCGGCCCGAAGCCGAAGCGCGCGGCGTAGTGCAGGGTGAAGTCCTGCAGCGCGTAGGGACCGATCACGCTCTCGGTGGACTGGATGTCGGCCGCGCCCTCCTGGGGCACCAGCTCGGGTGAAATCTCGGTGTCCAGAATGGCTTCGAGACGCCGCGACACCGCGCCGCCGAATTCGGTGCGGCGCGCCACCCAGGCGATGAGGTGCTGGATCAACGTCTTGGGGACCCCGGAATTGACGTTGTAGTGAGCCATCTGGTCGCCGACGCCATAGGTGCACCAGCCCAGCGCCAGCTCCGACAGATCGCCCGTGCCGATCACCATGCCGTTCTCGTGATTGGCGAGGCGGAACAGATAGTCGGTGCGCAGGCCCGCCTGCACGTTCTCGAAGGTGCGGTCGTACTGCTTCTCGCCGTCCGCATACGGATGGCCGATATCGCTCAGCATCTGCTCCGAGGCCGGGCGGATGTCGATCTCGCGATGCTCGGCGCCGAGCCCCTCGATCAGGGCGACCGCGTTGGCGCGGGTCGTGTCCGAGGTGGCGAAGCCCGGCAGCGTCACCGCAAGGATCTTCCTGCGGTCCAGGCCGAGCCGGTCGAACGCCTTCGCGCACACGATGAGGGCCTGGGTGGAGTCCAGCCCGCCGGACACGCCGATGACGGCCCGCTCCATGCCGGTGGCGCGCAGGCGCTGCACCAGGCCCTGCACCTGGATGTTGTAGGCCTCGAAGCAATCCTCATCGAGCTTGCCTGAATCGCTGGGCACGAAGGGGAAGCGGTCCAGCGCGCGCGCCAGCGGCGTTTTCCCAGCGAGGTCCGGCGCCAGGGTGAAGGCGATGCGGCGGAAGCGCCGGATCCGGTCGCTCGCCCGCGCCACCGCGTCGCGCCAGGTGGACAGGCGCAGCCGGTCGGCGCGGATGCGTTCCAGATCGATGTCGGCGAACACCTTCGCGTGGCCGTTCAGGAAGCGCTCCCCGGCCGCCAGGCAGGCGCCCTGCTCATAGACCAGGATCTGCCCGTCCCAGGCGAGATCGGTGGTGCTTTCCCCCGAGCCGGCGGCGGCGAAGACATAGGCGCCCATGGTCTTGCGCGAATGGGCGTCGCACAGGGCGGCGCGCTCGCGCGCCTTGCCCACCGTGGCGTTGGAGGCGGAGAGATTGACCATCACCGTGGCGCCGGCCAGCGCGCCGTCGATGCTGGGCGGGTAAGGCGACCAGAAATCCTCGCAGATCTCGGCGTGAAGGGTCAGGCCCGGCAGATCGGCGGCCTCGAAGATCAGGTCGGTCCCGAACGGCGCGTCCAGCCCGTCGATGGCGATGGTGTCCGCGGTCACCGCCAGGGCGTCGGCGAACCAGCGCTTCTCGTAGAATTCGCGGTAATTGGGCAGGAAGCTCTTGGGCACGACGCCCAGAATGCGGCCGCGATGGATCAGCACGGCGCAATTGAACAGCTGGTCGCCGCTCTGCAGGGCCGCGCCGATGATGATCACCGGCTGCAGGTCCGCGCTGGCCTCCACGATGCGGCGCACGGCCTTGGCGGTGGCGGTGATCATGGAGGACTGCATGTGCAGATCGTCCAGCGAATAGCCGGTGACGCACAGCTCGGGAAACAGGGCGAGGGCGGCGTTCGAATCGTGGGCTTCACGCGCAAGCTCGATGATGACGCCGGCGTTCGCCTCCGGATCGGCGAGTGCGAGCTGCGGCGCGAAGGCGGCCGCGCGCGCCATGGCGTGGCGGTACAGGGTCTCGAACTCGGCCATGAAGATCCCTTGTCGGACCGGCGCTGCGGAATGGCGCCGCCGGCCTTTTGCTCAGTCTGAGTATATAGAGGGACGGCGCGGCGGCGTAAACTGTGGCCCAGACTGCGGCTCAGGCGGCGGACAGGTCCACCGCGCCGCTCAGATCGTCGACATTGGATCTGAAATCGGCAGGCAGCTTGGCGCCGGAGAAGCAGGCGCCGGAAAACCGCGCCTTGCGCACGTCGGCGCCGTGCAGCCGCGCATAGGCGAGGTCGGCGCCCTTCGCCTCCACATGGCGCATGTCGGCGCCGGACAGGTCGGCGTAGCGCAGCACCGCCTCAGCCAGCGAAGCCGCAAGGAGCCGGTCATTGGGCAGAAGGAGCGGGCCGAGGCGCGCCTCGCGCAGATCGGCGTTGTTCAGCCGGGCGCCGGACAGGTCCGCGCCGCGCAAATCCGCCCCGCGCAGGCTGGTCATGCGCAGGTCGGCGTTGGCCAGCTTGGCGCCCTGAAGCTCGGCGCCCTCCATGTCGATGCCGTAGAGCACCGCGCCGCGCGCCTGCAGCGCGGTCAGATTGCGCCGGGCGAGGGTCTTGAGGCCGCGCAGGTCCTTGCCGTCGAAGGTGGACGGCGCGCCCTCGGCGCCGCCGGTCTCGCACCAGCGCGCATGACGGTCCAGGGCCTTCGCGGTCTCGCCCCCCGGATCGGCGATCTCGGCCGGCGGCGCGTCGCGCAGGGCGCCCTCCATGTTCGCGCCCTGCAGCTGCGCCATCTCCATGCGCGTGCCGATCAGGACCGTGTCGCGCAGGTCCGCGTCGGTGAGGTCGGCGCCTTGCAGGTCCGCACCCTCCAGATTGGCGCCGGGAAAGCGGGAATTGCGCAGATTGGCGCGGGTGAGGCGGGCGCCGATGAGCACGGCGTCAGAGAAATCGGCCGACTGGACCACCGCGCCGCTCATCTTGGTCTGGGACAGGTTGGCGCGGGCGAAGGTCGCCTCGCTCGCCTCGCCGGGGCGCTGCTCGTGGGTGAGAACGGCGAGCCCTTTCTTGCGGTCCACCTGGGCGATGGAGCCCTCGCGCAGATCGGCCTGGGACAGATCGGCGCCGGTGAGGTCGGCGCCGCGCAGCACGGCGCCGCGCATGTCCGCCCGGTGCAGCACCGCGCCGGCCAGATTGGCCCGGCGCATGTCGGCGGCGAACAGGGCGGCCCGGGTCAAATTGGCGCCCGACAGGTTGCAGTTCTCCAGCACGGCGCCGGACAGATCGGCGTCGGCGAGATTGCGGCCGGACAGGTTCAGCCCGGTTAGCACCTTGTAGGAGAAATTCGCCCGCGCTCCGCCCATGCGTCCGGACATGAGAAAATCGTGGCGCTTGCAGGCCTCGTCCACTTCAGCCTGGCTGAGCGTCTTGTATTCAATGGGCTTGCCGATCATGGCCGCGTCCGCCTTGCGCCCGGCGCGCGGGCCGCGTCCGGGGACTGCCGGTTCTAGAGGATCAGCGTTAACGCTGCGTTGCGCGGACTGTTCCCGGCCTTGCAGCCGCAGCGCCGGGCGGTCCTTGCGGGCCGGCCCCGCCAGGCTGTTCAGAGGCGGCGCAGGCGGGTGAGGCCGGCCGCGCCTGCGCGCGCCAGTGCCTCGGCTTCGTCCTCGCCGGGCGCCAGAACAAGATCGGCGTCGAACAGGCCGGCGCGTGGATCGCGCGCGAGCATCGGGCGTCCGGTCTTCAGCCGGGTGAAGAAGCCGGCGTTGAGGGTTTCGGCCTCGGCGCGGCGGACGCCGTCCACCACCGCAATCCCGGCGGCGCGCAGCATGTCTGCGCCGCGCCCGGCGACCTGGGGAAACGGATCGGTGCAGGCGATCACCACTTCGGCCGGCCGCGCCCGGATCAGCGCCTCGGCGCAGGGCGGCGTTTGTCCATGGTGGGCGCACGGCTCCAGCGTCACGTAGACGGTTGAGCCCCAGGCGTCGTCGCCGGCCAGAGCGAGGGCTTGCGGCTCGGCGTGGGGGCGTCCTCCGGCCGCGGTGGCGGCCGCGCCGACCACACGGCCCGCCTTCACGATCACGCACCCCACCGCCGGGTTGGGTGCGGTCGATCCCAGCGCGCCATAGGCCAGCGCCAGGGCGGCGTCCATGAAGCGCAGATCGTCAGGCGTGGCGGCGCGCACGAGACTTACGGACAGGAGGGAAGCGGATTGGCGCGCGTCTCGTCGAGATAGCGCGCCCGGGTCGGCCGGACCCCGGACAGCTCGATCATGAGCGGGTTCCCGGTGGGAAATTCGAAGCCCATGATGTCGCCTGGCGACACCGCGAAGAGCTCCATGAGCAAGGCCCGCAGCGAATTGCCGTGGGCCGAGATCAGCACGTCCGCGCCGGCTTCGAGTTTGGGAATCACGGCGTCGTTGAAATACGGCGCGACGCGCTCGCGGGTCAGCTTCAGGCTCTCGGTGGCGGGGAGGGCGTCCGGGTCCAGTGCGGCGTAGCGCGGATCGAACCTGGGATGACGGGTGTCGTCCAGGGGCAGGGCCGGCGGCGGCGTATCGTAGGAGCGCCGCCAGATCCTGACCTGCTCCTCGCCGTGCTCGGCCGCGGTCTCCGCCTTGTTCAGGCCGGTCAGCCCGCCATAGTGGCGCTCATTGAGGCGCCAGGTCTTCTCCACCGGGATCCAGACCCGGTCGATGGCCTCAAGTCCGATCCAGAGCGTGCGCACGGCCCGTTTCAGGACGCTGGTGAAGGCGAAATCCGGCTCGAACCCTTGCGCTTTCATCAGTTCGCCGCCCTTGAGGGCCTGCGCCTCGCCCTTCTCGGTGAGGTCGACGTCCACCCACCCTGTAAAGCGGTTTTCCAAGTTCCACTGGCTTTCCCCGTGGCGGGTGAGAACGAGACGGGTCATGGCGGTCCCTTTGCTTGCGCCGGCGCGTTGGCTTCATCGGTTCTTGCCGGTGTAGCCGCGCCGTGCGGCGAGGTCGAGACCGTACCGGCTTTGCTCCGCGGTCCAGTGGCGTTAAGAAATTGGAGAGGAATATGGCGCGGCTCTTGCTTGCCCTTGTCAAAAAGCGCAGAGTTTCAGAACGAGTGACGGCGTGTGAAGCTTTGGGGGGCTTCTGGTGCAACGAATAACAGTCAATCTCGCCGATGATGCGGAGGCGCAGACCCTCGATCGGCTGGTGGCGCGGTTCGCCGAGGAATTGGCCGAACGCTCCGACGAATGCGTGTTCTATCTCACCCAGCCGGGCGCCGCGCAGCGCGCGCGGATTGTGGAGACGGAGACCGCCGAAACCCTGCAACGTTTCATCGATTTCGTGAGCCCGCACCTCGGCGCTGTTCTCGGGTGAGGTCACCGTCGCCCGACGTTTGCGCGCGCCGTGTATCCGGGCGCCGTCAGGCTTGCGCTCAATGCCCGCCGGTGCTGTAAACCGACCCATGACCACCACCCGTCCCGGCCATGAAGAAGACGCCCCGATCCTCGCCGCCATGCGGACCACGATTCGCCTGGAAGCCGAGGCGCTGGAAGCCCTCTCCGCGGGGCTGGGCGAGGCCGAAATCGCGGTGGTGCGCCTGATCGAAGGCCTGAAGGGGCGCGTGATCGCGGCCGGTGTCGGCAAGTCCGGCCACGTGGCGCGCAAGATCGCCGCGACCTTCGCCTCCACCGGCACGCCCGCCTTCTATGTCCACCCGGCCGAGGCCAGCCACGGCGATCTGGGCATGGTCACGAAGGACGATTGCGTCATCGCCTTGTCGAAATCGGGCGAGACGCGCGAGCTGAGCGACATGATCGCCTATTGCCGGCGGTTCTCGATCCCGCTCATCGCCATGACCGCGAAACCGCAAAGCACCCTGGCGCGGGCGGCCGACCATGTGCTGCTGACGCCGGATGCGCCGGAGGCGTGCGGCGAGACGCGCGCCCCCACCACCTCCACGACCTTGATGATGGCGCTGGGCGACGCGCTGGCCGTGGCGCTGATCGAGGCGCGCGGCTTTACGGCGAAGGATTTCGCCCGCTTCCATCCGGGCGGATCGCTCGGGGCGGCGCTGGCGCGGGTGGACGATCTCATGCACCACGGCGGCGCCATGCCTCTGGCGCGCGAGGGCGGCGCCATGGGCGACGCGCTGATCGAGATGAGCGCCAAGGGGTTCGGCTGCGTCGGCGTGATCGGCGAGGACGGCCGCCTGACCGGCATCGTCACCGACGGCGATCTGCGCCGCCACATGGACGCCTCCCTGCCGTCACGCCGGGTCGACGAGGTGATGACGCGGGCGCCGGCCACCGTGGTCCGGGGCGCCCTGGCCTCCGACGCCATGCGGATCATGACCGAAGGCGAGCGCAAGATCACCCAGCTTTTCGTGATCGATCCCGGCGGCGCGCCCGCCGGCCTGCTGCACATCCACGACCTGCTCCGCGTCGGCGTGAGCTGACCTTTCATCGCAAGGGGATTTTGATGCGTTTCGAAGCGAAGCCGAACACGTGGGAGTTTGAAACCGAGGCGCTGGTGGCGCCCACCGGGTTTCGCGAGTATGACGCGCGCTGGTGGTTCGGCCATCCCGGCTCCGACAAGCCGCCCCAGATCAATCTTTATGGAATCCAGGCGCTGGGCCTCGGGCTCGGCACGTTGATCCACGAGTTGGGGAAAGCCCCGAAGATCGTCACCGGTCACGATTTCCGCGGCTATTCGCTCAGCGTGAAGCAGGCGCTGGAAGTGGGCCTCATGCAGGCCGGAATCGAGGTGCACGATATCGGCCTGGCGGTGTCGCCCATGGCCTATTTCGCGCAGTTCCACCTCGACATCCCGAGCGTCGCGATGGTGACCGCCAGCCATAACGCGAACGGCTGGACCGGGGTGAAGATGGGCGTGGAGCGCCCGCTCACCTTCGGGCCGGACGAGATGGGCCGGCTGAAGGAGATCGTGCTGAACGATCAGGGCGTGTCGCGGTCCGGCGGCGGCTATGTGCGCGCCGAAGGCGTGGCGGAGGCCTACAAGGCGCAGATCGCCGAGGGCGCCGCGATCACCCGCAGGCTGAAGGTCGTCGTGGCTTGCGGCAACGGCACCGCGGGCGCGTTCTCTCCCGACGTCGTGCGCGCGCTGGGCGCCGACGTGGTGGAGATGGATTGCGAGCTGGACCACACTTTCCCGAATCATAATCCGAACCCGGAAGACATGGCGATGCTGCATGCGGTCTCGGCGAAGGTGCGCGAGACCGGCGCCGATATCGGGCTCGCCTTCGACGGCGACGGCGATCGCTGCGGGGTGGTGGACGAGACCGGTGCGGAGATCTTCGCCGACAAGGTGGGGCTGATGCTGGCGCGCGACCTGTCGGCCGAACATGCCGACGCGGTTTTCGTCGTGGATGTTAAGTCCACCGGGCTTTACGCCACCGATCCGGTGCTCAGGGCGAACGGCGCGCGCACCGATTACTGGAAGACGGGCCATTCCTACATCAAGCGTCGCTCCCACGAGCTGGGCGCGCTGGCCGGTTTCGAAAAGTCCGGCCACTATTTCCTGCGCCCGCCGCTGGGACGCGGCTATGACGATGCGCTGGTTTCGGCGCGAGTGATCCTGGAGATGCTTGATCGCAATCCGGGCAAGACCATGTCGCAGCTCTTTGCCGACCTGCCGGTGAGCTATGGCTCGCCGACCATGTCTCCGGCCTGCGATGACGAGAAGAAATATGCGGTCGTCGACGAGATCACGGCGCGCTACAAGACCCGCCGCGAGGCCGGCGAAACCATCGCCGGGCGCAGGATCGCCGACATCAACACGGTTAACGGGGTCCGCTTCACGCTGGAGGGCGGCGCCTGGGGCCTGGTGCGTGCGTCCTCCAACTCGCCCAACCTGGTGATCGTGGTGGAGAGCCTCGAAAGCCGGGACGACATGAAGGCCCTGTTCGCCGACATCAAGACCGAGCTGGCGCGCCATGACGCCGTCGGCGCTTTCGACCAGGAGCTGTAGGCCTCAAGCAGGGCGGGCGGCCTGCGGCGAATGAGCGACTCCTCGCGCGCAGCGGCGGCACAGGCTTCCTCGGCGGAAAGTAAAACCTTTACCTGTCTGCGATTTCGCGCGAACACTCATGTCTGAGGGGATTCCCGGCCGGTTTCAGTTAAGGGGGACTGAAAGTGCCTAGCCAGTTACGCCTTCTGCGGCTCCGGGCCCAGCGCGCGCTACGCGGCGTGATCAGCGACCTGGTCATGTTGCCGCGCCTGTCCAAGCGCGCGGTCAAAGTGGGTTACGACATGCTCGCCGTCGCGGCGGCGCTCGCGGCGACCCACGCGCTCACCGACTTCAACGTGGCGTTCGACAGGCACTTCATCTCCTTGCTTCTGTTGCAGGCGCCCGCAGTGGTGCTGGTCCATTTCGCCACCGGTCTTTACAGCCCGATCGCCTATGCGCGCGATATCGACCTCCTGCGCGCCGGCGGGCTCGGAGCCCTGTCCGGCGCCGCCATGATGGCCGGGGCCGGTGTTGTCGATCTCACGGAAGTCCCGGCCAGCGGCGCGGTGATCTTCGCATCTTTCTTGACGGCGCTGACCGGGGGCGGACGCGTCTGGGTCCGCAGCTTTCTGTCCGAGCGCAAGACGCGCGAAGGCGAACGCGTCCTGATCTACGGCGCAGGCGAAGCCGGCCGGCAACTGCTCGCCGCGCTTCGCGAACGCGGCCTCCACCAGGTCGTCGGATTCGTTGATGACGCTTCGAAGCTTTCCGGGCAGCGGATCGGCGGCGTTCCGGTTTTCGCCGCCGCGGGGATTGTCGACGTGCTGCGCACCGTGCGCGCGGACACCATCATGCTCGCCATGCCTTCGGTCAGTGCGAGCAAGAGGCGCGAGATTCTCCATCGCCTCGAACCGCTCGAGCAGACCGTGCGCACCGTGCCGGACATTCACGACATTCTGTCCGGCAAGGCGCCGCTGAGCCAGGTGCGAGCCATCACCCCGGAAGACCTTCTGGGACGAGATCCTGTGCCGCCGCGCCGGGAGTTGATCGAGCCGATGATCGCCGGGCGCTCCATCATGATCACCGGCGCGGGCGGCTCCATCGGCTCGGAACTGTGCCGCCAGATCATGAAGCTGAAACCGCGCAGGCTGGTGTTGGTGGAGCAGAGCGAATATGCGCTCTACTCGATCTTGCGCCGTCTGCGCGCTCAGTCCGAAGAGCTTTACGAGCGGGTCAGCGGGCATCTGGGCACCGTCGAGGACGAGACTCGCATGGAGCAGATTCTCCGCGAGCATGATGTGGAGGCGGTGTTCCACACCGCCGCCTACAAGCACGTGCCGCTTGTGGAAAGCAATGCGGTCGACGCGGTGCGCAACAACGCGCACGGCACGGCCCGGCTGGCGCGCGCTGCGATCAAGGCCGGGGTCTCCACCTTCGTGCTGGTCTCCACCGATAAGGCGGTGCGCCCGGCCAACGTCATGGGCGCCAGCAAGCGGCTCGCCGAGCTGGTCTGCAAGGCGTTTTCCCAGAACCAGTCGAGCACCAAGTTCGCCGTGGTCCGGTTCGGCAACGTGCTGGATTCTTCCGGCTCCGTGGCGCCGCTGTTCCGCGAGCAGATCGAAAAGGGCGGTCCCGTCACCGTCACCCACAATGAAGCGACCCGGTACTTCATGACCCTGAGCGAAGCCGCCCAGCTGGTGATCCAGGCCGGCGCGCTGACACAGGGCGGAGACGTATTCGTGCTGGGCATGGGCGAGCCGGTGCGGATCACCGACCTGGCCTGCCGAATGATCCGGCTGGCGGGATATCGTCCGCGATTCGCCGAGGACGGCGGTGCGGGACGGCGGGAGATCCTCGTCACCTTCACCGGTCTGCGCCCTGGCGAGAAGCTCACAGAAGAACTCTTCATCACCCAGGCCGCTGACGGCACAGAACATCCGCTGATCCTGCGCGAAGGCGACGAGCCCCTCGATCCGTCAGCCCTTAACGGTCTCGTCGCCCGGCTCGAAGCGGCCTGCCACGCGCGCGATATCGACCTCGTCCGGGAAATCCTCTTGCACCGCTTCGTGCATTACCGGCCGGGCCAGCTCAGCGAGCCGGACTTCGCATCCGGCTCCTCAGCGACAGATATTGCGTAGCTGAAATGCCGAGCCTGGCTTTGCGTGCTCGCGCGTCTGCGTCACGGGCGCGCCGCGACGGCTGTCAGGTAGGCGCCGTAGTCGTTCTTGATCTTCCGACCCAGCGCATCGAGCTGTGCAGCGTCAATCCAGCCGGATCGAAACGCGATCTCTTCAGGGCAAGCGATCTTGAAGCCTTGCTGGCGCTCCACCGCACGCACCCATTCGGCGGCCGTCACGAGCCCGTCCAGCGTACCGGTGTCAAGCCAGGTCGCGCCCCTGGGAAGGCGCACGACTTCAAGCGCGCCATCTTCGAGATAGGCGCGGTTCAGGTCGCTGATTTCAAGCTCGCCCCGTGCCGACGGGATCAGGCCGCGTGCGCGCTCTGATCCTGTGGCGTCGTAGAAATACAGGCCAATGACCGCCCACTCGCTGCGCGGATTATCGGGTTTTTCCTCGATCGACGCGGGCCGCCCGTCTGCGTCGAAGCTGATGACGCCAAATGCTCTCGGGTCCCGCACCGGGTAGGCGAAGCAGACGGACCCGGACGTGAATCCGCTCGCATCTTTCAGGATTCCGGTCAGGCCGCTCGCGTATAGAAGATTGTCGCCCAGGGCCAGGGCGCAGCGCGCGCCTCCGAGCCAGTCCTCCGCCAGGATCAGCGCCTCGGCGATTCCGCTTGGCCTGTCCTGCTCTATGTACTCGAACTCCATGCCCCAGGCCGACCCGTCGCCGAAGAGCCGGCGGAACAGATCAATATGCGCCGGCGCTGAAATCAGGCAGACCTGCCTGATTCCGGCGAGCATGAGCATGGATAACGAGTAATAAATCAGAGGCTTGTCATAGACCGGCAGCAATTGCTTCGACACTGCGGTGGTCATGGGGGCGAGGCGCGTGCCCAGCCCCCCGGCGAGCAGGACGCCCTTCAGTTCATGTGCGCTCAAGGCCCCCCCCATCGGTCAGCGCCAGCCAGCGGCGCACTGCTGTTCTCAATCCTGTCGCCCAGCTCGGAGTCTCCAGGCCGGTCTCCTGCTCGAGCCGCGTCCCGGAAAGCCGGGAGTCGGAGGGGCGCGGCGCCGGACGCACAAACAGGGCGCTGCTCACCGGCTCCGCCGTGCGGTCAGGCCCGCCCGCCTCCGAAAGCGCCCGAAGCGCTTCGACTGCGACCGAATGCCAGCTGGCTCCCGGCGCGCCGGGGCAATGATACACGCCTTCGCCCGGTATCGCGCAAAGCGCAAGGAGGCGCTCCGCCAGGTCGTCCGCGAGGATCGGACTGACGCTCTGGTCGGTGACGACCCGAATGGTTTCGTCTGTGTAGGCGCGGCGCCAAATGGCGCTTGGAAAATCCTTTCCGCGACCGCTGAAGACGCCGCTTGCGCGCACCACCGCCGCCTCCGGGTGCGCGTTCAGGACTGCGACTTCGCCGGCGTATTTTGTCCGGCCGTAGGCGTTGACCGGACCCACTGCGGCCTGCTCGTCGTGCGGCCCGTCTTCGGCGAAAACATAGTCGGAGGAAACGTGAATGAAGCGGGCTCCGACCCTCCGGGCCGCTTCGGCCGCTTCGCTCGCGCCCTCGGCGTTTATGGCGTGAGCGCGCCCCGGCTCACGCTCGGCGCGGTCCACGTCGGTGTAGGCCGCGGCGTTGACCACCGCGGCCGGGCGGATCCGCTCAATGAGGCTGCTTACCGCGCCGCGCACCGCCAGATCGGCGGTCGACCGGCCGGCGAGCACCGGCTCGGCGCCATGGGCCGCCGCCGCCTGCGCCAGCGCCAGGGCGAGTTGGCCGTGTTCGCCGAGGATCAGAAGCGGGCCGGTCACGTCAGGCCGAGCCGTTCACCGCCATAGCGACCCATCAGCGGCGCCCACCAGGCTTCATTGTCGAGGTACCAGTCCACGGTGTCGGCGAGCCCGTCCTCGAAGCTGCGGCGCGGCGACCAGGCCAGCTCGCGCCGCGCGCGCGCGCCGTTGATCGCGTAGCGCCAGTCGTGGCCGGGCCGGTCGTCGACGTGCGTTATCAGCCTGCCATGGGGGGCGGTCTGCGGCCGCCGCGCGTCCAGAAGAGCGCAGAGGGCCTCCACAACCTCGAGATTGCTGCGTTCCGCGCCGCCGCCGATGCAATAGGTGCGTCCGGCGACGCCGGTTTCGGCGATGGCGCGCAAAGCCGCAGCGTGATCGCGGACCTCCAGCCAGTCGCGACGGTTGGATCCGTCGCCATAGACCGGAAGGGCCCGGCCCGAAGCGGCGTTCATGATCATGAGCGGGATCAGCTTTTCGGGAAATTGCCGCGGCCCGTAATTGTTCGAGCAGTTCGAGATCCGGACGTCCAGCCCATAGGTGTGCGCCCACGCGCGAGCGAGATGATCGCTTGCGGCTTTCGAAGCCGAATAGGGCGAGGAAGGATCATAGCGAGTGGTCTCGCAAAACGGTTCGGCGTCCGCGGTCAGGGAGCCGAACACCTCGTCAGTGGAGACATGCACCATGCGCACCCGACCGGCCGCGCTCGCCGGACGGGTGTCGCGGTAAAGCCGCATGGCCTCGAGGACTTCAAACGTTCCCGAGACATTGGTTGTGACGAACGCGTCGGCGGCGTTGATCGAACGGTCCACATGGGTCTCTGCGGCCAGATGAAACACCGCGTCGGGCTGGGCGTCCGCAAACGCGGCGCGCACTGCGGCGCGGTCGCGGATATCCCCCCGAATCAAGCCGGCGCCGGCTGCGGTGAGCTGAGCCACCGTGCCGGGAGCGGCGGCGTAGGTCAGGGCGTCGAAAACGGTGACGGACCAACCCGCTTCGATCAGCTCGAGGCACAGCGCGGATCCAATGAATCCCGCTCCGCCCGTCACCAGCGCCCGTTCGCTCATGACACCGACTCGGCGAACAGGGGGCCGGCGTCGGCGAGACGCGGTGCGGAGGCGTCCTTCGCTGACAGGATGGGGCTTTCAACGCCCCAGTCGATCGCCAGATCAGGGTCGTTCCAGGCGACAGAGCGGTCATGGGCGCCGGCGTAGGGCGCGGTGACCTTGTATTGCACCAGCGTGTCCGGTCGAAGCGTGACGAAGCCGTGCAGAAATCCTTCCGGCGCGTAGAGGCGCAGCGGACGGTCCGCGCTGAGCTCGATGCGAAGATGGCGGCCGCAAGTGGGCGATGTCGGTCGAATGTCCACGATGACGTCGCGGATCGCACCGGAGAGCACGCCTACAAGCTTGCCCTGCGCAACGGGGGGCGTCTGACAATGAAGGCCCCGCAGCGTTCCTGCTTTTGCGGAGAAGGAGGTGTTGTCCTGAACGAAAACCTTATCGAAGCCGCCGGCGGCGAGCTTATGTGACGACCAGGTCTCCTCGAACCAGCCTCGCGCATCGCCGTGGCGGACGCCTTCAATCAGGAAGGCGCCGTCAAGCTCGAGCTGTGTGAGTTTCATGCCGGCTCCCTCTGCGACGGCCCCGTTTAGCAGCGGCGAGAGCGCGTCGCCAGCCATAAGACAAGTGTCCGCCTCGCGGCGCTATCGGCGAGCCATGGCGCAGACCCGTCATTGCCGCATGCGTCGTGTCTGTGTAACAGCGTTGATCCAAGGTATGCACCGGCGGGCTGAGATGACGCCGGCGGATAGGAAGGGTGAGTTATGCGCGTAGCGATGATTGGAACAGGGTATGTGGGCCTCGTCTCTGGAGCGTGCTTCGCCGATTTCGGCCACCATGTGACCTGCATCGATAAAATCGAGGAGAAGATCACGCTTCTGCGCTCAGGCGGCGTTCCGATTTACGAGCCTGGCCTGGACATGCTGGTTGATCGAAATGTACGCGAAGGGCGGCTCGATTTCGCCACTGATCTCGCCGAATCGGTCCGCGACGCCGAGGTGGTTTTCATCGCCGTAGGCACGCCGTCGCGGCGCGGTGACGGCCATGCTGACCTGACCTATGTCTACGCGGCAGCAGCGGAGATCGCGCGTGAGATGACGGGCTTCACGGTGGTGGTGACCAAGTCCACGGTGCCGGTGGGCACCGGCGACGAGGTCGAGCGCATCATTCGTGAGACCCGGCCGGACGCCGACTTCGCCGTGGTGTCCAATCCGGAATTCCTGCGCGAAGGCGCCGCTATCGAGGACTTCAAGCGCCCCGACCGCGTCGTGGTGGGCGCAGAGGACCCGCGCGCGGAAACGGTGATGCGTGAACTGTATCGTCCGCTTTTCCTCAATGAAACGCCGATCGTCTTCACCCGGCGCAGGACCTCCGAGCTGATCAAGTACGCCGCAAACGCCTTTCTCGCGATGAAGATCACCTTCATCAATGAGATAGCCGATCTGTGCGAAGCGGTGGGCGCGGACGTGCAGGAGGTGGCGCGCGGCATCGGCCTCGACAACAGGATCGGCAAGAAATTTCTCCACGCAGGACCCGGCTACGGCGGGTCGTGTTTTCCCAAAGATACTCAGGCGCTCGCGCGGACGGCGGCCGAGGCGGGAGCGCCGGTGCGCCTTGTAGAGACTGTCATCGATATTAACGCCAAGCGCAAAAAGGCGATGGCGGCGAAGGTGATCGACGCCTGCGGCGGAGACGTCTCGGGAAAGACGATCGCCATCCTCGGTCTGACCTTCAAGCCGAACACCGACGACATGCGCGAGGCGCCCAGTCTGGACATCATTCCAGCTCTTCAGGCCGCCGGCGCCAAGGTCCGTGCATTTGATCCTGCGGGTATCGAAGAGGCCGAGAAACTGCTTTCCGGCGTCGAATTCGTCACCGGGCCCTATCTATGCGTCGACGGCGCGGACGCGCTGGTTATCGTCACCGAATGGAACGAGTTCCGCGCGCTCGATCTGGGCCGTCTGAAGTCCTGTCTCACCAAGCCGGTGATCGTTGATCTGCGCAATATCTATGAGCCTGCGGAGATGGCCGAGCGCGGCTTCAAATATGTCAGCATAGGTCGGACGCGCGAAGAGTGAGGGCGCTAATCCGCGCGAGGTGGCGGCGCGAAGGGCGCCAGTCCGGTCATCAGGTGATACAACATGCTGGCGGGGACGGCGACCGTCGCAGGGCTTAAGGTGCTGTCAAGCTTGTCCAGCCAGCCGTGAGACGGGCCGTGCGCCAGATAATTCGCCTTGATCGCGCGCAAAAGGCCCGTCGTATCCACATCTGGTAGGGACAGCTGGGTCAGGATGCGCAGCCGTTCGAGCTGCGGCCAAAGCCGGAAAGTCGGCTTCGAATCGTCCAGATGGTCGACAGCGAACTGGCCCACCAAGGCCCTTGATTCTGTGAAGGCCACCAACCGGCGCGCCCAGCTCGCAGTGTCTCGACCGGTGAGACGTTCAGCTTCGATAAGCAGATAGGCCCATTCGTAGCAGTGTCCTGGCTCGATGCGCCCGTCGGCCCTTCGGCTCCAGTCGCCGTTGAGGACCTCCACAACCGCGCTAGTGCGCGCATCGAAGACGAATTGCTCGAAGAGGACGCAGATTGTTTCAACGCGCGCCGCCGCCGCTTTGTCGTGGGCCGCTTCAAAATATGCGAGTGACGCTTCGAGCAGATGCATGTGCGGATTTGCGAACTTGCCGTCCGGTCGTGTTTCGGGGTCGCGCCATCCGCCGTGGTCGCGATCAACAAACAGACTGTCGATCAATGTGAACGCTTCCTGGGCCAAGGCGTGGCCGCGCGGATCGCCCAGCATGGCGAGCTCGGCTCCTGCGAGGGCCACGAAGGCATGATCATAGAGATCGCGGCGGGGGTCGGCGACCTTTCCGCGTTCATCGAAACCGTGCGCCCAGCCGCCTTCCGGACTGCGCGCGGGTCCGTCGAGAAACGCCAGCGCCGCTTCGATCACGGCGTCAGCGAGGCCGGCGTCGTTCCAGCCCAGTCGGCGGGCCCGCGCGAACGCGAAGAGCTGGCGCGGCGCTACCCGGCCGCGCCGCGGAGTTTGCGTTTGTGCCCGACCGTCCATGTCGAGCTGCTCGACAAAACCGTTCTCGAGGCATATTTGGCCCCAATTCGGCGTGACTGAATTCCAGAGCCAGTCCGACACCCAGCGCCAGGTGGGATCGTCTCGCACTTGAAGGCCGATATCAACGGCGGCGGCCGCAGCTTCCTTCCCCCCGGCTGCGTCGGACAGGCTGGTCACCAGCACTTCATTGCGCGTCGCGGCGATCGCGATGTCGGTAAGTCCATGGACCGCGATCCGTGGCCCGTCGGAACGCACGAAAATTCGGCTTGATTGGGTGGAGGTCACCGGCCCGCGCAGTATCGTCGCGTCGGGATCACCTTTCGATGCGATTCGGTGCAGGGCTCCGAAGTCGCCTAAATCGCTCCAGCCCATGGATACCGGTACGACCGCGATATTGCGGGCGTGCTCCATCACCGCGTAGTCGATGGATTGAGCGCGCACCGCGCTGAACAGGGCCGGGTCCAGCAAACCGGCCGACAAAGCCCGGGTCACCCCGCTGAGAATGTCGGGCGCCGATCTTCTGAAGGCGGAAAGCATGACATCGGCTTGAAAGAGGAAGATGCCTGCGTTCCAGTAGAAGCCTCCCTCTTGCAGGTAGGTCTCCGCTGTCTTCCGATTCGGCTTTTCGACAAAGCGGGCCACGTCCTGGACAGCACTGTCCCCGTGCGCCTCGATATAGCCATAGCCGGTCGCGGGGTGCTCCGGTCTAATTCCGAAGGTGACGATACGGTCTGCCCGGGCGGCCTCTGCGCCAATATCGACAGCCGTGTGAAAGGCCTCCAGGTCCTCAATATGATGGTCGGCGGGCAGGACCAGAAGCAGGTCGTCCGGCCTGCTCATCAGGGCCGCCGCCGCGATCGGAGGGGCGGAGTTGCGCCCCGACGGCTCCAGCAGCAGCGCCGCGTCGGGAAGTGCGGCGCGCAACAGATCGCCATGGCGGGCTGCGCCAATGGCTAGCGGGGCTTGATACCGGCTACGGTCAGCTACGCGCTCGGCTGTCTCTGTGAGCATGGAGCGGTTGCTGAGAAGCGGGAGGAACTGCTTTGGTCGGCGCGGTGTCGAAAGCGGCCAGAGTCGAGTGCCGCCACCGCCGCACAAAATGACCGGCCTGATCCTTGCTTCTGTCAACAACTGCCCCCGTTCAGCCCTGCTTCTCTAGGCGCTGCATGACGTAGTTCTAAGACCTTGGCGTTCATTGGTCGAGCCTAGGCGGACGGGCCGCTATGGGCTAGGAAGGAAAAGCACTTTTCGGGGGTAGGGGAACGTGATCGGCGCCCGTTTGGTCAGCTGCTTGACGGCGCGCTGGTCCCCAGCCTGGCCTTGGGGCTGCTCTCCGGCCGTGTGCAGCCCGCTCGCGGGTTCGCGGTGTTCGGGCTCGCTGCGATCCTCATCGGGCGCGTCGCTGGACACCGCCTCCGCCGCGCTCGGATCACCCGCGAAGTGGGCGGTGATCTCACGGTTCATCTTTTCTCGGGTCCTCGCGAAGCTGTTCGTGCTGGGCTAGGTCGTGGACTCATAAGCTCTGACCCAGAGTCTTGCTGAGGCGAGTGCGATTGCGGCGAGGAAGTTTCTGGCCAGCTTTTCGAAGCGTGTGGCGCATCGTCTGAAGTGCTTGAGTTTGCAGAAG